>Ga0315279_10000442_pt1 | contig 83024 bp, 96 predicted proteins | sample YL17G06_20_MG_FD_203694 | JGI IMG/M metagenome (GOLD analysis project Ga0315279, IMG submission 203694) | Sediment microbial communities from Yellowstone Lake, YNP, Wyoming, USA - YL17G06_20 | ecosystem: Environmental > Aquatic > Freshwater > Lake > Sediment | place: USA: Wyoming | collected...
ACCAAAGCTGGTGTCATTAGCACACCGTAATTGGTGATAGCCTTAATATCCTGGACTTTAATCACATCAGCTTCTATACCCAATTCCTTGACCGCCTCCTTCGCTCGCTCCGCAAGCTGATTACACTTCGGTCAACCCATTCCGAGAATCTCGATCTTTTTCATCGTCTTTCGCCTCCTTTGCAGTAATTTTTTAATTTCTTCAAGGGGAAGACCCTTCTCTACGCTCTTTACCTTGCCGTCAATTCCTGAGGCACTCCACACCCTGTGACTCCACATCCTTCGTAAGGATGCCGGTACGTCGGCCAGAACATGACAAATACCCAGATTATTAGAAGTGTACTCAAGAGAAGAATGGAAACAGCCAGCAGTTTCCTCATTACATAACCTCCCTTTGTTGACTACTCTCGCTCCGCTTTACTTAATTTACCTGACTCTCGATCGCCAAGCCAGAGTTTTTCCCGCCTCTTTGATATGATCTTTGCTTATTCCCAAAGGCCCTTCTACCCTACGATCCATCCAAAAATCATCCCCGCAATTGTGGAGAATCCTATAACGAGACCGAAGTAGACAAAGGATTTCTTCGTCCCGAGGATGCTCCTTATGACAATCATACTCGGCAGTGACAGTGCGGGACCTGCAAGGAGTAAGGCGAGGGCGGGCCCTTTCCCCATACCTGAGCCAAGAAGGCCCTGTACTATAGGTACCTCTGTGAGGGTCGCGAAATACATGAATGCCCCAACAACTGATGCCAGAAGGTTGGCAAATAATGAATTGCCTCCCACCAGCCAGGCAATCCACTGGTTTGGGATTATCCCGTTATCCGTGCCGGGCATGCCAAGCAGGAAACCGGCAATAAGCACACCGCCGAAGAGTAGCGGCAGGATCATGAGGGTAAATGACCAGGTAGCATCAATCCAGCCTTTCGTTTCAGCAGAAGAGGTTTTGCCTCCGTAAACGAGAAAGGCGATGCCTGCAGAGAATGAGAGAAGTGGATGCTTTGGGAAAAGAACCGCAAGAAGGGCAACTGCAATGACCCCGATCAACGACACCCAGAACCTTGCCTTGAGCCACTTCACAAAGGTATACGTAAACAGAAGGCCAAAAGCCCCGGTGATGTACCACTTGATGGTGTATACGCCATACCAGAATCCCTCGGTGACATCAGGCTTTGCCCAGTTTGCAAAGACGAGGATACCTATCATGGAGGCCATGTAGACGGTCTCCTGCCAGAGGGGAAGGGGTGGCTCTTCGGTAGGCATTGCCATCTGGACCTTTTTTTTCTCTGTCTCATCCTCTCTGAAAATAAACGCCATAATGAGACCAATCACGTATGCAAAACCGACAGAACCAACAGCCCTTGCAAGCCCGATCTGCCAGCCTAAGACTTTTGCGCTAAGAACAATGGCGAGAATATTTATGGCAGGGCCTGAATAGAGAAAGGCCGTTGCAGGCCCTATCCCCGCCCCCATCTTATAGATGCCAGCAAAAAGCGGGAGCACTGTGCACGAGCAGACGGCGAGAATTGTTCCGGAAACAGAAGCGACCGAATAAGAAAGGAACTTATTCGCCAGAGGCCCTAAGTATTTCATGACCGATGCCTCTGAAACGAAGACGGTTATGGCCCCTGCAATGAAGAATGCCGGGACAAGACATAAAAGCACATGCTTCTGGGCATAATCCTGAATCATGTAAAAGGCCTCAAGGATTGCCTTTTTTACCCTTTCGTCCCCAAATGGGATGAAATATGCTGCGATAAATATACCTACGACGATGAGTAACTTATACCGGTCTTTCATATATGTTCCTTTCTACATCTATCTCTTGCACAGGCATCCTTAACTATAGAATAAAGCCCGCGGTTCGTTGGTGAAATCAAATCTCCAGAAGCAATTTCTCTTGCTCTTTAAATCGGTCTTTCAAAATCTTACTCACCCTGTCCAGAATTTCAAAAACCTTGGGATCACTCACCTTCACCATCACCCTCACCCCATCCTTTCGAGTCGTGACGATGTGGTTCTTCTGCATTAAAGAGATATGCCGGGAGACATTGGACTGTTCTCCATGAATGGCAGGGACGATTTCGTGAATACATTTTTCCCCGCTTCTCAGACACTCCAGGATTTTTAATCGGATGGGTTGAGCAAACACCTTCAGGATATCTGCCTTTAATTCAAAAACCCTTTCTTCCATATTGGTTTCTTTAGATTAGCCTGGTCTTTGGATAATGGTGGATTGGCAAAAATACCAACAATCGCTTTAAAAAAAATTACTTACATAAACACGCTTGCTGCTTCTTCACATTGCTTTCAATTACTGCTGTCACGCAACTGAAAAAATCGGTTATACATGGCACGTCAAGTCTATAGATCATATCGGTGCCGGTTTTTCGCGAAGAAACTATTCCCGATTCTTTCAGGACAAGTAGGTGCTTCGATACAGTCGATTTATCAAGCTTAAACAGATCAAATATTTTCGAGAAAGAATGTTCCCCTGTTTTCAGAAGGTCAATCATCATCAATCGCACTGGATGGGACATGGCCTTTATGATCTTCGCCCTTATTTCTGCCTCTTCAAAGGTTACCAATTTTCTATCTCCCTGTTGGTAATTATTCAAATTAGCCAACGATTTGTCAATAGAGAAAATAAACTTTTAAAAAAACACTAAGATTACATATGGTTGCGGATAGACCAGTAAGAATTATGGCAAATTTGGCTTCTTCCTTTGGCAAAGCGATTTCAAGAATTCCTTCTGTTGAAACCAAGAATTGACATTACCAGAGGACCTCCTTGATAGAGGGCCATGCTTCCGGCGACGTCCAATCCCTTTCTCCAATGATCTTACCCACGATCAGCCCTTCGCGATTGATAAGGAATGCAGCGGGGACGAACTTGACTCCGTAAATACGGGCAATCTTTTCCTTCACATCCAGAAGGACAGGGAGAGTGATCTGATTCTCGTTGACAATGCGCTGAATCCTTTTTTCCTTCTCACCATCGATCGCGAGGGTAAGAACGGTAAGCTGGTCCTTATTTCCTGCCATGAATTTTTCGAGAAGCGGAAGTTCTTCCACACAAGAAGGGCACCACGTAGCCCAGAAAGCCAAGAGGACGAGTCTTCCTTGATAATCACTGAGAGAAACCTTGCCTCCATTTAAAGTCTTGAGGCAAAACGGGGGAGCCTCCTTCTTCTCCTGAAGTCTCTGGATTCCAAAAGGACTGGAGGAAGATTGGCTCATTTGGGAGGGTGTAAAGGACCCTCCAGCCTCGAGGGCTGGAGCGGCAAATACAACAAACCATACTACCATGGGCAAGAGAATCGGTTTCTTTGCCATCCTCGTCTCCCTATCGTGATAGATTCAAAACTATCTTTTTCGCCTCCAGATCCACCTTCGGCCCCAATTAACGGCAAAGGTATCTCCTACCAATGAGAAATCATCCTACTCTATCTTCAGTCTTGGACCTCAACCTCAAAATCTATTATTGGTTATTATGCCAACAAACCAATGGTTTGTCAAGAAAAAAATTTGACTCAAAAAAAACAAAGATTACCACTGCTTGGGCATCACCAGATAGAAATTACGGCAAGAGCGTTAGCGGAACTTCTCTCCTACTTTATCCCTTATCAATTGGTTTTACTTGGTTTTACTCCAAAAACCTTTATGCTTGCAACGGAATTTGCGACCTCCTTCATTTCGTCAAGCGCTACTCCCAAATTATCAATAATCCCTTTTGCAGTAGGATCATTAGCCATGAGTTCGATAGGGAAAAAGGTCTCATCAATCACCCGGACATCCTTCTCCGTACTCTTAAGCCCCATGGATTTCACCCAATAAATTAGGAAGGGAACTATAATAAACAGGGATCGAATCTGTCGTTTCTCTTTCCTGCCTTGAGAGCAAGCTCATCTTATAGACTGCGTGCTACCTACCCGGTTGGTAAGCTCTTCCCAATTTAAAGGAGCAAGAGATTCCTAGGGCACTCCGCACCCTTTGACTCCACACCCTTCGGAAGGGCGTTCGTAAGGGCGCCGGTAAGTCGTCCCGAACATGACAAGCACCCAGATTACTAGCCTGGATTCCCATGTTAGTTTTTTGAGTTAACACCATGTGCATCAACCGAACATAAGTTGCAGTCGTTTTCCTCCCAGCCAGGGGATCGGAACACGCTTTTTATCGAAACCCACGGCTAAGAGAAGTGGATTATGAGCACGCTTCTGGAATTGAACCACAATTTCCTTCTCAAGGATGTGAACCTGAGCCGTTGCTTCTACAAAGTCCCGAAACAGATGACGGGAGGTTGCCGTTTGATATCCCTGCCCGACCTCCGTCCCTAAGAGCCGATAGAGGCTGCTGGCCATCAGAGTGAGTTGTAGGTCACAATTGACCTTCATAGCTACGACGGAAGATAGCACGTCCATATGAAAGAAGTCGATCCCATCCGCAATCCGGTTCTCGATAATCATCCGCTGGGCGTAGCGCTCGATCAGCTTGACCGGTGTTCGGTGGAGTTGATTGGTGATCAAAAAAGTTGGTTCCTCATGCCCCAGATCATCGATGACAACCTCACGAAGCGGTCCCTGATAGTCACGCAGTTGGATCCGGCGGTCCAGAATCCGTGGGGTCTTATAGATCCGAGAAACGCCCTGAAGCTCAATTCGCCGCCAGGCCGAAACCGGCTCCTGATAAATCTCCTGGAGCATCTTGACAGAACGTCTCCGGAGCGTGATAAAGGCAATCCCCATCTGATTGAGCTGATTCAGATGGCCATAGGTGGTGAGCTTGGAGTCAAAGATCAGTTCCTCAGGAAGTTTCCCCGTTCGCTGCTTCCAGAACTCGACGAATCGAAGGAGCTCCTCATTCTGCTCGTCCTTTCGGAGATCTATCAAATTAACACCTTGCACGTTTTCTTATCAAGAAACGCTGGTTTTGTCAAACAAATAACCGGGGCTTGTTGCCGGTGGTTGGACAGCTTCCAAGAAGGTTTGTTGGTAACGGCTTAGAGCTTTGGAAAGTCCAGGATAACGAGTGCACCTACTACTGCGCACTCCAGGATACCCCTGGAAGCCGATAATTACCGGTAGAAATCATGCATCCCAAGCCAATATATGAATATCAAATCGCAACTTTGTCAAGGCATAGGAAACAGCGATTATATAGCAGATCGCAATTTCTGCAATATCGTAATTCCGAGTCTACAAAAAAGGCAGTTGCGCCTCGTCCCCCTTGATTATTGTTTCTACATCCTACTACTCTTCGTTCCAAAATCATCCTGAATGTCGGCGATTATGGTTTTCTTGTTCTACCCGACAGATATTATAGAGGGCAACTTTTTTAAACTTTTTTTCATCCTACTTTTTATGTTCTACCTCCCCTCCTTCAGGTTTTCCTTGAGGCTGAGAGTGTTGTGGTTGCTGAGCCTGAGGTTGTCTCTGTTGTTGCTGAACTTTCTCCTGAGGTTGTTGTTTTGGTTGTTGACCTTGAGGTTTCTGAACCCGGGGTTGTTTTTGTTGCTGTTGAACTTTCTCCTGAGGTTGTCTCTGTTGTTGCTGAACTTTCTCCTGAGGTTGTTGTTTTGGTTGTTGACCTTGAGGTTTCTGAACCCGGGGTTGTTTTTGTTGCTGTTGTCTTTGTTGGTGTTGCTGAACTTCAGGCCTCTGTTGATATTGTTGTTGTCTTTGTTGTCTTAGTTCCTGTCTCTGTTGTTGTGGTCGAGGTTGATAGTTCTGGACGCCCCAAGTTCTTTGCCTTTCCCAATATCTGTTCTTTTCCCAACTGCTCCAGTTCTGTTGAAGTCGTTGGTTAGGAATCCGTTCATAGTCCCACCGGCGCCCGTACCAATTTTGGTCTCTATAGTATCCTCTCCAACCTGGATCTACATCAAAATAAAAACTTGGAACATTGTTATAATAACCCCAGCCCCGGTTATAATAGTGTGAGCGATACCAACGACCTTCCCAAAAACGCCACCACCAACCATTCCAGAAAAAGAGGTCTACATCAATGTCAGGAGCAACGTAGACATACGTCTCAGGTATCACTATTAACTCTGGTGGTGCGGCAAATACGATGGGCGGCGGCAGAGGAAAACTAATGTGTATATCTACCTGTGCCATCGTTGGAATAGGAATGACAATTACCAACGCCAAAAGCATTGTTCCAAAAAGTAACTTTTTCATTTTGTTGCCTCCTTTATCCATCACCGATGCCATATAGGTTAAAAGATAATTCAGGCTTCTTTTGATGTTTATACAAGTTTGGAAAAGATAGTTGATAATTTAATAGCCCCCTCATCTTGAACCGTAGTGGTGATGGGAGCCAGAGTGACGGCCGTGGTGATGCCACCAGGGGCACCCTACCAACCCCGAAGCCAAAACCAACAATAAAATCATCAAAGCAATCTTTTTCATTCATTTCACCTCTTTTAAACATTTTACCATAGCTTAGATTTTTTTCTAAAAAAAGAACCCCACATAACATTCTTATATCATAGACGTAAAGAATGGGAAAATTATTCATACTCCCCTCCTTTTTATTCCGTCAGACTCGACACTGTGTCTGCATCAAGCGGCGCTGAAGATGAATCGCTCCATAGTCAGTGCCACCGCGCTCTAAGATATTAAAAAGATAGCAGCTTTTTGTTTCTCTGCATATCCACAAGGTTGCTTGTTGGAAGGTTGGTTTAAAACTGACCGTCTGTTTTTCGTTGTCCAGTCCATGGGAGCCCATGCTGCCCAACCACTCTAAGGCGTCAAAGACCCTCTCATCTTTGCCGTCCTTGAATCCATAGACTACCTTGGATTCCTCGGGGAGATAGTTCATTCTCTCCCGGAAGAAAGAGGCCCGAGGTGCTGTAGCCGCCGGGGAACACCAAGCCGTCGCAGAGGATGATAAGCAGCCCGTGAGCCTTCAGGGTTCCACTCGGTCATTAAAACGGCAGAGGCTGAAACTGAACCGCTTACCGACCAAGCAGGATCAAAACACCAGCAACGATAGCGAGCAGAGCCAGTATAGTACCGATGGCTGGAATATGAATACTGACAACTTGCAGTAGGCCTGTCACGATGAGCCAGATGCCCAGCAAGAGCATTCCCAGGTTTTTTGGCAGTTTCATGTTGAGTTTCATGTTGTTCACCTCCTAGTGTGAGAAGTGCGATTCGTAATACCGCAGACATCGCATGCCGCGGTGTCCTTTTATAAGAACTCGCTTTGGGATGAGTTGAATATACGAAAAAGGGAGTAGTATATCAAGGAAAATCGTCCACAAAATATGAGGGAAGCTTGAAGGCCAGTATCCAGATAACAATTATCAAATGAAATCTTGCATTATGGTCGAAATCTGTCAGTCAATGACTTCAGGAAGAAGTCAGTAAGAAAACCATCCCAATATGTTGGGGCGGCTTTGGAAATTCCCAAAAGTGTGAATAGTTTGCCAATTCCCTCGCCTTGCAATAAATTACGATTTCAAACGCATTTTGTATTCCTTTACAGTCCCCTAGGACACCTTTCTCAACCTGGTTCTGTACCTGCTGAATTTTGGGGTGGTTATCTCTTTGGTTATGTAGGCTATGATTTTGTCTTCCCATTTCAGCCCGGAGTCTTTGATGAATTTCCAAAACATTCGCTAAACCTTAGGCATCGTTTACATATTCTTTTTGATTCATATAACTTGTTGTACAGTTGACCAAGGGGGGTGTTTATGTACCCTATCTTAATCAAACCTTCACAGCAGGGGTAGACATTCCCGTCAGACAACAAAGACAGTGACAGGACATCTTCGATGAATTCCGAATAATTATTGCTGTTCTTGTCGTAAAACAGGTCCACAGGGTTGTCCAGCAACCACTCATCGTCAATATCCCTTTTTGAGAAAAAAGAAGACCTTTGGGAATACTCACTTATTTCCTTATTTTTGTAAGGGAACGTGGGCTCTAACCTGAACCTCCTGGTACCAAGGAGCTTGCATATTTGTCTTTCAATTTTATTGAACGAACCGATATTGTTCTTTGTGACAAGACTCCTTATTATAAGATCCCCTCCTTTGTTTACCACTTTTCTGCAAAACTTCACGCTCCTTTCAAAATTACCTTTACCCCTGAACCAGTTATGTTGATACTTTGGAAAATCTATGGATACGTAGAACGTTTTATTCTTCAACGTTTCAAAATTATCAAGCAAGTCCACAGTCCCGTTTGTTTGAATCTTATGGATGCAATCATACTCCTCATCGAGGTCATTCACAATTTTCACAAACGGTTTATACAAGAAAACTTCACCGCCACCACACCAGTACAAGGAAAAGTTATCATGGTTGTACCTTGCAAACCTAGAAATGAATGAACGTAACTCTTCCGCGGCAATGGTTTGATTCTTTTTTTCAACATAACACATCCTGCAATTCAAATTACAATTACTGTTGGGCTCTATGTATAATTCGTTTTGCACAATCAATTTAGGCATTAACACCTCCACTGCTACTTTAACCATCGAAACAGGTTAATAAATCTTAGGGTTCCTATCAGTTTTTGTGTTCCCATATCATTTCGTCTTTCCCTTCCTCATAAATTCTCTCAGATAGCCCTTATATTCAGCTAAACTCCCGTAGAACACCTTCCTGAATCTCGTCCTGTACCTGCTAAATTTTGGCGTGGTTATTTCTTTAGTGATGTAGGCTATGATTTTGTCTTCCCACTGGAGACCATACTCCCTGATCAGGATTTCAGCCGTGTTTGGGTAGCAGTATTTGAATGTGGTCACGTACCTCCATGTTCCCAGGTTCCTCCACTTTTTTGGGACGCCTTTTTTCCATTTGTGTTTGACGAATTTGTGAATGTTCGTCACAAGGTTTGTTGGGATGCTGATCAAGCTTCTTCACTCCCTAAGAATACTTCTCCGGTCCGCTCTTCATTTTTTGGGGGTGGTGTTTCGTATTTTGGGAAGTAGACCATTACGGGTTTATCGATCCTTCCCTTAACCTTTATGATGGCGTGTCCCACTTTGAGTGTGTCCAGGTATTTTTCTTGTTCTCTTGTTAGTTCCATGCTTCTTGAGATGTCTTCTATGTCTTTTCCGTTTCCCAGTGTGAAGGTTATTTTTGTGTTTGTGTTGGCTTTGATGGATTCTGATAGTTTGCTTGGTTCCTGGTCTATGACTATGATGGATTCTCCGAATTTTCTTATCATTCTAAGGGTGGATTCCATGATGGTTTCTCCCCCTTCTGTCTTTTCCTTTTTCTTGGATAGGATGTTGTGGGCCTCCTCGATGATTATGGCGTGCCTGAATTCGCTTGTTTCTCCCTGGTTTTTCCTGAATTCGTATATCCATAGAAGGAGTGCCTCTGTGAGGAATTTTTTATCGTCGTTGCTGAGGGTATCAAGCTCTATGATCACGTCCTCTTTTAGGAGTTCTTTTAGGTTGGTCTTCTTTTCCGTGTTCAAGACGGGTCCCAGGCCTCCTTCATAGGTCAGGTTGTCAAGGATCCTTGCTGCTGTCTGATTCCACCATTCCATTCTCCCTTTGAAAAAGTTCTTTTTCAGGTATTCCCTGACAAGCCTGAAGGTGGGATATTCGTCAGATCCTTCCAGGGTCTTGGTGTGCTTGTATGCCTTAATCAGGAGGTCTCTGAGGATGAATTCTGTTCCATAACTGCCGAGATAGGCGTGATTGATAACGTCAACGAGTTTGGCGGTCCACTCCCGGACGTCAGTTCCCTTTGGGGGAATCAAGGGGTTGAATTTGAATCCTTCCCTTTCCACCCGTAAGACGTTTACATCCTTGAAGTCTTCCGATTTTTTGAGTTTCTTGTATTCCCTCTGCCAGTCGAAGACCATGAAACTCTTTCCGTGGCTCCTTAATTCTTTCAGGATCTGGATTGTGGCGGTGGTTTTGCCTGTTCCTGTCATGCCTGTGATCATGATGTGCTTGCAGAATTCCTCTTCTTTCAGCCCAAAAGGTGAATAAGGGATATCGGGATAGATGATTGTGCCAAGATGGTATTCTCCATTGGCTTCTTCCGGCGCTGGTGGCGGGAGCCTTATTCCATCCTGGTAACTGTCTAAGAATCTTTCGCCGAGAAGTCTTATCTTTCTTCCGATTGCTTCTTTTCTTTGTGCTGTTTTTGCATTTATGAACCTGTACCAAAGGACCCTGGTCTCAGGTCCGAGCACCGGTTCAAGCTGATGCACAATCTCCTTGAGATCCTCGTCTGAAATCATCTTATCATCACTCCATCCTCGATGAATGCCTCTTTGAGCCTGCTGAACTTTTCCAGGGTCTTCTCTATCATCCCCGGGTTTTTCTTGACCGTGAACTCGATCATTCTCTGTTCGGGCCTGTATTCCTCAAGGGGCATGATGTAATCCTCAAGGGTGTTTGCCTCTATGAAGAGAATCTTCCCCCTGTCCTTGTTGAGGTAATGGAGGTAGAGTTGAAGCTGGATGTAGCTCTGCCATGTCGGCATCTTCTTTTTCGATAGGTAATCAAACTCTTCCCGGTTCACGGTCTTTATCTCCAGGGGGATCTCCTCTCCATCCATTTTCACAAGTGCATCTGCGAAGCCGTGAAAGAGGTCATCACCGACGCCAACTTCGGACCTTATTAGGAGGCCCATTTCTTTGAGGCATCTGCACACCCTCCGGTGTGTTGCATTACCAACCTCCATGAGCCTCTTTGTTTTTGGGAATAATTTCTGGTGGAATTTCATTTTCCCGTAGATTTCGAATGGGGTGAGACCTGCTTCGGAGATGTAAAAGTAGCTTCTGGGAGTGATTTCTTTTGGATGTTTGCTCTTCAGGTGTTCGTTGATAAGGCTGATTAGTATTTTAACCACCCCTTATCTTCTGCTCCCTCTGAGAGCAGCTTTCTCTTTTGTTCCTCTAATCTCTGGACGTCCCGGAATGCATTGACGTACTCGTCTCCCTTCTTAAGCTCAACCTGGACCAGCTGGGTTATGAGCTTGTTTCTAATCTCATTTGTTCCCATGGCCGCGTAATCGAAGCATTTGCTTCTATTCACCAGCTCTTCCAATTTCTCCCTCTGCCACTCCAGGAACTTCAGGTTCCTCTGTTTGATTTTTTCTCTTTCGGCGATCTGAAACTCAATATTTCCGATTTCATCTACCATGATTCTTTCATCAGTCTGGATTAAGGAATCCAGTCCGATATTTTGATAATTGGGGTTGCCTGTCCTCTTTCCCGTGGATATAGCACTGTTCAATTCATCATTCTCCGGTAGTATTGGCTTATCGTTTGAATTGTAAGGTTCCATTTTATTTCACCTCCTCCATTGACTTCCTCAAGCTGCCCCAGAATTCAGCCTCCATCTCTATCCTCTTTCTCATAAGACTGATTAGGCAAGTTATCGCATAGTGGTGTAACTCAACTGTTTCCATTAACTTCTCCTGTTCCGTTTTATGGTCATCATCCATTTTAAACCTCCTCAAATAGTTACCATTGTCAAGTAGTCAATATATAAAGGTTGTTTACATTCGATGTTCCAACCAGAAACCTATCTCAGTAGTCTCGATCCAGGGGGCCTAACACCCCGTATCAAATACCTTTAAAAACCCCGGGAATAACCGACAAGAGACAAATTACTGGTTCGCAGAAACCTTAAGCCCACTGGAGTACCAAAAGCTTTGATACTCTGAATCCAAAATGGCCGGCATCAAAACATGTTTGTCTGACCGACACAAGAAGGTTGGATAAAGAATTAAAGGGTGCGGCCGGAGAGGGTAAAGGTAAAGCAGCCAAAGATCCTAAAAAGAAGGGAGGTGAGATGCGAGATAGTGAGAACTATCTCAAGAAAGCAGGAAAGGGGGAAGAAGCGAAGAAGGAAAAAGACAGGTTTAGTCAAAGGGCTCCAGTTTTTTAACAATCTATCCATTTTTACCCTGTGAGAAGAAAGGGAATCAGCAAATGTTGGTTCCCTCTCTTTTTTTCGCGCAGAGGGTTCAAAAGAAAGACGCAGAAAGGAGAATGAGAGATGAAAAACAGAGACCAATTTGTATTATCGGTAATCAGCCTGGCCTTCGCCCTTAAGAAGCTCGTCGAGTCAGACTATTATGACGAGAGCAGACACAAACTGGTGGAGGACTTCATCAGGCTCAAGAACCGGGTCCAACTTCACACAAAAGTCCTCGAAAACAAAGAAACAGCGGAGAAGTTTCAGGAAGGGCAGAGGACCTCAGCATAAGGAGCACAGCCTATGGAAGAGGTTATCAAAGATGGCCTTATGGGCTTACCTGCTTTGGATGAGGCTCTTCTAAAAAGAAGTGTGAGAAAGGAGGGAAAGTCATGGCGTGGATAATCAAAGCCTACATCCCGATAGAATCCGAGGATACCGAAATGTATGCCACCCGGGAAGATGCCGAGAATGAGGAAGAAGCAATACAAGAGGCAAGATCTGAACAAGATGCACCTCTCAAGCAAAGTGCATTTGTGAAAAGCTTTGAGCCGATCTTTGAAACCTTGGATCCCTGGAAAGAATGCGACACGGCTAAGTTAAAAAAAAATCAAATCTAGCAGAAAGGAGACGATCAAGAGATGAATTTGGAAAGCGAAGAAAATCTATCGAGAAAGGAATTCAAACACTCCATTATCAAACAAAATGAGAAACTACTGAATACTCACCTTTGCTCCCAAACGGACCGCTGCCCTGAATGTGGGGAGAGAATCTACCGCGAGGGAGGCTGTCCCATCTGCATCTTTTGCGGATGGTCACCCTGCGGCTAATCTCCAAGTAAACGGCAAACCTATTTCTTTAAGAAAGCCGACTTCCCATGGTCGGCTTTTCTTATTTCTATACAAAGGAGGGAAAACACATGGAAAAAGGCCACCGTACCAAGATTGATATTGTGAAGATCCAGATGGTCAGGGACGGAACCCTCGACTACGGCAGGAAAGCCATTAGGGGTCCCCAGGACCTCGCAGATCTTGGAATGAAATTCCTGAAACACGCAGACCGGGAGATATTCCTCCTGGTCTGCCTTAATACCAGAAACCACATAAACTGCATCCATGTAGTCAGCATCGGGACGGTTAATGCCTCTCTTGTGGCTCCAAGGGAGGTTTTTAAAATTGCCCTGCTTAGTAACGCTTCGGAGGTCGCATTTATACACAATCATCCTTCCGGAGATACCGATCCAAGCGAGGATGATCTCTTAATTACCAGAAGACTGGCTGAGTGTGGAAAGCTCTTCGATATCAAACTCCTGGACCACGTCATTATCTCCGATGAAGGAAAGTATCAAAGCTTCCTGGAAAGAGGGCTCATCAAGCAAACTTAAAACCCCAAACTCGGAAAGGAGACGAGGATGAATGCTTATCCAGAAGAATTCCTAAAAGAATATGAGGTGCAAGAAAATATGTTCAGAACCAAAACAGAACGGGATATGGAAGCCCGTCAATTGAGGAAAGACGGATGGGAAGTGACCACAAAAAAATATCATTTTGACGGCGATGAACGGTTTTTCCTTACCGCTACCCGAAGAAAGGAGCAAAGCCTATGAAATGGACATCAACGGATTTGAAGAAGAAGGAAGTCAAGGAACTGGAAAGGCTCCTGAACGAACTCAGAGCCCAACACAACACTTTCACCGAATGGACGAACCACTATGACGGCAATACTGTCACCGAGGACAAGAGCACCCACTGGAATCTCTTCGGGTCCAATGTACGCCAGGACCTCAAGGAGAAGATGGAAGCCATCTTTGATAGGTGTGCCGGTGTCGTCACCCCTGAGAACTATGAAGAGATCCGGACGGCTCTGGATAACTGCCTTACCTGGGCAAAGTCCGCCATTCCTATTGTGGATAAACGGAAGTCCCTGGAGCAACTGAAGGGAGAACATGAGGTATTTGTAAACAGGATGGAGGAGGAATCCAGGGAACAGGCTGAATTTGCTTCCAGATGTGTGGAGATCCCCAAAGGCAAGCGAGGCGTTGAGCTTTCCATCTGCTATGACGACTCCGACGTGATGACCGATTATTACTGCCCACACCGAGAGGTTGAATCCTTCCTGTTGGCGATCATCCCGGAAGGGAAGCGACTTGAAGCAATCCTGAGAAACATTATCGAGAGAATCCCTGCCCTCAAAGATATCGAATGGGAATGGCGGAAGGAGGATTACAGCATGGGTCATGGTCTTTACCTCACTTCGAAAGGCTCTCCCTTCCCCAGAGAGATCAAAGGCAAGGGCGTGATCCATTGTCATGGGAATATCGAATTTGTCCACGGTGGAACCAAGATCATTCCTCACCCCGAATATTACCTGGGGGAGATCAACCAGAATGGAGGAAATGGCAGCAAGGTGAACGTTGAACAAGTAACCGTGCGTGAGAATCCTGAATTCAATGGGCTGGAAGTCCTCTTTCCCTCCAAACCTGAGCCTTCCATCATCGAGAAGCTCAAGTATTTGGGGTTTCGATGGTCATTCAAACAAGGGCTGTGGTATCGGCGAAACTATGAAGGACTTAGGGAGAAGGTCAACGAGGCCATGGGAGGTGTGACATGAACGGGCTCATCTTCTTGATGGGCGCGGCGGTGATCATCTTTGGGATGTTCGGCCTCGTCCTTTACTGTGCTTCCAAGTGAAAGGGGGTGATTAATTAAATGAGGATTATCCAGTTTCACAGGTGGTATAGCATGGAGCCACCCTACCGTAAAGCGATTACAGTTTGTCTCTTTAGATGGTGCAAAACCCTCTATTACGGCCAGGGGATTTATGCAGATTACATAGGCAAAGGATACCATCGGCGAATGAGCCTTGGCGAGTTCAAAAGAATTGCCAGCAACCCCAAAAGGAGGTGACAGAATAAAGCACGTCAGGACTTACTATCCCAGAAGGTTTTGGTATCGGAAGCCGAAAAGGTGGAGGCTAATGCCAATGAGTTTTTCCCAAACGGAAAGGAAAGGGGGCGAGTCCTTTGGCAACACAGACCAGAAGTCTACTGAACAGGAAAGCAACCAAACAGTTCATCAAAGAGAATGGAAAGTATATTACTCAAGTGGAATCGACCTTTTACACCCTCTTGGAACAGAGAATCAAGAACACGATCCTCAAAGCCATAGGGAATAATACTTCCCGAAAACGGCTAAGCCAATATGAGCTACTGGGGAATGGAAACTCAAATGAGGTGAAGTAAATGTTCGATTCAAGCTTTTGTCATACACACTTAAGACGACAGAAAGGAGGAAAGATCATGGTATGGCTAATCAAAGCCTACATCCCGGCAGAACCCGAGGATCAAGAAGTATATGCCACCAGAGAAGAGGCAGAGAAGGATGTCGAATCGTTAAGCCTCATGCAACCAGAGAATATTTACGAAGTTGAAGAAATCTGATCTATTGAAAGGAGGTTAACTATGCCTGAGTATGAAGTAAACCTTTACTACACCGGCTTCATTACAAGAACAGTTGAAGCAAAGAATGAACAAGGGGCAATACAGAAAGCGAGGGATGAACAGAATAGCCCTTGCAACCGAGACACCTTCGCAAGAAGGTTTGAGCCCATCCTCGAAACCTTAGAGCCCTGGAAAGATTGCGACACCGCCCAGTTAAAAGGCAACTCTATTGATACTTAAAGTTAGGCTTTGTTCTAAAGTTTAACAGAAGATTACCTGCCACAGATAACCATCAATCCCACAAAAAAGCCTTACGAGTCCCTTTAATTACCTCACAGATTGAAGGGACTCACACCCCTTAAACTTAAAAAAATCAAAACAGAAAAGGAGGAAACAAAACATGATATCCGTAATCAAAAACTTCCAAGAAGTCATTGAAACCAGAAACATCGACAAAATGAACAAGGAACTCTATCAGTTCCTTAACCTTTATTGTGGGTTCATAGCCCACTACGACATCAACGGCTTCAAGGACACCTATAGAAACCCCAGAGAGTTCGCAGACACCTTCATCCGACACTTCGACAGAAACCATCCTTACTTCAGCCAAATATATGCCTGCCACCAAGAATCCTACAAAGACACAGGACTTACGAAGGCCCAGATCAAAAGTGAATTCGAAAAAATTGTAAGCCTCCACAAAGACCAAATCTCGCGCTGGGCAAGAGAAGAACAAAGAAATGAACGTTATGTTCTTTACCTCAAACTCAAACAGGAATTCGAAGGAGGTGAACAAGATGATCATCGGGTATAGCACAGAGAGCCACTGGTTATCACTCAAAGAAGTGATCGGGCACGAAGGAGAAAACCAAGGGTTAGAAGATTACTACCTGGAATTAGAAAACCTGGAGGCCATCTGGGCAGTCCTTGACCCCCGAAACGCACCCCAATACTTAATCCTCACCATAGGATCAGAAACAGAAGAGTATCTCTTCACCATCGACCTAAGCGGAGCCACTCCCGTCCTGGAAGAAGAAGACGGGAGGGTCCTCTACGTCAGAAAGAAAGGAGGTGAAAAAGATGGTTGTAGGGTATAGCACACACGGCTGCTGGGCTTTGCTCTCAGAGCTTAAAGAAATAGAAGTGGAAGACAGAGGAAACCCCTGGTTTGAAGACACTCAGGTTGACCTCGAAAGCATGGAAGGAATCTGGGTCACCTTAGATCCGAAAGATGCAATCTCCTACCTCTTCATGGCCTCAGAACTTGAGTCAGAAGAGCACAAGGAAGCTCTAAAATACCCAGAAAAATACCTCATTAAAGTGGACCTTAATGGGGCCCTCCCAGTCTTAGAAGACGGTGATGGTGGAACCTTATACATCAGGAAAAAGGAGGTGTGAACATGTGGAACGAACCAACAAAAGAAGAATTAGCCAAAATACCCAGGCTTTATGAAACGGAGGATATCCCCTTAAAGGATAAACTGATTTACCTCCACTTTTTTATAGGAGGATGTGAGTGGTACATCTCGGAATTTGATGGAGAGGATCTGTTTTGGGGATACGCCATCCTGAACAATGATTTAGAAATGGCCGAATGGGGGTACGTGAGTTTTGAAGAACTCAGAGGAATCAAAATCCCTCCAGGCTTCGAAATTGACTGTGAAGTTTCTTGGCAAATCAAGAAAGCTTCTCAGATCGAAAAGATCAGGATGGGCAACCATTGGTCAGAAACCGAAGAGCGAAAGAATAACTCTTCAGGAAAGGAGAACGCAGATGACGCACGCACTGATTTGGTTAGCGGGAGGGATCATTGAGCAGGTCACCTTCTTCGATAGCGAATTGAAAGCCCTCAAGACCCTGGCTGAATTTGTCAAAGGCATGGACCTTCATGACGATGATGCAGCAGTCTTCGGTCCGGAAGGCTTGGTAGCCAACGCCAAGGACTTCCTGGATGAGGACAACGAGTTCATCGAAAACCATGAGCTTCTTAACGAGGCGATAGCTGCCAACGAAAACCCGGACTGCATCTACCTCATCGGGAACCCCGTCCACCATTTTGGGTTTATGGTTGTCTCCCCTGACGACCCCCTGGGTTTCAAGAACCCGGCTGAAGCTGTTTCCGAACTGGGTCAGATGAGAGGAAGCGCAGGCGATCATCTGAAGCTCTATCGGGTTGTCCCGGTAGAAAACCCTGTTGTTACCCGTTCAGAGCTCGAGCAATACAACGCCGAGAACGAAATTGAGGACTCTGGCTTCGCACTGGTGATAGAATATGTCACTGGCTAAAAAAGGAATCGCCAAACAAGGGCTCTGACTAAGAATCAGGGCTAACACGCACCCTCAGCAGCCGTCCGGAAACAAACTCTGGACGGCTTTTTTATTCCCTCATGCAGGGAAAGAAAGGAAACCGATATGGATATTACAAATTACCTTAAAGCTGGCTACCCACTGATTCAAATCGTCACTCAGGAAGCTGACAGGGCCACACGCTCAATTAAAGGCGAAGGATGGAAAACTTATTCCTGGGACTGCCTGAGAGGAATCACAGAACCCGATACCAGCAGAACCCTCGAAGACATTGGTGATCCCCTTCATGCCCTGAAATGGCTTGCAAGCAAAGGCGATACCATTCTCATCGCCCAAAACTTCCACCACTTCATAGGTTCAGTTGAAGTGATTCAGGAAATCCAGAACAGCCTTCCAATCTGGAAAGGCCAAGGATCCTGCCTGGTCATTGTTGGACCAAGAATAAATCTGCCCTTGGAACTCGAAAAATACTTCACCCTCCTCGACTTTAACCTACCCTCTCCCCAACACCTCTTAGCCATTCAGCAGGAACTCGGCGAAAGCGTAGGAGTACAAGCCAACACAGAAGCGGTAGAAGCTGCCCGGGGTCTGACTGAATTCGAGGCAGAAACTGCCTTCGCCTTAAGCCTGGTCATAAAGAAACAATTCTGCCCCGAGGTGATCACCGAGCAGAAGAAGCAGATGATCCGGCGAAGTGGACTCATGGAGTTCTGGCCCCCGGTTCCTATCGATCAGGTGGGTGGTTTAAACCTCTTCAAGCATTACCTCACAAACCGGATGAAAGCCTTTGAACCCGGAAACGAACACCTCCCCAAACCAAAGGCCCTACTTCTGGTAGGAATCCCCGGAACCGGCAAAAGCCTCTCCTGCAAAGCTGCTGCTTCAATCCTTAACTGGCCCCTCATCCGACTCGATGTATCAGCCCTTAAAGGCTCGCTCGTCGGAGAAAGCGAAAGAAAGATCAGGCAGGCCACGGCAACTATCGATGCCTTTGGAAGAGCAGTCGTATGGCTCGATGAGATCGACAAGGGATTCTCCGGGGTCAAATCCTCCGGACACGCTGATGGAGGGACGACTTCTGCCATGTTTGGGCACTTCCTAACATGGATGCAGGAGACCCAAAGCCCGGTGCTCGTCATGGCCACAGCCAATAACATCTCAGAACTCCCACCTGAGTTTATGAGAGCAGGAAGATTTGACGCCATGTTCTTCGTCGATATCCCCACATTCATTGAAAGAGGGGAGATCATCCACATCATGAACACCCGCTACGGGTCAAAAATCCCGGATGATTTTGCCGAGAGCCTTCAGGGCTTTAGCGGCGCTGAGATCGAACAGTTAGCCAAGGACAGTCTCTTTGACGGAATGCAGGCAGCCTCTGAAAACATCGTGCCCCTCTCCAGAACCATGAAGGAAGAAATCACTGCCCTCAGAGAATGGGCAAAGACCAGGGCACGAAAAGCCAACTCACCCGAAAACGAAGACCAAACTAAAAAAATCAGGAGGATAAAAGAATGAGCCACATCTCAAAAATCGAACTCGAAGTAAAAGACTTGGGGACACTGAGACAGGCATGTAGCCGCCTGGGGTTCAATCTGCATGAGGGTAAGAAGACCTTCAAATGGTATGGCCAGGAAGAAAGCCATTGCGACCATGCCATCCGAATACCCGGGGCTACCTATGAAATCGGTGTCATCAGGACAGGAAACGCCTTTGAGCTTCAGTGTGACTACTGGGACTCTGCCATAGGCAAAGCCATTGGCATAAGCGGTGGACTCCTAAGACAAGCCTATGCAGTAGAGCGCACCAAAACAGAAGCCAGACGCAAGGGTTACAGCATCATCGAGAAGAAAACAGAATCAGGCATCAGGCTTCATGTACGGGTGAACTAAAGCATAACCCCAAACCATCAAAATACCGGAGGTTAGCTATGAAAGAGATCATTTTAGACATCTCAAACGAAGGGGAAATAAAAATCGAAACAAGAGGTTTTAAAGGCAAGAGTTGTATTACCGAATCCCAGTTCCTAAAAGACCTCCTGGGAAATGAAGTTGAAAGGTCCCTCACCCCAACCTACTGGGAAAAAGAGGAAAACCACATCAAAAAGTATCTCCCCCTCTGCGGTTAAACACCTAAACACAAAAAAACCCAAACTCATGAAAGAAAGGAGAATTGTCATGGAAAACATGTTCGAAAAAGGATGTTTAGTACAGCTCTCCATCAGCAAATGGGGAGGAGTAAAAAAGATTAACGACAACCAGCTTGCAGAAATGATCGACTCCCATGAATGGGTGACAGCGACCAAAAAGCTTGTCGATCCAGAATCCCTCAAACCAATCTGCAAAGTAGGAAACGCAGCAAGAACCTATTTAACCACCGCCAGCCTCCCCTTCCCCATCCAGGGAATGGTCTTCATCCCAAAAGAGATGATCTCAAGGGTTGACCAGAAACTTGAGGAGTTCAAAACCGAGTTCAACCAGACCATCGCGACTTTCCTCCGGGATTATGACAAGCTCAGGGAAACTGCCATGGTCTATCTCGCAGACCTGTTCAATGAAGTGGATTACCCGGTCCACGTGGAGAAGAAATTCTCCTTCGCATGGAGGTTCATCATTCTGGACGTCCCAAACGGCAAATCGGGCATCCTCTCACCAGAAATCTACGAGCGAGAGAAGGAAAAGTTCATCCAGACCATGGAAGAGGCAAGAACCATGGCCATCGAATCCCTGAGAGAAGAATTTGGCTCGATGGTTGAGCGAATCACAGAGCGTTTCACCCAATCCGGGAACGGTAAACCTAAAGTCTTCAAGAACGCAACAGTAGAGAGCTTCTACGAGTTTTTTGAAACCTTCAAGGAGAGGAATATCTTCAGGGATGAACAGTTGGACGAGCTAGTTGAGCGAGCCCAAGCTGTCTTAAGCGGTGTTTCTGCCGAGAGCATCCGAACGAACGCCGATCTTAAGGAAAACATTCGTGCAGGAATGGCAGAGGTAGAAGGTGTCATGGCAGTGGCATTGGCAAGGCCCAGGCGCAAGATCGTAATGGATTAGGCAGAGTGTCTTTAAGAATCGGCTGAGAGGGCGACTCACCTCACATGGATGGGCCGCCCTTTCTTTTGAAAGGAGGAAAACGACCATGGAGATTGTGAAATGGGACAGGTACTTCGCTCTTTATGACCAGGGACAGTTGGTCTGTGTCACGGTTTACAAGAAAGGGGCTCAAGAAGTCAGAAGAAGGATCGAGGAACTAAAAAGCATAATCGAAGAAGCACAAAGGCACCTTCAAAATGAGGGAGCAGTTCTTAACAAAATTCAATAAGAAAAGGAGGAGTTCACCAATGAAAGTATTGATACACAAAAAACAATTACTGGAAGGGTTGGAGATAGTAAAAGATGCCGTTTCAAAGCAAAACGCTCTACCCATCTTGAAAGGGGTTAAGATTACCGCCGATGACGAAAATCTCTATCTCTACACCACCAACCTCACCCTGGGTATCAGAACCCGCATTAAAGAGGCGAAAGTTGTTGAATCAGGAGCAGCCGGCTGTGACGCCATGAAGCTCCTCTCCATCGTGAAGGAGCTACCAGATGGCGAAGTCATCTTGAGAACCGAGGAAAACGGCCATGTGAGAGTTGAATGCCAGAACATTAACTTCAAACTGATCGGTCTTAGAGAAGAGGATTTCCCATCGGAGATAAACCCTGAAGAGCAAAACAGCTTCCCGATAGGACCGGATTTTTTCTCAGCCCTCTTGAAGGTCAAACATGCCGTCTCCAAGGAAGAGTCTCGATACAACCTGAACGGAGTTTATTTCGACAAGGAGATCGTAGCCACTGACGGCCACCGAATGAGCCTCGTCAAGAACACCCATCCTTTAGAAAACACCATCGTCCCTATCGAGTTCATCCACACCATGATAAGGTTGAGGAGGAACGAAAACCAGAATATCAGACTCTGCCGGTCCGAAAACACCATTTTCATCTCTTCAGAAGACCTGAGACTCCACTGCAGACTGATCGATGGATCATTTCCAGACTATGCGTCAGTCGTTCCACTCACTCACCAAAGATCTGCTGCTATGGACAAACTCAGGCTCTACCACGCCGTAAAAAGGATCATGCTGATGAGCGATAAGTCCAACCAGATCCGCTTTGATTTCAATGGAGACCATGTTCTTTTGACATCGGCTAGCCCAGATGCGGGCGAGGCACGTGAAAAACTGGAGATCCATGATCCATCGAACGCTTCTGGCGAAACGCCCTTCGTCATTGGCTTTGCAGGCAGATATCTTCTGGATGTCTTGGAAGTCCTGGAGGACGACCACGTGACCTTTCTAATGACCAGCCCAGATCACCCCCTGAAGATAGAGGACAAGGAATCCGTTCACATCATTATGCCTGTACGCATCCTTTGAACAACCCCATCAAGCAAACATCATTCCCACTATCAACCAAAGAAAGCTGGCTGCTTTCTCGGTGGGGTATTCACCTCTCTGCAAATTTAGGCCAAACAGGAAAGAAATGAAAAAGTTAAGGGAGAAGTCTAACTAAAGTTAAATTTCTTACAGAGAAGGGCGACTTACCCAAATAAAGGGGGTCGCCCTTTTCATTCTTAAGAAAGGAGAACGATTATGGCAAGGCTCGAATCCATGGCAAAGATGGGATACTACCCCACACCCGAAGGGCTTATCCCACAAATAACAAAGTATCTGAAAGCTAAAGAATCAGGAACCATCAGAATCTTTGACCCCTGCGCAGGAGAAGGAACAGCCCTAAAAACCGTAGGGAACCACCTCCCGGCAGAAACTTACGGTATCGAGATCGACCAAGCAAGAGGTAAAGAGGCACAAAGAAACCTCACCAGATGCCTGATCACCGATTATAAATCCACCCAGATCAGCCCAAAATTCTCAAGCCTCCTGTGGTTAAACCCTCCTTATGACTGGGCTTCCAAACGAGAAGACCTTGACACCTCGGAAAGATACGAACGTACATTCCTAAGAGATACGGTCAAGTACCTTATCCCCGGAGGAGTAATGGTCTACCTCATTCCCTTAAGAAGGCTTGATAGAACCATCGCAAGGATGCTCTCCTACCGCTTTGAGAAAATCAGCCTTTACAAATTCCCTGAAAACCTCTACCACCAGTTCAAGCAAATCGTCCTCTTCGGCATCCTTAAGAAATCCCCTTCCAGTGATGAGAGCGTCTGCGAATACCTGAAGGGTGCAGGAACCGGCAAGATATGTATTCCTTATTTACCGGAAACCTCGGAACACATCTACGAAGTCCCTCCATCGCCGACGATGAACAAGTTTTTGTTCCGAACCCTCGAAATCAATCCCAAGGAGCTTGAAGAAGAGATTAAGCAGTACGGCCTCGGTGAAGAAATCCAGAGAATGAACACCACTTATTCCTTGTCAGAGAGGATGACCTCCATCATGCCTTTGAGACACGGTCACCTCGCCCAGCTCGTCGCCTGCGGGTCCATCAAGGGAGTTGTATTCGACAAAGACCAGAAGAACCCTCTCATCGTCAAAGGCATAACCAAAAAGACCGTCGATTACAGGATTGAAAAAGAGGGGGATACGGAAAAACATATTGAGACCGACCGAATCGTCATCACCATCAACGTCATTAACCGGCAAGGAGAGATACTCACCATTCAGGAAAGGGGGGAACCCTATGCTTCACAAGATCAGAACCCAGGGAATTGAAGCCTACTGCTCTGACCTAATTGTTGACAGGGAAACAAACCAATACATCTATTTCCTCGGAGTGGGCGGATTCCAAAGCACGGTCAAGGGAATCCTCGCAAACATGCTCAAAGGGGAAAGCCTCTCTGTAGACATCAAAGGAGAGAGTTGTTGGGTTGAAAGGTTTTCAACAAACTACACCATGAAAATCAAGAAAATGCCTTCCGAATACTGCCACGGAACTACCTTAATTAAGATAGGCATGGACCAAGAGGATAAAGCAAGCCCACTTCGGGAATTCCTTCTCATAAACGAAGATCCCCTGGAAGTAAAAGGGCCGTTTTACGATCATCTTGACCAAAAGACAGAGGTACCGCTTCACCCAAGCTGGATTGATTGGCTTTGGAAACTCTTTGGCGAGAAAGGATGGATAACAAGGCTTGAAACCCTCGTGGGACAATACGAAGCTTACCTCGTTAATTTTCACCAGGAAGAACTGAGCCATGAAATAACAGAAGCAATTAAGAAGAAAGTACCTGAAGTCATTAATTGCATGAAAAGGAGATGAACATGAAAACAGAAATCAATCTGAAAACGTTTCTTGAAGAATATGGAGAGTCATTGGCAGAGAAGGTCACCCAGGAATTAAAAGTGATCCATGACCCAGCCAGGGATAGGGAAGAACGTATGGACCAGCAAATGGATAGCCTTATGAAGAATCCATTCCCTGCCCAGCGGGAGATCATCAAAGCTGTGGTCAAATCCTTAAAATGCGGGAACAAGGCCGTCTATATGACCTGCGAGATGGGCTGCGGAAAAACGCTGATGGCAATCGCTGTAGCCTCCATTCTCAAGGAAAACCCGCGGGTGCTCGTGATCTGCCCACCCCACCTCGTAAGAAAATGGATACAAGAAATCAAGGAAGCCATGCCCAGGGCCAAAACAATCAATCTCAACGGTGAGAGCTGCTTCCAAATACTCCACGCTCTGAAAAACAGATTAAAGCCCGTTTGTCCCGAGTTTTATGTCATCGGGAAGGAGAAGGCCAAGCTCACCTACCAGTGGAGACCTGCTGTCACAAGAAGACGGGATGAATACTTTTGTCCAAGATGCGGGCAACTCCTTCTCGATCGGGACGGAGTACCACTCCCAGTATTCGAAACAAACACCCAGGGAAAACTCAAGAAAAAATACTCCTGCCAGAACCCGGTCACAAAATGGAAGTGGTCAGAGGACCAACAGGAAATGAGGCTCAAAAAAGAGATATGCGGTGAACAGCTCTGGCAGCCAGACCTTTCAAAACGCAATTACCTGAAACCCATGCCTGCACAATACATCAAAAGCAAACTCAAAGGAGTTTTTGACCTCCTCATCGCTGACGAGTGCCACCAGTACAAGAACCAGACCGGACAGGGATGGGCTTTCGCAGCCCTGACAAACGCCTGCAAGTACACACTCTGCCTTACAGGTACGCTTGCAGGGGGATATGCTCAGGACGTTTTTTATCTCCTTTACCGTACCCACCCGAAACTCATGGTTGACGACGGAAACCCGTGGGGAAACCCCATGCGCTTCATGGAAAAATACGGGATCCTCGAAAGAATAACAACCGTCTCAGAAGAGGATGGCCTAACGACAAAAGCCAAAAAGAGAACCGTCGTCAAGGCCAAGCCTGGAATAAGCCCCCTCCTCCTGGGAAAGACTCTGCTCCCAAACTCCGTGTTCCTCAGGCTGTCCGACTGCGTCGAAAACCTGGTCCCTTATGAAGAGGAAGTCTGCGAAATCGAGATGAGCCCGGAACAAGCCCAAGCCTACCATGAATTCGAAGAACAGATGAGAAAAGCCCTCATTGAAGCCCTAGCACAACGGGACCAATCCCTGCTCGGAGGATACCTAAATTCGCTCCTGAGCTACCCCGAAAGGATCTACAGAGGCATCAAGGTCTTTCACCCCCACACCAAAGAGCTCGTCGCTGAAGGCCCACCTGTTCAAGGAATTATGCCAAAAGAGCAGGAACTCCTCGACATCATCGAAAAAGGACTCAGCCAGAAGAGGAAAGTCCTGGTCTACATCCAGAACTCCAACACCACAGACATAAGCCCAAGGCTGACTGAACTCATTGAGGACAAGGGGTATAAGGTCAAGGTGCTCAGGGCAGGAGACAGCGAAGGCCGGGAAGAAAAGATAAAGAAATGGGTTAATGAAGGTCTTGATGTCCTCATCTGCAACCCCAAGCTCGTTGAGGTAGGCCTTGACCTCCTCTTTGCCGTAACCGTAATCTTCTACCAATGCGGCTACAGCACCTACACCCTTCGCCAAGCTTCAAGAAGATCCTGGAGAATACCACAAACCCAACCTGTAAAAGTCTTTTTCCTAACCTATGCAGACACCATGCAGACACGCGCCATGAAGCTGATCGCAGACAAACTAACCTGTTCCCTTGCACTGGAAGGAGAACTGACAGACAAGGGACTCGCTGCCTTATCTGAGACCTCGGATTCCATTACCAAAGAGCTGGCAAAGATGCTCGTAGAAAAATCAGCCGACAACCGAAGTCTCAAAGACCTCTGGGCCGCCTACCGGAAAAAAGAGGTACAGTTAGAATGCCAGATAACCGAAACCAAACCTTTGGAGGTGACACAGGAAGAGACTCCAACACCAGAACAGAACATCAAGAGAGTAACAACGGAGACAGAGCAAATCGGGACCAAAATCGTAAAGGTTCAATTCATTGAATTCATCGGCAAGAGAAGAAAGAAAGTGACCCACATCGAAGTCACCCAGGCAGAATTGGTAGATATTATGAAGAATAGAGAAAAGAACGCCGTTGCTCAATTGTCAATGTTTTAGGATACAACGGATTGCCCTCCAATATCGGAGGGCAATCCAAGCAACAGCTTGAGCAACCTCCTTCCGGGAAGCTCACACCCCTTCCCAAACAAGCCAAACTCAAGAGGATATTCGTTACAAAAGTCCACTAGCCGTGAACAAATCCATTATCTTGAGCCTTCCTCCTGTGACTGGATCCGAAACGACCAGAACCTTTTCATCCCCGGGGCCACAGGCGTTGGGAAAATCTTCCCCTCGCCTGTGCCTTCGCTCAGAAGACCTGACTGGAAGTCTTTCGAACCCTTTATCTCCGCGCATTTCAGCTCTTCTGCTACATCGCCCTGGCCCGGGCGGATGATAGCTATGCACCTTGATAAAACGATTTTCCAAAAGTCATCTTCTGGTCATCAATGACCTGGGCTTGGCCCTTCTCTCACCCTGAACGGAGAGACCTCCTCAAAGTCATTGAAGACCGCCATGGATCGAGTTCCACTCTGATTGCCATAACTCCCATTGAGAACTGGCATGATGATATCGGCTATCCTACCATTGCCCGCCGCATCCTGGACCGACTGGTCATAATACTTACCGAATTCAACTCAAAGGAGGATCGATGAAAAAGAAAATACACTTGACGGAAACTGAGGTATCAGTAAAATATCGAAAATCAGCGTCGCTTCGCTCCAGCGGAGCGGCCACTATCAATCAGAATAGATGACCACATTCAATCGGAACCACGGGCCGCATTCATCGGACAACCATTTACTCGCAAGGAGGGGACAATGTGGGAAAATAGTTACGACAGGGACTACTTACTCGCATATAATTTTTCTAAAGAATTTATAAGGCGAAACTGTCCTGCAGAAGAGACATATTTTGAGAAAATATGGCAGACGGCAACTCCTTTATACCACACATGGGATGATTTGGAGCCGCCACGGACGGTACAAGACAAGATATTGAGCAATCTAAACACTTTGAGACGACCAGAACAACTAAAGACACCTCAAATTCTTGCTATAGTACTGACATGCATAAATTTATTGAAGATACACCAGCCTACAAGTGTACGGTTCATTCTATCAGAGGTTGGTAGACTTTCAGGACTATGTGGCTCGGGAGACACAATTGAACTGCAACTATTGCAGAATCTATATCACTTTTTAAAACTTTTAGGTCGTGTTTCCCCTTTGGGATGCAAGACGTATACACCTCAAGACCTGTTAAATCCGGATTTTGAGTTCGGGCATGAAATTTACATAACTTGGCATAAGAATCAACCACTCGTAATATTAGATGAGAAAGAAATTCTTGAATTTCGCTCACAGGTGTCATTGTTTGCTACTTTGCTGTACCTGGCAACGAAAAGAAAATCAGGAGATGGTTGGATACATAGAAGGAAGGAATTGAATGACCCCGGGGAGCATAGGATCTCCAGTCTTCGAAGCATTTTTAAATCGATTCCTAGGATAGAAATGGAAAAACCTATTTGTGGAGAAATAATCAGAACAGACAACAAAGGAAACGTAAAACTTGCCTTGCATGCAAACAACATTTTTATATATACAGAAATCGTTAACTTCCGGTGTTCTGAACATGAAAAACTAGCTGAGTTATCCCTTGAAGAATGTGGAAAATGGTTTAAGGATTTTCAGAGAACAAAGGAGGAGAAATATTTTAAGACATTGTTGCATGCTACTCTAAGGCTTGAGCATCATTATGTTCCATTTCAAAAAAACGTGCAACAAGTTAAAAGGGCGACAGACTTGCTGCACCTTGAATTCAATTATTTTAAGAAGTACGAAGAAATAAAGAAAAGATATGAACTAAACCGGGACAACCTACAAGACGCTGGAGAATGGTCCCAACGCTTTTCAAAGCAAAGATCTTAACCGTTCAGTTTGGGAATTAGTCGGAAATTCATCTGTATTTCTGCCCGCTGTCTGATTAAAAAAGAACATTGTATAAAGGAAGAAGGAGCCTGTGGCAATAGCGGAAGAGGTGACTAAGAACAAGGGTTTGGACTCTTCAAGATAGGAGAGCAACCCGGAAATGTACTCCTGTTATCTAGAATCTCCGATCACGCGATCGCTTTCATCGGATCAAGGAACTCTACAACCGAGCTGACAAGGGGGGTTGTAGTAACTCAGCCCACGGAAGTTTTGCTCGAAGAACCGGGTAACAGGTGAGGTGGTGGAGTCTGTCTAGCACAAGGGGGTGGAGAAATGCAGCTATAGGAAACGCAGACATTCTATCATGTTATCCCTATGACTAGGGTTAAGATAATCGCTTACGAAACGGGAGGCACCGTGAGGATGTCAGACTCAGTTTTGACGAATACAGGCCACCGACTACCAGATTTCATATTCTTTTAGCAATTTCTCTATCCTCCTTCTGATCTTATATGCTTTGATAAAATCCTTCTCCTCGGGGTAAAGATCTTTTCTTTCTGCCCTCGCTTCAATTTTCGAAAGCCAAACTGAAATGCACTTTCCATCCACGGAATTGGGTTCATCCAACTGTTTTGAACGCAAATAGCTTATGTCCCTCTCTTCAAGAACAACTTTCTCAATTCCTTTCGTATTCTCGCGCTGAAGAGGACTTCTCGTATCGTTAAAATCATTAAAGTTCTTTGCTTTTTTGTAGTGCATAACTGGTTGTATGCTCTTGATATATTTAAAGTTTATCCTTGTCGTGCGTTTTCAGGCCGATCAGGCGGATATCCGGCTGATATTCAGTCTGCTATGCTCGTCTTAAAAAGTTGAGGGTCTATCCAGCAACGTTTCAGTGACTTTTTAAGCGATACATTGACATGCACACGTTGAATCAGAGAAAAGGGTAGCTCAATGAAAAATTCCGACCAATTTGAATTATCGTTGTCAGTCTGGCCTTCGCTCGTAAGAAGCTCGGCGGATCAGATTATTATGACGAGGGAAATACAAACTGGTGGAGGAATTTACGACTCTTAAAAACCGTGTCCAGCTTCACACAAGAATCCTGGAGCAGAAAGAGACTGCAGAAAGGTTTCAGGAACGGCAAAGGAGCTTATCCTAAGGAAGGCACCCATGGAAATCTACCGAAGAGGCTCTCATAACATCCAGCCAGAAGTTGGAGAAAGGAGGCGAAAGAGATGAAATCTCGATTAAGAGTTACCCTGCTCGTTCTATGCATTGCCTTTTCCATACTTCTCATTTCCTGTTCGTACACGAGTCGATCCGTGGGGAATTGGGGACCGTGGTCCGACTGGCGGCAAGAAGGTGCCACCGAATCACGAAATATCGTCGTAACCTCTCAACCGGATGGAGCTAAGGTTTACCTAAACGGCATTCTCACGGGTAATACGCCAGCCACCTTGTTTTTGCCCTATCCGATATTGAAAAGTGAGAGAGCGAGAACCCATTACGATTCCTTCACTCCAGGCGCTATCGAGTATCTGCTTCTATTTTCAAGACCGAAAACCTCACCAGCTTCCTCCGAAAGAGAAAAGAGGGTGAAACCGGGCAGCCAAACATATCTCGTTGAGGTCAGAAAACAGGGGTACCTTTCGACCAAGAGGAGCATCTCTGTCCCTGAAACATCGTCCTCAGAGTTTTTCCTTAGGAAGAAAGCTCTGCTCTACATGAAACCCCTCGCAGTGAGGAACAACGTTACACTCTCCGCGGCTGAAAAGTTATACGGCCTGATCTATGGTAGGTTCGCGGTCGACATTTCACGACTGAAAGAAATAGATAATAAATACCTCGATCCACAAATCCTCAGAGAAGCTTTCGAAATCACCGGCGACAAAAACGGGGACTATATCTTTGAAGGTGAAATCGTTGTCGGCAGAAAGACCACCGAGATAAGGATGGTTATAACGGATAATTCAGGAAAACCGATAGCAACCCAAAGAACCTCCGTGGAGACAAGGAACATAGGAGATATCTATCCAAAGATAGAGTCTCAAATCAGGGCTCTCAAGGATAGTTTCTTAGCACAATACTAAAAAGGAGGAAAAGACCATGGGAACACGTGAAACGATTGAAATGGTTGAGGCAAAGGTTGCAGGAAAAGACGTGTTTGTGGCCGAGAGGTCAACAGGGATGGATCTGAAAATCGCCGGACAGGTCCCCTTAGAAAGGGCGCTGATACGTCAAGACGGACAAGGCAGATTAATTATCAAAGATTCTGAATGCATAACGGTAAGAAAAGGAGACATTTTCTATGCTCCGCCGGTTTACAGGGTGGGATAGTCAAAGAAGTAGGATTGAGGCTGAAGTTGCCATGCTCGAATCCGTTTACAGAGACGTTGAATATGACCGTGACCATCTCCGCTGGGTTTGCGCCTGGGATTTCGCACTACCGCCGGGCTATAACAAAGCGCGAAGTGGGCTCCTTATTGAGCTTCCGTTAATGTACCCGCTGATCTGCCCATGTAATTTCTTTTTGGATCGGACTGTGAAAACGTCGTCCGGGAGAGATATTGAGCATTATTACCCGAACGAAAACCAGAACAAATATCGTGATTCTGGGTGGGCGTGGTTTTCCGTCCACATTGAAAGCTGGCGTGTGATAAGCGACGTGTTGCAATCTGATAACCTGCTCACTGCGGCTGACGTCGCATACTTGGCTCTCAACAACCTTGTAATGTGAAGGGATATAAAAGCGGAGCCCCATGAGATTCAGGATCGTCTTCACAGAAAACATTCTTAACCAGTCAAAGGCCCATCTCCTTCAGAACGACAGAGAGCAGCTGTTGTCCATTCCTTGTGGCATCAGTGAAAGCAAAGATTACATTACATTTATCCCCAGAGACATAATTAAAGCAGGACCGGAAGACGTTGAACGTAACTCACCATTTGAAGCTATAGCTAAACCGGAATTCAGAAGGAAAGTTCTGACGAAATGCCTGGAGGAAAACCTTTCTCTGATCGATTGCCATTCCCACCCGTTTAGCAATGGTGACGTTAAGTTTTCCAGGATTGATGACGAAAACGACCGAAGAAATTTCCCTTTTATTTTCGAAAAGCTTCCACACATCTGGTCCGCAAGCATGGTATTCGGCCAAGACAGCTTTCAGGCGCGGATTTACGACAAAAGAGAAGCCGACATTGTGCCGGTCGATGAAATAAAAATAGTTGGCCGCAGCATCAGAAGAGTTTCTGCTCATAAAAAAGAACATGATTATGAAACATTTGCAAGGCAAGTGCAGCTTTTCGGAAGGGAAGGCCAAGATAAGCTATTCGAAACAGATGTCGCTATCGTGGGGGTTGGAGGAATTGGAAGTTCGCTCTTAGAAATGCTGGCAAGGCTTGGAGTAGGCAAAATAATTCTGATCGATTACGACAAGATCGGGACTTCAAGCCTCAATCGCCTTATAGGCTCCACTCTCCATGACGTAAACAGGCCGAAAGTAGAGGTCTTAAAGGAGTTTGCAAAGCAATTTTCAAGAAGTCATGTCGTGGCAATAAACAAAAGCATTTGTGATCCTTCTGTGCTTGAAATAGTGAAAGATGTTGATGTGATCTTCTGCGCCACAGATACGCAGTCGAGCGTATTACTCCTGAACGAAGTATCCGTTAAAGATCTAATTCCTCTCATAAATGTACACACGGGGATAATTACCGAAAGGGGATGCATCGAGGCAGGGGGGCAAGTGCGAATAGTTCTCCCGGATGGTTTCTGCCTTGGATGCATAAACGGGATAGACCTTGTCCAAGCCGGGCAGGAACTGTTGAGCGAAGAAGATCTTAACATGAGATTCAGAGCAGGATACATTGCCAATGCATCGATTTCAGATCCTAGCGTGATTTCATTAAATTGCACGCTCGCCTCCCTAGCAGTTACCGAATTCATAAACCTTGTTTGCGGAATCCGGGAAGTCAATTCCTACATAATTTATGACATGCAGGGAAATGATGTCATCACGCAGACGTTGAATGCTCAGAAAGATGAGGAGTGTTTCATATGCGGAAGAAATGGGATGAAGGCTCTTGGAGATTTGAAACCTTTCAAAAACCTGCTTGACGCCGGTGTACCAAAAAACATTCCAAATGTTTGTGACCATTCTTAGAAAGGAGGAAGCTATACCATGGAAGTTCCGTTCAACAGGGAAGAAGAGGCACGTTTACAAAAAAGACGGGCTCTTGAAGCAATCGTGCGAAGGTCTCTCGCTGAGGATTATGCAAACAGAACGGGCATCCCCGCAAGGAGGTTCCGGCAAACACCTCAAACACCCGTTCGTTCGTCGTTCAAGCCGATCAAGTATGCACTCATGATCCCCTTCTTGATCCTAATTTATTATGGATTCAAGATTCTCCTTCTGATCATAATCGCCCTGGAGAATATCTTTTGAGAAAGGAGGTGATTTTTGTGATTGAAGCCGGTTTGCCAACCTTCCTGTTTACTCATTTCGTAGACCACCCGGGCATTATAATTTGGCTTTTCCTGTTTGGTCTTACGCAGCGTTTTCTTTATTACAGGTCGCATATAAAATACAGTTTTACCATTTTCATCGCTGCTGGTGGCTCAACCCTACTCTTACGAATCATAAGCCAGGCCTGGTTTGATAGTTTCCTAGGATTTTTCACAGACCTGATTCACCGTTGAAAGAGAGAGGAGGATCTCATGAACAGAAACGATGGCCCGCGCAACGTGGATGAGCTGGTAATTGATATCGGTGACACTATGCCTCTGTCTGATCCCCAGGAGGATGAATGGGAGTACCTCAGATATTTGTATGAACCCGATGGTACGCCCATGGTCAAGAAAATCATGGCACTTCAACCTTTTGAGAGAATCGTCAGGCTGGAGCCTAGCAAGAGTTTTTTCGAAAAGCTGCTGGAACTCTTCAAAGCCTAGATCGAGGAGGTGATATCATGGAAACGACAATTGATTTTCGAACTTTGCTTGAAATGATAAAGGGATCTCTGTCTAAGGAGTTTGAGGACGATCACCGGGGTGACGAGACCATAACCATCATAAAGAACTCCCCAGGAATAGATGGCGTGATGGCAATTGATAGCATTGTCAAGGAAAGAGACCCGGCTGACGGCTCTTTCCGAATGGTCCATTACAAAGTCCCGGTTCTGGATGATCTCGGCAATCCTATGCATGGTGCAGAAGACCTTGGCGGCGAATGTGTCTGCGGCAACATTGTGGCAAAAGGAAGTCTCTTCGAGTGCATGGAATGCAACCGTCTTGTCTGCAACAATCATGTCAGATTTCGTAATAGCAATAAAGAAGAACCCCTCTGTTACGTCGAAGGAAAGGGATGTTTTAAGCGTTACAAAAAAACATACGAAAGGGAGCGCGAACTTGAGCGCAAGATAAGGATAATAGAAAAGGAAGCTCTGTTGGCAGAATCCACCGAAAGGCTTTACGCCTTACTCAGCTCTGCAGAGCAAGCCAAAATTGATTACAAAAGTTTCAGACCAGGCCTTTTCGGCAGGCTTTTAAACTTCTCATCATCTGGTCACCCGATCAGTTGCCCTAACTGTGACTTCAGTCCCGGTTACCATAACGTGACATGCCGGGACTGCGGATCCATCTTCGAGCTTAGATCAGAGAGCCCAAGGCTTTGCCCTCAGTGCGGTACCAGCATAAGAGAGATAAGCTGCTACCGGTGCAAGAATAACATACAGGTTTAGAAAGCGGTTATCTTCTTTTAATGAATCACATCTTGGTAAATGGAGGTGTTAAATGGACAAAGATCGTATAAATGATCTCATGCAGCTTTTTGAAAAGCTTTTTTCGCCCCTGCCCTTTGAACAGCCCCAAGATAATTGTGTTGACGGAACAATCCGGATTGGCAAAGTTAAACAAACTGAAGGAGTCCTCCCTTTTGGGCTTAATCTTGATGAAATCAACCAACACACCCTCGTTGTTGGAAGGGTTGGGAGCGGAAAGACCACCCTCCTCTGCTTGATAATGATACAACTTTACAAAAATGGAATTCCCTTTTTGGCTTTTGACTTTAAGCAGGATTACCGCCACCTCCTGGAGGTAAACGTATGAACATATACGTCTTCAATTCGAAAAATTTCAAATTCAATGTTTTGAGGGCTCCTCGGGGGTGCGACCCTCGGGACTGGCTGCCGGTGCTCATAGATGTCTTCATGCAGGCATACGATCTCAGGGCCGGGGGGCAATCAATACTAACGCAACACGGATACAAACTCTGCACAGACTATGGTGTCTTCGAAGGCAAAGACGTTTACCCCACCCTCCTGGACCTCAAGGAAAGCATAGACGCTTATGTCCCTGAAAGAAGTTATGGAAGGATCCCCGACTTTATCGACTCCGTCAAAACCCGCCTTAATGATTGCATCCTGGCATTAGGCAACATGCTCGACTGCGACAGAGGCTTCCCCTTGGAGGATTTGCTCGACAAGCCAGTGGTATTTGAGCTTGAGGGTCTACTCCCTCGGCACCAGAAATTCCTGGTGACCATAATACTAAAATTTATTTACCATTACAGAATTTCAAACGGACATCGCGGCCATCTGAGACATGTCTTGTTCTTCGATGAAGCCAAGATGGTATATGACAAGAAATCAGATCTAATCCGGGATTACGGTCCAAGCGAAATGACTCAGATCACCACACTCATAAGGGAATTCGGAGAAGGGCTCGTCGCGTCCGACCAGATGCCCACGGACTTAAGCAACGCGATCAAAGCAAGCGTCTACACAACCATCTGCATGAGCCAATCAGGCGGGCCAAACATCCAGGAAATGGCCAAAGCCCTGGATCTCAACAAAGACCAGATATCCTACATGACAAAACTCGTATCTGAAGGAGACTAAGAAATGTACGAAGCCATTGTTAAGATAAACGGGAGATATCCCAAACCCTTTGTCATCGAGGTGATACCATACAAATACGAGAAAACCGTCACAAATTACGAACTCAAAAACCACATGCAGCCCATCATAGATGATCTTACCAGAAAGACCACACCCAGAACCACCTATGCCCAAGTGCTCGAAAACAAAAGAAAAGAAGCAGAAGCCAGGAGAAAACAGGAAGCTCAACACGAAGCCGCCTATAGCGAACCCAAAGAGAAAACAGAAGGGAACATCTTTATTCGAATCCTTAACAACATCATCGACGAACCATTCATAGACCAGAAAGAAAGGATCGAAAAGCTCAATTTATCTTCTTCAAGTTCAACAAACAGTAGGTATTTTAAGGAACTCGTGGAAGAAAAACTGGCAGAACCGCGAAGACTAGGCTTTGGCAAAAGCCTTGGTAGCAGGCTCTTTTACGAGCTGACACCGAAGGGCGCTCGCTATATTCGTAAAGATTGTTTCATGGCAGGACAAGAATCATCATTTGAACATCGCTTCTGGGAACACACCATTGCTAATTATTTTAAAGCGATCGGTCACGATGAAGTCGAGGCGGAAAAAAGATACGGGAACAAAAACGTCGACGTCGGGTTAACCCTGAACGGCAAGAAGACTGCTATCGAAATAGAACTCAGCCCCAAACACCTCCAAGAGAACATTCAAAAAGATTTTGAAGCAGGGTGTGAGTTCGTGATTATAGCTGTTAAAAGCATCGGCTCAGCCAAATTCTATAAGAAAAAAGTTCAAAAGATTTTTGGGGATGAACTCCTTAAAAAGATCGACTTCCGGATATTGGCGCACTTTCTTTCCTGAAAGGAAAAAGAAATGGCGATTATTTCAGTACCAGCCCCAGAACAAGGGGTAGAAAAGTCGAACATCGCATGTCATCTCGCCGGAGCATCCGCCGCAGCAGGAAAGAAAACCCTGGTTTGGGGCATGGATCCTGAAAACCCGCTATTCAGCGCCTTCATGAACAACGTCCATTCATTACCAATTACTCGGAGGGATCTTCTCCTGGACCCCGATCTCAAACTATGCCGGGCCATCCAGAAGACCAAATTCCCAAACATAGACATCCTTTCCTGCAATCTCGCGCTCGGACCGGACGAGATGGCGTTTCTTTCCGATCCCGGCTCCCAATATCTCCTCTCAAAGAAACTGGAAGAAATCAAAAATGAGTATGAGCTCATTTTTATAGATACCCCATCCGACCTTGGACCCTTTACCACAACGGCTATGGTCATATCAGATTACGTCATCATACCGATGGAATGCAGCAGCTGCGCAGTCAAAAGCGTCCTCTCCCTTTTAGAACTTATAATCAAGATAAAGAAAAAAGCGAACCCCCGTCTCAAAGTCCTGGGGTTCGTAATCAATAGGGTCAGTTCCAACCGAACGATTGAACAGACATATCTGGAGATGATAAGGAAAAAATTCGGGCCTCACGTCTTTCAAACAGAGATAGAAAACTCCGTCAGGTACCTGGAAGCAATCACTCAAGGGACACCAATTACCTCTTACGAACCGAAGTCAGAACAGGCAGAAGCATACAGGAGACTCTTTAAGGAGATTGAAGACCTTTTGGCCAGAGCTAAAGACCCTGTGGCTAAGGAGAAAGCAATGAGTAAAGAGGCTTTTTTAGAGAAGATAAAAGAAGATGTTGGCCCTGTAACCTCCCCTGCCGAACAAAGCGGGATTCCAAATTTATCGAAAACGAAAAGCATCAACAATGCGAGACTCATACCGATAGGTGACATCATACCCGATCCCAATCAGCCGAGGACAAATTTCGACCAAGCAAAACTCGAAGAACTGGCCGAATCGATCAAAAGCAATGGGATCATCGAACCCATCAATGTGAGATCCATCGAAGGACAGGGAACCTACCAGATCCTCACAGGCGAAAGAAGATGTCGAGCTGCCGGGATCGCAGGCATCAACGAAATTCCCTGCATCATCAGAAACGTCAACGAACAGGAAGCCCTCATTCTCCAGGTAATCGAGAACCTGCAACGGGAAAACCTGACGCCGATCGAAGAGGCAAACTCCATAAAAAGACTCCTTGACTCGGGCCTGACCCAGACGGAGATTTCAAAACAGACTGGCAGGTCGCAGCCATTTATCTCCCAAACCCAAAAGCTACTCACGCTCCCCAAGAGCATCCTTGAAGAGGCGGGGACCGCTATGATTAGCAAGGAACACCTTCTGCAATTAACCAAAGCCGAAAACCCTGAAGCCCTCTGGCAGGAAGTCAAGCAGGGCAAAACGGCTAAGGAAATTAGGGCAAAGGTGCATAAAGGAAGAACTTCCAAAGGAAGGCCTAATAATTTCAGATACGCCTTTGCCCCGCAACAAAAGCCGTATAAAGTCCTGGTCCAGTTCAACCGGCCTAACGCGGAGAAAGATGAGATCGAAGAAGCCCTGCGTGAAGCCTTGGCCAACGCGGGAAAACCGTTCTCCAAAACCCAAACCAACACAACATGAGAGGAGGCAGCCATGAAAGCGAACACTCAAATAACCACACGTCGGAGGATTTTCTACCTTCCAGGAAGAGACACGGACGGCAGCGTTCAGCAGGAAGCGCGGCATCGCCATCAGAAGGGTCAGGAGCAAAAGCGTGAAGATTCGGTGGAAGTTACAGCACTGGAGTCAAGAGTAGCTGAGACGGAAAAAAACATATATGAGGAAGAAAAAGGGAATAGGATAACATGGCCGGCGGCAATAACGAAATATCGATTAGCCAGATGGGAGTTAGTTTGTGCATTTTTAGTGGCTGGAGTTTCTTTTGGGGTCATTTACAATGCCCTTGCCCCCACCTTCTACGGACACGAATGGATGGCTATCCTCACGGCTATTGGGGCGAGTATTCTGGGTTTTTGGGGTACAGAATTAACCCTCCGCTATTTTGAAAAAATCCTCACCGAACGACACCACCGAATCTTCATAGCCATGGTCACGTTCTTCATGCTCCTGTTAGTCGTCTGGGGGGCAACTTGGCTTTCGAGATCAAGAACCCTCCAATCCGAAGTGTTAAAACAATCGGAATCGGTATCGTCGTTAGATCTAAAACTCTCCACTGGGTCAAAATCTGCCAAGGAAAGAATTGATTTCTACAATAACATGGGTACTGTGCTCTTCTTTTCAGGCACGGAGTGGATTGGCGGGGTGCTTTTGTACCGGGCTCTGAGGAAGAGGAGAATATACGGAACCGTTGTCAGGCTGGCAAAACAGAGGGAAGCAGACCTCAGACGGCTACTCGCCTTAAAAAAGCGAATGGCGAGGACAGGTGATAAGACACCAGACGAATACTTGGCAGATGTTCTCATTAAGAAAGACAAATGGTCCAAAATTACAAGCCGACCCTTCCTGATCCTTCTGATTCTACTGTTCCTGGGAGCAATCATCTTCTTTATCTTTCTATCCGACCGCGTCTTTGGAGCCGATTTTCCGTGTTCCTACTCCATAATTGCGCAGGATGTTACAGGTAGCAGGCCGGATCAGGAGATGCTTGAAGACGATAAAGGCATCGTCCGCTTCATTGAAGGCCGGAAACCTGGCGATGCAGGACTAATCACCTTCATCACGGCAGCGACCTTCACGAAGCCCGAACCTGAGTATGAAGTCCATTTCAAGATGCCGGCTAAGAACAAGATTGGCTATTTTGGGGAAGAGCTGAGGAAGAGAAAGGCAGACGTTATTAAGGAGTTCCTTGAAAAGTCAAGAAAAATACCCCCAAAGAGGGAGGGCACCTCGCTGATAGACGGCAATTTCATGTACGCCAAGATTCTGAGGGAGCAAGAGGCGAAATTGAAAAACCTGATTTTTTTCTCCGATATGAGGCAGTGTACGCAAGACATCAACGAACAGTCGATTGTGAGAAATGGGGATCAGGTAGTTTCGAAGCTCAAAGCAGATGGTCTCATTCCAAATATGAAGGGAATTGATGTCTGGTGCATGGGCGTCAGTTCGAATGGGTTGAATGTGTTTCAATACCAAAAGATAGAAAATTTCTGGCGCACTTTCTTTTCGGCTGCCCAGGCCAACCTCCGGTGCTACGATATCGGGCGCTCCCGATTCATCGACTAAAAAATGGAGCCTGCGATGAACGACTTCACGATCAAACAACTCAAAACTTACCGGCTGAGGGGTACTGTCTCGATACCCGACAGGTACATAGTTACTTCAGCTACCAAAGAGGTTTGGACCCCTGATGAATATTAAAGGCATGGTTAGCGGCGGCATGGGGAACCGATTTCTTAATTACCTGCGGCACTCCAAGGGCTTTTTTTTAAAAGCCCATCCCTCTTTCTGAATAGCTCTGTCCATTAAGGAGAAGCCCTTGAAAGAGTTTCTCGCAATTGACGAAGTATCCGAATACCTCGGAATTAAAAAGTCCTCTCTCTACCTCAAGGTAGAAAGGAAGGAGATCCCTTACTACAAAATAGGACACCTTCTCCGATTCAAGAGATCTGACATCGACTCCTGGATGGAAAAACTGAAATCCGAACCAGTGGATCCCCAAAAAGAGCCAAAGAGGATAAGGCGAACCAACGCCAAATCAACGGCAGAAGTGGACGCTATTGTCAGGAAAAGTATTGCACAGACAAAGGGGATGACTTATAATCCCAATCACGGGAAACCGGACCGTACTTTCAGGGGCCTCGGAAAGGAGGTCAAAAATGGCTCTTTATAAGAGAGGCCGGGTCTGGTGGATGAGCTTTATTTGTAAGGGGAGACATTATCGAAAGTCAATAGAAACGGGTGATCGGAAACTGGCTCAAAAGATTTTCGACAAAGTCAAAGGTGAAATTGTGGAAGGGAAGATGCCGGGGATTTATTTTGATAAAGTGACCTTTGACGAACTGGCTGAGGATTTCTTGACAGACTATCGAATTAATCGGAGGGACACCCTGAATAAAGCCGAAAGGTCTGTCAAATACCTCGGGGAATTGTTTGAAGGAATCATCGCGACCGATATCACCACGGATAAGGTCAAGAGTTATATCGAAAACAGGATGGGGCAGGGCTTTTCTAATGCTTCAATTAATCGGGAGTTGGCGGCACTCAAAAGAATGTTTCACCTCGGAGCCGAGTGTACCCCTCCAAAGGTGACTTTCATTCCGCATATCCCAATGTTGAAAGAATCAAATGTCAGGAAAGGCTTCTTCGAACACGCCGAATATACGGCTCTAAAGAATGCATTACCAGAATACCTGAGGCCGATTGTGGCATTCGGCTACCACAGCGGATGGAGAATAAGCGAGATCCTGGACCTAACTTGGGATAATGTAGACCTTAAAGAGGGGATTGTAAGTCTGGATCCCGGGAAAACAAAAAACGAAGAAGGCCGGACCCTCTACCTGGGCGATGAATTAATGGAAGAGATGAAGGTTCTTCATGGAAAACGACGCCTGGGCTGTTTGTATGTTTTTCATCGAAACGGGATTCCTATCAGAGGCTTTAGGAAGGCGTGGCGAAATGCCTGCATCCAGATAGGGCTTTGCGGGTTTCTGAAAGATAAAAACGGGAAGGCAGTCGTGGTTAAGGATAAAAAAGGGAATGAGAAACCGGTTAAGATCCCCACAAAGATTTTTCACGATTTCAGGAGGACGGCCATAAGAGACATGGTAAGGTCAGGGGTTTCGGAACGGGTAGCAATGGTTATTTCGGGCCACAAGTCTCGAAGCGTTTTCGAACGGTATAACATCGTCAACGATCAGGATCTGCGAGAAGCTGCCAGAAAGAAACAGGCCTACCATGAAAAGCAGAACGCCATGGCTGGTGATTTGGGCCCCCGACGGGGCGAAGTTATTCCATTTAGGCAAGCACAAAATGGATAGCCAGGGTTTTTAGCGATGACAAGAGAAAAGTTCAGTCACAATTTAGTCACAATCAACGAAAAAGGGGCTAAGCCAAAATCGCCTAACCCCTTGATTTAAAAAGTGCCGGGTCCCGGAATCGAACCAGGGACACGAGGATTTTCAGTCCTCTGCTCTACCGACTGAGCTAACCCGGCATCCTGAGTCATTAGGAATTTTATATTACAACCTCTCCGATGTGTCAAGAGGTAGTTTCAATTCGGCCAATTCTGGAGGAGTCCGTAGAGGAATCCGACATGGGACATCACCGTCTTACCCGAGTCGGTCACTTCGACTTACGAGGTTCTGCTTCATTGAAAATCTCATCACGGAGTCCTGAGTTCACCTTGTAATTGGAATAGGCAATTTCAACCTTGCCGGTTATTCTTTTCGACCTCTGGCTAAAAGAACCGAATTCTTTCATACCGTTCGGTTCGACAGAGGGAATGTCAAGGTGAAGTTCAATGTGTACCGGGAGTTCGAAATCGGTGAATTCGCCATACCCGATGACGGCTCGGATGGTCCTTCCTTCGGATGGCGACGTGTTGATTTCTCTGATGAGGTTGCGATCGGTATCTAAGGTTAAAACAAAACCCTGGTGGTGCTTATTCATTTCCGTTGGAGTGAGTCTCAGTTTGACCGCTTTCCTGCCGTCATAGGTCAAACGCTCCAGGAGCCTGGCATCAAAATCTTTTTTCCTGAATAGAGAGGGGTTGAAGTATCCACCCTCTTTGGGAAAGAAAAAGACATTTTTCGACTCGACTTTTATTTTGTCAGGAGCTTTGTAATAAAGTCTCGCCTGCATATCCGGGGCCTTAAGGGCTTCTACATCAAAATGCACAATCACGTCAACCGTATAATCCTTCAACCCGAAATACTTTTTTTCTATCGCATCCAGGTAGCGAGCGGGATCCTCCTGAGCCTGAATGAAATCAGGTGAAAGGAGAAAGAGAAGCATGAAGAATAGCAAGGCCTTTTTCAACTCTTAATGTCCTTTCTGTTGTACGCGACAAAGGCGATTAAGAACAAGCCGATATTGTGGAGACCGAGAATGAGGGCGGATCTCGCTATCTCCTGCCAGGGTATCGGATCATCGAGAAACCGTTGCCAGAAGGTCATATACGTCGTGAAGAGATAGGGACTGAGGGTCCGGAAGAAGTCGAAGGGAAAATTTCCGAGAAGAAAAAAGACCACCACCACAGCCATCGTGCCGATGATTGGTCCGATGGAGTTTTCCGCCAGGGTCGAGAAAAGAAAAGCCATTGAAGCCACGACGGTCATGGACCAGATTGCGGCGGCGAAGGCGAGAAGCATTCTGACCGGAATTTCTGCCTCAGGAATGAAGACGATACGAAACCGGGCGGCATAATTCATGATCAGGTCACCGCTGCCAAAAAGGGCAAGCCCGAGGGAGACGCACATGAAGGCGAGGAAGAGCACGATGGCAGTGGTATAAAAAAGGGATGCCACGTATTTGGCCGTAATGATCCTGCTTCGTGAGGGAGGTCTGATCAAGAGAAGTCTCACCGTCCCGGAAGTGGCTTCGCTTGAGACAATGTCCCCGGCCACCAGCGTGATCAGAAAAGGGATGTGGAAGTGAAGACTATTCATGATAAAAGCCGTCACGAACCAGCCGTTCAACATATTTCCAAAGATGAGGAAATCTTTCTGCAACGATCTCATCATCCGAAACATGATCTCATTGGCACTCAGTTTCATTACGACTTCCGTCAAAATAACAACCAAAGCGATGAAACCGAAACCGATGTACGTTCGCCAACGACTGAATGTCTTAAATATCTCGAGCCAGAAGAGCTTCATATCTCGGATGTTCCTTCGGTGATCTTGAGGAAGAAATCTTCAAGTGTTCGATGTGGAGAAAAGGACGAAACCTCGATGTGCTCGGTGACAAGGAACCGGTTCAATTCGGAAGAGTGGCCCGGTTCGATATGGACTTCCATCTTGCCATTCTGTGCTGAGAGGACCTCAACCCAAGGGAGTTTCCCGATGAGCTCGACCGCTCGGTGGAGGGGGGAAACTTCGATCGAGAACTCCGTCACTTCTTTACCAAGCAGTTCGGAAACAGATCCCTGGGCGATCAGCTCTCCCCGGTTGATCACAGCCATCCTCGTCGCAACCAATTCCACTTCAGAAAGGAGGTGGGAAGAAAGGAAGATGGTCATTTCACGATCACGCGAAAGCCTTCTGATCAGTTCTCTGACTTCCTTCGTTCCTTGAGGGTCCAGTCCTGTCGTCGGTTCGTCGAGGATGATCAGATCGGGTCCTGTCAGGAGGGCCTGTGCGATCCCGAGCCTCTGCTTCATCCCGTGTGAATAGGTCTTGACCTTTTCGAAAGCGCGCCCTTTCAAACCGACCACCTCAAGAGCTTCCGTGATCTCCCCTTTTTCGATTCGACGGGTCATCGAACCCAGGATCTCCAGATTCTTGTAGGCCGAAAGGTAGAGGTAGAAGTCCGGTTTCTCCACAATTCCGCAGACCCTTGAGAGGACGGCACTCCGGTTTTTATGAAGATCCATGCCGAACATTTCAATCGAGCCTGCGGTGGGGATGAGGAGCGTAAGGATCATCCGGATGGTCGTGCTTTTACCTGCCCCGTTTGGTCCGAGGAAACAGAAGACGTCACCGCGGTGGACTTCAAGATTTAAGTCCTTGGCAGCCCAACGTCTTCCAAACTTTTTACTCAAACCATTGGTTCGCAGGACAACTTCTTTTTGAAGAGAATCTTCCATGGTATTGAAAAAAAGAGAAAACTCCTCTTTACCCTCTCCTATTTTCTGTCAATGAGAACTTTGAGATCTCTGAAAAACTCTTTTAAAGTTGCTGGAAGACAGACAGGCCGGTTGAGAAAGCTTTAGAGCGGTAACCTTTCTTCTTCTAGCTGATTAGTTCCAAGAACCTGAAAAGAATCCATTTTTAAGATCGCGAAGGTTACCCATGCCCTTACTAATGTCCGCATTCTAAAGCTTTTGAAGACTGGCCTGTCTGTCTATTTGACCATTTTTTCAGAGATCTCACTTTAAATGTTTTATACAAATCGAAATTTGTTGGTATTGTATTTGTTTGGGCCACGATCTCCTCGACTACCCGATTCTGGAGTGCCATCGTGTTATTTAATCCGGATGGAAACGAATTCCAATCTCAAAGGTGTTATCACTGAATTCCTTAGGGATGGGGGGCAAAGGTTCCGCTTTCTTAATCGCTCGCATCGCCATCTGGTCATAAAGAGTGTTTCCTGATCTTTTTTCAAACCATGATTTTTGAATTTTTCCTTCCCTTTCAATAATGACGACGATAATTGTCTCCAAGTCCGTTTTTCCCTTGGGAAGGTTTTCAGGAAGAGTCCATTCCTCTTTGATTTTCGCCCATATCAAACTGTAGTATTGGTCCAGCTTGGAGTCCCATAGAGAAGAACCCTGGGAGGAAGAGCCCCACGGCGATCCCCCTGTTTGAAACCCGCCAGACCCCGGTCCCGTTCCGGTTCCCGACCCTGGTCCTGTTCTGGATCCAGAGCCCGGTGGAGGTGAACTCCCGGTGGATGGACCGACCGGTCCCTGAGGCGGACGAAACGCTTCTTGTCCCTCTCGCGTTCCCTTCTCCCTTCCCCCACGATGGGCTACTCTCTTTTGAATCTCATCCAGGGCTACCTTCTTATGAATATCCTCAATGGCCTCTTGAAGAGATTTACGAGAACCTTTTTCCTTTTCAACTATCTCTCCTTTTTTAAGGGGCTTTTTACCCACAACCATCTCATCCCCTGTCAACCGCTCATCCGGTTTTTGTTTTGTCGTCGCTTCACGTACCTCCCTCTTTTCAGATTTTTCCAACTTTTTCTGAGGCGGTTTTATACTTTCAACAATCTTATTCCCTTTGGGGCCCTCTTCCGGTTTCAATTTTTCGGCTGCAGGAGGGGGAGGTAATCCTTCATGAGGGCCAGGGGTGACTGGAGTCCCCGGACCGGGGGCACCTTGCGGAGTTCCAGATCCTGGTAGGGAGTAAGGTCGGAGAGTCACATGATAGACACGTTGTCCTTGATGGATCGCAGGTTTCAGGGTGAGGGTGACCAGGGCGAGAATGGCAATATGGATGAACAATGAGAAAACCCCTGTCTTCAGCAATCCGGCCGATTCAGATCGAAACGAATCTACCCCTACATGGGGTGGTTCCCTTTTCTCTTGTAATTCTTTCATTTCTTCAGCTCTATTCCCAAACCTGGATTCTTTACACCTGATCGTGTTAAGACATCCATCACCTGCATCACAGAATCATATTTGACATTCTTATCCCCGTTGATGATCACCGAGGCATCGGGTTTACTCCTCACCATTGCCCTCAGTTTATATTTCAATGTATCTAAGTCCAGTTTCACATCTTCCAGAAAAACTTCACCGCGAGCGTTAATGGTGATAATGATGTCTCGTTGTGCCTCCTCAGATTTTGATACCTTGGGCAGTTGCACTTTCATGCTGGATTGGTAGATGAAGGGAGTAGCGATCATAAAAATGATTAATAAAACCAGAACCACATCGGTAAATGGGGTGATATTAATCTCTGCCATTAATTTGGTTTTTTTCATTCTTTTCTTCATATTCTTTCATTTCCTACCTATCCAATCGATTAATTCGGAAGCGCATAATTCCATGTCATTTATAAAATATTCCACTTTTTTAGCAAAATAATTGAATGCAATGACCGCGGGGATTGCAACAAAGAGGCCCGCTGCCGTACAGACCAGTGCCTCTGCGACGCCTCCGATGACAATACTCATCCCGCCAGTTCCGGCAGCAGCAATATCATGAAATGCCCTGATGATCCCCAGAACCGTACCAAAAAGGCCGATATAAACAGCCGTGTTCCCAATGGTTCCCACAATGCTGGTGTAGCGTTCTAATTTTGTGGTTTCGACGGTAATCTCCCGCTCCATTGCATTGGATATCTGTTTCTCAGGATGACCGAGGAGTTCAAGACCAGAACAGACAACATTAGAGAAAGGGGCATTCGTTTCTTTGCAGATTTCTATTCCCCTTTCCACATCACCGCTTTTTAATACCTTTTTCATTCTTGTCATAAATTCGGCTCTCTTGGTTTTAGACATTTTTCGATAATAAATGATCCTTTCCAAAAGAACCGTCACAGATAAAAGAGAGCAGAATAGTAATATATACATCGTGAAACCACCGGTTTGAAATATTTCCCAGATCGTCTTTCCTGCAAACATTTAACCTTCCTCCTTCAAAAATACTCCACTTTCTCCGATCAAGGCTTTGTTAAGGCCTCTTTGATAATCAATATCGCTCATCTATCCGAATTTGGCAAGAATTATTACGGCCGGTACTATTTTCATCAAGTTACCCTTACAGTTGCCGAAAAAAGGTCCAAAGAGGTAGCCAGATGTGCTGGAAAAGCTTTGCAGCGGCACCTTTAAGGGTTTACTCACAGAGTTACCAAGCACTTTGCAGAGTTCACTTTAAGTAAGATGTAATATTTCCCATAAGACATGCCAAAGAACCGTATTGCAAAGGTTTGGAAACATATCTGGCTACCGATTCTTTCCAATATTAAGGTTAAGATGGGTTCATGAATCTTTGAGCTTCTTCTAAGGATGGGATTCCCCTCCTTCCACCGAGATCACGGCATTTGAGCGCTGCCACCGCATTGGAAAATCTTAGAATTTCTATGACCTCCCAATTCTGGATGAGGCCGTAGATGAATCCTGCGTGGAAGACATCGCCTGCACCGGTCGTATCGACCACCCTTACCTCAAACCCTTTGACCCGAAGAATTCTCCCATCTACCAGGGCCATGGCCCCTTCAGGACCCAATGTAGTGCAGAGAAATCCGGAGGTCTGCTTCTGAAGATCAATAAGGGCGTTTTCGCGATCCGAAATTCCGGTGAAGAGGGTGGGGAACCGTGAAGAAGTGATAATGATGTCGATCTCCCTGATCAACTCTGAGGTGAGAGTTTCCACTTTGTCGAGATCGATGACCGTGGGAATCCCTTCCTCCTTTGCCCATTTCGCAGACTGTATGGCTGCCCGAATATCATGTCCGTCCAAGTGGAGGAGTTTGCCAGAGCAAATCTCCTCTTTGCGAAGCTCCCCCTCCCTATAAATCAATTGTTCATCCCGATCCCAGAGGATCGTCCGATCTCCAGAAACATTATCCACAAGGATCATGGCAAACTGATTTGTGGCATTGGGTTCAATGGTTACTGAAGAGACATCGACTCCTTCCCGGCGAATGGAATGGAGAGAGAAATGGCCCAGTTCGTCCCCTCCGATTTTTCCGATGTACTTCGTTTTCACTCCCCATCGACTCAGAGCCACCATCGCTGTGGCCACTTGACCTCCCCCCTGTTTTGAAAACTGGAGAATTTTCATCTTTGAATTAAGAGTGGGAAATTCGGGAACCAGGCTGAGGAAATCAACGGAGTTGAGACCCATCCCCACGACCTCAAAAGGCTTATCTTTTGGAAAAGAGAGATCGAATCGCATTTTTTTCTTTTTACAAACTTTTGAGAGGTTTTTCAAGATCAATTCATCAAGGAGATGTTAGGGGAAAAGATTACAACATCAATATAAAATTACTGTGAAGACGACGCCAATCCCGGTGCTGCTGACATAATCCACGCCGCTGGGCGGAGTTGTCGCTCTTAGGGTTGTTTTTAAGACCACGATTCAGTGTGAGTCCTCAGCCATTGAACAATTTCCTCAATCGCTTTCTCACCCCGGGCTATGGACCAAAAAAATGGTTCAACATCAGCGGATGGCACGAGGCGATAGCCGTTAAGACGAAGACAAACATCCGCCGCCACCAGAGCTGTCCGCTTATTGCCATCGGCAAATGGGTGAAATACAACCAGACTGTGAATTAATGCAGCCACCTTTGAAATGAGGTTAGGGAACAACTCGACTCCACCAAAAGCAGTGAAAGGTCGTGCCAACGAAGACTCTAACCCACCCGGGTTCGTTATCCCATGAACGCCTCCAGTCTCTTGAATAACACGCTCATGGATCAGGGCCAGTTCTACTAAGTTAATCCACTTCATTTGGATAGGCCTTCCAGGGTTTTCCGGTGTTCCTTGATCGACTGATTTGTTAGTTCTTCGATACGTTTCATCCGTTCTCGATCCAACGGAGCAGAAAGGAGAAGGATGTCACCTCCCACCTGAATGGCTTCATAGGTACTAAGCGAAGCCACTTCCTGAAAGGTGTCTGGCATCGCCAAATTCCCATTCTGTCTTTTTACAATACCTAAATACTTCATATCGTTTTCACCTCCAATCTCAAATTCAGCCCAAAGGGCTTTCCCAATCATTCTATTCATATATACACCCAATTGGTAAAAAATGTAAATGCCCATATAGTTTTCCTGGCCATTTTCTTTGATTGCGAAAAAGGGATAGGAAAGGATCAGATACATCTTGCCTATGTTAAGAGATGTCCACTTTAAAATAGTGGCAAACACAGAAGCTGCACTTTTAACCCAACGGGGTTGACTAAAGAGATGGGTCATAGTATAAAAAGGTAAGTTTTATAGAAGGATAAGAGATTGGAAGGGATTGCAACCGTCATTCTTGCGGCAGGGAAAGGGACACGGATGAAATCGGACCTGGTGAAGGTCCTCCATCCCCTTCTGGGACTTCCCATGCTCTCCTACCCCATTGATCTCTCTTTGAATGGGATCAAAGCCCAAAAGACGATTGTAGTGGTCGGTCACCAGGCGGATCGCATCAAAGAGAGATTTCAAGACCCCCTAATTCAGTTCGCCCTTCAGGAGGAACAACTGGGCACGGGCCATGCGGTCTTACAGGCCATTCCATTTCTCCAGACTTTTACTGGCACGGTTTTAGTCCTCTGTGGGGATGTTCCCTTGGTGAAGTCGGAAACCCTTCACTCTTTTATCAATACCTTCCTGGGAAAGGGATCTGCCCTTTCCGTGCTGACAACTGTTGTGGAGCAACCCTTTGGATATGGCCGGATCATTCGAAGCCCGGAGGGTTGGCTGGAAAGGATTGTGGAAGAAAAAGACGCAACAGAGGAAGAGAAGCTCGTTCGGGAGATCAACACAGGAATCTATTGTGCGAAGGCTTCCTTACTCATTGAGGAACTGAGTGAGATCGGGCAGAAGAATGCACAGGGAGAATATTATCTGACGGATTTAGTTGAGATTGCGAGGAAAAAAGGGTTGAGGTGTTCTGCCCATTGGGTAGCAGATGCGGTGGAGGTGATGGGGATCAATACGCGGGTTGATCTTGCCATCGCCAACGAAGTACTGAGGCAGGAGAAGCTGAAAGAGTTGATGCTCTCCGGCGTGACCGTCGTCGACCCCAAGACCACCTATGTGGATCCAACGGTAGAAGTGGGAAGAGATACGGTTCTCTATCCGAATTGTACCCTCCAAGGGAGAACGAAGATTGGTGATCGGTGTATCATTGAACCCAACTCGAAGATCTCGGATTCCATCATCGGCGATGAGGTGACGATTCGCTCGAACTCTGTGATCACGGAGAGCAAGATTGAAGAAGGGGCTTCCATCGGCCCCTTTGCCCATCTGAGGCCTTTGAGCGAGGTGAAGACCAAAGCAAAGATCGGAAACTTTGTGGAGGTAAAGAAGTCGGTCATCGGCAAAGGTTCCAAAGCCAACCATCTGGCCTATATCGGAGATTCGACCGTTGGAGAGGAGGTCAATATCGGTGCCGGGACCATCACCTGTAACTATGATGGATTCGAGAAACATCAGACCGTCATCGGTGATCGGGTTTTTGTGGGATCGAATGTGGAGTTGGTGGCTCCGGTCAAGGTGGGAGATCGTTCCTCCATCGGCGCAGGCACGACCGTCACCAAGGATGTTCCGGAGGGAGCGTTGGCGATTAGCCGGGTGAAGCAGAAGAACATCAAGGGATGGTGGAAAAAGGCGGAGATCCACTATCAGAAGAGTCGAAAGAAGAAGGGTTGAGCAATGTGCGGCATCATCGGATATATTGGACCCAGGGAGACAAATAAAGTTTTGATCGAAGGTCTGAAGAGGCTTGAGTATCGGGGTTATGATTCAGCGGGCATTGCTGTCTTTCAAAAAGGAAAGATCGAGATCCGTCGAAAGGCGGGGAAGTTAAAAAACCTTGAGGAGCTGATTGAAAAGGAGACCTTTGATGGGAAAGTGGGGATCGGCCATACCCGATGGGCCACCCACGGAAGGCCCTCGGACGAAAACGCTCACCCCCATAAAGCAGGTAAAGTAACAGTCGTCCATAACGGCATTATTGAAAATTATCTCCCCCTCAGAGAATATCTCAAAAAGAAAGGCCATGTCTTCAGTTCAGAGACGGATACAGAGACGATTGCTCATCTCATCGATGAACTCATCCAGGAGGGTCACTCCTTCCTGGATGCCGTAAAAATTACCTTGGGTCGGATCAAGGGGTCTTATGCCCTCGGAATTCTCTACGAAGGGGATGAAACGTGTTTAATCGGGGCAAGAAATGAAGCCCCCCTTGTCATTGGCCTCGGGGAAGGCGAGTATTTCATTGCCTCTGACATTCCTCCGATCCTTCCCTATACCAGAAACTTCATCTTTATGGACGATGGGGAGGTCGCGTTCCTCTCCACTAAAGGGGTGAAGGTTTACGATGCCAAAGGAGAAGAGGTTTCAAAGGAACCCAGATATGTGGATTGGAATCCCCTCATGGCGGAAAAGGGCGGCTATAAACACTTTATGCTCAAAGAGATCTTTGAGCAGCCGAGGGCAGTGATGGATACCATCCGTGGACGGCTCTCTGAAGAAAAGGGGGACGTGGTTCTGGATAATGTCCGACTGGATCGGGAGACCTTGAGGGGGGTCCATCGGATCATTCTGATTGCCTGTGGCACATCTTACCATGCAGCCTTGGTAGGGAAGTTCCTGATCGAACAATTTTGCCGAATCCCAGCGGAAGCAGACATCGGTTCTGAGTTCCGGTACAGGAATCCCATTATTGGAGAGAATGATCTGGTCGTCGCCATCTCCCAGTCGGGAGAGACGGCCGATACCCTGGCTGCCGTGAGAGAAAGCAAACGGAAAGGAGCAACGACCCTTTCCATCTGCAATGTGGTGGAGTCGAGTCTGGCCAGGGACTCGGACTATGTGATCTATACCCATGCGGGCCCTGAGATCGGTGTAGCCTCAACCAAGACATTTGCAACTCAACTGATTACGCTTTTTCTCCTCGCCCTTCGGATGGGTCGGGAAATGGGTCTTCTCTCTCAGAAAGAGGGGAGAGCGTTAATCGAGGAGCTCACCAAACTTCCTCACCTCATGGAAGAGATGCTGAAATCCTCGACCCAAGTGGCTAAGATTGCAAGAAAATACCTCTACACCAGAGACTTCCTTTATCTGGGAAGGGGGATCAACTATCCCATTGCATTGGAAGGGGCACTGAAGTTGAAAGAAATCTCTTATATCCATGCGGAAGGCTATCCAGCCGGCGAGATGAAACATGGACCCATTGCTTTGATCGATCGGGAGATGCCGGTCGTTGTCCTTGCGACGAAGAATGAAGTCTATGAGAAAGTGATGTCCAACATCGAAGAGGTCAAGGCGAGGGAAGGAAATGTAATTGCCCTTGCCTCTCAATCGGATCGAGAGATCGCCAAAAAAGTGGACGATGTGATCTTCATCCCTGAAACCCTTCCCTCCCTGACGCCGATCCTCCTCACGATTCCCCTTCAACTTCTGGCCTACTACATGGCTGATTTTAAAGGCACGGATGTGGATCAGCCAAGGAACTTGGCTAAGAGCGTGACGGTCGAATAAATTAAGAAATCATTGAAAAGTATAAAATGCAAATTTAGCATTGCAAAATGGGAAGAGCACAGAAAATTTTCCAATTTGTATTGTTAATTTTGCAATTTACATTGAGGTTTTAAGACGTGTCCCTGCTCAACGATCTCAATCCCGTTCAACAGAAAGCTGTCTTGGAGACCGAAGGGCCAATCCTTGTCTTTGCTGGCGCGGGAAGCGGGAAGACGAGGGTTCTGACCTACCGCATCGCTTATCTCGTTCAGGAGAAAGGGATCCTTCCCTGGAATATCTTTGCGGTCACCTTCACCAATAAGGCCGCCGATGAGATGAGAGAGAGGGTGGAGAGACTTCTTGGAGGCTCGGCAAAAGGGACCTGGATCTCCACCTTCCATTCTGCCTGTGCTCGCATCCTGAGGCAACATATCGAACATTTGGGCTTTCAAAGGAATTTCGTCATCTATGACGAGCAAGATCAGGAACGCCATCTCAAGGCGGTGTTGAAGGAATTGGAATTGGATTTTAGAATGTTCCATCCGAGGGCTGTGCGAGCCGCCATCGAAGGTCTGAAGAACGAAGGGATTACCCCGGACCAATATCTTCCAGACACGTACAATATCTTTCAAAAGAGGGTGGCCTTGGTCTATCAGCGATATCAAGAGGACCTTCGACGAAACAATGCCCTCGATTTTGGAGATCTCCTCACCTTCGTTACGATTCTTTTTAGACGTTTTCCAGAGATCTTGAGGTCTTATCAAGAACAATGCCGCTATGTGATGGTGGATGAATTTCAGGATACAAACCTGATCCAGTATCTCTTCCTTCAACAGATCGTAGAGAAATATCGGAACATCTGCGTCGTCGGAGACGATGACCAATCCATCTACCGCTGGAGGGGAGCGGAGGTGGGAAATATCCTGAACTTTGAGAAGGACTTTCCAAAGACAAAAGTCATCACCTTGGAACAAAATTACCGCTCCACCCAAAACATCCTCCGAGCAGCCAACCAGATGGTACGAAGAAACCGTTCGAGAAAGGAGAAGGTTCTCTGGACAGAGAACCCCAAAGGGGAAGTCCTCACTCTCTGTGTTGCCGAAGATGAAACGGATGAGGCACGTTTTGTCGTCCAGATAATTTTGGAGCAGATTCATCCTTCTTCCTTAACAGGTTTCCATGGAGAAACGGGTAGGGCCTATCGTGACATCGCCATCTTTTACCGAATCAATGCCCAATCTCGTGCCATCGAGGATGAACTGGTCAAACATCGGATTCCTTATACAGTCGTTGGAGGAATGAAATTTTATGAACGAAAAGAGATCAAAGACATCCTGGCCTATCTGAGGTTGATTGCGAACCCTTCAGATGGTCTCAGTTTGAAGAGGATCATCAATGTCCCTTCCAGGGGGATCGGTGAGAAGACGATTGAAAAGATAGAGGTTTTCTCCAGAGAGAGAGGACTTCCTCTTTATGAAGGGATGGAGCAGGCCTTGAAAGAGGGTGGGCTCTCCCCTGTTGCACAGGCTAAGATGGAAGAGTTCATTCATCTCATCAAAGAGTTTCGGGAGGAGAGGAGAACCCTTCCACTCAGCCAATTGGCTCTGGCCCTCCTTGCCCGAACAGGATACCTGGATCGGCTGAAGGAGGAGGGAACGGAAGAGGCTTTTTCCAAAATAGAAAACATCGATGAATTGATCAACGTATTGACGGAACTTGAACAAGGAGGGGAAGAGGTTTCTTTGGAAACCTTTTTGGACAAGGTCTCACTGGTGACCGACGTCGATCTTTATGAGGACAAAGGAAATCGGGTCTCCCTCATGACCCTGCACTGTGCAAAAGGCCTGGAGTTTCCCGTGGTCTTTATCGTTGGAATTGAAGAAGGACTCCTGCCCCACTACCGGAGAGGTGATGAGATTGAGGATCTGGAGGAGGAGAGAAGGCTCTGCTATGTGGGGATCACTCGTGCGAAGGAGAGGCTCTTTCTTTCACGAGCAGAAAGACGTTCCACCTTTGGTGTGGGCCGGGCCAATCTTCCATCCCGTTTTCTTGACGAACTTCCCGAGGAACTGATTCAATTTGAAGAGAGGCAGGGGAAGGTGGAAAGCTTATTTGATCAAGAACCCCATTGGGATGACCATTTTCAACAGCCCGAGAAGGTAGCGGATTACCTGGAACAGGAAAGCCTCCCGCCGGCGGAGGGAGTGGTCCTGAGTCCCGAGGGGTTCTTCCCACTCAAAATAGGGATGAGGGTGAGGCACCCAAAATTTGGTGAGGGAAGGGTGAGATCCATCGAGGGGATGGATGAGGATCAGAAAGCAACCATCCTTTTCCAAACCGTGGGCAGCAAACGCCTCAAAGTCCGTTATGCCAATCTGGAGATCCTTGAGTAATCAAAGAAGATAGGGAGATAGGGAGATTGGGAGAAAATCGAATACGTATAGACGAGATGATCCTCACATTTACCTTTTCTTTTTCACCCTATCGCCCCACCACCTCATCTCCCTAAACGAGAGCAACCGAAGGAACCGGGCAAGAAATGATCAGGAGGAAACCATGAAAGCATACTTTATACTGTCGGCCATCGGGAAGGATCGACCGGGGATCGTAGCAGATGTTTCAGAAGTGATCTATGAGTGTGGAGGAAATATCGAGGATTCGAGCATGAGCCTTCTCCGAAACCATTTCACCCTCTTGCTCCTCTTTTCCACTGAAAGGGAAGAGGTGAATCAGAAACTTTCTTCTGGCTTAAAGCGCCTCGAATGGGAAAAGAACTTAACTGTCTTTTATTCCCCGATCACCCTTGAAGAGGCTTATCCAAAGGCGAAGGAGCAAACCGATCGTTTCAAAATCACCACTTCGGGTGTAGACCATGCAGGGATCGTCTTCAAAGTCTGTCGGCTTCTGGCCGATCGTGGGATCAATATCGTCGATATGGAGACCCATCGGGTGCTTTCCGCAGAGAGCGGAACCCCTCTCTTCGATATGGATATTGATCTCGACATTCCACGATCAATATCTGAACAGGGTTTGAGGGAGGACCTTCACCACCTGGCCAATGCATTGATGATCGACTTGGTTTTGAGAAGAATTTGAAAAATTTGTTTTTACTTGAAGTTCACAATATATAGGGGACCTTCAGATTGAAGGTCTTATAGACCACAAAGGTTTCAGTGGCAGAAACCTCTTTTATTTTCGAAACCTCTTTTGTTAAGAACTCAAGCAGGCTAAAATCGTCATTTAACAAAACAATCAAGATCAGGTCAAATTGACCTGTCACGATTCCTACAGAAACGACTCCTTTCAATTTGCTGAATTCTTCCCCTTTTTTGACCAAATTCATATTTCTCAATTTAACCCCAATGATGGCCAAGAAGTGATTTTCTATTTTCTCCGGATCGATCACTCCAACGATATCGAGGATACCGTTTTCGATCATTTTTTTAACTCTTGCCTTTACCGTATTGGGGGTGATAGATAGTTCCTTCGCGATCTCACCGAATGATTTTCTACCCTGACGCAGCTTCTTGATCATCTTCTTGTTAATTTCGTCAATCTTCATGGAAGTTACTCCTCCATAGGTTTTTAAGGCCATGAACATATTGTAATAAATTTCTGTTTTTGTCAATATATAATCGATTCTTGATAATAATGTCAATATTTTTTGATTTTTTTTATAAAAATTTAAAAAAAAGCTTGACATACTTTATCGGGTTGTGGTACAAAACCTTTAAGTTACAGGAGAGACCCTGACCGGAAGGGAGGGGCGCCGAAGGGGCAAATCCCAATGAGGTTGGGACGAAACTCTCAGGCAAAAGGACCGTAACTTATTTCAATCCTGGAAAGACCGAGGTGACAAGCCTCGGGCACCGAAGGGGACAAATCCCGAGTTTATCGAGGGATAATCTCTCAGGTCAAAAGACAGGAGGAAGGACAATCGCATTGAATTGTTCTTCCTCCTTTTTGTTTTGGAGGGTTCATCAATGAAAAGCCTTTTCTGATGGGATGAGGGATAGAGCATGGGTTTGTATTCAAAAAAAAGTGAACGCATCGATACGGAAAATGCATTCAAGATCGGGCCTCAGATAAGGTCCATCGAGGAACAAGGGAAAAAGGTGATTAAGTGTAATCTGGGGGAGCCGGATTTTCCTGTTCCTGAATTTATCAAAGAGGAGGTCAAGAGGCAGCTTGACCTTGACAATACCCATTATTGCGACCCTCAAGGTATCCCCTCGCTTCGGAAGGCGATTGCGAAGCAGTTGAGCGAGACTCGGAGGATCCAGGCCACGCCGGATCGAATCGTTGTGTTCCCAGGTGCGAAACCTCCTATCGGTCTATGCCAGCAGACCTATTGCGATCCAGGGGATGAGGTGATTTATCCCAGTCCGGGTTTTCCCATCTATGAATCCTTTATTAAATATGTAGATGCCCGACCCTTTCCCATCCATTTGAGAGAAGAGAAAAACTTCACTCTTTCGGGAGAAGATATCCAATCCCTTTTAACGAAAAAGACCAAGATTATCTTTCTCAACTTCCCCTCGAATCCAACAGGAGGGGTGGCCTCTCCGGAACAACTTCAGGACATCTCGGAGGTGATCCGGAGGCGATGTACAGAGAACGTTCGCATTTTCTCGGATGAAGTGTATGAAAACATCCTCTTTGATGGAGCCAAACACCACAGTATCATCTCCTGTCCCGGGATGGAGAAGGTAACGATTCTGGTCAGCGGGGCTTCAAAGAGTTTTTCCTGGACAGGGGGGAGAATTGGATGGGCCCTCTTCCCCACCGTGGAGGAAGCCGAAGTCTTCAGGAATCTCAATATCAACTATTTCTCCTGCATCCCTCCGTACAATCAGGAGGGTGCTTGCCTTGCCCTGGAGTCGCCGCTCAGCCAGAATGCTATCCGCAGCATGGTGAATACATTTCAGGAACGGAGGGGTATTGTCATCGATGGTTTGAATAGGATCAAGGGGATTCGGTGTCAGAAGCCAAAGGGGGCATTCTATGTGTTTCCAAACATTAGTGAGGTTTGTGAAAATCTGGGAATTATGGAGGCCTTTCAAAGCCTCCCTCCGGACCTACAAAAGAAAACGAGTCCTTCGACCCTTTTCCAAATGTTTCTTTTATTTGAATACCAAGTAGCCACCATGGATCGAAAATCTTTTGGCCGTATTGGAGCTGAGAGCTTTCATTATTTGCGGCTCTCCTTTGCCACGGATACAGACTCTTTGAAAGAAGGATTGAGGCGACTTTCAATAGCCTCTCAAGATAAAAAAGGTTTCAGTCAGTTTTTTAAGAAGAGAGAGCATCTTTATTAAGAATATTAGGGTTGCGGAACGATACGAGTGAATCATAAAAAAGTGGAGTATCAAATCCTTTGAAATCAAGGGTCTTGATCAGCCAGAAAATCTTTGATGAAGTGGTGGCTATGGTTAGACAGCATTTTGAGGTCGATTGGAACCAGAGCGAAACGCCTCTCTCCCCATCTGTTCTGATTCAAAGGCTTCGGGATAAGATGGGAGCGATCATTTTGCTCACGGATCGAATTGATGAGGAGGTTCTCTCCAAATGTTCTGAGCTAAAGATTGTCTCGAATGTGGCAGTGGGATACAATAATATTGATGTTGAGGCCTGTACCCGTCGCGGGGTCATGGTGACAAATACGCCGGGTGTTTTGGATGATACGACGGCGGACTTGACCTGGGCCCTCCTTCTGGCTACCGCGAGGCGAGTCGTTGAGGCGGATCAATTCCTTCGTTCTTTGAAATGGAAAGGTTGGAAACTCATGGAGTTTCTCGGCTACGATGTTCACCACAAGGTCATTGGCATCTGTGGACTCGGACGCATCGGACAGCGCGTGGCAAGGCGGGCCAAAGGATTTGAGATGGAGATTCTCTATACCGATATAGTTCGTGCCACCCCTTCGATTGAAAAGGAGTTAGGAGCCAGTTTTGTAGATAAGAAGCCCCTGCTCTCTGAATCCGATTTCATCAGCCTACATGTCCCATTGGTTTCCCAGACCACACATTATATCTCCACGGCTGATTTTGCCCTCATGAAACCGAGTGCTATCTTAATCAATGCCTCTCGTGGTCCAGTGGTAGATGAGAAGGCATTGGTTCAGGCATTGAAGGAAGGGAGGATTGCGGGAGCCGGGTTAGATGTTTATGAAAAAGAGCCCGAAGTGGAACCCGGTCTCCTCGAGATGAAGAATGTGGTTTTGACTCCTCATATCGCAAGTGCATCTCATGAATCCCGGCTGAAGATGGCCATTATGGCAGCAGAAAATTTAGTGGCTGGGCTCACAGGAGAACGGCCTCCAAACCTGGTGAACGAGGAGGTATTTCAGTAGCACCCGAGATTCCTTTCATGCTTCTTAACATTCAGGTTAATTCCCTTCTTCTAGCCGCTGGAGTAGTTCCTCTTTGTTTAAGCCAGCAATTCCCATCACCTCTAAGTTTCGACCGGTAGCTCTGTAATCCTGCCCCATGATCTCAGAGGCGAGAAGGATAGCACTATCCATGAAGGGTGTCGGAACTCCGGCGATCTTGGCGATCTCCGCCATGGGAACCAGGCCCATGGGAACATCTTCGGTAAGAAGGCGGGTCTCTTTGGAGGGGGGCGCTTGGATCTCTTCATAGGAACGGTTGGATCGTAGAGCTTCAGGAAGCGAGCCTCCCCTCGCGCCGTAGAATTTTTTCTGCCATTCGATGCAACTGAGCGTAGAAATTCCAAGGGATTGACAGAGCATCATCCGTTCCCTGTCTACCGCCTCAACCAATTTGGCCACAGAAGCCGTAATCCCATCATAATAGAATCGGAAATTCCCTTGCGTGGCTTCGAGCCAGCCGAGATTCGCCAGGGTTGGGAAGACATGGAATATGGGATTCATGTTATTCAGCCCGGTGAAGAGAACATTCTTTTCAGCGTGAGCCTGGGGATAAAGCTCCTTCAAGGGTTCGAGTAGGGCTTGGGTATCTTTCACAGGCAGAGCAGCCACACCCAGGTAATCTTTGACTCCAAGGATTTTCACTTGTCCTGGGCCTGAAGTCCTGCATGCATAGATGAGGGTATTCGTTTCACCCACCTTCACGTCTTTCGGAGCTCCGTGTTCGGAGAGGATCTTTCTAAATTCCAGGGCACCTCCGGTGGAACCAGGGGAGAGGATAATCATGTCATCCTTTCTCAGCAGAGGGGCGATCTGCTCAGCGATATAGGCATGGGCAAAAGCTGGCACGACGACTAAAATAAGGCCTTTTTCAAGGAGGGACTCCTTGAGATCGGTTGTTACTTTTGCGAGAGGGGCAAAGCCTTGGGCCGACACACCGGAGAGCTCAATCCCCTTCCTTTGCAAAATCGGAGCGATGGCTTCCTCAAAACGGTCATACAATACAACCTCGTAACCAGCCAGTGCAATGGCAGCAGCCATGGCCTGGCCACCATTTCCTGCCCCAAGAATGATGATACGCTTCGTTTTCATTGTGCCTCCTTAGCCGAACCAAATTCCTCCACCCTCCCTTTGCAAAAGGAGGGAGAAGGGGGATTACTAATTAGAAAATCTTTTTGCCATAGATCTGCTCTTCAATTTTTTGTGCAGTGGGTGTCTTGGAGAGACCCGCACCCAGGGTATCGCAAAGTTTTGGGTCCATCAACTCACCCACTTCTTTCAATGCGGCGATCACTTCATCAGGAGGGATGACGCTACGAATGCCTGATAAGGCCATGTCCGCTGCAATAAAAGCATTGGCGACGGCACCGGCATTTCGTTTAATACACGGGACCTCGACCAAACCTGCGACCGGATCGCAGACAAGCCCGAGGACGTTCTTGAGCGCAAGGGCCACCGATTGACCCGATTGTTCTGGAGTTCCGTCTGCAAGTTCAACTAAGGCGGCTGCGGCCATGGCGGAAGCCACTCCACATTCCGCTTGGCATCCCCCCATCGCACCAGAGATCATGGAGTGTTCAGCAATGATTAGTCCCATTCCCGCCGCTGCGAAAAGGGCCTCCACCACCTTTGGATCGGGCAGGCCTTTCTCCTGTGCGATGGCTACGACGACCCCTCCCAGAACCCCACAGGAACCGGCCGTGGGGCAAGCCACGACGCGGCCCAGTGCAGCGTTTACTTCTGCCGCTCCCAGGGCTAAAGCCGTCGCACGGACTAAGGCAGAGCCTGAAAGCGTTCGACCTCTTGCTCTCGCTCGCTCGAGGCGTGGAGCATCTCCGCTTACTAAACCTCCCACCGTCTTTTGAATCTGAGAGATACCCTGATACCCTGCTTCCCGCATCACATCGAGGCAACGTTGCATCCTGAGCCGCACCCACTCCTCATTCTTGCCAGTATTCTTTTTCTCATATTCAATGACAGTCTGGCCCACAGACTTCCGGGATCGCTCTGCCTCATGAATCAGATCCTCGATCCGATCGAAAAAGTCCAAGCCAAACCCCTTACCTTCAATGATAGGTTGAAAATAGATAGCAAGGCCTATGCTCGACAGAGAACGGGCTGCCTGTGTTGCTTCCTCTATTGAGACGGCATCCGATCGAAACTGGATATAACCCCCCTCTCTCGAGATGAAACGTTTCCACTTGGAACCAAGAAGGAGAGAGGCTTTCTCACCGCCGCCTCCGATGAAAAGGATTTCATGATGGTCTCCGGTCATCTCAACAGGATATCCATTGATCTCCTCAATGACGATGTTTCCACCGCCAATGGTCTTACTTCTTACCGTGCTGGATAAACCATCGCGGCCCTTTTGAATGACAATGATGGTGCTTGGGTGAGCGCCTTGGATCTCTACCTTTTCACACTGGATAGAGATATCCCTCTTCTTGGAAATCTCAAAAGCCTGTCGGATCCTCTCGTCATCCACTTGGAAGCCCATAAGACCTGCTAAGACTCCAGCGTCTGTAAAGTGAGTATGGTAAACCTCGGCCAAGGACCCATGAAATTGGAGTCGTATCTCTGCCGGGTCATATCCTGTCAGCTGGCCGGCCATGAGTCCGATGCGGACAGCTCCTGCTGTGTGAGAGCTCGATGGCCCGATCATGATCGGGCCAACGATGTCAAAAATTCCATATTTACCCATCTGCTTTCCCTATTCACCCCCACCTCTACCCTGTGGAGTAGAGGAGTTTACTCCACAGGGCAAGCCCTCCCCCTCAAGGGGGAGGGGAATTAGAACTTTAAATAAAGGAGAAGGGGGTACCTATTTTTTGGTCCAACGCTTTTCGGTAGACTTCAAAGGCGCATCCGATGTCGAGACTTCCAAGGCCAATCGGAACAGCGAGGATGTTTTCATCGTCCCTTTCACGTCCCTTTTTCTTTCCGGCCAGGATTTCACCGATCTCAGCATGAATATTCTTCTGCCCGAGTCTGCCCGCCTCGACGAGTTTAGCCAGTTCTCCCCGGTGGCTGGTCTGCGCCCAGCTGTCAACGACGATCTTATCTGCAGAGAGGACGACCTCAGTCTGTAACTCCTGATAAGATCCCGCCGAAACAACCAGGGTCCCTTTCCTTAACCATTCTTTTCGCACAAGAGGTTCGTCCGCAATGGTGACGGTGCAGACAATATCTGCACCTTCTACTACTTCTTTGTAAGATTTTTTCGGCAAGATATTCAAATCCAACTCTGCCTTCATCTCGCGGCTGTACTTTTCTAAAACATCTTCCCTGATGTCGATGACGCGGACTTCCTTGAGTTTGAACGCCTGATGAAAAGCCCTGAGATGCATCCGACCCTGAACACCGGCACCGACGATTCCGAGAACAGAAGCGTCCTTCCGGGCCAGAGCCTTAGCACAGACGGCACTGGCAGCCCCTGTGCGGACGGCGGTGATGTAGGCTCCGTCCATGACAGCGATGAAGGCTCCGGTTTTCGGATTGATCAGGAGAATCATGGCGGAGATAAAGGGGAGCCCAATCTTTTCGTTATCCCGAAAACCTCCAGCCCATTTGATCCCGGCGATATCGACGTCACCGAGATAAGCGGGCATCGCATTCAGGGCCGCCTTGTAAAAAGGCCAAACTTCATGTTCACCAAGGTCGAGCGTTACTTTGGGAGGCATGACAACCTTTCCTTCCCCATGGGAACGGTAGACCCGTTCAACAATCTTGAGGACCGTTGGCATGTCGAGAAGAGATTTAATCTGTTCCTGATTGATTAATAAAGTCGATTCGCTCATCTGTTCACCTCTTTTTATCTTAACATTGCATTGAAAAGGCAATTGGGTGTACTTTCCAACCTTTACAATGCGGGTTTTGGCATATTTTATGGGCAACACGCGATCTAACCCAGGGTGACTTTGGTAATATGCTGGGCAACGGAGCAGCGAAACGTTTAAAGGTGCCGCTGTAAAGGTTTCCAAGCACACCCAAATGCCTTACGGAAAGTTTTTTTGCAACTGCCAGGTTTATCTTTGACATGTTTTGCCTGATTAAACAAAAGAGAAAGGAGTTCCAATTCCTTTTTCTGTGGCCTTTCGGTAGACCTCAACGGCGCATCCGATGTCAACACTTCCAAGGCCAATCGGAACGGCAAGGATGTTTTCATCGTCTCTTTCGCGCCCCTTTTTCTTTCCGGCCAGGATGTCACCGATCTCAGCATGAATATTCTTCTCCCCAATCTTGCCGGCCTCAACCAGTTTTGCCAGTTCTCCCCGGTGACTCGCCTGACCCCAATGGTCGACGACAATCTTGTCTGCGGAAAGAACTACATCAGGGTCCAGCTCTTGGTAAGATCCAGCCGATATGACGAGGCTTCCCTTCTTTAGCCATTTTTTCTTAACCATCGGCTCATCTCCGATCGTCACCGTGCAGATGATGTCCGCTCCTTCTACGACTTCCTGATAGGATTTTTTCGGATGGATATTCAGACCCAGCTCTGCAATCATCTCCTCACGGTACTTCTGAGCAGCACCTTCTTTGATATCAAAGACACGGACTTCTTTCAGCTTGAAGACCTGCTGAAAAGCCCTGAGATGCATTCGGCCCTGAACTCCGGCCCCGATGATTCCGAGAATCGAGGCATCCTTCCGGGCTAGAGCTTTGGCACAGATGGCGCTCGCCGCCCCTGTGCGAACGGCCGTGATGTGAGCTCCGTCCATGGCAGCGATAAAGGCCCCGGTTTTGGGATTGATCAGGAGAATCATGGCTGAGATATAAGGGAGTCCGATTTTATAATTATCCTGGAAACCTCCAGCCCATTTGATACCGGCGATATCGACGTCGCCAAGATAGGCCGGCATCGCATTCATAAAACCTTTGTACGGTGGCCAGGGCCTGCCTTCTCCGAGATCGAGAGTAATCTTAGTGGGCATCACCACCTTCCCTTCCCCATGAGAACGGTAAACCTGTTCAACAATTTTGAGGGCCGTTGGCATGTCGAGAAGGGATTTGACCTGCTCCTGATTGATTAATAATGTCGTTTGACTCATAACTGAACCTCCTTTGAAAATGGATATTCCTATCTTGACCCAAGGACTTTGTTAAGGCCGACCAGCTTCTCGATGGTCATAATGACGATGATCGTTATCCCCACGATGCTGGAGGCAATGGCTGCCACCAGAGGGTCTGTGTAGTATTCGATATGTGCGTAGATACGGATCGGAAGAGTCACCATTCTCGGTCCTGTGACGAAAAGGGCAACGGTGAGATCATCAAAAGAGACAATGAAGGAAAAGATTGCCCCAGCCAGCAGACCCGGTGAGACAAGAGGGAGTGTGATCCGCCGAAAGGTCTGGAACCAGTTGGCACCTAAGTTCATCGCAGCGAGCTCCAGGTTATGATCGAATCCCGCAAAGCTGGCTAACATGGTTCGAACCATATAAGGGACGGTGATGACCACATGAGCGATAACCATTCCCAGGAAGGTACCGGCCACATGGAAGATGGAAAGAATCTGCAGGGCCCCCACACCGATGACCACCATAGGGACCATCAATGGCGAGAGAAAGAGTGCGTTTAAAAACTCACGGCCTGAAAATCGATAGCGAGCAATCGCAAAAGAGCCCAGTGTTCCCAATGGAGCAGAGACCAGAGAGACGGTAATGGCCAAATAAAGACTGTTAAAAAAAGCGGAGATGAATTCAGGATGATTGAGAATGCTTCGATACCAGCGAGTAGAGAATTTTGTGAGAGGAACCTGTAGGTATGTCTGTGGAGTGAAGGAGACCAGAACAACGACCACCACTGGTGAAAGGAGAAAGATGATCAGCATGTAATGGTAAATCGAGAGGAGCTGCCTCGATTTCATCGGAACACCTCAGCCCACCTGCCGTGTTCTAAAGCACGGTGGTAGAACATGACGATGCCCACAGTAATGGCAAGAAGGACGAGTGCAGCGACCGAGCCAAAGGGCCAATTGAGCAAAACCATAAACTGTTCGTACGTGACAAAAGGGACGACACGCACTCGTGTTCCTCCCAACATGGCTGGGGTGATGAAAGCGCTGACGCTCAGGGTGAGGACGATCAGAGTTCCAGCAAGAATTCCTGGAAGACTCAGGGGTAAAGTAATCTTGAAAAAGGTTTTGACGGGATGTGCTCCCAGGGATTGGGCTGCCTTCTCGAGATCCATATTCCGGTTGATCAGGGAGGAGTAAATGGAGAGAACCATGTAAGGCATGAGGACGTGGACGAGGCCAATGACAATCCCTTTCTCGCTGTACATAAATTTGACGGGTTCACGAATGAGTCCTAACAAATCAAGACCTGAATTAATGAGACCATGGGGGGCCAAAATAATCATCCAGCCAAAGGTCCTTATCACAGCACTGACGAACAGAGGAGAGAGGATGAGGGCTAAGAAAAGAGCCTTCTTCTTTCCTTTGATGATGGTTAGGTAATAGGCTTCAGGGTATCCAAGGATGAGGCTGATGAGGGTGACAAGAACGGATAGTTTGATAGAACGGTAAAGGATACCCAAATAAAAGGAATCGGTAAGGAATTTTACGTAGTGAGCTGTTGTGAACTGATCCATGATCCCCTTCGTTGGTGAGTAGCCTCGGAAGCTCATCACGATGAGGAAGAAGATAGGGACGAGGAAGAAGATCGTCAGCCATAAGAAGACAGGGCTTGCCAAAAGATAAGGAATCCACTGTTGAGATCCTTTAGAACTCGATGATTTGTGGGTTGAGTCGTTCAAATCATTCACTCTGCCTGGATGATGCGACAATTTTCAGGTCTATATTCTAAACGGATCTGGTCGCCTGCGGAATAGGTCCTTGTTTCCAGATTCTGACAGATCACACTCATGGAATGGGACTCTGTCTTGACGGTGTAATACGTGATATTTCCAAGGAAGACCACATGATCCACCGTTCCCAATAGACAATGGGCTAAGTCGCCTGATTCTCTGCTGAAGCAGAGTTTTTCGGGTCGGATTGAAATCTTCATCACGTCGCCGATACGGAGCTTGAGATCAGGGGGCCTGGGAAGGGTGATCGGCCGGATTTCACCAACGTCCAGAAGGAGTTCTCTTTCTTTGATCTCCCTGATCGTTGCGGAGAGAATATTGGTCTCCCCGATGAAAGAGCTCACAAACTCATTCTTTGGGGATTCATAGATCTCAAGGGGGGAGCCGACCTGTTCGACCCGACCTTTGTTCATAACCGCTAATCGGTCAGAAAGGGAGAGCGCCTCTTCTTGGTCATGGGTTACAAAGATGGTGGTGATCCCCACCGTCTTCTGAATGTCTTTCAACTCAATGCGCATCTCCCTTCTCAGTTTTGCGTCAAGATTACTGAGCGGTTCATCAAGGAGCAAGACCTTCGGATGGATGACGAGGGCCCTGGCCAAGGCAATGCGCTGCTGTTGGCCGCCTGAGAGCTGACGGGGATAACGTTTTTCAACCCCTGGAAGACGTACCAGTTCAAGAGCCCTTCCCACCTCTCTCACGATCACAGACCTTTGGAGCTTCTGCATTCGAAGACCGAAGGCAATGTTGTCCATCACCGTCATATGGGGGAAGAGGGCATAACTCTGGAAGACCATTCCGAGCTTTCGCTTGTAGATTGGAACGTCATTCATCCGTTCGCCGTCGATGGAGATCTCGCCAGCATCCGGATTGATAAATCCAGCGATGAGGTTGAGGGTCGTGGTTTTTCCACATCCAGATGGTCCGACGAGTGAGACGAACTCACCGGAGTGAACCGTCAAAGAGATATGATCTACGGCTGTGATCTCTTCAAACTGCTTCAAAAGATTTTGGATTCTAACTTCTGCCATTTGAATTCTCTATATCAGGGTTATTGAAACAGTCCATCAGGCAAATTCTAACCAAAGATATTTGAAATTTCCCCTCACCCCCTCCCTCTCCCCAACGGGGAGAGGGAGGGGGTGAGGGGGCCAAAATGTTAGAAAGAAATTCTCAGACTTAAATATGTAAGAATCTAACCGAAGAAGGTAAAAAAGGACCCGGAATTAAAAATCCGGGTCCCAGTGGCATCTCTTGCGCAGTCGACGGTTACCTGGTCTCCACTTCCTTACTCCAACGTTCTGTCCATTCAGGCCGAACCTGGTTAATATACGCCCAGTCGACTTTGAGCAGTTTTTTCATCTGATCCAGACCATAAGGAACTCGTTTGGCCACCTCCGGGGCGAGCTTCACATTTTTATTCATGGGACCGAGCATAAAACCTTTGCCCCAGACCTCTTGAGATTTCTCATCCAGCATGAAATTAATAAACTCCTGTGCCAGACGTGGATTCTTACAATTCTTCACCATATTCAGAGTAACCCCAAGGGCAATGGCTCCTTCTTTTGGGTAGACAAATTCTATCGGGAATCCCATGTCGGCGAGGGAATAGACACGGCCGCTTCCCCAGCAACCGATCCAGGCCTCCTTTGACTGGAAAAGCTCGGACATCTTGCCCGCCTGAGGTTCGAAAGAGATGACACTTTTCTTCAATTTCTTCATCACCTCGAAACCCGGGTCGATCTTCCTCTCACCGCCGCCATTGAGCCGGGCAAACATGATCAGAGTGTGGAGCCCATACGAATTCGTAATGGGGGGCATCACAAACCTCTGGACATACTCAGGCTTGAGTACATCATTCCAGGAAGCGGGGGGGTTGAACCCCTTTTCCTTAAAGATCTGGGTATTATAGAGGAGCCCTGTTGCCGTCACCCCCATGTCCACTCCGTTGTTGTTGGGATGGAGGGCAATGTCGTAAAGTTTGCCCAGGTTTGTCACGATCTTCGGATCGAGATTGGCCCAGAAGCCTTCAGCACTTCCGAGGATGGCGGGCCCATCGTCGACGAAGGTCACATCAATCTGAGGATTGTCCTTTTGGACCCGGACCTTGGCCAGCGTCTCCGTCGAGATTCCAAGGACATAGTTGACTCTACAATCAAACTTTTTTTCGAAGATTGGAGCAAGCTCCTCCTTCAGGGCTTTCTCAAAAGTACCGCCATAACTGGCGACATAAAAGTCCGTGACAGCCAGAGCGAAGGTTGGAATGAGTAAAATAGCTCCTACACAGATTAAAAGCGATAACTTTTTCTTCATACACTTCCTCCTTTCTTTTATGATATGAAATAGACACATTCTCTTTTAGACCATATTTCACCAAATTTCAAGTGGAAAATTGCCCACCGTGTTAAGGGAAAGTTTATCTCGGGATCATTTTGGTAATTCATCGAATTTTAATGAACCCTTTTTGGATCTCTCACTCTTTGAAACAGGTCGAAATCGATGTCCTGATAATCTTCTAAATCCTGAAAATTCCTGTGTTCTCGATAAAAAAGACGGATCCTTTTTGTACTTTCTTCGATCCAGCTCAATGAAACAAGATCGGTCTCATTTCTTTTTTCGTCCAAGATCAACGTCCGAAAAGGATTGTGAATAAGATGGATGTCTCCCATGAGAGGATGAGCGAGAAGAGGATAGCCGTCGTGCACCTTTTTCCTGCATTCCAACATCACCTCGAGGGGACCTCCGTCAATCCACCTCGCTGTGGGATATAATGACAAGATCTTTGGGTTATTGGTTAATATCCATCGGCTCATCTGACAGTTCCTGTAGGGAGATCTTCGGATTTAAAAACCGTTTGTTCCTGAATCTTTGAGCTGAGCCCCATCAGGGCTGTCCGGAGGAGTTTTTTCCTTAGCTCGATCTCCTCTCCTTTCTCGAGCTTGGGATCCCCGGTTGGATGGGGAATGGCGACTGCACGAACAATTCGATTTGCACCCACCGTCAATGCGATCGGCACAATCGCGCAGATCTGAACAGCGGGTAACCCAACCCTCTCAATCTCTTTGACCATCGTTGCCCCGCAACGAGTGCCTGTTCCTCAGGTGGAAGTAAGGATCACTCCTTGAACGCCATCCTTGAGAAGGAGTTCTCCAATTTCATGGCCATAGCGTGCAGCGGATGCCACGGCAGTGACGTTCCCTACTGTCACATAATAATAATCATAGAGTTTTCCGAAGATTCCTTTTTTTTCAAGAAGGCGTGCCGCATCTAAAGGAAGGACTCTGTCCGGATCTTCATTGGCATAGACAGGGTCATAACCACCATGGGCTGTTTGATAGGTATCTCCGGTGAGATCGTACATATTTCCAATAAAGTATTTGCAATATTTCGATGCATTGTGAGCCTCGATCCGGTCCGGATTCCCTTTGGGTACGATTCCGCCCTCTGTTACAAGAGCGATGACTGCGTTGGAAAGGTCTGTAATAGGCGGAGCAGGCGCGACCCGATCGAACTCGGGGAGAGGCAGCTCGGTCTCAAACGGCTCGCCTCGTAATTTCTTAAGCAACATCTCGACAGCACGTTTGGAGCCTCTTTTCTCTGCCCGAATGTTTATCCGAATTCCCCGGGGAAAGTATCCCTCCTCCTGAGGCAACCCGATTGGAACCTCGTCCAGAATCTTTTGAGCCAGGGCAACCATCTTTGGAATCACCCTTCTCATGTCCCGGGTGGAATCTCCAGCCTCTAAGATATAGATCTCTTTGCGCGCCGCATCTACTCCTGGATTGCTTACATGCATCGCGCTCAGTGCAGGAATACCAAGCTTTTGCTGCACTGCCTTGCACATCGTCCCGCAGGCAATTCCGTAACGACCAGCAGCGAAGGCGGGTCCGGCCAAGAAAAGATCGGGTCGCAACTCCAGAACCCATTTCAAGATCGTTGATTCGACCTCTTCCAAATGTTCGGCCGCATGGTTATCCCCACAAATGATGGTGTGTACTACCTTGAATCGACCTCCTGATTCGCTTTCAATCAGTTGGCCAACTCCCACAGGTCCTTCTTTGATCTGAGGGGGGATTCCAGCCTTCTCCTCTCCACCCATTTGACCAAAAAACTGATTGAGATAGTGGACCACCTTAACATTTTCCATTCTTGTCTCCCTCAATTAACCTTAACGTTGATAAACTTTTGACGATACGGACATGGGCAAGCCGTTCGGAGAGGCTTCGAGGCGAACCTTCGGCCGAATCGGCACTCTCGTCCCCTTCCCTTGCTGGAATTCACTTGGAGTGATGTCCTCCGATACCCTTAAATTCTCAAAACAACCGCCTTCCGAAGCCTTGAAGGGCGGTTTGCCCGTGTCCGTTTTGCAACTGTCAGGTTAAATGGCGATGGTCATCAATTTTTCGGCTCCCACTTCCACAGTAGAGCCCATGATACCGGCAATCTCCACCTCAATCCAGCCATCTGGCCGTAGACTACCGGTGTGGCCACCAGTGATCACATCAATTGCCTCAAGATGACCGATCGTCTCTTCCATGGGTGGCAAAACGACATATTGGTTCCCATTACCATTTGTCACAATCGCATCCGCCTCAGGTGTGATGTCAGCTAAGCCTTGAGAGGCTCCATCGCGACCTGCGTACTCATCGGTGACCAGTACCGTCTTGATTCCTTCTTTTTCAAAAAGACGAGCCAGCATCATCAAATCAGTCTCCGGGTTTCCTCCACCGTCCTCAGACACAATCGCTCCTTGGGCACTCAGAAACCTTGCCATCTTCAGCACCTGGGTGCAAATCCTTTCCTTGTCGAGCAAAGTGGCTCGAACAGGCATTGCGATCACACCAAGGAAAATGATGGTCTTGCCATGTTCTGCAAGGAGATCCTCCACAATCGGGTTGTTTTGCTGATGGTAAGTTGTGTTCTTGTGGCAAGGGGCTGCGCAATTTCCACTGACAATAGCGCCATCCATGAGTTCGGTAGCTGAAAGCACAACGGGTAGGCTTCCCTGGGCATTCACTCCGTAGATGTAATTATCGTGTAACAACCCTTGGGCGATGACCATATCTACATAGATCACTTTCGGAAGACCCGGATAGGGATGTTCCAGCTCGGGCCATGTGGCTACTTGGAAGCGTGCCTCCTCATCAAAGTTTGCACGGGTCCCGGCGAGGCCGAGGTAGTGGGCTGCCTTGACCCCGGCTATACGCACCGCCTCCTCATGCTGATGTTTCCCCAGTTTCTCTACCGGCTCCATGACCAAGACGACATTGAGCTTCTTCGAAAAGAGGCTAAATTCGGCACCTGGACCGCTCATATCAATGAGGCCTTCTTGGAAGTTCACAAGTTTTCCGCAAGTCACCACAGCGACTCCGTCCAAGACAGAAGTGATTCCAGTACCCACCGGTTCGGCCGTGCCCAAAAAGCCTGGGAATGTAGTCGATGTCCCCCCCGACTTAGCCCTCGGTTCTAAAACATCTTTGACTGGGATAATTCGCTTCTTTTCTCCAGGTCTTGCAATTTTTATTTCTACAGACTTCAGACGTTGATCTTCCTGTAGATATCTCACGAGCTCTTCACGATTGATTCGCAATACGTGATTGACAACCTCCGTGTTCTCCCCGAAAACCACATCCTGGATTCTTACTTTGCGCAAAAGGAGTTCATCCATCGTGGGCCTCTCTTTCGATTCATTTCATTCATTCCTAATCCATCTTGTCGATCAAGATTTAAAAAATGCCAGAATCTTTCAGGTCATCCGTTTAGCGGGAAATCAGTGAATCCCTGATAATCTCCCTGATATTTTTTTCGAACGCCTCCTTAGGACCTTCCTGTTTAATCTGTCCCATCTCGAGAAGATACATATAGTCCGAAACTTCAAGGGCCTTCAGGATGTTCTGATCGACCAGGAAGATGGTCGTTCCCTGTTCTCTGATTTTTATCATAAAATTATAAATCTCTTTTACAATTTTCGGAGCCAGACCTTCAGAGGGTTCATCGATCAGTAAGAGTTTCGGTTTTGTCATGATTTCCTTTCCAATGGAGAGCATCCGGAGGATTCCGCCGCTTAAATAATTGCTCCTCTCTTTCCTCCTCTCCCTGAGCAAAGGGAAAAATTCGTAAACTTCATTCAATCTTTGTTTTAATAAGTTTCTTTCCTGTCGAAAAATCCAAGCCCCCAGAAGGAGGTTATCTTCAATAGTGAGTTGGGGAAAAGTGCTGAATCCTTGGGGAACATAGCTCATCCCCATCCATTTTAATTGGGAAGGGAGACAATTCTGGATTTCATGACCTTCGAATAGGATTTTCCCCTGGCGTGCATGGAGGAAGGCAAAAATGGCCTTGAGGAGGGTAGATTTCCCTGCTCCGTTGGGGCCGATCATCCCAGTGATGATCCCTTCTTTTATCTCAAGAGAGACATCGGTGAGGATATCAATCCCTTCCACATAACCGGATGTCACATTTTCAACCTTCAGCATCGGTGATATTATCCTCCAAGGTAAGCATCGATCACCAATGGATCGTTTGCAACCTCTTCCATGGTTCCTTGGGAAATGATTTCTCCTCTATGGAGAACCGAAATTTGGTGACAGAGATACTGGATGGTCGTCAACTCATGGCTAACGACGATAAAGGTAATCCCTTTTTCCTCATTCATCTTTTTGATGGTCCTCAGGATCACCCCCTTGATGACCTGATGGACTCCTGCAAAAGGCTCGTCGAGTAAATAGAGGCGAAGGTTCTTATTCATAAAGCCTCGGACAATCTGAAGCAGCATGTTCTGCCCTCCTGAAAGATTCTTAGCCGGTTCATCCTTTAATCGGGTCAGAAGGGCGAATTCAAGAAGCTCCTCTGCAAGCCCCTTTGCCTCGACCATGCCTTGGTCTTGCGTAAGGGCCGGGACCAACATGTTTTCAAGGACGGTCATATCTTTAAAGACCCTGGAGATTTGAAAAGTTCGCATAATTCCCTTACTGGCAATCACATAGGGTTGTAAGCCATCAATCCTATCTCCGGAGAAGTAAATGGCCCCGTTGTCAATCTTATACATGCCGGTGATGAGGTTGATCATCGTTGTCTTCCCGGATCCGTTTGGTCCGATGAGCCCTTGGATCTCTCCCTCCTTAATGTTTAAGGAAACGTTATTTACCGCTCTCAAGCCGCCAAAATCTTTCATCAAATTTTTTATATCCAGTAGTGGATGACTTTGGCTATTCATTATTTCCTCGATGTCTTTGCGTCGGCTCCAATTTTTGAAAGCCAGAAACAGGGTTCCTGCCTTTTCTTTGCCGAATTCGTTGGTACCCTTGTCTTAAAAATTCCATGACCCCACCATTAAAAAACCGCATGATGAGTATGACCACAGAAGTGAGAATAACCATCCGAATTTCAGGCCATTTTTTTAGAACTTCAGCAAGAAAACGAACGGATATGGCTCCCACCACTGGCCCCGCTTGACTTCTCATGCCACCGATGACCACGAAAATGATGATGAGCGCCATTTCATAGAATTCACCTGATACCGGACTTATCAATCCTATAAAATGGCCATAAAGGGTTCCAGCGATACTTGCAAAAACGCTCGCTGCCATAAATGCAAAGACCTTCCAGCGAACCGTATTGACGCCCATGGCCTGAGCTGCCACCTCATCGTTGCGAATGGTTCTAAGATAGTAGCCGATCCGTGAACGCATGATGATGGCAATTACAATAATCGTTATTACAGCAAAGGCCAGGAAGAGGTAGTAGTAGGGAAGAGGGTTCATGGTCTTAAAAAATAAAGGAGTCTTAAGTCCTCTATCTCCACCGGTGAATTCAAAATCCATTCGGATATAGCTTTTGACAATTTCTGCAAAGGCCCAGGTTGTCAGGGCGAGATAGATGCCCCGCATCCGCAGGCATAGAATACCGAGTAGGACGCTAATGAAGGCATTGAATATCCAAGAAGATACCATACCCATCCATAAGGGGGTGCCTGTTTTAATAATTAAGAGAGCCGATGTGTAGCTACCGATGACAGCAAAGGTATGATGGCTGAGAGAGAATTGGCCGGTATAACCTCCCAGCAGATTCCAGGTAATGGCCATGATCACGTAGTAGAAAGTGATCGTGAGGGCATAAATCCAATAGTCAGTGAGAAACAAAGGCAGGAGAATGGCAATCAAAAGGATGAGCAATGGTCCGGAGTAATTTAACCTCAATCTTGGCACTAAACGCTCCGCTCAGGTTTTCCAAAGAGTCCGTATGGTTTTATTAAGAGGATGAACATCAGCAGTCCGAATCCATAGATGTCCACAAAGGAAGGGTTGATAAAGGCTGCGCCGAGGCTTTCAGCTATTCCGATCGAAAGGCCAGCGACAAGGACACCCGGGATCGAACCCAATCCACCGATGACGATGATTTCAAATCCTCTTACAGTGGGGATCACGCCGCAGAGAGGGTAAACGAGGAGGACGGGAGCTAAAAGGGCTCCACCTGCTCCGGCCAAGGCAGTTCCAATACCAAAGGCGATCATGTCGAATTTCAGAACATCGATCCCGGCTGTCAGTACTCCAGCTCTGTTCTGGGATACAGCTTGGAATGCTTTCCCGATCCACGTTCTTTTCAAAAAATAAAAGAACAGAGCGAGAATAGCGATGGTTCCGATAAACGCAATAAAGTTGTTTCCGCTTAAAGGAAGTGGACCAATACGGGTGGGAGGTGCGTAATCAGGTGGCGTATAAATAAAAGGGCCTCCTATGAAAATCGCAAGATTACGAAGTAGGATGGCCATGGCAATCGTGACAATGGTGGCATATTCGGTCTTTTCCTCTACCATGCCGACAAACATAGGCTTAATAAGTATTTTCTGTACGAAGGCCCCCAGAAAGAATGTGCAAAAGGCAACGATGAAAACACCGACATACCAGTAACGGACTCCCAAAAAAATGACAATCAAAAGATACTGGACATAGGCGCCGATCATGAAAAACTCGCCTATGGCCCAGTTGATGACTTTCATAATTCCATAGATAAAATTGACCCCCAAGGACATCAGGCAATAGAGGACGCCCATGATGATCCCTGAGATTAAAAATTGCATGAAGAGCTGGGTATCGATCCTCTTATCTCCTTTGGGATGAGAATTGAGATGCCCCTCCAGAATTCAAAGCCTTTGCTCTCAAGTTCTGAAGGGGCCGATGGGGTTTGTCACTGACGCGATAACTCGTCTCTCTATGAATTATGGAGTCACGATTTTTCCGCTACCGCCCAAAGAGGGAGGCCATACGGTATTAGATTCCCTACTCGGTTGTTTTGCTTTCGTCATTTGAAGGATAAGATGGGGTGGTGAAACATTATGCCACCTCATCCCCGGTGGCTCCTCAAACTTCACCGTACCAACCCAATCGGTGAACGTCCGAGTACTTAGAGCTTTAAGAACATCTTTTGGCTCAGCCGATTGAGCAAAATTCACGGCCTGGGCCACGACCAAAACTTGGCCAAAAACATTCAAACTATAAAATGTAGGATCTTCTTTGTGTAATTCGATGTATTTGGGGATCATCCAGTTCCCTGAAGCGGTAACAGGCATTCCTGGCTTGTAATAGATCGTATAGAGGATGTATTTGCCTTTATCTCCTACTGCGTCCCAAAATTCTGTTCGGGTCGGCCAGTCATAACTGGCGAGCATCGGGACTTTAGGGAAAAGGCCCACATCAAAGGCCTGTTTGGTCAACAGAAAGGCGTTTGGTCCAACCCCTACATTGATGAGAAGGTCCGGATTCCATGCCTTTATAATCAAGAGCGAAGGGGTTAGGTCTATGCTCGTTCTTGGGAAGATGATGCCTTTTACTTCAATTCCTTCTTTCTTCCCGATTTCTTTGAGCCACTCGTCAAACCCTGTGCCGTAGTCCGTGTCTTCTGATAGAACTGCCACGCGCTTAAATCCCATCTTTTTTGCAAATTCCATGAAAAACTCACACCTCGGCGGAGTGAGGCTCATGATGCTGAATATGGTGGGATAGCGTGATTCCGTAATCTTTGGAGATGAAGCACCTGTAGAAAATAATGGCACACCCAACTCCTTTGCCACTTCGTTCACCGCAAGGCATACCGAACTATGAAATTGCCCTGCAACAGCTACCACTCTATCTTTTGTCACGAGTCTCCTGTAGCCCACAACCCCCTCTGCCGGAGTGCCCTGGTCATCTTCAACGGCCAACTGTAAAGGCCTTCCGCCCAGAACACCACCCATCACCTCATTCACATATTTGATACCTAGTTCTGCTCCCCAAAGGATCCTTTTACCAGAGGCGGGATCCCCCGGTGGTGAAAGAGGGATTAAAATACCCATTTTTACCGGCTCCTTGGACTGTGTCTGAACCATTGGAGGAACAGTGACCCCCATGATCAAGATAACCCCGCTCAACAAAACGACCATCCACATTCCTTTTTTGGATCTCATTTGACTACCTCCTTTCTTGGTTTCATCCGCCTACGCAGGAACCCACGACCTTGGCCGTGGAGAAATGCGTAACTCCGGATAGGAACCCTTTCAGCAACGGATCTGCCATGCTTCGGCGGATTTCGCTCACCGGCGGATGACCCACCGAAGCCTTGGCGCTTGCGCACCGAAGCGCTTCAGCGCCCAGGGGCGTAGGTGGGTATGGTTTTTGGGGACCACGGGCTTGCCCGTGGGGCTCCATCCTACCCTCTCTTCTTCTATCTTCTTCCCTCAAATCTTGACACCCTGTTTTCGGGCGAATTCGCGGAACTTCTTCCTCAATTCCATGGCTTGTTCATATGAATCTTCTATGGTGATCACCCTGCAATCGATATTCAGCATTTCTTTAAAAGTGTCATAGGATTCATCTGTCATAACCACATCGCCATTGGCCTTTATCTCTTGAACGCCATCGTGCTGTTGCGCCTCCAGATTAAACTCTCTGGCTTGTCTTAGGGCCAACCCCTTAGGTAAAACGACCTCAGCACCCTTACGGCTCAACCTTACTGGATAACCACCTTCTAATCCTTGGGGGCCTGCGGCATGGGTGATTTCTCCGGTGTCGTTAAAAATAGCCATGATATTTTTCAGGCATGAACCAGCCACGACAAACTGGCCATGACGTCCAGCCGGCCTCATCCCACGTTTGGGGAGTTCGGCAATAAATTCTTTCATATCACCCAATTGGTCTGTCACATCTTCTTTCCCTACATAGACTCTCAGATAAAAGGGGACTTCGGAGCCAGTCCCATAACGGCACCAATAATATGCATGATAATGATGGGCGATCAATTCTACTCCAACATTTTTGATAGGAACATTTAATAGCTCTGATGCAGCTTTTTGGATGTATGGAACGGCTAAATCCATATTTCCAACACCTACGGTCGGAGCCAGGCCAATCCTGGCAAGGCTGGGATTGGTGGCATCTGGATAAGAGGTATTGACCACATAGGTATCAATCCCAGATATTTTAACAGCCTTCATCAGCTTTGCAGTTAGAGCAAGATGCATGGCTGTCCATGGCCCAATTGCACACCTGTCTTTATATATTTTTGCATTGACTTCTGGAGGCAGTTCATTGACCACCCACCAGGATTGCAGAGTCGTTCCATTGCAGATGATCGTGGGATTGATTTTTTTAAGCAACTCGGCCGTTTTTTCTATGTTCAACAAATCGATGGAATGAAACTTGATATTCGGATACAATCCCATATAGGAAGCACCTTCGATCGCACTGTTCGTTTTTCTAAAGCCCCAATCAGCATTCGAATCGGCCGTCACTATATCGCAGATGCCTGGAATTCTGCACATATATTCCAGCACGATTCCTCCCAGTTCTCCAATGCCGATGAGCATAATCTTTTCTATTTCTCTGGACATCGTTTCTCCTTTATGTAACTGAAGTGATTATCTCGAAAGACCCCTTTACCCCGTTAGAAAGCCCCAGAATTTATGCTGCGAATGATAGAATTAGAAAGCATCAGCTCCTTATTGAGGGCAGGGTCAAAGCCCTGACCTTTCTAACGGGGTTTGCTTCTCTTATCCCTAATCCATCGGTCATGAGACATGATCCTATGTGACGGAATCTGTTCTGGCTTCAAGATGTGTTTCTCAACTGACACTCCAGAACATCCTTATTTTCATTTCATAGGATACTACCTCTGTATATCTTAACAGAATCATAGGCTAAATTTAAACTCTTTTGCACCTCCCTTCCGCCTTTGATTGATTCTAGTATTTTTAATCTATCATTTTTCTTTTCTAATGTAAAATTTTTTAAAAAGTGTTCCTCTGCTCGTATCCAGACTGACATCCCTCTCCTCAAACTAAATTCTCCCTTTTAACGTGGCATGATTCCCTGGTAACTTGTCCGCACCACGGCTTCATACACCATATTGGTCAAAGTGACGATATCAAAAATAGGGATATTGAACTTTTGTTGAATCGAATGGGCAAAAGGAGGCAAATCCGTGCACTCTATGACGAGGGCACCCATGTCGGGATTTTCCTTGGCAAGGTTATCAACTACGGAAAGGACTTCTTTTTCAAGTCTATCTAAGTCCATTTCCTTCTTTCGCCCAAAAATAATGGTTTCACAGAATTCCTCTTGATCATCCATTCCAGCTATGCAAACAGGCACAGACTCCGCCCCCACGGCGCGAAGATGATCCTCTGTCAGTTTGCTTTTTCTTGCTGTTAAGATCCCGACCTTTTGGCCCCGTCTAAGCATGAGGTGTACCATAGGAACCTGAATAAGGCTCGATATGAAAACGGGTATGTTAACCGCCTCTGCAAGCTCCCTTTGAAAAAGAACCATGAACCCGCAGCTCCCTGTAATGGCTCGAACCCCTTCCTGCTCCAGTTCACGAACTGCCTCTATGAAAGGCGCAAGAAGACTTGGATCTTGTTGATTAATAAGTCTGTCAATACTGGCTCCCATGACAACCTTATAAAGCACCGGAAACTTAAACGTTGATGCATTTCTAAGAATCCCAGGGACTTTTGCATGGTAAGCTTCAAGACACAGGACGCCGATTGGAATCCCACAGATGCTAAACCTTCTGGCAATATTTGGAATAATCATTTTCTTACAATCCTTTCTTTTTGAAAGTTACTCCAACAATCCATTTTTCACTCTCATAACGACCGTTACCTTTTTCAAAATGCTTAAAGGCGTGAGTCGTATAAGACGAAATCTGGATGTTCTCCTTGAGTTTAAATTGACCTCTCAGCTACGTCCAATTCTGTATCCAGAGCTTTCCAAGTCCCAGCAATCCGAAGTATCCTTTGAAAGATTTTCCTTGCGGATACGCTCAGTAGGAGTTTTTTCAAAGGAATCGACAAAAGTTACATAACGAGGGATTTGATAATAGGGCAAAAGTGACTCGCACCATTTTATGATTTCAAGCGGCTCGAGGTTGGCACCGGCGGCACATTTTATAAAGGCTTTCAGTTCTTGTTCTCCCACATCAGCATCGACACCCATCACGGCACTTTCCTGAATTTTTGGATGGGAGTTCAGTACACGCTCCACCTCCCATGCGGAGATGTTTTCACCGCGGCGACGGATACTGTCTTTCTTGCGCCCTTTATAATAGAAATCACCCTCTTCGTCATAACACCCCAAATCTCCAGTGTAAAGCCAACCACCCCGCAATGCTTTAGCTGTTGCTTCCGGGTTTTCCAGATACCCCTGTGTGATCAGTCCTGGTTCCTTCTCGCGGATCACAATTTCACCGATTTGTCCAGGTTCTAATGGTTTCCCTTCATCATCAACAATTTTAACCTCAAAATAAGGGTAAGGTTTTCCGATCGAGCCGATTTTCCCGGATTTGTTGATTGTGGAAAAACCTGATGCCTCGGTCAAACCGTAGACTTCTTGGATCTTTACACCGAATCGGTTTTCAAACGCTCTCCAACCGCTTAGGCTGCACCCCCCGCCAAAAGCGAGTTGGATGCTGTGATCCTTATCGTTTGGATTAGCTGGGTATTTCAACAGAATGTCAATGACCCCTCCCAGGTAATGCATTTTCGTCACTCGATGCTTTCTAATTTGATCCCAAAAACGGGATGCACTGAATTTCGGAACAATAGCTAATTTCACTTGTTCCATGAGTGCAAGGATACACATCTGGACGCCACTGTTGTGATAAAGTGGCTCCCAGAGTAGAAAAACATCACCTGGGCGGACGTCTGACGCAATCGCAGCACCTGTTGCAAAAGTCCTCAGCATACGTTCGGTCAGCAGTACCCCTTTAGGTTCGCCCGTTGTGCCGGAAGTAAAACTGATGCAACGGATCTCGTCCAACGTGGGGGTTGTGAGCGGCGGGATCGTATCTCCTCCGGTGACTGCGGAAAAATTCACAACCCTCATTCGGTCCGATGGACTCACAATGTTAGAAGCATTACGAACAATAACCGTCTTAGCATTTCTATCGGCCAAAACAGGCCCCAGCCGATCCCAAAATTCTACATCTACGATTACTGTATGAGGGGCAGATTTTTCGAAAAGAAAGTCAAGACCCGGTCCCCGTAAGTTCACATTGACAGGGACCCAAACGGCACCGAGCTCCGCAAGGGCAAAGATTGTAAAAATGTGGTCCGGATGGTTACCGAGCATCACTGCGACATGCTGCCCCGGGGTGACCCCGACCTTGGTAAGGCCATTTGCCAAACGGTTCACGCAAGCTTGCAAGGTGCTGAAAGAAATTTCCCAATCCTCATGGATACCGAAGACCCAATTGGGTGTGGAGTGTGCACGATATTCCAATAACTCACGTATCGTCCTTTGATACTCCATTTTTTGGCGGCCTCTAATCTTACAGAAGTCCTACCGCTTACTCAACCCGTTCCACAAATAATGTATTTCTGCCGGGGACATTAATTTGTAATAGAGGGGCTGCTGCAGTCCCAGCCAATTTGCATAACTATGGATACGGCCAAACGGGGTCTTCCGCCTTGAATGATTAAATCGTTAGGGTATATACCAAATGCTCAACGTTTAGCTGCTCGCTTCTCAAGAAACTTTTTCATTACTGCTTGAGGTTCTCCGGTTGCATATCCTTCGCGATGTATTCTTGCGGCTGCCTCAAGAACGTCTTCTAACCCCTTTTCCATTACCTCTCGGAAACGTTGCTTGGTAAGACGCATCGCCACTGACGGTTTGGATGCAAGAAGTCTTGCAAGATTGAGTGCTTCGCTCATCAGTTCCTCTTGAGCAACGAGCTTATGTATCAGCCCAACACGGTAGCATTCTTCAGCATCCATCATCCGGCCTGTTAAAGCCAATTCAATTGTTCGGGAAAGCCCCAGCATTTCCTTCATTATCCATGGACCGGTAATACTTGCGATGCCTGAATTGATCTCGGCTTGCCCCATTTTAACCCCCGGATGACCCACCCGAATATCCGTAAGGAGAGCCACTTGGAATCCAGATCCCGCAGCCACTCCATTCAAAGCAGCAACCAATGGTTTGGATAAGCCGATGAGCAGACCATACACCACTCGCCACTCCCCGATCCATTCTTCAGCCCGATCCGCATCGAAGGTTTTTGCCTCTTCAAGGTCTTGGCCAGCGCAAAAGGCTCTATTTCCCGCTCCGGTTAGGATCATGGCCCTGATATTTTGATTTTTTTCATAATTTTTCAGTGCATCGATAAGTTCATCTCGCATCGCTTTGTGCCAGGCATTCAATTTCTCAGGCCGATTTAACGTGATGACACCGATATTGTCCTCCTTCTTAGTCTCAATAAACTTATACATTTCTTCTTTTACCTCCTTGGTCATTGAATTTTTCAATTTATTTTCCTAACCCTATACATTCTGGGTCGTTAAGTTTTTATTCCTTGACCTATTCACTCAATTAAATTCCAGGACGACCCTCATCGGGTTACCGACATCATTGTTGACGATTTCTAGGCCTTCATTAACCTTTTCAAAGGGCAATTTTAACGAAACCGAGCGAGATAGATCTATCTTCTTCGTTCTCACCAATTCAATCAACTCCGGCATTTCATCTTTGCGATTAGTAATACTCGACGTCATTTTAATTTCCTTAAAAAGGAAATTTTTTCGATAGTTGTCAAACTCAAAGGATACTTTCTCAAAAGGTGCCCCCATGAAAACTAATCTTCCTGCTTTTCTGACACTTATAATGGATTGATTTATTGTCTTATTGAACCCCACTGCCTCAATCACAACATCTGCACCTCTTCCATCGGTCAGCGCAAGTATTCTTTTGACGGGATCTTCTCTCAATGCATTAATCACTACGGCGGCCCCGGCTTTCTCAGCCAATTCCAGTTTTTTATCTACGGTGTCGATCATGAAAACGCGGACAGAGTCATACGACATGGCGCAAAGCATCGCGTGATAACCTACTGCACCACCCCCATAGATAACAACGGTATCTCCCTTGTGTATTTCAGCCCGTCGGATTCCATGGTATGCAGAGGCTAAGGGACTTGTAATGACCGTTGCCTGATCAAAGGGAATCTCCACCGGGAGATGGTAAACATTCTCCTGAGGCAATTTGTAATATTCCGCAAATGCCCCCTGCGTCCCACCGTCCGTTCCAACTATGACGTGTCTATCACACACTTGTTCCAAATCATTCCTGCAGTAGTAGCACTCATTACATGTCACTATAGCGTTCCCTAAAATTCTATCGCCGACCTTAAACCCTCTTACTCTCCTTCCCACCTCCGCTACAACCCCTGCCGCTTCATGACCCATAATATGCGGCAATTCAATAGGCCTTTGCCCCCTAATGGTATACATGTCCGATATACAAACCCCAGAGGCCTTCACTTTCATTAAAACATCATTTTCTTTCACCTCTGGTTTCGGTACTTCCTCAATAACAACAGGCATTCCTAACTTCTTTAATACCGCTGCTTTCATATTGATTCTCCTTTTCAAATCGATTCTTCTAAGATACCACTTAAAAAAATTAGAATTCGATCAAAACTCTTGTATAGCCCCCTGCCTCAGCCAATTTTATGCCTTCATTCACTTCATTTAAAGATACGACCCTCGTCCGACAAGGTGAAAAATCGATGAGACCCTTCTTTACCATATTCAACATCATAGGAAACTCCTGCCGGGTATAGCCATATGAAACTATAATAGAGGCTTCTTTTTGACAAATTTCACGAAAAAAACCTAAATCATCTTTGAAATCCAAAATAGTACGGTAAAAGGGAACACCCAAAATACAAGTTCTTCCTCCCACTCTTGTACTGTAGAGGGCTTGCAACACCGCCTCAGGGTTGCCGGCGACTTCGAATCCGACGTCCACTCCCTTCCCCCCAGTCAGCTCCCTTATTTTCTTCACGGGATCTTCTCTCCCCGAGTTGATCAAGTAATCCGGACCAAACTTCTCTGCATTTTTTAAAGTCTTCTCACTCCTGGCGACGCCGATAACCTGAGAAGCCCCGAATGCCTTAAGAGCAAGGATGATCATTGTTCCGATAGAACCCACACCGTAGATACAGGCTGTCTCAGATGCTTTGAAATCCACCCGCCTGACACCGTGAAAAGCGGTAGACAAAAGACTCGTGATAAAAACGCCATCGGTAAAGGAAACTTCATCGGATAGTTTGTAGAGATTCCTCTCTGGAATCACTCCATACTCTGCAAAAACACCTTGAGTTCCATTGTCGATACCGATCATCTTCCGATTTTCACACATGTTATCCCTTCCAAAACTACAATTAACACACATACCACAGCTCAACAGGGGGTCCATTAATACCCTGTCTCCCTTTCCAAATTGAGTCACCTCTTTTCCAATCTCTTCGACAATCCCTACCCCTTCATGCCCTACAATAAAAGGCAAATTCCCAGTCGGTCTTACCCCGCTGACCATACGAATGTCCGTAGTACAAATGCCGCATTGTTTAACCTTCATTAAGACATCCTTTGAGCCAATTGCAGGGATAGGGACATCCTCGATGATCAAAGGTTCCTTCAGTTTTTTTAAAACTGCTGCCTTCATTTTATCTGGTCCTTTCTCTGGCAATGATTTCCGCATTGAACTAATTTTTAATACTTCATAACAAGAGTGTTGTCAAGCTCAGCAATGAAGAGTCATACATGAAAACGGGGCGAGGGGGTTAGGAGAGCGCAGTCAATCATGGGAGAGTTGCGGAAGGAGTGAACAGCCCACCAATTCTGCGCTTGGGAGACACAGGAGGGGAAGG
>Ga0315279_10000443_pt1 | contig 82981 bp, 52 predicted proteins | sample YL17G06_20_MG_FD_203694 | JGI IMG/M metagenome (GOLD analysis project Ga0315279, IMG submission 203694) | Sediment microbial communities from Yellowstone Lake, YNP, Wyoming, USA - YL17G06_20 | ecosystem: Environmental > Aquatic > Freshwater > Lake > Sediment | place: USA: Wyoming | collected...
CGGTCACACCAGAGAACCGAGTTTTCAACTGTTATTCGTTCAACATTGCTGTTCGGAGCGCTGAAATCAAGTCCCTTGAGAGCAACACAATCATCGTCGCTCCTGATAAAGCAATCGGTGACCAAAATATCCTGGGAGTTGCACGGGTTGATGCCGTCATCATTCTGAACGCGAGAGTTGCAGAGCTTCACATTTCGTACTGTCACGCGCTGACAGTTCTTTGGGACGATGGTCCAGTGGGACGAGCCGCGCAGCGTGATGCCATCTATTTCGATATCTGCGCTGTTGCGAATCGCAATCAGGTTGCCCACCGGTCCCTTGCGCCACTCCCAGTCCGAGCCATCCAGAATACCTCGCCCACGAATACGAATGTTAGTCCCTTCCGCTAACACCTCGGCTTTCACAACGGCGCCACCTGCAAGGTAAAGGGTCTGTTTGCTCTGCAAAACTATCTTCTCCGGCTTAAGCACTCCGGGGCCGAAATAGATTACACCCTCATCGCCCGGCTTCGGTGCATTCGTCTCCAGAGGGTTCGCAAACAACAACAGAGGGCCATTTTTGCCATCCGGCTCTACGCTGAGTTTACGTGGCTGGTCCAGAGTAAGATTTAATGTATGGTCATCCAGCAGCGTTGGTTGTACCCCGGGGTATTGAGGTCGGATAACCACATTCCGAAGCGACCGCTTGGAAACAATCTGGACGACTACAGGTCCTGACATGTCAAAGTTGGCAAACGAATAGGACCCACCATAGTCCCATTGCTTTCCCGCAAATGGCGGGTCAAGAACACGGGCCAGGTACACATCAACCTTTTGACCAGCAGCCTGCACTTCATAGTCGGCCGACAGGACTTCCCCAGGTGGAGCAGAATAGGTTACTACTCTGCCTCTGCTTGTTGCTTCGCACGGGTCAGCGTTTTTCCTGTTCGAGACCGGTTTCCTACCGGCCTCAAACAATCCGGCCAATTCACTTAGAAAAGGAATTGTCACTACTCCGCCCTGTTCCTGAACTTCATGAAACCTCCAAATCTGTGGGGTCTTTTCCGTCATCTCACGGTATATGACCTGAGAGACAGCAGGCTCGGCAACCAGAATGGCTGCTTCCGGACCGGTCGCGGCCTTCTCACTGAATATGGGCCGGTGAGCCTGCGCCGTAGAACACAATACAGCTAAGAACAACAGACCAGAGAGAACGATGCTCTTTAACATTGGTACGCCTCCAAAGCGACAATCTCTTAGGTTTTGCTCAAAAAATACTCAGAGATACGAATGCTACAAGGACGAATACTGCAACAGACGGCCTAAGTATCACAAAGCGGGTATGCCTATTATACAGGGAATCCGCTGCACTGTGAACAGACAAGAACTCCTATCACGTGGGCTTGTGGGCGTATCTTTACCCGCCATCGCTCATGTTAGGTTAGCAGTCAAATCGTAGCGAAGTCCTGGATAGGTCCTGCCAGCTTATGAGAGCCGGTGCGCGCGCACGAACCTTTCTCATCTGGCGCTTGTGCGGCGCTCTTGTGGCGCTCGCCTGGCGCTCGGCCAGCGTTATAAGTCTTGGTTGACATTAACGTAACATTCATTCTCATAACAGCTTAGAAAAGCCGACATTTGAATTATGAGTCAACAGGTCATGGCCTGCCAAGGCAAATGCTTCAATTTTTGGTGACTTTGGCGGCTGTAACTGTGAAAAACACGTCAAAACCGTTGAATTGCGGACAAGATTCTTGTATTTCTATAAAGTTAAATGGCTTGACTATTCAAGTGTTTAATATGGGAAATTCCAAATATAATGTATCGGGAGATTCTGGAATGTTAATAAGCAACCTACATAGGAAATCTCGGTTCTCAGATGTAAAGGTAATAATCTGCTCTCTCTGTGCGGGACTCGCATTATACGCGATTACATGCGTGCGCACCGACGCGATGTCTTCATCGGCAGCAGCTCCTGTGCTGCGCATCCACCCGCAATATCCGCACTACTTTCAGACACCCGATGGCAAGGCCCTCTTGCTCGTTGGTGACTACAGCTGGGGCACGTTCTCGGACGTGGACTTCGATTACAAAGCTCAGTTCGACGCACTCAAGGCCAACGGCCTGAACTTTGCCCGCGTGTGGCTGTGGTGGGGATGCGAGCAGTTCCCCGCGCCTGACAACAAGCGGCACATCGAGCCTTTCCTCCGCCCCGGCCCAGGCCTTGCCCAGGACGGCGGACCCAAATACGACTTGAGTCAGTTTAATCCGGCATTCTTTGAGCGGCTGCGCAATCTGTGCTTGGCGGCACGTCAGCGCGGCCTGTTCCTCCATCTGATTACGATGGACGCCTGGATGCTCAAGCACCCACACCTGTGGAAGCTCCATGCCTTTCATCGCAACAACAACCTCAACGGTGTTGATGGCGACCCACAGAACACTGGCAAAGGCACCGATGGAAAGCTCGGATTCTGTTCCTTGGGCAATCCGATGGTGATGGACTTCCAGAAGGCTTACCTCCGCAAGCTGGTGGACACGGTCAACGAGTTTGATAACATCATCATCGAGATTGCCAACGAGAACTATTATAGTGCCCCGTGGGAGCAGAACCTGTGCGAGTTTATCCGTCAGTATGAATGCTCCAAGCCGCGCCGGCACATACTTATGCCCTTGGACCTGCTGAATCACAGCAGCGTGGTGCAGAAGTGGGACCCTAAAATCATCCATGCTGCTCTGCTGGAAAAACGCCGCCTCTGTCAGCCGCTTATATTCGACACCGACTGGATAATTAACAATAACGACGACGAGGTGCGCAAGGCGATGTGGACGGCGGTCCTGAGCGGCGGACATTTTAATTATATGGATGACAGCCTGGAGTTTCGGGCCGAGCCTATGTCCGACAGGCGCGCGGCGCTGCACCGGCAGATAGGCCATCTTGCTGCGTTTGTGAAGGAGCTCAGGCTATGGGAAATGCAGCCCGACGATACACTGGTTAGGTCTGGCGATGCTTTCGCTATGGCTTCGGCCAAGGAAATTGTGGCCTACCTTCCGGAAGGCGGCGCTGTGAAACTGGATTTGACTCGCCTTCAAGGAACTCTCAGTGCTCACTGGTTTAACCCGCGCGAGGGCGTATTTGCCGAACCATCAGGAGCCGATGACATCAGGTCAGCTGCATTTAACTCACCCGGCACCGAAGACTGGGCGCTGCATTTGAAACGACAATGAATCGGAACGATTGCTCGATATAGCTGCTAAAGAGTTTATTAAATGGTGCTGGTGAATTTGAGTTCGGCTGCCTTCGTTGCGGCACTTTCCTGCCAAAGCCCGGCCTATGTGCGAAAAGACAATAATGTAAAAAAACTAAAAGCGGCGTTAAAGCTAAGCATGTGCCGGTGCTACGCTTCGCTTTTCTGGCTACAGGTTTCTTTACTTCATGAGGCTTGGGCGTAAATGATACTGAGACAAGTCTACCGATGCATCTCATTGTTCCCATTGATTGGCGACAATTATTTTACCATTTCTGGATAACAACCTTTTTATGTAGTGAGCTGGTTAAAGAGAAAATGCTGGGCATAATTCTATAGACAAAAGCAGCTTGTCTGTCAGACTAAGCACCAGCCGTTACAACACACCGAAACTAATGATGGTAAACAAATGGGATTTGTAATACTGGAAGACCATTTCGGCCTATCTGAGGTGACGTTTTTCTCTGACCATATTGAAAAATACCAAGGCATCTGTTCAGTCTCCGGCCCAGTCTGGATAAGCGGTAAAGTCAGGACGCATGTGTAGTCGATTACTGTCGAGTTTTGCAATTGTGTCTATGCAGCATGAAGGAACGGGCCAAATCGTTAGCGGTGTCAGAAAAGTGCTGGTCAACAGTAGTCAAGTGGATTACATGAGCCAGTGAGCTACACCAAAATTTTCACAAAAGGTATTCGTTTGACCTTCGGTTACGCTACGGTTACGCTTCGGCCAGCATAATAAGCTCTTTTTTGACAATTGTTAATCATTTAACGACAAATACTTATAAACCTTGATTTCGGACTGAAAATCTGCGTGTTGGCAGTTCAGCTCCGCCCCTGCCCATTTTTCGCGGTTTGTCGTTCGCTGCTCGGTTCTCAACAGGCAGGATATTCGATGTTCCCTTCACATCCCAACTGGTTTTGATTATTTGGCGTGGTCTAATACAAAAATTTGAGAATTTTTTAGGAGTAAGTGTCCCAAATTTTGTGGTCGAGATGTAAAAAAATAGGCCTCTTTGCCGATGTTAATGAAAACACAAGCAAGGAGGCCAAAAATGGTCAACTATATTATACCATCAGTTGGCTCAACGCTAAAACTTGAAAGGCGTTGCAGCACATGCTGTGTCCCTCAGTCTCCTTGTGTCGAGATTTTACGCGGTCTCAGCAAGAGCAAGATTCATACGCAAAATGACCTCATCGATTTCTGCAACGCTCTTGAAGCCTATCACAACCGCGTCAACCAAACCGCCCTGCATTGCGAACCGTATGGACTTCTCACGGTCCTCGGGATTTGTGAAATTGCCCTCCCCAATGATTTTCATCCCAATGACGCCGTGGCGTTTCTCACGCATGACCTTTATTTGCTCCAGCACCGTGGGCAAATGGGATATATCGCTCTTGGCATCCCATCCCTCGACCTGGGTATCAAGGAACTCACCCTGTGGATTGACACGCACCAGATTGACGTCAACCCAGTCCAATTGGGCTGCTTTCTTCAAGGCAGGCAGTGAATGACATGAGACACCGTGGGCGAGTATTATCTTCTTAGTCTTGGCCTCTGCGAAGGCGTCCAGCAGCTTTTTGTGACTCTCGTCCCAGTCGGCTCCTGTCGCACAGTGAACCAACAGACTGTCGATGTAATCAATGCCCAACTCCTTACGATAGCGATCGAGCACCTCCAAAGGCCGTTCGGGGACGCCCGGCATCTTGGACTGAATAAACAACTTCTCTCGTGGAAGACCTTTGATCGCCTCCCGGACCCATGTGTGGGTTTTATAATTTTCAGCTGTGTCGATATATGTAATCCCTTGGTCATACGCATACCGTATAAGCCGGTTGAACCCTTCCGACCCCAGAGTCCGCTGAATGCTGCCGCCCTTGGTGCCGGTACCAAAACCAAGCCGACTAAGTTTTATCCCTGTCTTGCCCAGTGCGACCTGGTCCACAGCCGTTGGCTTGCGTCCTTTGGCTGAAGGCAAAATAACACAGGATGGCAAAAAAACGGACCCAGCCAAAGCAGCCGTGCTCTTAATGAATTGACGCCGAGTGATTCCTTTTCCGCTCATAATAGAACCTTCCATATAACTTCAGTCAACCTTTGTTCTAACCTGACCTGGCACATTCCTGATTCGGCATAATGCTGTATAATACACCCATCACGTCGGCAGGGCAATCTTTCTTACAGTCTATAATCGCCCCAAAGATTGTGGGAATATTTTTGCCTGATACCCTCAAATCCTTTCTGTTACACTACTTTTCGTAAATCGCATATGCCATCACTCAGTCCAAACCTCACGGTAGAATGTATGGGTGCTGGTTGGGCAGCCACAGCTATTTCACCACAATGTGAAGCACCCAGTCACCTGCATCTGGTTTGACGAATGATTCAGAGCTACGACCTCCTGTGCGCCTTACAGTTGACTTGAACTGCCCATTGCTGGGATTATAAAAACGATAGTATAGTGTCTTGTTTGCCACGGCGCTTAAATCCAAGCTGAGCGTTACTGGCGAGCTCTTCACTGAGTACACGACATATTCCCGGCCAGGGCAAGCCAGGCAATAGGCACCAGAACTACTCAGCTCATTATGAGGAGACAGGACATCAAGATTATCAACATATCTATTGAAGAACCGACTTGCATGCCCGAGCCAGTCCCTTTTGTATATTCCTTTATCACCACCCGGCACGCAGGGGTCGTAGCCCATAATTCCGGTCCGGACAGTTTCCTGGCCTGCATCAGCGTGGAAAAAGTAGTGTCCACCACCTGTCGAGAACGTCCAGATGGCAGTTCGCACGCCCTCACCCATATAAGGCTCGCCCTCCAAATTGATGTAGGGTTTAGCTGGACTGGCTTTAAAACCTGATACCGCATCGGAGTTTTTGTCTGTATCCTGCAGTGTATTACTCATAACCCAGACAACATCGGACCTTCGGTTATTCCAATCTACCCATATTTGGCCGCGGCTCTTGAAAAAATGCAAGAAATGATCACCCATATTTCCTTCGGAGTAGGAATGTTCATCAAAGAAGACAAAAAACACGTTACCCATTGAACCCAACTCGCTGATAAACTTGACACTCAGTCGCTCCCATACCCACTGAGTTTTCTTGGTATTCGGCCATGAATCCGACCAGGGTTCCTCCCAAACCTCGGTTCCGGGCGAGGCTATAACCGTAACATCCTCTTTTCTGGTTAAATGCCCGCCATTGCTAATGTTGAAGGGATGAAAAGACCAGGAATACTCATGTTTAGACCAGCCGCTAAAGATAGTTATACCTACTATAATGTTCTTGCTCTTGGCGTAGGAACACATATCACGCATTCTCGGCCAGTAATGGGTCATATCTGGCCGCGGACCTTCATCGAAATTCTGGAGATTCCACTGGTAGCGCTGGTCGTATGCTTGGTGACCTGTAGTCTTTCGGGCCCAAGGCATTACATCAGGAATTACGTACCCCCAGCGTTCTTCGACTTGAGACCCGTCCTGTTTCTGGCGGACGGGCACAAAAGACCAAATATGTATTGCACTAATTCCACGGCCGGCACAGTCATCAATCCATTGACGGTAATTCAAGCTGCTGTTTTGAGAAACGCATTGGGTACCGCTTTCACCAATCAACATTAACACCTTGCCCTTGTAGGTAATGTAATGGGTGCCTGGACTAACGGCGATGTTAGCGGCAGCACCTATACTTTCAAGAAGAGCGCAAATAGTGAAAAATGCCCCTAAAATCAGAAAACCGGTTAATCTATTGTTTCTTCCCATACTTCACGAATTATAAATGGTTAGGTATTTATAATTCAACGTCAGTTTCAATTCATTTTTTGAATTTCTATTTCGCTGGAACAACTATTTTACTGATGAGGCACAATTACAAGGGGTATGTCTCCCATAATGTATTTGCTCTACTTCCCTGCTCCCCGTCACCCTAACCAATCCTTGCGTAGGTAAAGAAAACCCCCTCAGCCAAAAAAGCAAACCTCGCAATCCTCTTTATTTTCTTTTTGGCAATACCAGTTTATCTGGGCAAAGGCAGGCGTTCAGCAGGAAAAATGACGCGAGAAACGGCTGATGAACGCGACTTTTCAAAAGAATCTGTTCTCTCCTAATCATCGCCTACGTATCCTCGCAGGGGAAGGTATTTTCTTCAACATTATTGCATCCAAGCCGAATAGGGGAAAGTAACAGCAGCGAAATAAAAGAAACCTCCCGTTAAGTAAAGTTTGCTGCGACACAGCACCGCCATAAAATGACGCAACACCTTCCCCACATCCGCGTTAGGCGCAGACAACGCTTTTCCCGCCGACCGGGGATGACCTCCTTTCGGTGGGTTCAGCCCTTATATGTGAACGACCTTGATTCCCGCCAGTTGACAATAGGCCTTAAATCCTGGCTCTAAGTCGCCATATATAAATAGTTGATGGAAGCCCTTCGTGTCGCGGCTGTCGGCCACATTGTTCAGCTCAAGCTCAACAGAAGTGCGGCAGCCGCCGGATGGCGGCGTGTCGATGTTGCGGAGCACCCGCCCTGTGCCGAGGATTATGGTGCCCGGCCCCTCGAATTTCATAATAGTAACCTTCTGCCCGATTCGCCACAGCACCTGGGGTACAACGCCGGTGTTGGACTCGGAGTGACTCCGCAGGATAAAAGGCTCAGCGGGTTTATCAAACCCATCGAGCTTTGTCGGGCAGGAGCAATGCGCGCCCATCAGCGTATTGTTCACGGTATTAGGCGCAGGGTCCTGCATAAAACCAGGCCGGTCAAATAATAAGCTGGTCAGCCGCAGAGAAATAGCGGAGTTCCACTCGGCCTCACAGGCGCCGACAGAACCCTCATCATTGAGCTTAAGCCATGCAATGCAAGGTGGGCAGGGAATCAGCCGGCTCTCGACCAAAGGCAGGCAATCCACCGAAATACCCTGGCAATTCTCGGTTTCCATAATTCGCCGGGCCGCAATGTAGTTCTTAGCAGCATTGAGAATGTCCCTCTTTGTCGGCTCGACGATCTTCTTGGCGTTTTTGGTATAGTAATCAGCGATGGCCCGTACCTCGTCGCTTTCCTCAACCTTCTCAAGCTCTTCCGGCAGGCGGTTACGCGGAATGTAATGAAGCGTGGTGCCAATAACTTCCAGCGGGCGGTCCTCAACCTTGTCGCCCGCGAGGATGCACAGGCGGGTGTTTTTCATTTCCGAGATGGTCTTGAACATCTTAAGGCCGAAGTTCAGAAACTCAACATCCTGCGTCGCAGCAACATAGACGCCGTCTATATTACGCGTCCCCTGCAGATGTCCCGTGAAGGAAGTTCCCATCGGGCTAAACACAATCACGGGGGTTTTTCCGCGGTTCTTGGCGATGTTGTCGATATGAGACCATCGGTCGAAACTCATAATGACAAGCACAATGCCGTCGGGCGGTTGCTTCTTAAGCTGTTCAATGTAGCTACTGACAGCATTGTCGGTGTCAAGCGGCTCCGGCCTGACCTCAAGCTGGATTCCAAATTTATTGGCAGCTTCGGTAAGAGTCTTGGTGTAGTCGGCCTGGCGAGCCTTTATGTCGTAGGCGGCACCAGGCCAGCCCATCCAGTATCCGTCAACCTTCGGACGGATAAACACCGCCTGGATAAGCGGCTTTTTGGCGGATTCCGGCTCCGCAGCGAACAGCGACGCCGCGAAGTCAAACACGCCAACCCTCGTAGCCAGCCCCCAAGCGCCTGCCGTAGATAGGAAACTGCGGCGACTTAACATAAACGGACACCCGGATTTGTTACAGGTTCTATTGGTTTGCATCATAACTACTCCTTAAATGCAGATTCTATTGTTTTTTTAGCGAGATACATAAAGTCAGTGCAATTTTACTACCAGCTAAGCCAGAATATCAAGCAAATAGTCCTTTAAACTTGTAGCGACCAGTCTCCCACTCCCTTTGCTAAAGAAACCTCAGCCAAAAAAACCAAGCTGCAGAATCCTTCTCAGAAATTTTCTTTTCGCATTACCAGTAATCTGAGAGTGAGCAGGTGTTCAGCAGGAAAAATGACGCGAGAAACGTCTGCTAAATACTTTCTCAAGCTTTTTCTCCAACAGGCTATTATTTACATCATCGTTTCTTCCTCTCACCGTCATGACACAAGACAGCCAGAGGCTCGATTCTCGATATTAGATTCTCGATTCTCGAATTTTCTCTTTTCAACGAGCATCGAGCATCCAGTGTCGAGTTACGCTTTGAGCAAAGACCCACAAGCCGACTTCTGCCAGGTGCTGAAGGCCAAAGGTTCCAGCCTCGGCAAGCGTTCCTGTGAGGCCAAAAAGGAGCATGACCGTTGCAGGTCGGAAATCATACCGCGACAGAAGCCAAGCCCAGGCAATAAACATGGGCACAAATACGACGACACTGTGGCCGAGAACAACATCGAGGTAGTTTGTGGAAGCTGTAATATAAGCTTGGCCAATCTCTACACCAAAAACTGGAGCAAGGTTGGTCATCGTAGTTGTGATTGCCTCTTCTATAAGGGCCAGCACTGTTGTGAAGAGAACGAACTTTATCTTCCAGTCTATCGGCACGCGCAGGACGAGGCGTCGGATGTTGTCGCGATATACACGGGCGAAAATACCGCCCACGATAATCCATAAGAAGATGAGTCCCCAGGCCATTCCGACGACGGCACGCTGCACAGGGTTATGCCAGACCAACAGCGTTACAGCGATAGTTACCAGTGACCCGTAAACTGCCAGAACTTTGAGTATGCGAGCAGGGGTTATAAGGCGGCAAGCTTTCATCGGACGTTTCTTTCTCCTTTCAGAGTTCCTCAACAACGCTTCCTCCTGGCTTTGCCGACAATCCTTCGATTTCACTCAGGATGGTGAGCAACGTCGAACCATTATACTCTGTAGATAATTCTTGGGATTCTTCTGTTTTTGTCAAGGCCCATGCAGACTGACAGCGTCTATTTTTGACAAATTTGCTTTGCTGCCTATAATGGTAGAGCCGTGCGCATGCTAATATCATTTATAGTAATTATAAACAGGATGAGCGATGACCTCTATTGACACCAAAGGTGTTGCCATGACACAGATAGCCCTGATAGCTCTTTTTCAGGTCGTAGTCACAGCTTCTGCTCTGCCGGCAGCCGATTCTCAAGCCCAGCCCTTCGACGTTGCTCAGGGCGGTGAGCCTGTCGAACCGTTGAAGGTCAGTGTTTCCTGGGGCCATACATCACGTGAAACTACATCTTTCCACATACAGTTATTGACCAATGAAGCAGCGATTGTAAACATCAGAGGTTTCGGCTTAGAAACCGACGATAGTGTCAAAGACGGGATATTCGAAACGCACGCAGGCAACGGTGATATAGACGGTGTGGAACTCACCCTTCGGTATGCTCCGAGACAAGTAAATACTATCGAAAATCTGCACTGTATCTGGGCCGACTTAATCGCGCAGAGCGACCCGGATACAGCAAGCAGGCTGAAGCAGGACCCGGCCTATCGGCTCGATTCACGTAAGCTGACGGTGCAGATGGATATCGCGGGAACAAAAGGCTTTAGTGTTACGGTTGACCAGCTGCTTCAGAAAAAGGCGTTCTGGGTGCCCTCGCTTGATGTTTACCTGGCTGTAGGTGATATTCCGTTTTCTTTTTCAGACCATCAGAAGCAGCTTGAGACCTACAGAGGCGAATGTATTCTGGACCAGATTCACCAAGATGCCGAGGCAGCTTACGACCAATACGCCATACGCTGGGAAGATATGGGCAGTCCAACGTATATGCATCCTGCCCAGCCTGCACCGGGCCACATCGTTTGCTTGACGTGGGATAGTGCGCTTTACAAGTTTGGCATTGACCGCGGGGCCGGGGTCTGGAACGACTATGGCAATACTGACCGCTTTCGATTCTGGTTTGATTTCGGCGATTTATCTAAAGGGATTCAAGAATCGTGGAAAGGGCAGCGGCTCGAAAATGGTCTGCCTATCATCACTACGACTATTGAGCGAGATGGCTTACGCTATGAAGTAGAGCAGTTTACATATCCTTTGGATGGACCACCTCAGCGAAGGCGAGGAGACATTGCTATGGTGCTGCTGCAAAAAGTCAAAGTCACTAACCTGCAGGACCAACCCACAATGGTTTCTCTAAAGATGCATCACCGCCGAGAATTCCCGTCCACTGCTGCTGCCCAGATAACATGGCGCAGCAAAGACGATACTTTTTTGTTCGAGGAGAATGTCACGCACCGGGTTCTTTTTATGGTTGAGGGTTCTGGTTTGAAGGTCAATTCTTATGCCGCGGAAGATGAGCCCAAACTGTTGGACGAAAACAAGAACACAAGCTGGAAGAACATCGAGACATCGTTAACATTTGACCTTTCCAAAAACGCAAGTCAAGAGTTTGTAGTTAAACTTCCATCACCTATGGTACCGTCTGGGGATGTAGATGACCTCGTGAAGTTGGACTACGCCGGCTCTCGCGAAGCCACATTGAAATTTTGGGCCGATTGTTTGGCCCGCGGTGCTCAATTCCGGGTGTCTGAGAAGGTTGTTAACGACCTGTTTCGTGCCAATCTTTGGCATGCATTGCGCCTGCCACGCCGTCATAACGGCACAGAGGAAAGGTTAAAGATTGACCTGCCGTATTCAAACTTTGCCTACGCTCAGCACGGGACACCCTGGCCGGTTAACCAGGCGGTTTATGTGGATTACATGATTTACGGCCTGCGAGGATACTATGATATCGCAACGGAGGAGCTGCTCACAATGTACCTGGGCAATCAGGAACAAAATGGTCATGTAGGCGGCTATGCAAACTGGGGTGTCTATACACCGTCGATGATATACGCGGTAGCGAAGAACTATCTGCTGTCTGGTAACCGGGATGCATTCGAACGGTTGTTGCCATATACACTCAAGGCACTTGACTGGTGTCTGAACCAGATTCGCCAATCGTCCGAACATCCCGGACCGGTCTGTGGGCTTGTTCGAGCGCCGCTAAATGATGGAAGCGGTGAAGGAATCTGGGCGTTCAACCAGGCATACGTGTATGCCGCACTTGAGAAGCTCGGCAAAGCCCTTCAACAAACTGGCCACCCCCGCGCAAATGAGTGCATAGAAGCTGCTGCGAGCTTTCGCCGGTCTGTTGAACGCGCCTTTGGGGCTGCAACTATGCGTTCACCTCTTATACAACTGCGGGACCATACGTGGATACCATATATGCCGTGCGAGGCCACAAAGCCGGGGCGATTGTTCGAGCAGTGGTATCCCACGGATGTGGACACGGGGGCAACGCACTTACTGCGGCTCAAAGCACTATCTTCAAGTGGTGATTTGGCTAATTATCTCTTGAATGACCATGAGGACAATCTCTATCTGAAGGGCTGGGGCATGGCTAATGAGCCTGTGTATAATCCGCAGGCAATGGCATATTTGTTGAGAGACGAACCCAAGGCGGTAATCAGGGCCTTTTATAGTTATATGGCCTGTGCGTTTAGCCACTCGGTGCTTGAACCTGTCGAACATCGCTGGACCTGGGGACAATACTTTGGCCCACCAAGCACGGATGGCGCCTGGTTTGAGCTGTATCGGTATATGCTCATTCACGAGCTTGATGATGACTCGCTACTGTTGCTACAGGCTACTCCACGAAAGTGGTTGGAGGACGGGAACAAAATCGAAGTCGAACGTGCACCAACTTATTACGGCCAGATGTCTCTGACTGTTGATAGCAAAGCTGCCGCCGGCGGTTTGGTCGCACAGATTGATATGCCCAGGAGGCAAACTCCAAGACGACTTCTTGTTCGATTCCGTCACCCCCAGGGCAAACCGATACAATCCGTAACAGTCAATGGAGCAAACTGGACTGACTTCGATACCCGGAAGGAATGGGTAGTGATTGAGAAACCCCTTCAAAGTTATTATACTATTATAGCCCAGTATTAATCCGAGGATAAACTTATGAAGATTCCTGTTTTGCTTTTAGCAATCATCCTTTTATTGCCATTAGTTGCCCTTTCTCAGGAGAAAGCAGTGCAAGTAACGGTGTTTCCAGAAAATAGATTAGGGCCTCTTGAGATTGACCGCATGGCACTTGGCCAGGGAGGGCTGTCGGACGAGCCTATGTGGGATGACCGCATCGCTGAGATTCGTGCCTTGCGGCCAAAGCTCATCCGTTTATTCATCCAGGAGTATTTTGACTTATTGCCTCAGCCGGGTCGATATCACTTTGATACATTGGACCGCTCGGTGGAAACAATCCTCAAGACGGACGGAAAGCCCCTTATGTGTATCTGCTTCAAACCGCGTGTGCTCTTCCCTGTAATAAATCAGGATATCGTTGAGCCAAACGATTACGACCAATGGGAAAAGCTAATTTTTGAACTTGTCCGTCGCTACAAGCAGCTCGGTGCTGGAATTCGGTATTGGGAAATCTCTAACGAACCTGACATTGGCGAAGATGGGGGTTGTCCTTATCGGTTTCGGCCTGAAAGCTACACTCGTTATTATAAGCACACTGTCGAAGCCATTCTGCAGGCCGATCCTGAGGCGCGCGTTGGGGGACCAGCATTGGCAAGTGTACGTTCGCCTATTCTGCCTGCTCTGCTCGAGTTCTGCGGAAAAGAAAAAGTGCCTCTGCATTTTGTCTCCTGGCACATTTACAGCAGCAGTCCACTGCAGATTCGTGGGACTATCAATTATGCCAGGGACCTTTTGAAGAAACATCCAGATATCGGGGTAGAGACCGTTCTCGATGAATGGAATATGGATTTATCCAATCCTCCGAAGGACCCACGCTTTCAGCCGTGTTTCGTTGCGGAGGTCATTTGGCAGATGAAAGAGACCGGACTGAACTACTCTTGCTACTATCATATTCGAGATTATCACGTTTCGTTCGAACCCTTTGCGAAGTTTATGTCACCCGGTGGGACAGCGTTTATGTTCAAGTGGTGGAATCGCAGACCACAATATGATGGTCTGTTTGACTACCAAAACACGGAACGTCCAACCTACTTCACATTCAAATTGTTGTCTCGTCTAACGGGCGAGCGTTTGCATCTGAGTTCGGATACCGAAACGGTTCATGGACTGGCAAGCTGGGACGAGAAGCTGCAATTGTATAACGTGCTTATCTGGAATTTCTCACCGTCATCCGTGCAAGTCAATTTATTCTTGACTAATCCACCAGGCAATCTTCTGGCGAGGCCAATTGTTCTGGATGCCGCAACAACCAGCAATGACGAAAACTCCCGACTCATATCTGAAAGTCCGGTTGAGCTGGAGCGCGACAAAGCCCGCCTCACAGTTGGGCTGGACCCCTATGGTGTCAGATTCTGGTCAATTGAGCGGCGAAGCTGAAATGAGTAAGGCCATCACAAAATAGTATTGTAAATGAGATTCATACTCTTTGCAAAGGGAGTAAGATGAGGCTCAAGTGTGCAGTTTGCCTTGTTGTGTCAGGTATGATGCTGGTTGCTGTCTGGGGCCAGGGACAGAAACAAAGTTCTCCTGCGTCTATCCTTCGACAAGGACATTCGGCTGAGCTCAGTCGAAGCCCTCAGGATGGTGAGCGGAGTCGAACCATAAGTGAAGATGAAGCAGTAAGACACCTGTCCGAAGAGGTGCGTCACAAGGGCTGGATTGTATTCTGCGCCGTGGCACGGCCATCTCCCTCGACTTCGCTCGGGACGGTGAGCCTGTCGAACCGTTGGCCGTGTCTTCACGGGCTGGAAGCCCATGCAACAGACAATTGGGACTTGTTTTTATGCCGGCCGGATGGGTCCAGTCTGCACAATATCACCAATACACCTCAATACAATGAGTCGGCACCACAGTTCTCCCGTGATGGTCGAACACTACTTTATCGACGATTACCGCGAGAAGAACAAATAGACGGCAACCACTATGGAACGCAGGGTCGGCTTGTCCTTGCCAATAGTGACGGGACGAGCACAGAAGTTTTCGGCGAGAACGGCCAGTATCCCTGGGCAAGCTGGAGCCAGGATGGCAAACAGCTCGTATGCCTTTCAATTAAGGAAATCTTTTTCGTTGACATCACGAGCCGACAAGTAGTCCGCAGACTGGAACGGAAAGGTTTTTTTCAACAATTAACTTTGTCACCGGATGGGAGATGGCTAAGTGGTGTGGCTAATTCCTTCGGCACCGGCTGGAGCGTCGCTCGCATAGACGTAGTAACGGGGGCAGCAAATGCAGTAAGCCAGGTGGACTGTTGCACGCCCGATTGGTTCCCGGACAGTAATCATCTTATATTCTCTAATCGACCGCAGGGACAGAAGGCAAATAACGGATACGGATGGACGCAGCTATGGATGGCTGACGCTGAAGGAAAGGCACGTCGGCTGGTCTACGGCGAGGAAGGACGGCACGTTTATGGCGGTAACGTCTCGCCGGATGGTAAGTATGTGGTATTTACCGGTAACATGCAGGAAAATGGTGACACAGGTAACACCGGGGCCCAAATGGCCCTGATGCGCTTAGCAGACGCACCCATTATTGGAGGAGAAAGCAGCGAGTTGCGTTCATCGCACCCGGAAGCAAAAAGTGGCCCTTTACTGGTGCTGCCGGTTGGGTGGGAACCGTGCTGGACATTCACAGAAATTGATATCAATAGACCGCTCTGCCAAGCCAAGCAAAACGAGAAGACTCCAAACGCTACAACCAGTATTCAACCGGTTGATGGAGATGAAGAGATAAAAAAGTTGGCTGCTGAAGTGCACGACAAGGGCTGGATTGTCTTCAGCGGTGTGGCCGACAAAGGCAACTGGGACCTTTTTCTTATGCGTCCCGACGGGTCCGACCGACGACAAATAACCGATACGCCTAAATACAACGAGGCAGGAGCACGTTTCTCACCTGATGGGAGAAAGTTGCTATATTTCCGCCTGCCCGGTATAGAGCAGATAGACAATAACACCTACGCTACGTATGAGCTGGTCATTGCCAACTCCGACGGCAACGATGCCGTAGTCTGCAAAGACGGCTTTCACTGGGCCTCATGGGGACTGGATAGCAACCAGATAGCGTGTCTGGATAAGAAGGGAATTCGGGTCATCGACCTATTGAGCCAGCGGATTTTACGGGAGATACCACGCCAGGGAATAGTTCAGCAGCTTATCTGGTCGCCGGATGGTAGGTGGTTTGTCGGCACGGCTAACGGGTTGGGGGTAGCATGGGCGATTGGGCGGCTGAACGCCGATATAGGCCATATCAACGCTGTAAGTGAGACGGACCGCTACAACTGTACTCCAGACTGGTTGCCTGATTCACAGCGTATTATCTATACGCGGGGAATTGTTCCCAACACGCCAGACTGGGCACAATTGTGGATGGCCAACGGTAACGGACAGGAAAAGCGATTACTCTATGCTGAGGAAGGACGTCACATTTACGGTGGCTGCGTCTCACCCGACAGTAATTACATACTGTTCACCAGGAGCGAGGAAGACCTCGGCAAGGTGGACAATTCGCGCACCAAGATGGCCATTATACGATGGAAGGATACGCCTATGGTGGGTGGGCACAGTGAATCGCTGCATAAGAAATACCCAAGCGCTCGAAGTGGACCATTATTGGACCTGTCATGGGGCTGGGAGCCACACTGGACCTACAGTGACGTGATTGCGCCCCCAAGGTCTGGTGTTAATATGAAAGCTGGAGGAGAATAAAAGGGCTTAAGTGATGGGCAAGCTATACTTTACGACCATTCTGCCGGTGACAATTGTATTGACGGGTTTGATTTGCTTGTCATGTACCAAAAAGTCTGAACCGACAACAGCGACAGGCGAAGACCCGAATGTGACAACTATGGGCAATATTGAGGTGACGGCTCGCCTGATGGAGATACCTGACGGTGCGATCTTCAAGCGAGAGCTGTATAACTATACTACGGTCTTGAAATACAAAGTCCTCAAGGTGTATCGAGGTCAGGTAGATACAGAAATGATTTACGTCGGGCATTACAATCCATTTAAACCGCGAAGTGAAGCGGCAGACAGGCAAGTTAAGGGCATAGGCGGAAACCTCGAGATTTTCGGAACCGGGCAGGTGCATAGGATGGCATTAGAAATGCCTATAGACGACTACTTCATGGGTGGAATCATCAACAAGTACTTCGGAGAATACAAGGGACCCATCTACTGGGCGGTGTGGACAAACAAGGTAAGGAAATAGCCGTAAAATGAGCTTCGTTTCACACACATTTGTTTTCTATTTCCTGCCGGTTGTTCTTCTATGCTATCATCTAATACCGCGAAATTCCCATCTCTTGCGGAAGGTCTTTCTTCTTGTCGCCAGCTATACCTTCTACGCTTGGCTCAACCCGTGGTTTGTAGTCGTTGTCTTTTGCACTACAATCTTTAACTACGTTCTGTCGGGATTCATGGCAAACTGTGGCGGCAGACATAGCCGTAGTTTGCTGATGGTATTCTCTGTGACAGTAAATCTGGGGCTGTTGGGCCTCTTCAAATACGCGGTTTTTTTCCAGAACAACTTGAATTATGTGCTAAAACTTTTTGGGGCTGATACCTTTCCAGCGATAAAAATAGTCCTGCCGGTGGGCATCTCATTCTTCACCTTCAAAATTCTCAGCTACACAATTGATGTCTATCGCGGAATTCCATCGGCCCATTCTTTTCTTGATTTTGCGTGTTATGTTGCCTTCTTTCCCCAGCTACTATCGGGTCCAATTCAGCGTTATGGGACAACCGATGCCAAATCCGAGCCCGTGCCGACATTCGTTGAACAACTTAACAAACATAGACACTGCTTGTCCACATTCTCCTATGGTGTGGCACTGTTTATCCTTGGTTTTGCCAAAAAGGTCTTCCTGGCAAACGTTGTAGGAGAAATAGCCGATGCCGCGTTTGCCGCTGAAGCACCTGGAACACTGGATGCCTGGTTTGGCGTGGTTGCATACACATTCCAGTTATATTTTGATTTCTCTGCCTATTCCGAGATGGCCATCGGTCTAGGGTCAATGCTGGGCTTTGACTGTCCCAGAAACTTCAACAGCCCCTATCTGGCTACAAGCGTAAACGATTTCTGGAGGCGATGGCATATATCTCTATCAAGCTGGTTCAGAGATTACCTTTACATACCGCTGGGTGGTAATCGCAAAGGCATCATCAGGTCATACTTGAATCTGGTTGTGGTGTTTCTGCTTTGTGGGCTGTGGCATGGTGCGAGCTGGACGTTCATCGTATGGGGTATATATCATGGCATCCTTCTGATTTTTGAACGCTTATTAGGCAAAAAGACCTTTTATTCGTACCTGCCTAAAACCATGCAGATATGTGCTACCTTTGTCCTTGTCACAGTAGGGTGGGTCTTTTTCCGCTCGCCTACTACAGCCGGCGCCTGGAGAATTCTGTCAGTTATGTTTACAGCTTCACCTCCGCAAGGTGGCTCAATTCTTCTGGGCGCTGTTATATATACCCCGGCCCATTTGGTCGCAATGGCTATATGTTCGGTACTCGCTTTCCAGCCAATACAGGCCCTTGATTGGGCCAAGAGGATAACTTGGCCGAAGGCCTTAATATTGGTCATACTGTTCTGTCTGTCTCTGATGACAATGTTCACCCAAACATTTACCTCTTTTCTATATTTTCAGTTTTAGGGCCGATAGCATGTCTGGCAGACAAGGCAAACAGATATTCTTAACAGCAGCTTTTGCTGCGGTAATTTGCAGCGCAGGCCTCAGTCAGCTCATTTTAGAGTTGATAGGAGGACAAACACCTCAAGTAGCTGAACTATTTATGCAGAAACCTACCAAGGCCAACTTCAGAGCATTTGAAAGAGACCTTCAAGACAATTACTGGCTGACAAAAAGATTACGGCCGCGGATGCAATATGCTCAATTCATACTCTTTAGGGAATTGGGCGATAAGGCAGTTGTAGGGCGTTCCGGCTGGCTTTTCTATAAGCCCGACGTTCAATACCTAATCGAACAAATTCCCGAAACAGACAGCAGTCAGGGTGATATTTTTTCCGCGGTAGTGTCATTTCGCGACCAATTGGCCAAACGTGGCATAAAATTGCTGCTGGTACCTGTGCCCGACAAGGCAAGTGTGTATCCCGATATGCTCGCCAGTCGTGCAAGTCTGATAGAACATCCTGTCAATTCCAAAACTATGGGAATTATCTGGCGGCTCCAGCAGGCCGGGGTCGAGGTAGTAGACCTTTTTGCAGTTTTTGAACGAGCCCGTGGCGGCTTATCCTCTGCCGATGGTACCACGTACTATCTATTACAAGACAGCCATTGGTCGCCAGAGGGTATGCGGATTGCCGCAAAAACAGTTGGCCAAAGAATCCTCGACTTGGGCTGGGTTCAAAAGGGACAGGTTGAATACACTTTGAAACAGGTGACTATAAAGCGGTATGGGGATATCCTCAAGATGATCCAGGTACCACTGATTGAAAAGCAGTTTGAACAGGAGCAGATAGATTGCACCCAGGTAATCAATCCTATAATCAATCGGCCTTATCAGACAGACCCTAATTCTGAAGTTCTTGTACTCGGGGACAGTTTCCTTCGTATATATAGCCGAGACGAACCGGGTGCCGGTGGTTTTGTGGAGCATCTGGCGCACGAGCTTGGATTCGCCATCTCCTCTATTGTGAATGACGGAGGTGCTTCGACCTTAGTCAGGCAGCAGCTCAGCCGCAATCCGGGTCTTTTAACCAATAAGAAAGTTGTTGTATGGGAATTTGTGGAACGGGACATACGTTTTGGAGCTGAAGGTTGGCAGAACGTTCGGTTACCTTGAGTAACAATAAGGGAAATGGCGGCAGGCAACTATTCCGTCATTTCTAAGCTTGCTTACGGTCAGAGAGTAGCAGGCCGCAGGATGAAGAGAGTATCAGTGGTCGTCGGTTAACGAGATATCTCGCTGGGTTCATACCCATCCGCTTTGAGCAAATCCTGATTCAAAGGGTCCAGCCCTGAAAACAGTTCGTCAAGAATCACAAGTTAAGGATGAGGACAGCCAATGAGCAGTATTGTGCCTCGCGATGGGATTGAAACTGCAATCCTGCCCAATTCGTCCGTGGCTACGCGTTCAATCTGCCCGCTATCCGGGTGCGCAACCAGCCACTGTAAGCCATTCTTTACGGCGATTTTTCCGACATAGGGTTCAGTAGATACATTTACAACTGCTAAAATATCCCTTCCCTGCCGGATGAAACGCCCCACAACGAGCCGGTCGCTTGGTGCACTCAATCTGCCATTTTCGTAAACGTTAGCTACGGAATTAAAATCAATGGTCGCCCCCGAGGTCTTGTCGAGAAGAACCGTTCCACCATTTACCTTGAATTGCTCTACTATTGCAGCCGACTGCTTCGGCAGCTCCACCTCAGCCGGCAGCACGAGGACCCTAAACCGGTGTCCTCCAATACAGATATCCTTATCCTGGCTCTCGGCACCTGCAAGCGACTCATAATCGACTACAGCGAACGAAATCTGCTCTTTCACCATTCGTTGTCCCAATCGCATAAAGGAGTTGACTATCTGCTGCGTTCTCCTGGGCTGTGTGTCCAACGTCAACTTCTCACCTACTGGTAAATAGTCGCCCCAAAGGTCATAAATTGGATAGTACAACAATACACGAGGCGCCGGTTTTGCTTCACGAAGAAAGGCATTAAGCCGACCTACAAAATCACAGTATTGCCGGTAGTCGCCGGTCTTTCGCTGACGGTAATTGTAGTACAGTGTGAACTCAGTTACGCCCAAGGCTGCTTGCCATCCGGCGGTTGCCCTCATATCGGTCAATGATGCGGAACCTTTGCCGGACATATTCTGCGAAAAGTCGCTCACCTCTGTCATTACGCGCCGGCCTCCATTCAGAAGAGCTGCCGACACCGGCAAGGTTGCGGTCAGCCAGCCGTCATAAAGCACCGCCTCAGGGTCTGATGAAAGCATATCCAGTCCCGGGATGTCCATCTGTCGCAAAACTTTTAAGGCATTGCCTTCAAGCGGAACATGGTGCAATGGCATTTCCTCCCACAAGGTGTGCCCTGATGATGCTATGCCATGTGCCTGGGCCCATTGTCTAATCTGCCCAAAGTATCTTTCGGCAATCAACTCCGAGATTAAGGCCCAAAACTGCCGCCGGATGCGCCGGTCTGCCTCGTCAGTCCCTCCAAAGAGGCTTCGTCTGGCCGCCATAATATCCTCTCCATAACGTTCCCGGTATCTCGCGGGCAGGTCCCTGACCCAGGGGACCGATGGTAATGGTTTGGCGTCAATGTCCAATGGGTCGAGCACCCGCACCTTTGCTTTGATATTATCAGGCAGGGAACCGATGTTCACCGCCATCAACGAAGGCTCATCCGTAAATATTGCCTTAATAGTCGTTCCAAAATGTTCCTTGAGTCGATGCCGGTATGCCTCATGCGTTATTTCGATGAAGCATTTAACCGCCTTTTCATCAATCAGGTTAGGATACCGTCTTGCTGCATAAAAGTTATTGCTCGCATGGGTATGCTCATACGAAGGCTGCAATACAAACGGCTCAGGACGCAGGGGGTCGTCCGTTAAAGCAAGCGCTTCATAGTCCGGATTATGCTTTAGAACCAATCCTCCCGCTGCCCCGCTGGGATACCCATCTTCATCATATATCCATACCACAAGCCCGACTTTTTGACATGCCTCGACTGCCCGAACCAGCGTTTTCCAGTGTTTATCCGAAACCATATATTCGTTAAAATCCACGTTGCAGACGATTCCTCCCAGTCCTAACTCTTTAAGGACCATCATCCCATCAAAGGTAGCCTGTTTGGCGGGGACTCCATGTAATATCTGGAGCGGACGCAGTTCTGCTGTTGGTTCTGACCACGCCGCAATCCAATCTGACGGCAGTCCAAGCTCGGACATTGTCTGTTCAGGATTCTGCGTTGCAAGGACATTCTTATTGTTAGGTTCTGACCCTTGCCCCTTAGCAGAAGCTAAAGTGCAAAGAAGAAAGAACACCAGCATCGGATTTAGAAATCCTCGTCCAATTCTCATATATTTGTAACCTCTGCCAAACACGCCTGTGAGTATGCCAACTGTCATAATTATCATTGTCATTATCCGTTTGGGGATGGCTGACGCCATTAGCTAACGGAAAGTGGCACGGCCATCTCCCTCGACTTCGCTCGGGACGGTGAGCCTGTCGAACCGTTGGCCGTGTTTTCACGGGCTGGAAGCCCGTGCCACAGCGCCCGGGGACATATTACCAATCTCCTCGAATTTGTCCACTATCTGGTCGATATAGACCGAGCATTAAAGACACAAGGACGAAGGATGATGGATGAAGGACGAAAGGCGAGCGACGAACGACGAGAAATGGGATTGAATCAGTAGTTCGTTGCTGGTAGTATGGTTCTTGCGTCGCCCGGAATGGTTCGACAGGCTCACCATCCCGAGCAGAGTCGAGGGAATGTGTCATGGGCATCTGATATTTTTGAAATTTTGCCCCGCCTTCGCTAACTTGCTACGTCGGGTGGGCGGGAAAAAGAGCGAATCATGATTCGGCATTTTCTATCGACAGGCTTGAGCAGAGGATTATTAGTATGGGTAATGCTCGCACTGACTTGCCCGCTTCAAAGCGATGAGCCTTTTGATTACTTTCGCAATTCATGGAACGTCATTGGGCTCAAAGATTACGCTTATGGCACGCGTATCACGCCCAAAAACGAGCTCGTAATTTCCGACAATGCCATAGTCCAGATACGATATGGGCGACAATTGACTCCCTTAAGCCGCAAGCAGACAAAAAGACTGCTGGACGGTTGGCTACCCGTCATTTTGATTGGGGCCGAAGATGAGCTTGTTCGATACGAGCTCACACTGTGGGCTACGCCGCTGCCCAGTGTGAAAGACTGGCAAAAGGCATTCGACTGGCCTACTGAGGGCGAGAACTTCCTGAACTGGATATTGGTCAAGGTTACCAACACCGGCGACAAAACGACCAAAGCACAGCTAAAAGTCGAGAAAAGCGGGTCATCCGGCTCGGAGTCTAATGATTTCGTCTGGTCCCTGTCTGCCGGTGGAACTGTGGAAGCCGTAGTAAGAATACCATTCTCACCTGTTAAAGATGAATCGGAATTCACCAGAGAAAATGCCAAGCTCTGGCTGGACCGGACTATCCAATATTGGCGGGACATTATGGCAAAGGGGACGTCCATTAAGGTAGCCTGTGAGAAAGCAACGCAGGCTTATTTAGCTTCGCATGTATGCCAGTTAATCACCAGCGACCACGGCGAATTGCATCCAGGGGAAGGATTTTATGATGAATTCTATATCCGTGATGGAGCATATCAGCTGATGGAATTGGAAGAAGCCGGCTTGATGGATGTCGCGCGAAAAGCTGTGGAAAGCTTTCTGAGCCGCCAAAGGCCTGATGGTCGTTTCGAATCACAGAAAGACCAGTTTGATGCCAATGGCCAGGCCTGTTGGGCCCTCTGGCAATTCTATAAGATTACTGGTGATAAGCTATGGCTGACAAAAGCGCACCCTCAGATGCGTCAAGCTGTTGACTGGACAATTAAGGCCCGCCGCCAGGCGCCTGATGATTCGCCGTTTTTCGGTGTGCTGCCCAACGCTCCAGCCGATGGTGAATATCTGTGGGATGGCAAGCGCCATATTGTTGGTTATGACTTTTGGAGCTTGCGGGGGTTGTTATGCACCGCTGACGCTGCACATGTGCTTGGTAGGGCAGATGAGGCCGAGGAGTTGCTCCAAGAAGTCAAGCTTTATCGAGAGGCAATAGACGCAGCCTGGAAACGAACAGGACTTGACTATTTCCCGCCGAGCTGGGAAAAAACCGGCACCCACTGGGGCAATACCGAAACTCTCTGGCCTACCGGGCTTTTTGCCCGGGACGATTCGCGCGTTACCGCATTAATTACCGAAGTGCGAAAGAACCACGGTGGCGGTTTCATCGAGGGCACTATTCAGTGGCTCGGTAATGCAGATGCCATTCATCCCTACATGTCTGCGTACACCACCATGGCATCCCTTGACCGGGGAGAGCATGAGCAGGTAGTCGAGGATTTTTACTGGTATCTTCTGCACTCTACCGCTACACATGCATTCCCTGAAGGCATTTACTATAAGCGTCGTTTTGCGTGGAGCGACACTATCCCTCATGCCTTGGGAGCGTCTAATTATGCTATTATGCTCCGTCATATGCTTGTCCATGAGCGAGGCGATGAGCTGCATCTGTTATTGGCCGTGCCGGACTGGTGGCTGGCCAAAGGCGAGGAAATCCGTATCGAGCGTGCACCTACACATTTTGGCCTGATGAATCTACGAGTAACCGGCACAGAAAAGGGTGTCAAAGTTAAACTTGATAAACCCAGCAGACACCCGCCTAAGCGCATCTTCCTGTATTTGCCCAAATCTCGTCCGCTGGTGGAATCCTCGGAAGATGTTGAAGTTGTCGTAAGGTCTGACCAGAAAGACCGCTGGGATTTTCAAAAGTTTGTCAGACTATACAAAGAGAATGCTGCTGTGTTGTTTAAACAAGTCCCGGGATTAGTCAGGCTGCCGATAGAGCCGGCCAGTGCACCAGGTCAATTCCGAATGCTGGACTTGACTCCGCTGGCTAACACCAATCCATTTACAGCTCCGTTTGGTGTGGAAAATCCCGGCAATTATTTATTCGCAGATATGCCGGTCGGAGTCCAAACTATTGGTGGTGTCATTGGTGGTGTCCCCTTTCACATCATTGACCCGGCGAAAAATGAGGGCCGTGGATTAGTTGTGCTTCACTCTTCTTATGCCCCAACAAATCGCAAATGGCCAAATCAGGTCGAAATTCCGGTCCAACAGCAAGGTAAACACCTGTTTTTCTTGGGTAACGTCCATGGCTGGTCGCCGGATGACCCGGGGACAGGCGAGTGGGGTGCTGTGGCGGAGTATGTAATCCAGTATATTGATGGTGAAAGGCAGACTATACCTCTCATTACGGGCACTACTGCGGATGATTGGGCGTTACCGCCGGAGGCCCAAGAGGTATTCGTTGGCTTAAAAGGTGAGCCCTGGCATCTAAATGTGCTGGGCGTCAAGCTGCGCGCAGTCACTATCGATAAGGTCATTTTTCGCGATTTGGGCACGCCTGCCGCGCCCGTTTTGGCCGCCGTGACACTCGAACAATCACATTGAACCGTCTGGTTAAATTTATAAGTAACTTGAGCAATATCGAATCTCTACGATTTGAAATTAATATACTCGGCTGCAATCTTGTCACCTGCTCTTTCAACCCAGTTCTGCATAAGCCGGCGATGCCTGTCTAATATACTTTTGAAAGCCAGGACTTCAGCGAGGTTCTTCATTTCGCCTGAGTCATTTTTAATGTCTATCAGTTGTTCACGATCTCTACCAGAGTCGTATATACAATACTTGAACTGGTCTGTCTGTAACATCCTCCCGTTCTGACTCTCTGAGACAACAAAATCACGCCATTCCTTACTATCCTCACCTTGCGCCAAAGGTCGCAAGCTCCTGCCAGGGAGTCCACCGTTTGGTGTCCCCAATGGGACTTCAGGCGCTTCTATGCCCGCATAGTCGCAAAGGGTGGGAAGAAGGTCGAGACCGTTGGAGACAAGATGCGTCTCATTAACCCTGCCCTCGGGAATCATTCCCCTGTAGGTCATTATGAACGGAACACGCACAGATTCCTCATAAAGCACCGACTTATGCTCCAGCTTGTGCGCAGAATCCATGTCACCGTGGTCGCTGGTAAAGACTACCAGCGTGTTATCTTCCATCCCTGCTTCCCGCAGGGCGTCCAGCACGACCCCGATTTCCTTGTCAGCCATCTCAGTCAACCGGCAGTAGGCCCAGCGGTGCAGACGCCATTGAGCCACAGTCCAGTTCTCACGGACATAGGCCCGGAAAGGTGTGGCATTTAGATACTTCTGTGTTATACATTCCGGCTCAGCTTGCGGCACTTCGCGATTTGCAGGCAGCGGAGGACAGTTTTCCTCCACAAAAGCGCTGATGTCAGCAGTCTCTCGCGCACGAGCCAGGACAGCCTCGCAAGTTTTGGAGTCTATGTTTCCTACCGGCACGTCTGCCTTACTACGCCCGAAATCGTTGATAGCCATATAACAGATATCGTGTGGATTGATGAACGAAGCAAACAGAAAGAATGGAGTTGTGTGCTGCCCCTTGATGAAATCTGCACAGGCATCTGCTAATCCTTGTCGTGAGTCGTTAGTCAGATTCCGATACCCGAGGTCCTCCACATCATTCATCTTCTCGGGCAGGTGCACCTTGCCGCCGTAGGCCGTTTCATAGCCGGCCTTCTGGAAAAGACGGCCAAGCGACTGTTGCAGCATAACATCAGTCACCGCAGCCCGTCCAGAGTCTTCGTTCCGTCCCATTCCGACGGTGCTGGGCATAAGACCTGTCTGCAAACTGAATCGGCTGGGCACACAGACCGGGTTGCAGGCATAGGCACGTTCAAACCTGACACCTGAAGCAGCAAGTCTGTCCAGAGCAGGAGTTTTAAGCCACTTGTTTCCCGTGCAGCTTATCATACCGGCATGCTGCTGGTCGGTCATAATGAAAAGGATATTGGGCCGACGTTGCTTTTCCGGGCGAGCAGCAGCGACCGGGATTCGCCCAAACATCAATCCCGCCAGAGTAGCTGCTGTGGTGGTAATAAATTCTCGTCTTTTCATTCTTTTCTGCAAAGGTCAACTATTGTTTATCTGGTTTCAGCGTAAGAACCAATGTTTGCCGGGTTGTCAACGAAAGACACCATTCTCTTTAGAACGCGCCAATGGTTCGACAGGCTCACCATCAGATTCGACAACCCCCGACAAAACATTCGTGGGCCGAGCGGAGTCGAGGGATTATAGCAAAGACAACGCCTCCTAAAATCATTTAGAGCGTCCATCCTTTTCGATATTCACGCCTGAGAAAAGCGTCGGCTTCCGGGCAACCTATGGCCTTGAGGTTCTTCGCATCCCAGGTAAGTTTCTTTCCCGTACGCAGCGCGACATTGCAAAGCAATGCTGCTTCGGTCAGCGCACCTGAATAGTCGAAATTGCACGTGGTTTGACCGCCCGTCTTGCAGGCCTCGACCCATTCACGATGGTGGCCAATAGAATCCGGAATAAAAGGGGCAGGCCGCTTGAAGTCCGCATACTTCTCTTCGGGCAATAACTTATGTTGGCCGTAGTCGGCAATCAGCATCCCTTCCGAGCCGATGAACAGCACGGCATTGGCCCACTGTGGGACCTTGCCTTCTTTTACAAATGCCGGATAGCCGCCTCCGTGGTACCAGGTCAATGTGACCGGAGGCAAATCACCACGCGCTGGGTATTCCTGTCGGGCAATTGTCCAGCGAGCGGCGCTCTCGGGGTGGACTGGCCCTTCAGCTTCTATAGTTATCGGGTGCCGCAATTTCAACGCCCAGAATGCAAGGTCGCAGTAATGGCAGAAAAAATCCCCCAGCTGACCATTTGCGAAGTTCCACCAGTAGCGCCATCCGAACGGGGCGTAAGCTGTGTGGTAAGGCCGGTATGATGCAGGCCCTAACCATAGGTCCCAATCGAGCGTCTGGGGCACCGCGGGGCGGTCAGAGGGAGCATCGGGCTGCGAGAAATCTATCGGCTTGGGCGGCCCAGAAAAGTTAGCACCAAGCCATACATGGACCTCACGCACTGTCCCGATGGCGCCGGTCTGCACAAGCTCCACTACGCGACGGTAATTACTTTCGGCGTGAATCTGCGTTCCCATTTGTGTAACGAGCTTTTTCTCGCGTGCGACTTCCGCCATCACTCGGGCCTCATAAACGCTATGGGTGAGCGGTTTTTCACAGTAGCAGTGTTTGCCGAGTTTCATAGCCATCACGCCTGCCGGGGCGTGCGTATGGTCAGGTGTGCCAATAACCACCGCATCAATCTTTTGGTGCATTTCATCGAGCATCCTGCGGAAGTCTTTGTATTGTTTGGCCTGAGGGTATCGCTCGAAGGTCTGTGCTGCATGCTTTTCATCGACATCGCACAGGGCAACGATGTTCTCACTCGCTACACCATTAATATCGTCAGCGCCGCGGCCGCCAACACCAATCCCGGCAATGTTCAGCTTCTCGTTGGCCTGGGTACTGTATATCGAGCGACTGTTCAATAGGATGACTAGGCCTGAGCCGGTCCATGCTATATTGCGCAGGAAACTGCGACGTGTTACTTGTTGACGCATAAGTCAGCTCCTTTTCTGTAAAAAATAAATCATACCACTGGTTACAGGGTACCATCTGCCTTTTGTGAAGTCAAGCCCCGCACCAATTGACCTGTAAGGACGGTTTCTACAAGTGAGTGGCACGGCCATCTTGGCCGTGTTTCGTGGAACGGCCATCCTGGCCGTTTAGTCTTCACGGGCTGGAAGCCCGTGCCACTTCACGATTTTGCGCTACCAATTGGTGCGGGGTGCCGGCTGTTTGAAGCCAGTGTTAAACGATTTTGGCGTAAGCCATTCCATAGTGAATTTGGAAGGTCATTTCTTCCAACTGTCCATCTCTTTGAGATATTCACCAAGCTTCATTAGTATCTCGCCGGTGTATGAGCTGCAATTTGCCCACGTGTCAGAGTAATTGATGTCCCGCAATTGCCGGGGATTGTCCCTGGCTGGTTTGTGTTTCATCCACGTAGGATAAAATCCATCCGGATGTTGTATTACAGTGAGCGTGTCGGCCATTGCACAAGCCTTCCTCAAGTAGGTCTGGTCTCCTGTCCGTCTGTGAAAGGCCACGCAAACACGAATGTAGTGTGCCGTGTGCCAGTCGATAATATGGTAGCACACGTATTGCTCCCGTGCTCCCGGAGTAATATATTCGCCCGAAGGTTCCCATTCGATAAACTGGTCATCTATGTAGTAGAGCAAATCGAGAGCAATCTTTGCGTAGCCGTTTTCCGGTGTTACGCAGCGTAAAAGGTATTCAATGAACAGGCCTGTGTCGAACCACTCGAGGTTCTCGTAGGGCGCCAAAGTTTTTACGTCGTCCCATTGCTGCTGCCAGTGGAATGTCTTGCAGGGATTTGCCAGCATCCATCTGACAGCCTTGTCTCGTGTTTCCACCAAATCTTTCCTTTTATGGCTGCGAATCAATTCGTCGAGCAACAAAATTGACTCGACCTGGTCAGACGTGTAATCTTCCAGCATCTTGCCGGTCTGCGGGTCAACCCGGAAATACCACCGTCCATCGTCAAGCTGGGTCTTCTTGAGCGTGTCGGCAATACGCATAGCAGCTTTGAGAAAAGATTCATCCTGTGTTGCGGCATAAAGGTCCAAGTATGCCAAACCCACCATCCCCGCTCGCCCAATCTGTAGGCATCCTGGCTGGTGAGACATAGGCATGTTTCCATAGGCCCAATCGCTTGGTGTGCTTTCACCGATTAGTGACTCGCCGAACTTTTTAGCTAACTTTATTGCTTCCTGGGCCTTCTCGCCTCCAGGATTGATTCGTGCGTATGTGGTTAGTATCCGGATATATGCGGACTTGAAAAGAGCGGGAAACTGTGTAGCTTTCATATCCGATTGGTTACGAAGGCGCCATAGTGCTGCTTTGAATCCAGATTCAAGATAGCTGCCTTTGCCATCGCGATACGGCCTTACCTCGCCCGCCGTAGCGGGTCCGTCGTAGCGAACGACGCGAAGACGGGCGGGCTTCGCGAAGGCGGGCCCTTCAAATGGTGCTATCTTGCTGAATTGAAAGCTCATCTTGCCCATCACGTTGCGGGAAGCATCAAGCGCCTCTGCTGTCACCTCGAAGTTACCCACACTGGGCAGTCTTTCCCAAATGGCCGCCAGCTTGACATCAGATGTACCGGACTCCACTTGATAACTGTTATTTGCATCAGATTGCTCCCAAAGCCGGCACCGATATACAACAGCGTTCTCCAGAGGGGTGAAATGGAAAATTGGGGGATGCATAAACCTTTGCTTGGCATGAGAGTTCCACCCCGTTCGTTGGAATTTGCTGTTGACATCTGCGTCTGCCTCCACTCCTTCGACTCCGCTCAGGATGGTGAGCCTGTCGAACCAAGCGTAAGGACCAAACATATCCATTAGCGTAATTAAAACAAGGACCGAAGCCAAAAACATAGTCCAAAACAAGCCACGAATTTTCATAATCGTCTCCTTCTGGCGTAAGCCATTCCATAGTGAATAACGATAAGGTCACCTACTACCGTCCTTCGATTTCACTCAGGATGGTGAGCGAAGTCGAACCATTGGAAACCCGAGTCGGCATATCGGAAACGGCGCAAAATTGCGTTAAATCTATTTTAGATTCTAATGTTATTTGGTATTTGCTGACTGGACATAAAGGACCCAGTTATCAGTGGCACGGGCTTCCAGCCCGTGAATACACGGCCAGGATGGCCGTGCCACCGAAGGACAGGTGATGGTGTTTTTGCCAGCGTCGAGCGCTGGGCCCGGAACATACCCGCCTGTTTGCGGGTCGAACCAATTAGCGGCGAGTGTTTCGCCACCGGCTGATTCGAGATTGATAGTAATCCGGCCGCCGGTGGGAAAATAGAAGACGAAATGTTCGGGCGGTCTGGCAAGGCAAAAGCCGGAAGTTACCAATTCATCGTGCGGCGTCAATTCCCAGAATGGCAGCTTCTCGAAGTATGACCGCAGATGTTTCAACTGTAGAGCTGCTTTGCCGGGGCCAGCGTGGCCCATATAGAAGTAGCTGGTGCCATTTGACCAGTCGCCGTAGGTGGCGTAGCCCCCTGCCATTGCTATCGCCCAGTGACATTTGCGGACAAGGTCGGCGGACTGGCCGTGGCCGGGTTTATCGAGACTGCCCTCGTAGCCATACTCCTCATTGATGTATGGCTTGGGCGTCGCATAATACTTTAGTGCCCACTGATGAACCTTTTGCGGCTCGCCATATTGCTGAGTGATGATAAAGTCCGCCCAGGTGGAATCGGTATAGAAGAACTGGTCATAACCGTGAGCGGAGGCAAGTCTTCCAAAGGGGTCACATTTCTTTACAAATGTCCCCATAGTGTCGCCCCAGAACTTGTCGCGAAATTCGTTGTGCTCGTTGCCAAGGTCGAACCAGACGTTGTCGAACGCCGCCAGCCGTGCGACGGCATATCGGTACAAGCGATACTCGTGCTCCGTCAGTCGCCCATATTCTTTGGGCAGGTCCTGCTTTTCTATTGTGATAATACAGGTGGCGACGATGCCTTTTTGTCGCATAAGTTTGACCGTGTGGTCAATTCGCTGCCAGTAGGCGACGTTAAAGCGTGTCCAGTCGTAGTTGTGCGGCTGGCCCAGCCAGGCAGCAAGCGCATTGACCTGTCCTGGCTCGGAGCCGTAATTCGGCGCCTTCCAGGGGTTGGTGACGCCAAACTCGACATCGGTACTTGTGCGTTTGTCGGTGTCGCGGGGATAGCCGGTGAGTAAAAAGCGGATTTTGTTAAAACCGTTGCGGACGCAATAGTCGATGACGGCTTCGACTTGCGAATCATCGTTAGATGGGTCTAAGAGATGATAGGCGGTGTAGCCGAGGTGGTAGAAGTGCTTTTTTGAGCCGGCATAAATGAAATGTTTAGGATTATTCGGGTCAACAATCACCGGGCCGGAATTGTTAGAGGGTTCGCAGATAAACTTGCTGGCCAATTTTTTCTCGACACCATCTGCGTGAAAGGACAAGTCACAGTCGTATGTACCGACTCTGTGCGGACAAAATCGCAGGCGATAAACGCTTCCATCCTCTGAATCGCAAAAGCCAGTCACTTTTAACGAAGAGCCATCAGGTCCTTCAAATACACCAGTCAGCTCGGCGTCAGTGAATGGATTTTCAAAAGGAGGTTTGCCCTCAGCAGAGACCTTTATCACGAACTCCGAAGCTTCAAAACAGGCCGCGACCTTCGGCTGCTCGACAAACGAGACCTTTATCCTCGCGGCCGCTAATGCTTGGTATGCAAGGACAGCTACAATTGCCGGCGGCAGTAAAAATATCTTTGTCATTTTCTGCATCCCGAGACCTATGGATACCGAAATTTCCCATATAACACTGCAGAAAGCACTCCGGCGCTCATCAATTGCCCTGCACCTTATGGTGCGGGGCGCGCTCTGCGGTAAATGGCAAAGCCCCGCATTAACATCAGCGTTAGAACTGGCCTTTGAACTTGTGTGCATTTTCTTTGGTAATAGCCGGACAATCAATGGGATAGGACTTTCCAAGTTTTTCGCCGTTGAGATATTTGACTGCCAGGCGAATTGCGCTTCGGCCTTCCTCTTCCGGCTGCTGGTAGCTGGTTCCTGTGACCAGACCCTGTTTGATGGCCTCAATCATCTCTCGGCTGCCCGCCCATACCCACAACCGAAATATCCGTGCGTCCTGCTTTCTGACATACTTGAGCGGCTGCGACAGCGAAATTGTCTCCGTGGGCATAGACACCAGATAGTTTGGGGTATTTTTGCAGAAGTGTCTGCATTTCGGTCTTCACGATGTCACGTTCGCCTTTGTGAGGTATTCGCGCCACGATGTTGATATCCGGATAGTCTTTAAGCACATCTCGCAGTGCTTTGCTGCGCGCAATTTCCGGTCCTGTCCCGAGGTGCTGATGGAATTCCACGATTTGGCCCTTACCACCCATTGCCTCAGCCAGTATTTTGGCCGACACTACCGCTCCAGAGTAGCTATCGGTACCGGTATAGCACACGTACTCACATTCCTGTCCAATCTCGCGGTTGACAATAATTACGGGAATCCTGGACTGGTTAAGCATCTGAACACCGCGCACCAGCGGCTCCTTCTTCATCGGCACCAGACAGACTATATCGGCCTGCTTGGCAATCATCTGTTTGATCTGCTCGATTTGCAGCACAGGGTCTTCTTTGGCATTGAGGATGGTTATGTCAACACCAAGTTTCCGTGCCTCATCTTCCGCGCCCAGGCGCATATTCTGCCAATACGGATTGTCAAGTGTCATCAAGAATCCGACCTGTCGTTGCTGGCTATGGTCTTTGCAGCCGACCAGTGCAGCAACAACCAGCATCGCGACTACGAACTTTTGACAGCGGCTTGATATCTTACTTCACCTCATCTTTTGCTAATTCACACGCTCATTCTCAATGCTCGAACCACGAGACCGTTTTGAGAAATACTACTTGTTACTTCTTCGTTTGGCAAGGACATCGATTACAACGACGATAAGAATAATCAGGCCGGTGACGACCTTTCTATACTCCGTCCCGACGCTGAACTGTGTCAACAAGTTATCTATCATACGCAGCAGCATCACGCCGGTCAGCGTTGCAACAAGGCCGCCGCTGCCGCCGCCCAGCGGAGTGCCGCCCACAATGACGCTGGCTATCACATCTAATTCTTTGCCTTCATGGCTTTCTGCCCCTGCCGTTGCGGTCATTGCCACAAAGATGACCGCTGCTATCGCACAGGTAAAACCGCAAAGCACATAAGTTGTCGCTTTTATTCGTTTCGTATTTATGCCTGCCAGCCAGGTTGCCTCTTCGTTTCCGCCCATGGCAAATACGTAATGCCCGAACCGCGTCCAGCGCAGCAAATAAATCCCGGCAATGAATACCGCTAAAAAGATTATGATTGGCATAGATACCTGATACGCCTGTCCAAACAGCGGAATCCTCGCATCATATACCCAGCTAAACTGACGACGCAGCGCCAGGTCGGCTACCTGCTTGGCCTGGCCGCCGCCGGTCAGAATCAGTGCTATCCCACGAAAGACTAACATTGTGCTCAATGTCACCACAAACGGATTGACTCCGGCGTGCGCTATCAGCACCCCGTTTACCAGGCCCAAGGCAATTCCGACCAAACCTGTCAGCAATAACGCCGTCAGAATGGCCACAGCCGGACCACAGGACGAAAGACCGTCCATCGTCAGCACCAGCACCACGCTGCAGACCGCCGTTGTCGAGGCCACCGACAAATCAAATCCGCCCCCAATCATAACGAACGTCATACCCACAGCCATAATTGCCAGAGCCGCGGCGTTGGTCAGCAGGTTGTCCACAAGATTCGTCCAGCTAAAAAAAGTCGGGCTTCTCAGAGAAGCAAACGCACCTAAGACCACCAGCAGAATCAGAACGGATGCGTGCTGCATTCTCTTCCAAAGCAGTCTCTCCTGAGTGTAATGGCGTGATTTCTCCTGGTCTCTCATTCTAACCCCGCACCCCCGCACAGGCATTAAAAAGGACATCTACATCTTTGTCTGTTAAAGGTCCTTTCATTTCGCCTGCCATTCTGCCGTCCCGAATGATTAGAATCCGGTCCGATAGCTTTGCCACCTCAATCAATTCCGAAGAGATTAGAATAATCCCCTGTCCTTCCTTTGCCAGTTTGATAATCAGTTTGTAGATTTGTGATTTGGTGCCGATGTCGATTCCCTGTGTTGGCTCATCGAAAATCATTACCTTTGGCTGCGCAGCAAGCCAGCGTCCGACTACCACCTTTTGCTGGTTGCCGCCGCTGAGATTCTGAATAAGCATCTGCGGCCTCCCTCGACTCCGCTCGGGATGGTGAGCCTGTCGAACCATCGGCGGGTCGATTCTCATCTGCTCCATCATCAGTCGGGCCTGCCGTGTCCATCGATGCGGGGATACAAATCCCAAAAAACCAGAAAGTCGCTGCAGTATGCTGATGTTTAAGTTCTCACCAACCGACCTGTCAGTAATGACACCTTGGCTCTTGCGGTTCTCAGGCAGCATACCAATTCCGTGGATGCGGCAAAATCCGGGAGAACGTCTCGTCATTGGCTCGCCCTCAAGCTCCACAAAGCCGTCGGCCTTATCTGCTCCGAATAGCGCGCGGACGATTTCGGTGCGGCCCGAGCCGACGAGGCCGGCAATACCCAATACCTCGCCCTCGTGCAAATCGAAGGAGATATCCTCAAACTTGCCTTTTCTGCTCAACTGTCGGACTTTGAGAATGCGCTTGCCTGGCTGGTTGGTCTTTACGGGGAAAATCTCAGATAGAATGTGCCCCATCATCATGCGGGACATCTCAGAGATAAGACACTGGTCAATCGGTTTAGTGCCCACCTTCTTTCCATCACGAAGCACCGTCACCCTGTCGGCAATCTGCGGCAGTTCCGACAAGCGGTGCGAGATATAGACAATTCCCAGGCCTTTGGCCTTGAGGTCTCTTATTGTCTGGAAAAGCTTCTCAACATCCTCGCTGCCTAACGAAGCGGTCGGCTCATCAAATACCAGCAGCTTGACCCTTCGCCGCACGTTCCCGGCAATTTCGACCAATCGCTGACGGGCGGCGCTAAGCCTTTCAACCGGCTCATCCGGGTCAAGGTCGAAGCCGAGGTATTCAACAATATTCCGGGCTTCGGTCCTGATGTGTGCCCGGTTGATTTTCCGTGTCCAGCTTCCAGCCCTCTCATCACCGAGCATGATGTTTTCAGCCACAGATAAATTGGGCAGGACGCTCAGCTCCTGGTAGATTACGGCGATACCCATATCGCGAGCCTGACGAGGATTGGTAATTCTGACCTGCCGACCATCGAAAATTATCTCACCCTCATAGTTGCCGAATCGCCCGGCCAGCATGTTCATAAGTGTTGACTTGCCGGCGCCGTTCTCACCTATCAGTGCGTGGACTTCGCCCCGGCACACTTCGAAATCAACGTTATCGAGTGCTTTTACCCCGGAGAAGTCTTTCACAATCCTCTCCATCCTGAGGATTATGTTCTCATTCAAGCGCGTGTCCCTTAACTTGACTATTGTTTGGTATAAACGCCGTATTCATGGATAGCGTCGAACATTGCCGCAGCATTTTCAACAGGCGTTTCCTCCAGTATCGTATCGTGACTGGCCCCGGCCACATAGCCGCCGCCGGGCATCATTATCTCAAGAACCTCACGTGTCTTTTCGCGCACCGTCTCGGTATCACCATCAATAAGAACATGATGCGAATCAATTCCGCCGTTGAACAAAATCTTGTCCCCAAAGTTCGCCTTGAGTGTCCGCAAATCCATTCCATGGCAACTGGGCTGCACGGAATGGAGTCCGTCGAGGCCCGCTTCAATCATCAGAGGAATAAGCGGTGCGAATCCGCCACAGCAGTGCAGCTGGACCTTGAGGTGGTATGCGTGCCCGAGGTCAATAAGTCGTTTGAGATGTGGCAGGATAAATCGCTCAAAAAGAGCAGGGCCCATCAGAGGTCCTTTCTGGCTGCCGAAATCGTTTCCTATAAAGAAAATATCGAGCGCATCTGCCGCAGCGTCGAAAATCCGTTGGCTTACTGCCGCATAGTAGTCCACCAGATGCTCAAGCAGTGCGTCAACAAGCTCCGGCTCGTTATACATTTTGATATACAGGTTTTCCATCCCCATCAGGTCGATAGCGTCGTGCCAGAAAGGCGACCAGTCGCCGCCGAGAATCGCGAAATCGGCGTTGTACTGTTCCGCTTCAGCCTTGATGGTGGCAACATCCATCCATTCTGGATTGGGCCACGGGTAATTATGTATCTGTTTGAGTGTGGCCTCTGCCAACGGATGGTTCATCGGCTGGCCGTATCCCATCCCGTGACGTTCCACGCCGAAGACCGTCCGGGATGTGGCGCCTTCGGATAATTCGAATGGCGGCCCGGCATATTTGGCGAATACCCGCCTGAAATCGTCTCCGAACCTTAACAGCAGGCCCTCATCTTCGAGGCGAAGCTGCCGTTTGGCCTTGTCCCAGAATTCCTTCGATGCTCCGCACCAGCAAGGTACGCGGTCGGGCTCCTTATGTTCGAAGACCGCCAAAACCCGTTCTCTCGATGTCAATCGCAATGAAACACCTCTTCCATCTTCGCCCACCATTCTCCTTTGGACCGCGCCTTTACCGGCTGCTGGCACGGCTCGCAGAACGACCACCACTTCTGGGTAGTTGGGTCCGCCGCCATCTTGGCCATATCTGCCTCAAAATCATCCCCCGTCCATTCAAAGTAGCTAAACAGGTAGTATCGGTCATCATCAAGCTTGTGCAGATAAATGGAGTAGTTTCGGATATTGCATTCTTTAATCATTTTCAGAACGCCGGGCCATACAGCCGCATGTAGCTTTTTGTATTCCTCCATCTTTTCCTTTTTTAGGCCAAGCACCATTCCATAACGTTTCATTTTCTCACCTCCCATTGTCCACATTACACAGGATAATCAAACTCTCCAAGGTCCAATGGATACCTGCCATATTCCTGGACCAGACGAATCATGTAATCGTATGTTGCGGGATCGACGTTATCCGGAACCGAATGGTCCGACTGTAGAATGAACCCGCCTCCCTTGGCCGCGTTAAGCTTGGTCAAAACCTCTCGCCGCACCTTTTCACGGCTATTCGTTGCCAGAACCCGCACGTCTATATTGCCGTTAAACGCCCAGCGCCGCCCAAATTGGCGTTTCAAATTGACCACGTCCAGGCCCGCCTTGGCTTCCAGCGGATTATATGCATCCACACCGACTTCAATCATATCCTCAAAAACCACCGATGCATTGCCGCAACCGTGATATATCGTTTTCAACCCCGCCTTGTGTGCCGCCTGACAAATCCGCTTCAGTTGCGGCTTATAGATTTTTCGCCAGTATCCTGGCGAAAAGAACATCCCTTTATCATACGCAATGTCGCCCCAGATATATATCCCGGAAAGTTTTCCATTGGCGGCTGCTGCCTGTCCCTCAACTATGCCGACCAGAAAATCACCGAGCCGTTCGATGAATTTTGCCATACGTTCTGGTTCTTCAGCAAGTTTAATCAGGACATTTTCCATCCCCATAATCCGCCAGAGCATCTCGTGAGGTTCACATACGCTGCCGAACACACAAAAGTCGTCGGCATACGTGCTCACTCGCTCAACATACGGCGGTAAATCCAGATTCAACGCATCGCCAACAGAGTTAATCTGGTCGTCTATCGCCTCAAAATACCGCCGCCTGTCTTTCGGCTCGTCGAATTCTAATGCTTCCATCTGCTCAAAGGTCTTCGTGTCGAAGTCGAGAAAAATCGGCATCGGATATGTGCCTCGTCGCTCGACCGTCGCTCCGAATCCGGTCTTGACAACTTTGCGCTCAGCCGTGTCCTCCAGCACTTCGATGCCGGCAATGTGCGGGTCCATATTCGGTGTAATGACAACAATATCCAGGTCCCAGTAACGATAGGGGTCGAAGTCGTCCCCGACGTCCAATTCTGCCCTGGCCCGTCGCAGAAAGTTCGTCCAGAAGAACTCCCCCACGGGGACGCGGTCAAGCTCGCGGTGTTCAAGTGCCGCCAGAACGCGCTCAGTTTTTAACCGGCCCTTGCCCATTTGCCTCATCTAATCATATTTAATTTTTTGCCACTGGTTCGACTCTGCTCACCATCCTGAGCGAAGTCGAAGGAAAAGGCACCAAGGCACCAAGTCTTTTTAATTTATAAATTCTTTTGTGACTTTGTGTCTTCGTGGCTAATCCTTTCTTAAGTAACGCTCTTTCAAATATGCGGTTCGCTTGCCGTGAACACACAGCCTGTGCACCGAATAGGAGCATCCTGGAGATTCTAATCTGTGTGAAATACTTCCTCCATATTTGCCCACCATTCGCCCTGTTTGCGGTTTGAGAGCGGTATCTGGCACGGTTTGCAGAGGTCCCACCACTTTTGTGTGATGGGGTCGGCAGCCATCTTGGCCATATCTGCTTCGAAATCGTCGCCGACATACTCAAAGTAAGAAAAGAGGTAATACTTTCCATCATCGACCCTGTGCAGGTAAATCGAGTAGTTGCGGATATTGCATTCTTTAATCATTTTCAGAACGCCCGGCCATACAGCCGTGTGTAGCTTTTTGTATTCCTCCATTTTTTCCTTTTTTAGACCAAGCACCATTCCATACCGCTGAGTATTAGCGTGCATACAGCCAACATTACACAAACAGATAGCCATCAATGTGATGATTGATGCCGACTTTTTCATATCATGCATCTCCCCTTGAAACCCAAATATCCTCATTTATATACGTATTAACAAGCTGGCGTCAGCAAAAATCCTCGGTTTTCTATCGGCCGAGCTACAAAAGTGAACCGTCGTCGATAGATGTAACAGCATTATACACCACTGGTGCTGAGAGTTCCAAGACCCGAGCTTGAAATAATTGTCCTGCGTTTGGCCCATTGCAATGTGGCGACAGCGTTAAAGTTTTAGTTCTTACCCGACCAGTGGTACGATATAATTTATTATATTAGCCTGTAAAAATTATATAAATTTTCTGACGACTTAACTGGATGCCTTTTCGATTTGCAGACCGGCCTTGCCTGCCTACCTACACCGGTGGCGGGGGGGTTAGCTACCCCCTGGCGGAGTTTTTCAATTCTACGCCCGAATCGTTGCTGTTATAGGCACGCTACAAAATTCTGGCGGGCATCTGAATCGTTCTTAACCTGCTTATAAGGTCAATAAGGAAAAAGCGGACAGTGTTTGTCGGTGCAAAGCGCAACCCCATTGCGTTCCCAGCAGACACACTCCAGGCAAAATGCGTGCATAGCAGCTTTTCTACTTTTACCGCTCATCGCCCTGTTGTAAATACCCTGATTTGGTTTTCACTACACACTATGGGCAGGGAAAATCACTTGTCTGGAAAAATAGGGGAGGAGCGATGGTTTAGATTGCCCTCTATCTTGCTCTCGGATTGTCCCAGATTGGACCTGGGCTGAGATCTCAGGTAATAGAGGTTTGGGTAGGGGTAGGAAGAAATCGTTTTAATTTAAACAGAATTGCCTTCAAGGTTAAACACCTGTTTTAGTGCTTTCGAGCAATTAGCAGCACTGGCGCTCTCTTAATATCCGGCCACGGTTGGTATAATTATACCTGTTCCTACGTCGTTACCGAGAGAAACCAAGCTCATTAACCATCACCTTTACCGGTGTCCGCCTGCTGGGGCTCGACCGGCAGTTTCTGTCCTCTTCTTCGCAGAAGGAACGAGAGTATTCCGAAGACTACGAAACCGATCGCAATCGCAACTGTATAATACCCGCGAATATCACGTATCTCGGAAACGTCTGCCATGTAGGCCACCGAAATTCTTGCCGGACATTTTCGTTCCATTTCCAGCTCCTGGATACGGCGGCTTACCGTATAATACATCTGTTTGGTCAGGTCCAGTTGGTCCTGCAGGTCCTGAATAGTCAGTTGTTTGCGGCCCAGGCCGATTGTTTCACTATCTTCTTTTGTGAGTATTTCCCGAAGACGGTTTTCATATGCCTTGGTCTGCTCTAACTCGGTTTGTGTATTAGCCAGCTTCTGGCTGCCGGCCTTGGCGATTTCTTTGGTCATCAGCTCATCGAACTTCTCACGAGCCTTTTCCTTCTGCTCATCAAAACGTTTTCTGAGTGCCTCCAACAACTCCCCTTTTTGCTTAATCTCGGCATCACTTGGAGTGGACTTTCGTACATCCTCGATCAACTCTTGCTCTAACGCCACTACCTTATTCGCAAGAGCGATTACCACCGCGTCACTGTTTACGTACTTCTCGCGTTTGCTCACCCGCTCCTGTGGCGAGACAGTTTCTTCCCCTGTCTGTTCAAGCACCTTCATCTTGGCCTCCAGGAGTATCCTCCTTGCTTCCACCTCAGTGAGAGTCTTCAACAGATTACCCACGCGCATCTGCTTTATATCGTAACGCCCGGCCAGGGTTGTGGTTCCGAACTCTTGTGCCAGTTGGGTGATTGTTGTTCGCTGGGATTGCAGTTTGGCGGCCAGAACCATTCGTTCATTTTCGAGGACGGCGAGTTTTTTGTCGCCTTCCTGAACGGATCTTGAGACCTCGATGGCCATATAGTTCCGGATGAAGGCGTCCACAATCCTTTTCGCATCTTCGGGGTCGTGCCACTTCATAATCACTTCGATTAACTCCCCCTTGCGGAGCGGCTCAGCCGTTATGATATGGTCCAGTATCGCCCGCTTCAGCACGGCTTCTGGCTCAGGCTTTGTCTTTTTCCGCTCCAGTCTCGCAACCAGCGTGTTCGTTCGCTCCTCAAAAAACGCCAATCCCTTGTCGGCCAAATCGTCGGCCACCCTCTGCACTACTTGAGAGCTGGTTATCATCATGGCTTGTGTGGCCATGAAGCTGGTGTAGTCGGAAATTCCGCCCCGGTCTTCCTGTCCGGTTATGATGTTGTACACAGCAGGGGCAACTCGGATCGCACCGCTCACCGCGTAGTTTGGCTCCAACAACAGCCACGTCGCCGCAACTCCAATGGCACACAACACAGCAAGTATCAGCGGCAAAATGCGCCAGCAACATACACCGGACCGATGCGACTGTGATATATGAGTACTCGCCATAAGAAACCTCCCTTTCTTAACTCTGGATTTCCCATATGACATCATAAACAGTACTTCTGCACGCTAAGGCCTTCATAATAGCACAATATGCGGTTCGATTTCAACCCTTCCGACCGTTAAATTGGCCAACATCTTTGCTGGAGAGGCCGAGAAATACGCCAATTCGTTGAAAATTCAATATTTCGACGCTTTTTCGACGTACCCTGACCCCAGATTATTCATCACTTGACCGGATTTTTCCTGCACAAGCGGTCATCCGGCGCCTCGGGGCGGAAGTCCGCGCGGTAAAGACTGAGGTGTAACCGGGTGCCGGGTCTCCAGGAGCACACGCCCATCGCTCGCAGGGCGATGGCAGGGATGGAACCTTCCACGGCGTAGCCATTCGCTGTGCGTCAGGCGTGCGATGCGAAGGGCCATCGCCGGTTCGCGCGGGTCGTGCACGCACGTGGTCAGCAGCAGTGTGACAACGAAGGGCGTGCAGCGAATTGTGTCGATTGTGCTTTGCATGCTCATTCTTTAGTCAATAATTATTCGCAGCCCTATCAGAACGCAAAAGGCGATTACATAGCCGACCAGGAAATTCTTTGCAACATATTTATCTAATATGCTCATGTTTTTAGTCATTCCTGAATTACCACCCACATTTTATCTGATAGAGGTAGAGATGTTAAAGAAAGGCCGCCAGAATAAGTGCTTGCAGTCCCTACAAAAAGACATCATAATAATGTCCAGGTCAGAATCCAGGAACCCAATTAGTTTACGCTACGGAGAAAACGCTATGAAATACGATTCTCAGACATCTAACTCAACGTTGAAGAAATCCTCACGTCGGGACGTTTTGAAGTGGGGTGGGAAGGTAGTTGCGGCATCCACTCTGGCAGGAGCAGGCATCCCACCATTTGGTGTCCCCAGTGGGACTACGGTGTATGCGGCGGAGGACAACACAATACGACTTGCCCTGATTGGCTGCGGCGGGCGCGGCAGCGGGGCGGCGGCGAATGCGTTCGATTCGCCGAACGGGCCGGTTAAACTGGTGGCGATGGCAGACATATTCGAGAATCGGCTGGCCAATGCCTACAAGGTTTTGAGTGAGCAATACGGCTCGCGGATGGATGTGCCGCCGGAGCGGCGGTTCGCCGGCTTCGACGCCTGGCAGAAGGCGATTGATTGTCTGCGTCCGGGCGATGTGGCGATGCTGACCGGCTACGCGGGCTTTCGTCCCAGGCAACTGGAATACGCTGTCGAGAAGGGCGTCAATGTGTTTATGGAAAAATCGTTTGCGACCGACCCGCCGGCCGTGCGGCGGGTTATCAAGGCTGGAGAAGCCGCCGAGAAAAAGAACCTCAAGATTGCCGCCGGTTTGCAGTGCCGCCATTCGCGAAATCGTCACGAGCTTATCAAACGCATTCGCGACGGGCAGCTTGGCGACATCCAGCTCATCCGTGCCTACCGGATGCAGCCTTGCGGGCCGTTGGGCCAGCGGCCGCCGACCGAGAAAGACCTGCATTGGCAGATTCGCAACTTCACGCATTTTCTCTGGGTTTCGGGCGGATTATTCGCGGAGATGAACATTCATCAGATTGATGAGATTTGCTGGCTCAAGGATGCCTGGCCGGTGTCAGCGCACGGCATCGGCGGGAGAGTGGCCAACAGCACCGACTGCAGCCAGAACCTCGACTCGTTCACTATCGAGTGGACATTCCCCGACGGCACCAAGGCGTTTGACATAGTCCGCTGGCTCTCGAATTGCCATACCGAATTTGCCACTTATATACATGGGACGAAATGCGCTGCGCAGTTCTCCGGCAGCCACCATGAAGGAACGGTGCACACCTACAAAGACCAGCGTTGTGAGCGTGACAACATCGCCTGGCAAGCGCCAAAGGAGGCCGTCACGCCCTGGCAGGCGGAGTGGGATGCGCTGCTCGAGGCCATCCGCAAAGACCGTCCACACAATGAGGCGAAACGCGCTGCCCTTTCAAATCTCGCCGATATTATGGGCCGGGCGGCGGTCCACTCAGGGAAGATAATCACCTGGGACGAAGCGATGGCCTCCAAATTCCAATTCTGCCCGAACATCGACCTCCTCACCGACGACAGCGCTCCACCTATCCAGGCTGACGCCCAGGGCCGCTACCCGGTGCCGATTCCAGGGCAGTGGACAGAAATTTAAGTTATCTTCGTGGAACGTGACGTCGCACCAGACCCGCAACTGGTGAGCCCCGTTAGAAATAAAATGGCAGATACGTCTTCCCTGTATCCTGTGGCAATTTCTAACGGGGTGAGCCTGTCGAACCATAACAGGCAAGAGAGAGTTTTCGGGAGATAGGTATATAATGGCTCTGTTTTCGTTATCGTTACTATCCAGCCTGCCCCCGCGTCACCCGACGCGAGTCGGGGCGGTGGGCGAAAAGGAGGAATCCTTATGAATGTGCGTGTACTTGTGGGGCCGGTTCTGGTATTGGTAGTTGGCGGATGTTCGTGGGTATCCACACAGCAGGCGGCCCGAGAAGAACCGGCTGGCAAGGTGCTGCGGGTCCGGCAGACAGAAGATTTCGTCATAAACGGCAGGGGCGATGCGTCCGCCTGGGCGAAGGCCAATTGGGAGCCGCTTCACTTGCGCACCGCCGACGGTCATCAATACCAGACGCGCATCAAGATGCTCTACTCTGGGAGCGGGCTATATATACTAATGGAGGCTGAGGACCGTAAGATTACCGCCACGATGAACGAGGACTTTCTCGACCTGTGGAACGAAGACGTGTTTGAGTTCTTTTTTTGGCCGGACGAGCGGTATCCGGTCTATTTTGAATACGAGATTTCGCCGCTGGGTTTTGAGCTGCCGATTCTCATTCCCAATTTCGGCGGTGATTTTCTCGGCTGGAGGCCGTGGCACTACGAGGGAAGGCGAAAAACACAAAAGGCCACTACGGTTGTGGGCGGCTCTAAACAGTCAGGCGCCAGCGTAACGGGTTGGAAAGCCGAGGTATTCGTTCCGTACGATTTGCTCAAGCCCCTGCAAAACGTTCCCCCGAAGTCTCAAACGCAGTGGCGAGCCAATTTCTACCGGATGGATTACGATGACGGTAAGACCACAAGCTGGGATTGGGCGCTGGTCGGAGACAGTTTTCACGAATTTGAAAAGTTCGGCACCCTCATTTTCGAATAGAGCTTGGATTACGGTAAAAGCAGAGTGCTGTGCCACGGACGTTTTCGGCGGTTGACACGGCATTACAGAAGGTCGAATCCTTCTGCATTCCTTCTGCGAAGAAGGTTGGAGACTTCTATTTCCACAGACCTTTGTTCATCCACGAGCGTTGTATGATTCATCCCGTCGGTCGGGTCTTCCCGGACTCTTCTGTTACCAGCGGAAGAAGCGGTAGGGATAGTCCCATTCTTCAGGCTCGTCCATGTAGAAGCCCTGCAGCCACGGCTCGACTGAGCTCGCCGAAGTCCGGCCTGGTTCATTGCTTCCAACCGGCTTTGACAATCGGGTCAGCAATGGCGTTTCGCCGCTCACACCCAGGTTGCCCAGGAGCCGCGTCACCAGAAAGCTGGTGCGCCGGAACGTCCTCTTGAGCCCGAAGTTGTTTCTGTAATCGAACTGCCAGGGTGCCATTTGGCAGAAGACCACATTATCGCCCGAAGCGACGGCGAGCACACCGTCGCCGACGGTGTCTGCTCCCCCGGACACCAGCAGGGTCGTGCGCGGGTCGCGGTTATGCACGTCCGCCGGCCCGACGCCCACCAGCAGCGAGTTTGCCCCCGGTGCATCAAAATACGCGTTGATGTGTTCGGCCTGGTTCATTGAAATCTTAAAAGGCAGGAGCGCATCCGCATCTTCCTGTATAAGGCCGATGGCCAGCAGGTGCCCGCCCGTCTTCAGGAACGCACCAACGGCGTCCCTGTGTGCCGCGAGACCCTTGCTGCCTGGCCCGACGACCAACACCTGGTCTGCCTTCAATTCACCGCCATCGTAGGAGCCGAGCCGGAGCCCCGCCGCCTGGAGGTGCGACATCCCTGCCGGTTCGCCGATGTAAAGCGCCTCCCGCCTCGGCGACGGCTTCCACGCGCTGACGTATTCGAGGATATTGGCGGTCAGTGTCTGGGCCGCAGGCTCGGTCTCGGTGCGCCCGGTCACGTCCATCTGGCAGAACAGCACCATCCCTTTGCCTTCTCGGTACTCCAGCAGAGGGCTATACTGCAGGCTGAATCCGCCGTCCACGATGGGCAGGAAGTCACCACACGCGGGCTTTTCGATGAGAACCGATGCAACGTTACCCCGGCAGCCGCAGCGCCACGCGCGGGTCACCGGTATGCCGCACCAGGTTACCGTTGGCGCGTAGTTAAACTTGGGGTTCAGCTCGTATTTCAATTGCGGCGGAAGAATAGTTGCCTCGCCGCGCCAATCCTTCAGGTGCTCCGTCTGAAGTCCCGCCAGGGCTGGATGGTCGGGCACTCGGCGAAAGACGTTCCGCAGGCCATATTCCGCCACGCGGAAGCCGAAGCGCTTCTCCAGCACGTCCGGCGTCTGCTCGAACACGAGCACTTTGAGTCCATCGCGCACGCGGCCAATGTCAGGCGCCGGCCCATCCACAGTCAGGGCGGCCTTGCCGACTACCAACACTTCGTCCGCCCCCAGGTCCGCCTTTGCATCCACAGTGTCATAGCGGACACCCATACCCTTGAGCAGCTCTGTCGTCTCCCCCTTGGGGTCGAACATTGCAACCTTGACCTCAGCACGCGGGAGCGGCCGGCGCGGAAGGACATGGATTATAAACTCGTCTTGCTGTATCTCGCCGCTGTTAAATACCGCGTTCGCGCTCAGCTTGTACTCGCCGGGCTTGACTTCCGTCGGGAGAGCGAATCGCATCGGTATCCGCTCCTGCTGGCCGGTCTCCACAGTAACCTTGCTTTGACCGTCTATCGCCTGGGGCATGGCCAGCGACCACGAGCAGTCGCAGCTCACCGGCACTCGCGAGTTGTTGATAACGATGAGCTGCTTTTCGACCGTCTCGCCGGCGACGAACAGGTGGTCCTTGCTGGTGAAGCAGGCGGGCTTGCCGCCGATGTAGGCTAAAAGAGGCTGGTTGTTTCGGATTAAGGCCTGGGCGCCAGCGGTGGGGACCCAGTCCGAGCGTTCGTAGGCCAAATCCATCCGTTCATAGCGCTCCTCCTTGTAGTCGGGGCTGAACCCGGGCCGCTGCAGGTTCATCCAATCCACCTTAAGCTCCTCCCTGTGGTTTCTGTCTATGCCTGGTCGCAGCTTGAACAGGATGTGATGTTCCCAGGGAGAGTTCGCCGATACCCCCCAGGTGCGGAATGCGCGCCAGTTGTCCCGGTAGTACATCTCAAACACCGGCTCGCGCTCGGGGAAGTCGGTCGCTCCCAACTGGTGGGGATAGTCCCAGCGATGCCAGAGCTTCCCCTCGCGGAACTGCTTCGCCTCCCAGCGCAGATTCCTTTTCTCCATCTCGCTTATCTGGAAGGCGCGGTCCCCGAAGAACTGCGCGTTCCACTCGGCAAGGCAGAACTCCCAGGGCACGACCGCGCTGCCGAACTCCCTTTTGCCCTTGTACCACCCCCGGTACATCGCCCAGTCCCAGGTGAACGGTGCACCGTATTCGCACATGAAAACGGGCTTCACTCCTTTGGTCGCCCAGTGCTCGAACCAGTCGGACATTTCCTGGATAGGAACGAAGTTAGGGTAGAAGTTGCTCGCATGCATTGAGCCTAAATTGCCTGAGGCGTGGTGATAGACTATGCGGCCTGGATCTAATCGCTTGATTATAGACTCGGCCCGGAGGGCCTTCTTGGCGTTGTTGGCGGACCACTGGTCCCGCTTGTCGTAGAGGCCGTCTATCAGGTCCGGGTTCATATCTTCGTTGTAGCCGGTGGCGTTGTGGCTGGTGGAATACATTACGACCGAGGGATGGTTCTGTGCGGCACGGACATAGAATTCCGCGTGATGGGCATAGCCGTTTTTTTGGTCGGCGTCTGGGGCCTGCCAGTCGTAGTGGCTGAAATGCGGCTGGGAAAAGGATACGAGCATCCCCACGTCATCCGCTGCCCTCAGAATCTCTGTAAAACCCAGATGCGAGCCTGGCTCGCAGCCGTAGTTATGAGTATAAACGAAGTTGATTCCAAAACTCTTGAGACGCTCCATACTCTCGCGTGCGGCCTCGTAATTGGCCAGTGCTGCGCCGACTGAGGCATTGTCAAGCGGCACTGCAGAAAGAAAAATGCGGCTGCCATTGAGGTAGAAATCCCGGCCTTCAATCCAGAACTCGCGGAACCCAAAACGCACAGTCTCACCGGCATCCAGCTCCTTGCCCTTGCCGTCCAGAAGCGAGACCTCAAGGTCATAAGTGTTCTGAGGCGTATGAATGTCCCAGAGTTTTTCGGGCTTCCACTTCTCGCTGAATGCGATGCGGCCGTCCTTGAGGTCGGCTCCCTTGAATGCCTTGCTTGTGAATTCCCCTACGTTGCGGCCGTTGTCAGTGATGTGGGCTTGCATGGCATACTGTCTATCCTCGCCGAGGCCTTGCAGCGCAGCATCAATTGTGAGCTCCCACTTGCGAACCGATGTATCTACCTTTACATCGGCGATATGCTCGCCTGAAGGCGTGCTTACCAAAAAAACGTCTCCACACAAGCCACGCTGAGCCACCGAACCCTTGACTTCTCTGGCAGAGGCGGTGTCGGTGTAGGAAAGAATGACGCCCTTCAGCGGCAGGGCTACCACGAGCAGACTGAGCCTGTGCGTATTGCCTGGATGGCACATCGAAGTGAGTTCCACCTCGCCTCCGGGAAACCGGATTTCACCCACCCTGTTGCCGTCTATGTAGATAACCGCGTAGGAATTCAGATACTCGATAGATGCCATAATGCGGCGGCCGGCCCAATGGATAGGAATCGTTATCTCCCGCTCGTACCAGGCCGCCGTGATGTCGCCGAGCTTCTGGTTTTTCCAACTTGGATGAGTGAAAACCATCTGGCTGTCTTTCTGCATATAGTCGGTGATGCCGGGCCAGCACCCGGGGACCTTGAAATAGCCCCAGTTGCTTGTAGGCACTCGTTCCGATTGGGCTTCAGCCGGCTGCCAGAGCCACAGCCCGTTGATGCAAACCCGCTCGCGGGTGGTTGTTGTCTGGCGATATGCCTTGCTCAAATCCCAGACCGCTTTCACATCCGGCGGCAAGGGTGTAGCGGACTGTTCCGCGATGGCCGGACGGTAATAGGCATCGTTATGTTTCTGCTTCCACCCGTCGGTCGGTGCTGGGAGCGTCGGGCGGTGCTTCGCCCACATCTCGTTGACGAAGGCGTCCCAAGCCTGACCCTGTCGCGCCCATTCTTTGTCATGGTCGCGGCCGGTCGCTTCCTTGATGGTCTTCACGAAGACCGCGTCGTCTTCGGACATCCAGCGGTCCACGTAATCGAAAAAGGCATCGTGGTTCCAGGAATTCTCGGCGTGCATAAGCCGCAGGGCCAGGGCCTGTGCCACCCAGCCAACACTCGTGCAGCACCGGCGATAGCTCTCGCTGGTGTTCTGGCCATCCTTCCACTGCGTAGGCGGCGTATGCTCGTAGGGACCCCAGCCGCTGCCCCTCGACCGGTCCTCGCCGGTCGCCGCATCTATTCCCGAATGCCCCGCAAAGACGACCTTGGCTCCGGTCCAGCAATCACCATAGGCGGTCTGCTCATCCTCACCAAAGCTCACCTTGGGGAAGGACTCGTTGACGTTGGCCAGTTCATCATCGCCCAGGAGGAGTCCGGCAAAGACGATGGGCAATTTGCGGCCGCTGCCGTGTCCGCCCCAGGCCGTCCAGCCGGGATGGCCCGCGCGGACCATACCCCCCAGGTCAATGCCCACCTGGATGAAGTTCACCAGCAAAGGCTCTTTCTGCTGCGGCTCAATGTCGGTGCAGAGTAGCAGCGCGGAAATGCCGACCACCCGTCCGTACTCCAGGCCGTACTGTGGCATGTTCTCCACGGGCTCTTCGAAGCCAAAGAAGCATGTTCCCACCCAGGGCCGCTGGGTAAAGCGGATGTATTGCTGGACCTTGGGCATGCTGCTGGTTACGGCGGCCGCCGGCAGCAGCTCCCGCTTGAGGTTCCGGGCCAGGTAGATATTCTGCTGGCGGTCGCAGAAGGCCGGTCGGAAGGCGTCCGGCGGCTGCGGCGCGCTCACGCAAGTCAGAACCGCTGCGGTGCGAATCGGGCTGCTGTCGTCCACGCCTCGCTCTATCTTGTTTCGCAACTGCGCATGGAGCACCAGGCCCTTGGGCATGCTGATGGTGGAGACGAGCGAATCGCCGGGCTTCATCGTTACGGGCAGTTTTTGGACCAGTGACGGGTCGAACCAGTTACGGACGCCGCTGTCGTAGGCGACTTTCATCTGGGCCGGCGGATTGAGCATGAAGCCGTTGCGGACGCGCTGGGCTTCCGGGCGTTCCTTATCCATCCGGTCCAGTTCGCGCCTCGGTATCTCGCTGCCGTAGAGCGGGCGGGGGTCAATCGTTTTGATAGTAACAGGACCAACGACATACCAGTCGCCGTTGACAAACTGCCCGACGCGAGCAGGTTGCTCGAACGTCCAGGTAATGCCGTATTGCGAAACGCTTTCCCGCAGCGGCAGGTCTTTGAGATTGGGTGCCAAGGGCGCGTTGTCCTGGGAATAAATGACCACCGGCCGGCGGATGGTCTGGTCCGTATCGAGCGTCTTCTCGTCATACGGATCGGTCTCGATAATGGGGGGAACGGTCACTGGGCCGCCCAGGGTGATGGATAGGTCGGCCAGCCAGATTATCTGCTTCTTGCCCTTGTCCTCATCGCCCCAGACGGCGAAGATGCTGAAGCCCTGCAGGCCGGTCTTGTCGCCATCTATCGCCGTAACCTCTTGGCCGTTGTGAAGGACCTGAAGGCCGGTTTCGGGGTCAAAGTCGAAGGTCCACTTGTGCCAGCCGGCTGGGGCGCGTTTTACACCGAGCCAGAATAAATTGTTGAACCAGTTTTGGCCGTCACAGGCCGTGGCGGTATAACCTTCGTCTCCGCCGAGATAGTTGGCGTAGAGTATGCCGGCGGCCAGCAGTTTCCCGTCGCCTTGCACCAGTCCCCATCGCGGGCCCACTCGATTTGCCTTGACATCTTCGGGCGTGGTGCCATCGTCATAGAGCCAGAACTCGACTTTGCCTGATTCGTCCCTGTCGCGGAGCTTCAACAGGGCCTTGCCGCCCGGACCGACCTTGAGCGAGCCGCTCCTGCCCTCGCGACCTTTTGTCATGTCAATGGCCACATCGCCAGTGATAGTCCAGCCAGCCAGAGGTTCGTTGCCGTCAAAGGTGAACACTTTGGCTTGCTCGCCGGCGAGCTGCCGCTGGCTCCAGACGGGGGCCGACAAACCCGCGATGGCTGCAACGCATAAAACGAATACTGATACCTGTTTCAACACGAGTCTTTCCTTTCATTGGGATAAGTCTTTCCGCTCGTGGTCCGAATGACCAAACATGCAATTCAGCGGCCCTTCATCTTTGTTGCAAGACGAGCCACGCGCTCGCCGAGTCGCCTGGCACCGTCGAACTCTCCTTCGCCCACGCCAGCGTCGAGCGGCCCCGTAATAGCGGCGGCGCCAGACTCTGCCCATATACTGCCGGTTTTTTCGTTTCGATAGAGCGGCCCTGCCACCACCATCCGGTTGTGCAGCATAAATAGAAGCAGCGAGACCACGACATGCTCCTGGCCGCCCACCTGGCCCCCCGCCGTGGCAAAGGCGCCGCCGACCTTGTCGGTGAAGTCCACCTTCATTTTCCAGTTCCAATCGTCAATGACCGTTTTCATCTCGCCCGGGACATTGGCAAAGTAAGCAGGACACCCCAGGACAATCCCATCGGCGGCATCGATGTCCTCTTTGGACACCTCGCTGACCTTCTTGAGCGTGGCGACCGCTCCCGGCACGCGCTTGGTTCCTTCGACGACACCACGCGCCATCTGCTCCGTGTTGCCGGTGCGCGAGTAATAGGCGACCAGAATGCGCACAGAGACGTCATAATTTGGTTTTAGAAACCGGACACAAACCGGCTTTGCTATGGAAATCTTATGCCCCGTCGGCTCAAGCGCACCGGTTTCGTGGTTGATACGAAAGACAACGACACTGTCTTTATCCTGGTTGGCGACGAGGCAGAACTTGCCCGTCGGGTCGATGTTGAAGTTACGCGGCGTTTTGATATCGGCGGTCTCGTGCTCGACGAAGGAAAGTCGCCCGTTGGACTGGTCAATCCGGTAAACCACAATGCTGTCGTGCCCACGATTCGAACCGTAGAGAAATTTCCCGCTCGGGTGCACGCGCACCTCAGCGCACGTATTGGAACCGTCAAAGCCGTCGGCTACAGTCGTGATGGTCTGGATTTCCGTCAAAGCGCCCGAAGCCGACTCGTAGGCAAAGGCGGTCACGGTGCAGTCAAGTTCGTTGATAACGTAAGCGTATTTGCCGTTTGGGTGGAAGGCAAAATGCCGCGGTCCGGCCCCAGGCTTGAGCTTTGCAAACGGAGGATTATTGGCGACAATCGTCCCCTTTTCAATGTCCAGCCTGTAAATCATAATCTTATCGATTCCGAGGTCGGCGACAAAGGCAAAGCGGTTGTCCGGGCTGACGTTGACCGAATGTGCATGGGGCCCCTCCTGGCGCCTGGGGTCCACGCCGGAGCCATAATGCTGCGCAAAGCCGGTTGGTTCTCCCAATGTGCCGTCCGGTTTAATCGGAATCACCGAGGCGCTCCCGCTGCCGTAGTTGGCGACGAGCAGGTTTTTTCCCCTATGGTCGATACTGACGTGACAGGGACCTGCACCGCCCGACGGCCGTTCGTTTAGGAACTTTAGGTCTCCCTTGTCTGTGTCGATTATATATGCACTGACACTCCCATCTCCTCCATACTCACTAACGGCATAGAGGAAATTGCCGTTGGGATGGACCTCGAGAAATGAAGGATTTCTGGCCTCGGCTGCAAGAACCGCAGCGCTGAGTTTTCCGGTCTCGAGGTCAAGCGTGCTGCGGTAAATCCCCTTACCGGAATTCTCTGGCCCTGTGTCCGCTTGGGGACGCCTTACGGCGTAAGTTCCGATATAGACAGGCAGCGATTCCGCAGATACCTCCGCTTGGGGACGTCCTACGGCGGTTGATAACGCTGCAAGTGAAAACGCTGCAGCAATAAAAGCTCTTATACCCATACGCAAACACCTCAATGGAAACTAAAATCTTAAAACTAAAAGCTAAAAATTAAGGAATTCCATAGTTTTTATCTTTACATTTTACACTTTAAACTTCCCAACCGCTGACATCCCGCACCAATCCCTCGACTTCGCTCATGATGGTGAGCCTATCGAACCATTGAACTATCTTGGCTTTCTAACGGAGTAAAGCGCCAGATATAATACTCCCGGAAATTCTTACCGCTGTTGCGTTACAACCGACCTGAGGGCCTTGAGGTAGGCTCCGTCGGGGTCGGCTTTGGTCGGTGCGATGTATCCGCCCTCGCCGAATTCATTCCAGGCATATATCAGCACGATTCGCTCGGCTGTAGTCTGGTCGGGGTGCTGGTCCATCCATTGGATGGCTGATTCCAGGAAGGCCGCGAACTGCGAGGGCGTGCGGTCAGGGTAATACCAGCCCTGGGCTTGGCCGAGGCCGTCAAAACCTTCCCAGGGACGCTTGTCCCAGCCGGATGTAATAGCCGGAATATATGGCTGTTGGCGTGAGCCATACCACTGCTGCTGATGGGCGGTGACCAGTTCGGCATAAGCGTGCTTTTCAGGACCTGAGGCGTAACCGGGGATGATGTTGTAGTGTGTTCGGTGGGTGTAACCGATGTTGGGGTCGCCTGCATAACACGCAGCGATGGCCACGCCCGGCAAGCCGGCTTTTCGGGCCGATGCCTGTAAATATTCAAACCCGGCCTTGTCGCCGCCCTGCGGGCTGAAAATTATAAGCAAAGGCTTGCCATCGACGCGGATGTGTTGTTTGTGGGTAAGGTAGGGCATCCAGAGGTCGGCGGCCTGCTTCCAGTCAGACGTGCCTTTTATTTCGAAGCCCGCATGATTAGCTACCAACAGACAGAACTTGAGGCGATGATTGTTCCTGGCTTTGAGGTATAGCTCTAATCCGGTGTTCAGAGGGTCTTTGGCGATTTCGTTGGGGTCTTTGTGGAAATACCAGCAGAAGGCGAAAAAGGCGATTCCGTGCTCTGCAGCCAGGTCTATTTGCTGCTCGACGACCTCCAACTTGTCATCGCGCCAGCCCCAGATAGGCTCACGGCCTGCGAACTCCCCTAACAGCCGTTTGGTCAGGTGGGTCGGCGGATTTAATTTGGCAAATTGTGGGTCCTCGGCAAGTTTCCTATTTAGTCCTGACCAGCCGTCAAAATAATAGACTCCCACCGTAAGATTAGGTTTTGCCTGTATGGTTTCTCCTGCCTCGGCCAAAACCAGCAAGATACAGGCCGCAAGGGTCATAGTGGCACGGGCTTCCAGCCCGTGAAGACACGGCCAAGCCTGTCCTGAGCATAGTCGAAGGGATGGCCGTGCCACGCAAGCGTTAGTTTTTAGCTTTCGCATAGATGTTATCATGGTCATTATCTTCAGTCAGCACTTCTTCAAAAACAAAGTGCCACAATGCCGTAATCCCTAAGCGGACTAACAGGGCTTGCTTCAGAGCACCCAGCCCTGCCGATACGGCGGGTTGAGAAACCGGTTTGCCTGGTCGCAGTTGGTAAACCGCATATTCTTGCTGTCCCATTCGAGTTTCTGTCCAAGCATTTTCGTTGCAATGATTCCCAACTGGGCAATCTCCGTCAACGGCCCGCCGTAATCGAAATTTGAACCCGCTTGTGTGCCGTTTTTTATCGCCTGCAGCCAGTCGTCGTGGTGTTCCTTCACCCTCGGCAGGGTCTTTTCAGGCAGCTTGTATTCTTTCATTTTCGTCTCAGGGATTATTCTTACCCCGCCGGCCCCGTGTGAGCCGTACATAATCTTGCCTTTGTCCCCTATTACAACCGCACCAGTGTTAACCACATTCCGTTCCGGCTCCAGCTCCTCTGGACGCGGTATCTTTTTTTCGCCGTCAAACCAGACCAGCTTAACAGGTCCCCGCTCGCCGTGCTGCGCACTTGGCGCAGCAGACTTGCCGCGTGCCGGAAATTCATATTTTATGATAGTGCCCGCAGGAAATGTATCCGCATGCTTTATTGGGTCGTATCCCTCGGCCTGGGCCTCAACGCTCGTTGGAGCTCCCAAATCCAGCGCCCAGAACACCGGGTCAACAACGTGGCATACCCAGTCGCCGATTGTTCCTGAGCCGAACGGCATCCATCCTCGCCAACTGCCCGGCAAATACATCGAGTGATACGGTCTATACTGCGCAGGCCCAAGCCACAGGTCCCAGTCAAGCTCCGCCGGAACCTCGTGCTTTTCGCTGAGTTGCGCCAACTGTCTTATCTTGCTATGGTTCGCATCGCACGCTGCGTGAACCTCATAAACGTTCCCGATAGCCCCATCCCATATCCACTCGCAGAACCTGCGGATATCGTCATAAGAATGGCCCTGATTGCCTAATTGCGTTACTACTTTATGTTCGCGGGCCGCTTTCATAAGCTCCCGAATCTCGTATATCGAATGTGCTAACGGCTTCTCACAATACACATGCTTTCCTCTCTTGATTGCAGCCATCACCGCTGCCGCGTGCGTATGGTCCGGCGTGGAAACCACAACCGCATCTATCTGTTTATCCATCTCATCTAACATCTTGCGAAAATCACGATACTGTTTGGCCTTTGGAAACTTTCCAAACGCCTCGCCCCCGCGCCGAGTATCCACATCGCACAGCGCAACGATATTCTCTCCGCTGACCGCATCGATATTGCCTCCGCCCTGCCCGCCGATACCGACCCCTGCGATGTTCAGCTTCTCGCTTGGCGGCGTCTGGCCCGCACCCAATACATAACAGGGGACAACCGTAAACGCTGCAACCGTTCCTGCTGCCTCACTTAGAAATTGCCGTCTTGATGTTCTTTTATTGTTTTTGTTCATTGCTTAATCTCCAATTGCTGAAAAAAATTCCTTCTTTGAGACTCCAAGCAGCTACAAAGTCCCTACACTTCAATAAAATAGCAAAAAAAATGCTTGTGGCAATATATTCTGACCGAACTTTTCAATTTCGAGAGGCACGTGACGAAAGTTTAATCATTGCAAGGCCAATAAGGACGGTAAAGGGGCCTTCAGAGATAGTCCAGAAAAAAGGCATTCGTATGCTCGCATCGAGAATTACGACAACAACTCCACCGACAATAAATATGACGCCGATTAAGCGAACCAGCGATAGATACCGTAAAACGTCCAGAGAGATAAATATATATATGACACCAAAGGACGCATACATTGCCGACAGCGTGCGCGTCAGATAGCTGGTCAGCGGAGTATAGGTAAGCGGACTTAGGCCGAGCCACTGGTTGATGGCTGCCATCCATCTAAACGGACAAAATACAAAAACAAGAGCGCACAGCGCACTTACGCCCAGCACACGTAAAAACACAATAAGTGATGTTCTTGGACGCATCTCTGAATCCTTTGCCTAAAAAGTCCCTATCCTGGTTCTAATCTGCCAAGCAGCCCAACACGTATCTGCTGTAACATTCAATCGGAACACCACACAAATCATAACTGATTATAAGCTGCAATAAAACCGTAAATCTGATATACTCCGTGGTTAGTTAATAAAAAGCACAAACAATAGTTTCATTGTGGAGTTATGACAATGAATTGTAACCGTCGAAAGTTTTTGAAGCTGGTTGGGGGTGCATCGCTGGCTGGCACATTTACGCAGTTAGGCTCGGCCATAGAAACCTCTTTCAGTGCGTCGCAGTCAACTAATAAATCCAACCCTGATAAACCCAACATTATCTTCATCCTTGTTGATGACTATGGAATCACCGGCGCGAGTAGTTACGGCGGCATCTATAAAACAGAATGCCTCGATGCACTCGCAAAAGGCGGCATTCGCTTCGAATACTGCTTCTCGATGCCTCTTTGCGCACCGACACGCGCAGCCTGTATGATGGGCCGCTACGGCTTCCGCACAGGCGTAGTCGATAACGGCACCGGCGGCAAGGCATCGCCGGATAAGGAAATCACAATCGCCAGGCTCCTTCAGCAGGCTGGATACACTACGGCGATAGCAGGCAAATGGCACCAGCTTACGCAGCTTAGCACGCCAGAGCAAGCCAAGAAATGGGGATTTGACGAGTTCTTGGTCTGGGATAAAGCCAAGGGCGAACGATACTGGCAGCCCGCCTATAACAAAAATGGAAAGATGATAAACATTACCGAAAAAGATTACGGCCCAGATTTGCTTCACGAGTTTGTGATAGATTTTATTGCTCAGCACCAACATAAACCATTTTTTGTTTACTACCCGATGGTCCTGGTGCACGGCCCAATCCTTCGCACGCCGGATAGCTCACAGGACAGCCATAATTTATTCGCCGACAACATCCTTTATATGGACAAACTCCTTGGTAAGCTCATTGCCGAGCTGGAGCGCCTGAAGCTGCGAGAGAAAACGCTAATCGTTTTCGTTGGTGACAATGGATGCGTTAAAGGCGGAACGCTAAACGGCCGTCAAATCGATGGCGTCAAAGGTTCGATGAAAGAAGGCGGCAGCCGTGTGCCGCTGATTGTGAACTGGCCGGAAACCGCCCCGGCAGGCAAGGTCTGCAAGGACTTAGTCGATGTTACCGACCTATTCCCTACGTTTGCTGAGATAGCAGGCGTGCCATTGCCTGCCGGTGTTACTATTGACGGACACAGTTTTGCCGGGCAGATAAAAGGCAAAACCGGCAAGATGCGCGAATGGGTCTATGTCCAACTGGGCGACCGCTGGTATGTGCGGGACATCCGCTGGAAACTTTATAACGATGGCACTTTAGTTGATATGAAAAATGCGCCATTCGAAGAGATTCCAGTCCAGCCCGACACGCAGACCGCCGAAAACAAGGAAGCCAGAAAGCGACTCCAGACCATCCTCGATAATCTCCGCGGCAGTAATACAGGTAACATTGAGCCTTCAGGCCAGAATACAGGCACTAAAAAACTTCGTCGGCGCGCCAGCAAGAGCTGATTGTTATCGCTTATGGACCCCGGCCTTGAAAACCATAAAAAAATTTCGTCCGCCTTTTTGTATCGCGCTCTTGACTTTTGCTATTGACTGCGTATTATATGTATGTAATTGAAAGCAGACTCTTATACCGATTGTTATAAATTTATGCGCTGCTGGTTTGAATTTTATGACTATATGCTCATTATGTATTTAGCCCGCCGTTTTACGGCGGGTTTGAAAATCTATAATCAATCGAACAATCTGAAAAACGATAACTCTTTTTTTGAAAGGCTCGAATATGTGTAATACTTGCGGATGCCGGGCGGTTAAAAAAACCAAGTCAACCAAGGCCAAAACTACCAAAGGCAAATCCAAACCAAAGAAAAAATAGCGCTCCTTGGTTTACAGTCCACCTGGTATCTATCTACAAAACCTTCTGCTATTGGCGCCAATGCAGCGATACAACAGTTCGATAGGCGGGGAAAAGTGGTTGCTGCGCCCACGCTCAAACCGGCCATCCCGTCGGATATGTCCTTCCCGGACTGTCTGCACCGTTTATGCGGGGATAACAGCCTAACTTGTTTTCTCATAGTGGTTTGTGAGAAATGCAGGCTAAGCCCAAAAATACGTTACCAGACCCCAAATTATCGCCTTTTATATGTGGACAAGAACGTTAATATTGGTTGGAAGAAGAAATATGGCTGTAACAAGGTTAAACGTTGAAACTAAAGGGCAAAAGGGACCACCCCGCACCAGAAGCGGTGCGGGGTCCGGCTTCAGAAAGGAGCCATCCGATGTTCACGCTAAAATCCCAAAAAAATCATAAGGTTGTCTTCGTAATAGTGACACTGGCCTTGATTTTACTTGCCGAACCTATTTTAGCGCAGAAAGGCAGCCGGGGAGGCGGTGGCGGCGGTGGTGGCGGAGGCTCCAGAAGCCAGCAGTCTCAACCAGCTTCTCCTGCCCCAAAGGCTTCGCCTCCATCTTCTGCCCCGAAGGCTTCTCAGCCGTCTAGCGCCCCAAGGTCTTCGCCGCCCTCAACCCCGACAAGTCAGGTATCAGCCCCGGCAAGGATTAATACGCCTTCCCCATCACCGCAGCAGCAGCCAAGAGTAAGCGCTCCAAGTTCTCCAAAGTCGAGCAATCCCCCGGCAATCATCAGGCATAGCATTGGCCAGCCCGGCAGGATAGTGACTGCTCCAGTACCGACCCCGGTAGCTCCTGCACCAACCTCCGTGGCTCCTGCACCGAAACCTGGCCCGGTAGTCTCCGGTTCCAAACCAGAAAATACCCGCAGTCCCAACCGAATTGTAAGCGGGAATACCCCAGTTATTGTTACCACAAAAAAGCAGGGGGACGAGAGATCTCAATCCTCTGGAAGAACTGTTATAGCGCCTAATAATCCCATAACCCAGGAGAAGCCCGGCTCGTCTGCTTCTGCGCCGACACCACGCCCGAGCGAAAAAACCCAGGTAAGCTCTGAAAAGACCCATCGCATTGGCAGTCTCATTAGTAGAGAAAAACAGACTACTTCTGACATCGAAAAGCAGTCATTTGAAAATTTAAGTAACAAGACAGTTTCTAAGGAAAACAGCCGCACCGATAAACCAGCTATCCAGAATAAGCCTTCCGCTCAAGAAGCGGAAAAGCAAACTCGTCCCAATCCAATACAAAACATCGGAGGTGGGCAAGCACCTGCAAACATAAGCTCGAATGAAACCGACCGAGTTAGCAAAATAGGCGGCGAGAAAAAGCCGTCCGATACACCTGTTGCAAATTCACCTGCGATAGCACAAGAAAAGACCTCGCGTATCGGTAGTATCATCGGTAAAGAAAAAGCTACTGGTCCTGACAGAGAAAGAAGGTCATCGGCTAATTCAACCGGGTCTATAAGCGTCAGCAAAAACGAGCCGGCGAAAAGTTCGGCTGCCGCAGAGAAGGCTGCTAAACCTGCTACGGAAGCCCAAAATAAGGTAGAGCGGCTTCATCGTGCTGATTCCAGGCAAGTCCCTAAAACCTCTGGTGAGCAGGCCCTGCCCGTCGACAAGACTGTTACTAATAAAGAAGCATCTGCCATTGATGCTATAAAGCAAGGTCAAAATAGAGAGCAGCGGCGCAGCGGTTCTGAAAAAGCAGATGAGAATACCAGAACCGAGACCCTCCAAAAACCGCAAAACGAAGGTCCCAGACAAGAGCAAATAAAACCCGCCGGTCCAAGATTAACCAGACGTGCCGGGGAAGGCCAATCGAACATCATAAACAACAACATAATAAACGATGCCGATGGGCATAAACCTCGCATACGCCGCAGCGAACAGGTCGGTTCATCGCATGTAGTTTATGATGACCGGCCGCACCAGATTGCCCACACCTATCACCCTGAGCACGAATATCTAGATCGTTATGAGCGGATATGCCGCAGGCCAATCTGGCCAAGCTATCATTACCCGGTGTATTATAGTTGCGGCCCGCACCGGACCTTCAGGTATGTCTATCCTTACTACCACCGCAAATACGTCTTTGTCAGTCTCTTTGGATACTGGCCCGCAGAATATACCTGTATGCGTTATTACTGGTATGGCTATCACCCATACATCTGGCACGGCTACTACCCCATTCCTTATGAAGTGCAGGGCGACACTTACAATTACTACACTTACAACTATTATTCCAATAACGACGCCGGCACGACGGCTCAGCCCGGCCAGTCCTATACTTACAACTATTATTACGATAACGACGCCGGCACGACCGCTCAGCCCAGCCAAGAAGAAAACTATATCATGCCTGTTGATTCCAATACATTCGCAGATGTTCGTGAGAAACTTGCCAGGCAAGCCCAGCAACCCGACCAGCAGACTCTCACCGACGCTTACTTTGAAGAAGGCGTCAAGGCCTTCGAAGCCAACGATTACACTGCAGCGGCTCTAAAGTTTGCCAACGCGATTGAGCTTGCCCCCGATGATATGATACTGCCTTTCGCATACACCCAAGTCCTTCTGGCAAACGAGCAATATACCCAGGCGGCAGAGGTTCTTCGAGCCGCCCTGGCAAAGGTTTCGCCGCAGAAAGAGGGCGTGTTTTATCCGCGAGGCCTTTATTCCAATGACGATATCCTCTTCGAGCAAATCGACCGCCTTGCCGAAAAAGCCCAGCTTTACACCTTCGATGCGGACCTGCAGCTTCTATTGGGCTATCAATTACTCGGCATCGGCAAACTTGATGAGGCCGTCGAGCCTCTGCACAATGCAAGCCAGGATTTACAAAATGCCGCCGCCGCAACAGTGCTGCTTAACTTACTGGAAAAAATCAAAACCGATAATGCTTCGCAAAATTAAAATACCGACTAAGAAACTATCTCAAAACTGTCACCCTGAGCGAAGCGAAGGGTCTGGCCCTTCAAAAAGAGAGATTCTTCGCTGCGCTCAGAATGACATTCTATCTTTTGAGATAGTTTCTAATAAGTTTCTTGCATAGGCGCCATAGAAATGAAAAAACAATACTTATTAACCTTGTCAATAACCATATTTTTCGCCGGCGCTGTCCCTTTTTCTCAAGCCGGCAGTTGGCAGGAGTTCGCCGTCTCTCCCACAACCGACAATCAGCAAGCTCCGGATGTCTATGGCAGCATCATAGTCTGGCACCAGTTTGTTTCTAAATATGGGGACTATGATATTTACATTGCTGATATAAGCAAAAGCGGCGACAAATTAATCCTTATTATAGGTGACTCGAGCGACCAGACAAATCCAGCCATTTACGAAAACACCGTTGTCTGGCAGGATTACATCGTAGATAGCGGTTCCGAAGACTGGGACATCTGGATGGCTGATATTAGTGAGCCAGCCGACCCCCAATTCTTTGTCGTCTCCGATATCATAAATAACGATGAGCAGAAGCCTGCAATTCACGGCAATATAGTCGTCTGGCAGGATGGCTTTGCCGGGGATTTTGACGTCTATGCCGCCGACATCACCGACCCCGAGAACCCCGGCGAATTTCCTATTGCCACATTTTCGCTTAATCAGCAAAGTCCGGCCATATACAGAACAACCGCCGTCTGGCAAGACGATTTCTATGGTGATTGGGACATCTTTGCCGCCGACATCTGGCAAAGAAATAAGCCCGCAGAGTTTTCTATCTCGGTATTCGAAAACGACCAGATGACCCCGGCCATCTCGGGCAGCATAGTGGTCTGGCAGGATGACTTTTTCGGCGATTGGGACATCTATGCTGCCGATATTTCCTGGTTGGACAGCCCCGTTGAGTTTGCAATTACTACGAACCAATCCTCTCAAATAAACCCTGACATAGATGAAACAATAGTTGTCTGGCAGGACTATCGAAACAACAACTGGGACATATTTGGCTATAACATCACCACGCAGCAGGAATTTCAAATCACCGACAATCCCTATAACCAGACCAATCCGGCGATAAGTGGGAATCTGGTCGTCTGGCAGGATAATCGCAGCGGAAAATGGAACATATACGCTGTCATACTTGATGGCCCGCAAGTTTCTCGATGCACGACCCCGATAACCGGCGATGTAAATGGTGATTGTAAATGCAACTTGACCGATTTTAGCTTAATGGCTTCTGCCTGGCTTGAATGCAACCTCGACATAAAAGAAGCCTGCTGGTGATGGTTTATGTGTATGTGTATAAGAAATTATCTCAAAACTGTCACCCTGACCCTGAGCGAGCCGTAGGCGAGTCGAATGGGGAAGGGTCTGGCCTATCAAAAAGAGAGATTCTTCGCTGCGCTCAGAATGACGTTATGAGTTTTGAGATAGTTTATAAGAACTTCAACCAACAATGTAGAGCTTAACGTAGGAATGATTTTACCGAAACCAATAAGTTTTAATGGAGGTCCGAAAATGACCAAAAATTTCCTGACAATTCTGATTGTGCTGGCAGCCGGCTTATGTTCACTATTTACCACCGGCTGTGAAAGTGACGCCGGCAAGGGCGCTGCTATCGGCGGCTTAGGTGGTGCTGGTCTCGGTGCCATAATTGGCCACCAGTCAGGCCACACGGCAGAAGGAGCGCTGCTCGGCGGGGCCGTAGGAGCCGGCGGCGGCTATATCATAGGCAACGAACGGGACAAGAAAAAAACGCAGGCGGAGGTTAGCGACATTCGGCAGGAAATGAACACCACCACAGTCAACATTACCAACAGCAATGGTTCTGTCAGCACGGTTGTGCTGCAAAAACAAGGTGTTGGCTACGTGGGCCCGCGAGGTGAATACTACAACCAGTTGCCGATGCCGGAAGAGCTAAAGCCGATATACGGCTTTTGATTATAAAAAAGTTAGCAGCCGCCTTATCCTTGTTCTGCACTACCGCTTTGCTATTGAAAAAGCTGCTCCTTTGAGATATAATATTCTTTGGCAAAGACCAGCTTGTTACCTGATTAGGTAGGGCAGAAGCTTCGTAATACGGTCGTTCCAGTATGCGAGGCAGGGATAAAAAAGTATAGAACCGAAAAAGTTTGTTATGGATAGGCGGCTGCGAAACGCACTACAAGGCCTGACAGACCCGGACATCGAACGCCGACGACGGGCAATGGAACCCTTTGAGAGGGCAACTTTTGACAACTTCAAAAAGATTTTGTATCACCACCTGGGTAATGAGACCGAATGCGAGGACATCTTAGAGGATGTTTATGCCGATATCTGGGAAAATCCTGAACACTTGCGTAATGTTTATAGCGAAAAGCAGCTAATAAGAACGGTGTATCTATATTATATGCGTAAACGTTTAAGAGAAGTGTATAGAAGAATGAACCGGCATCTGCATTTATCACAGAAAGACCTCAGCGACCTCGTTGCCCCTGATTTGGGCATCCTTGAGGTGATGTCTCAGCTGGAGCTTCGCCACGTTCTTCGCCGGCTGCTAAATAGACTAAAGAACCGTGAAAGACGGGCTATAGAGCTCTGGATGCAAGGCCTCTCCAATAGGGCAATCGCCAACGACCTTAAGACCACCGTAGGTGCCGTGAAAATGCTCGAATTTAGAACCATACTGAAACTAAGAGCGATGTTCTGCGATTACTGCAATGAGGATTAACGCTTTATTTTTGACAGGAGCGAGAACCAATGCCTGATACAAACCGCCAAATCCAGGAGATGCTGGTTGATTTTGCCGATGCTTTACGCGACGGCTGCATACCGGCTTTTCTAAAATCGCTGACCCGTGAGGAAGCACAGCGAATCGCTTCTTCTGATGAGTTCTGGAACGCTGCACAGGTCGTGCGGGTCATTAACAGTGTAGGCTTCGCCGATAAGGCTGTTACCCCAAATTTGAGCTTGTTTTTATCCCGCGTTGACGCAAAGATTGCTTCCCGACTCAAAAAGACCAAATCGCTGACAAAAGTCAAACACAGCGTTTACCCCCCTTCTTGCTTTCGCAAGAAAGCAGGGGGGCCGTTGGCTAAAACAGAAAGAAACGACAAATCCGTATGATTCTGGACTGCTACCAGTGCTCATCCTGTTACTTTGAAGATAAAGAGCCATCCTCACGAATAGACCCTTCCACAATCTCGCTAAAGCAGCCCAGAATGGTTTTTAGAAACGCTCTGTTGGCATTTGTTTGCATCGAAATCTATGACGGCAGGCAGGAGCTAAAAGAAGCCGTCGAGGAATTCGTTTCTCTGTCGCACCTGGCAGGTAAAAAGCCAATCGTATTGTGCCCGAACGTGCACCTCTCAATTGATAGAGCGCCGGAAAAAGAAGCCCTGGCTCTGATTGGTGAGCTCGAAAAAATGCTTATTGCAAAGGGCTTTGATGTGCACTGCCTGTCGTTCGGCTACCATAAGCAGTTTGGAATGGAGTGTAATGGCCACGTCGGCAGCGTGGTTGGCAGGAGGTTTTACGGCTCAGAAGAAAAACAATTCCTCAGGCTCCTGACCCGGCTCGGCATCTGCCCTCCTGAATCCCTGCCAAAGGATATGCCGTCCTGGGCCGGACTTTTGACTGAACACCAGTTGAAGGTATTAGCCAGCCGAAAGGAGGCTTATGACGTCGCAAAAAAAATGCTCACCGACCAGCTCGATGCTACAGCCTACGGTGAATTGTGGACCTGTATGCTGTTTGAGGGTGAAAGGCAGCCCATAGAGGATTATGTAAGCACTTTACACGAAATCATAGAAGATTATCCTGATGTAACGGTGCACCGCGCCTTAAACTTAAGTATTCCAGGCTTCACCAACGAAGCACGTTCGCTATTTCGCAAATATCCGGACGCAATCAAATCGGGCAGACTGCGGATTTATAACAGCAAAGTATCCGATTTGGAGTTTCTTTTATCACGTCCGGCAGTCCTTCTGGCCTTCCCGCAAATGCCACAAAAACCCGGCTCACACGCAGGTGAAATATCTTTCGGAATCTACTGCAAAGACGAAGATTTTGCCAGAAATCTTATCCAGTGGTATCGCACCTTTCTTGTCGATTCGCGATTCGGATGGCTCCGCACAGAAGCACAGCTCGACTCTGCAATAAATGAGCTTGAAGAAGAAAAGTTCCGCCAATAGCTGCTCTAAATTACCTGCCCTGAGCGGAGTCGAAGGGTTGTCTAATCTGACTCTAATGGATAAAATACCTTCTTGGGACAGAAACTGTGGATAAACTTTTGTCTATTATTGCTGTTGCGGTGTATGTCGCGTTGCTTGCACTGGTTGTGGTGCGTGCACGCCGGGCGCGCGAGTTTGTAGAGTTCTCGCTGGCAAGGCGGGCGCTCCCGCTGGCGCTTGTTTTCGGCAGCGTCGCCGCCGCCTATGTAGGACCGGGCTTTTCAATCGGCTTTGTCGGTAGAGGATTCAAGAGCGGCTTCCTCTTCTGGGGTATAGGACTGGCTTATGCAGTCCAGAATATATTGGTCGGCCTGCTGGTTGCACCACGCTTAAGAAAATTGGAAGACTGCCACACCCTCGGCGACGCCATAGGTCAAAAGTACAACCGTCCCTGCCAAATCCTCGCAGGGATTATCTCTACCGGCCTGTGTGCAGGCTTCGCCTCAATTATGGCAAATGCAGGCGGGGTTGTCCTAAGTAACATATTTGGTCTGCCAAACTGGGTATCCGTCGCCATTGTCGTTGCTATAACCGCCTCATATACAACCTTCGGAGGTTTGCGAACAAGCGTGATAACCGATGCGTTTCAATTCACCCTTTTTTCCATATTGATGCCTGTCATGCTATTGGTTGCGATATTTTTCCATCTCAAGGGAGGCGCAGAAACCTTCGCAAGCCAGGCAGCAGTTGCCACCACCGCTGGATTAAGTTCTACGCCTCCTCTCGACCTTGTCGGTTTGGTAGCAGCTTTTCTACTCGGTGAAACGCTCATTCCGCCTTACGCCAATCGCGTATTAGCATCGAAAACAACGAGCGTGTCGCGAAACGGCTTTGTGTTGGCCGGCATTTATAGCTCGGTTTGGTTTATGATAATGGTATCGCTCGGCGTTGTTGCCCGAAGTCTCATCCCGGCCCAAACGAAAGAAGACCACGTCTTACTGAACCTTGTTAAACTAATTATGCCAATATGGGGTTACCCCCTTTTGTTAGTAGTCCTGATGTCGGTGATTATGTCCAGCCTCGACTCGCTGCTGAACGCCGGTGCCGTAGCCTTTACCCAGGACATTGTTAAGCCGTTTACAAAGCTAACAGATAAAGCCGCCCTTAATGTCGGTCGTTGTGCGACTGTGGCCATTGCCATAGTTGCCGCTGTCAGCGCAACCGCCGTCCCCGACATCATCACCGGGCTGCTGGTCTGCTATACTATTTGGGCCCCGGCAATCCTCCCTGTTGCTATAATTGGTTTGTGGCTAAGGCGCCCGCGACCGCTTGCCGGAATCTTATCAATGTCTGTCGGCACGCTCGTTGCCGTAACATTGCAGTTTATCCCGTTAGAAAAACTACTTTCTTTTCTAACGGGTTTTATTTTCCCATCAGCAATTAGAATCCCCGCTATTATTCCGGCCTTCGGCTCGGCCCTTTTAGCATATATACTGGGACATTGGCTCGATAGAAATAAATCTGGAGCGTTCAAATGAAAGTCCTTCTCTTAATTTTTGTCGTCCTTGCTGCCTTATCCGTCGTTGCCAGCGGCATCTGGGTCGCAATTGCATTGATTGGTGCTCTTTCTCGACCCCGCCAAAAATAGGGCGGGCAAGCCCGAGTCAGCGATATTACACAACGGCAACCAGGCCGCCGTCTCGACCGGGAACAATAAAGAAACACACCGCTCCGGCGGAGCCTGCGGTGAGCGCCGTCGAACCGGCTCGGCCTCCGCCAAGACGAGAAACCGCGAAATCCCCGTTCTCTTCCCATCCCAGCGTAGTACTCTGTTACTCGTCAAATGATGGGTGTCATTCTGAGGCGCAGCCGAAGAATCTCGCTTACGCAGGCCATATCCTTCGCTTCGCTCAGGATGACAATTCATCAAATCAGGTGTAACAAAGCAGTAGGGTGTGGTGATACAATTAACGGCATATCCCTCGATTTTTAGGTGAATTTTGCGGTTTTCTGCTCTTTTCACAAAAAGTCCTAAAAATATGCAGTTTTCACAATTGACATAGCGGCGATTGTCCTGTATAATAGTATCGTATTTTATAAGATTGAGCCTTACTTCGCTCGACCCCCGCGTCTTCCTGTCGGAAGACAGGAGCGGGGGCGAAGGTAGTGTTTTCGTTTAGCGGAGGAGTTCGTTTGCGCGGTTTCGTATGCGATGACTAATCAAGACAATACTTTTCAAGGAGGATAATTCCAGCGAGCGGTATCGGAAAGTGCAATTTCGTTCCATACATTGTCCAAACGCCCCTCAGGGGCGGGAAGGGGGCAAAAAAATGTTGAGTGCACATTACGGGAAGAAAGTTTTGGTGATTCTGTTAGTGGGGCTAATCGGCTGGACGGGCCTTGTGCAGGCTGCCCCCAAGAACGTTATTATTTTCATTGGCGATGGCATGGGCCCCGAGCAGGTCAAAACTGCCGGAATCTATATCTATGGGGCAGCCGGTTCGCTATCGTTTGAGTCGTTTCCTTACCAGGGTGAACTTACTACGTATCAATATGGCGGCGGCATACCCGATTCGGCGGCTGCGGCCACATCTCTCGCCACAGGATACAAGGTCAATGGTGGAGTCATCAGCATGGCCTATCCGGGATATCCGCCAGACTACCCGGAAGGCAGCGAACTGCCGACGCTATTGGAGTATTTCAAGGCCCTTGGTAAAAGCACAGGACTTGTAAGCACTGCATACTTAACTGATGCCACTCCGGCGGCCTTCGGTGCACATGAGCCAACCCGCAGTAATTACTCCCAGATCGCCGGCGATTACCTCAATCAAACCCAGCCAAATGTGCTATTCGGGGGAGGTGCAAACGGAATGTCCCGCTCTTCGGCTGAGGCAGCAGGATACGTTGTGGTAGAGGATAGAGCCGCGATGTTTGCGCTGGCCACCGAAAGTGTAACCAAAGTTTCCGGGCAGTTCGGCAGTACCCACATGCCTTATGAATATGACGGTTTGGGAAGTTTGCCTCATTTGTCTGAAATGACCGCTACGGCCCTGAGTATATTGGACAACGACACTGACGGCTTTTTCCTGATGGTTGAAGGTGGAAATATCGACCACGCCTGTCATAGCAGCGACCTTGTGCGGACTATTCCGGAGGTTAATGAGTTTGCTAACGCTGTGCAAGTAGCAATCAACTGGGCGGCAGGCCGCAGCGACACGCTGATTATCGTGGCTGCTGACCATGAGACCGGCGGACTAACAGTTTTGTCCAACAATGGGGCAGCCACCTATCCCGACGTTTCCTGGGGTAGTGCGGGTGGTCACACAGCTACTAATGTCCCCGCCTATGCCTGGGGCGTCAACGCCGGCTTCATTTCGGATGTAATGGACAATACTGACATATTTGCAGTTGCCACTGCCGACACTGTTATACTGAATTCTCCTTCTGATGAAAGCGTCCTCAGAGACACACAAGTATCATTTACCTGCTCAGCGGCCTCTGATTATCAGCTCGTCGATGCGACACTATATCTTGGCCAGGCGTCAGGGACATCGAACACAGTCACATTCAGCGGCTCTGCCGATACTGACGATGCCCAGATTTCTGCGGACAGCCCGAACACCAACTACGGTGCCGTTACTCCTATTAACGTAGATGGCGCTACGCCCCATGCCCACGCTGTAATCAAATTCCCCAACATATTTGGTAGTGGACCCGGTCAGGTCCCTTCGGGCGCAGTTATCACGTCAGCCACTTTGAAGGTTAATTGCACTAATACGGGCAATATTATGAAGCTATACCGGCTGACCGAGGATTGGATTGAGGGCCAGGTAACCTGGAATAATCGCAGGTCTGGTACCACCTGGACAGGAGTGGGAGCTCAGGGCGGTTCAAATGCAGGCGTCGCTATTGACGGAGACTGCACCGCACTCGGCTGGCGCACAATCGTTATCACCCAGTTTGTCCAGAAGTGGAGCAGCGGCGCCCCGAACTATGGCATCGTTACTATGGACTCCGGCTCAGACGGTGTGGACTTTGATAGCAGCGAGTCGGCTAATCTGCCTTTGCTGACAATCACCTACCAGAGTATGCAGGCAATAGAGACCAAGCCCCTTTCTGGAACAAGCGGCTCGGTAACGTTCAGCACATTAACACTTAACGATGAAACAGATTACGTTTGGAACTGCCTTGTCAGGAGCGCCAACGGTCAGGAGACCTACGAAACCTGGGCACCGGTCGATTCCCACTTCAGGGTAGATAGCCAGATTCCGGACCAGCCCGTGCTTGTCGCCCCACCCGATGGTGCTACTAACGCATCAACTTCGCCGACACTTGAAGTTACCGCCAGCGACCCGCAAGGTGGTTTATTAGATGTAACATTCTACGGCCGGGCGGTTCCATCACCAGATGATTACTTCACAATTATTGTCCTGCCGGATACACAGTACTATTCACAGAGCAATCCTGCTATCTTCGATGCACAAACACAGTGGGTGGTTAACAACATAACAGGCCACAATATCGTTTTCGTAACACACGAAGGTGACCTCGTCCAGAATTGGAACGCTACTGCCGAATGGACTAACGCTAATAATAGCATGAGCATATTGGATGGCTACGTCCCTTATGGGCTTCTGGCTGGTAATCACGATAAGCTAACCGATACAACCCAGGGTCAATACCCGGACCATCCTGCAGACAGCACATATTACAACCAGACCTTCCCCTATACGCGATATGAAAATATGCCCTGGTATGGCGGCCACTATCCTGATACCGGCAACAACAATAACTACCAGCTCTTTTCAGCCGGCGGAGATGACTATATTATTTTGCACCTTGAGGACACACCCGGTACTAATGTTATCACGTGGGCTAACTCGGTTTTGGCATCGCACTTGGACCGCCAGGCTCTTATCACAACACATGGCTATATTGATACCAGTGGTAACTACCTTGGAAAATGGGGTAGCACTCAATATATCTGGAACAATTTAGTAGCACCCAGCAGCAATGTTCGTTTTGTCTTCTGCGCCCACTATGCTGGCGAATTGACACGCGCTAAGACGGCCACTGATGGGCATAAACTTTATGAAATGTTGGCCGACTATCACGTCGACGGCTGGTTGAGAATAATGCGTTTTGTGCCGGCTGAAAACAAGGTCTATGTAAAGACCTACTCACCGTGGTTATTACAATATCAGACCGACAACAACAGCCGGTTCACACTCGATTTTACGATGAGCCAGTTTAGAGTTATTGGCACAGCCACAGCCGTGCCGAGCGGTCAGAATGCTTCTATTGTGTGGTCTGGTCTTTCAGTAGGGACTCAATATGAATGGTTCGTCGAAGTGACCGACACTACGGAAAGGACAAGGGTAGGTCCGGTGTGGAGCTTTACGGCTTCAACAACCGACACCACGCCGCCGATTATATCAGCGGTAGCCTCTTCCGACATAACACAATCCGGCGCGACTATCACCTGGACAACAGACGAAGCAAGTAATAGCGTGGTTAGATATGGGACAACCACAGATTTGGGAAGCGAATTATCTGAACCAGCGATGGTTACAAGTCATTCAGTGACGCTTACAGAGCTTACTGCAGAAACAACGTATTACTATGAAGTCCAATCAACAGATGCTACAGGCAACACCACAACCAACAATAACGGCGGTGCATATTACAGTTTCACGACAACAGTTCCAGACACACAACCCCCCGCTATCACAGGCGCAACCGGCAATACATCAGGCGCAACCGGCGAGACCGTGACAATTTCCGCTACCATAACTGACAATGTGGATGTTATTAGTGCAACGGTGCACTATACACCCATCGATGGCACGGAAACAACGGTTCCAATGACAGAAGGCGGCGGCAATATCTGGAGTGGCGGTGTCCCGGTCGCGTCTAATAAGGTAGGAACCATAACCTACTATATAACCGCGCAGGATGCGGTTCCCAACACTGCAAGAGACCCATCGAGTGGAACATACAGCATAACTATAACGGACAACGATGCACCATCAAAGATTACCGACCTGACAGCTACGGCAGCAAGCGGCGGAAGTATAGATTTAGCCTGGTCAGCAGCAACGGATAACATCGGCGTAGTTAGCTACAATCTGTACAGAGATATTACAGCGATAACATCGCCTGACCCAGCTAAAAGAATTGCTACGGGTGTTACGGCAACTTCATACAGTGACAGTCCCGGTGCTGATGGGACGTACTATTATGCTGTTACCGGGATGGACGCTGCTTCGAATGAAGGAGCTGCTTCCAATAGCCCAAGTGCCACCATAGATACGACTCCGCCAGCCATATCAGCAGTAACTTCCACCAGCATAACAGATTCAAGCGCAACTATTACCTGGACAACAAATGAAGCGAGCAATAGCACAGTTACCTACGGAACAGCCACCCCGCCGACCAGCGAAGCATCAGATGCAGCAATGGTTACCAGTCACTCAGTGACAATAACCGGCCTATCTGCTGCGACAACCTACTATTATCAGGTCAAGTCAACAGATGCAGAGGGAAATGCTGCTACTGATAATAATGGCGGAACATATTATACCTTCACGACCTCACAAGCTTTTCCCCAAACACTTTTCAGCGATGGTTTTGAGAGCGGCAACCTCACCGCCGGTGGCTGGACAGTTTCGGGGTCTGCAACAGTAAACAGTGCTGCTGCATACAGTGGCACCTACGGAGCATATCTGAAAAAGGCAGCGTGGATACAGAAAGCTCTCAGCACGGCTGGCTATAAGCAAATTCACATCAAATTCGCTCGCAAGACCACCGGAATGGATTCGGGCGAATACCTGCATGCGGAATGGTCCACAGATGGCTCGGTATGGAACACGCTGGAGACAACGCAAGATACGGTATGGACAGCCCGTGATTTACTCTGCCCCGCAGGCGCTGACAACAGCGCAGGTTTCCGGCTAAGGTTCAGGACTAACGCAAACAGGACAGACGAGTACGCTTACATAGATGCGGTGGAGATTATCGGCACGCCTTTGGGACCGGTGAACAATCCTCCTTCGGTTACCATTATTCTGCCGGCCAACGGCTCTACGTTCGCTTCAGGTGCCAGCATACCTTTTGAGGGAACGGCAACCGATGTGGAAGATGGGACTCTTACCGCCAATCTGGCCTGGCAGTCCAGCATCGATGGCCCGATAGGCACGGGAGGCAGCTTCTCGAAAATCCTTAGCAATGGCAACCATACCATCACGGCGTCCGTAACCGACTCCGGTGGAAAAGCAGGTAATGCCTCCGTCAACATTACTGTTGGGGACGCACCTCCAGGCGCACCAACCGGCCTTGTTGCCACTGCTGGTAATGGCCAGGTCACACTTGACTGGGCCGACAATACAGAATCAGACCTGGCTGGATACAACGTATATCGTTCGACAACCCCCGGCACCGGTTACGCCAAAATCAATAGTACCCTGTTGTTGACAAGTAACTACGTTGATTCGACTGTGATAAACGGAACCACATATTACTATGTCGTCACTGCGGTTGATACCGGCAGCAACGAGAGCAACTTCAGCAATGAAGTAAGTGCAACCCCAGGCGAGCAGCAAAAAGTCCACGTCCAGAATATCAATATGAGTCTTACGAAAGCAGGAAAGAACTGGAAAGGGGTCGCGACAGTCCTTATTCAGGACCAAATCGGGACACCCAAGGCGAACTCTACTGTCATCGGGAACTGGTACCTCAACGGAAATCTTATCGGGGCAGACGCAAGCGGCATCACAGACGCCAGCGGTTCTGCGGTAATCAGCTCATCTGCAAAAAGCGCAAAGACCGGCGATGTCTTTATGTTTACTGTCACGAATGTGACACTGACTGGATACATATACTCACCGGGTGATAATGTTGAAACTACGGACTCAATCGCTGTTCCGTAAGACTTTGCGATAAGTTTTGGAAGGGTGTTTTAAGCGTGGCGGCTTACGTAACATCCACGCTTCTTTTTTAGAATATAATACCGATTGTTATAAGTTTATGCGCTGTTGGTTTGAATTTTATGAGTAGATGCTCATTACATATTTAGCCCGCCGTTTTACGGCGGGTTTGAAAATCTTACCGTAACCTCCAGCCATCAGGGCAATAGCCGAGCCACAAATTTGCAAAGATGCTGTAATCAACAAAATTGACCTCTCCGCTGCCGCTCAAATCACCCGGAATACCATCACCGCTTTCAAGCCAGTTCTCCACAAAGTTGGCAAGGTCCTTAAAGCCCACCACGCATACCTTAACGTTGTATCCGTATAGGCTCGCAGAGTTGAAATTTATCCACCCGACATTTTCACCCCACGCCCAGCCGCTAAAATTCCCCTCCCTGTCGATAGTAACGCCGTAGTGATTGATATCGTCCGTAACTTGCGGGTTGAAATTTATCCACCCGACGTTCTCTCCCCAGGCATAGCCGCTTAAGTTTCCTGCCCCATCATTCAAAACGCCGCCATAGACAGGTGAAAGATTTATCCACCCGATATTCTCCCCCCAGATAAGGCCTTTTAATCTGACGGCGCTTACAGTCGCACCAACATTGGGTTCAGACAAATTCGGCTCAAAGTTCACCCACCCGGCGTTCTCGCTGTATGCGTATTGTGAGCCATCATTATCAGGGTCTATATTCTCAGCTAATGCAACTGATGCCGAGAACAATATCAATATGCCGCCAATGAGCATTACGCTTCTTTGTCTCATTTTGGCTTACCTCACTACATTTCAACTCTACCTACAGGTCTGACCAGACAACTGTCGTTGAACTCAACTTTCGAATCGAATACGCTCCCCATTACACCAGGGCTAATCGTCCGACATCCGGCTTCAACTGCTTATAAGTCCGGCCAGTAACCCTCAAAGTCCTCAAAAGCCCGTTTTGCCGTACGCGTCCCAATCGGTACGGACCGTATTGCCGTCTGCCGTCGTATATGTCCACTCAATCTTCGCAAAGTTGAAGCTGACTTCCTCCAGCGGCAGGCAATCATAAGGAGATTCGCGAATTAAACTGGCTTTAGTGGGAGATTCGCGAATCATAATACTATTAAGGGGAGACTCGCGAATCTGAACACCGGAAACAAGCACATTTGTCAATTTGTATCTCATAATGTTGTAAGCGGGCCTGTTCGGGTCGCAAAGCTCAAGTGTTACTTCCTTGAGATTGTCGCCTCTGCAGCAGAACAATGCCAGCTTCGGACTCGCTTTGTCCAGAGTCTTCACAACCGTGAATACATCAAAAAAAGAGTCGCCCATCACCATTGGTTTCACCTTGTGTGAATAACTCAAGATGTCTATCCAGTTGTGGTGCTTGGAATCAGTGCTCTCGCCGAGGATTCCATCTGGGAATTCTTCACAGACAATCTTCATAAAGCAATCGAACATAAGTGGTTTTGGCGGCGGCTGACTGCCAAAACTGCTTGAGCTGACGGCCTGATAGATGTCCTCCAAGCTGTGCATTGTCGGCCCGGGCGGTGCATTCGGCTCCAAGCTGCCGCCGCCTGCATTCAGCGTAATCAGCACCAGCCCAATCACTACGACAGACGCTATTACTAATTTTGCTGTTATGTGTTTTACCTTCATTTCTACGTCCTCCAAAAAACAGTCATTCTTCCCAGAACACTGGGCTCATTTGTCCAGAACGTTTCGATTTGAAAATAACTAATTTGTCCCATAATTCTAAACTATTTCGGCTGTTATGTCAAGGAAAAATTATAGAATTTTTCAATAAAAGTTATATTTTTCGGTAAAAAACCTGGCCATCGGCCTCTTTTAAGTCCTCCGGACCGCAACATAGAAACCCGCATATTGAGCTAAAATCGCACTTGCAGCCGGCCCAAAGTCTGCTACACTGCGCCATTATGGAAGAGTCAAAAACTACTGCTGAAAGTGTCAGCACGACCTCCTTAATCGCACCCGGCGCCACCGTTTTTGTCTCAAGTTTCTGCGTTATGGCTATCGAGCTTGTCGCAGCACGCATCATCGCAAGAGACCTCGGTTCTTCTCTATACACCTGGACAGCAGTCATCGGAATCGTCCTGGCAGGGATTTCTCTGGGCAATTACCTCGGCGGGAAAATCGCAGACCGCTTCAGCGCCAGAAAAACCCTCGCGCCGCTTTTTGCCGTCTCATCGGCTGCTTGCATCCTTGTTGTCCTTTTGAACAACTTTGCCGGTGAATGGGACTGGTTGTGGAAACTTAGTTGGCCCGCACGAGTATTTACCCACGTATTTTTGGTCTTTATGCTCCCATCCACCCTGCTCGGAACAATAAGCCCCCTTGTTGCCAAGATGTCTCTCGACAAAGCCCTGCCTGCAGGGAGAACGGTTGGCACAATTTATGCCTGGGGCGCTGCCGGCAGTATTGCCGGAACCTTCGCCGCAGGTTTCTGGCTGATTGCCGCAATGGGAACCATAGCCATCCTCTGGACCATCGGCGGCATCCTTTTGCTGATGGGCATATTCTACTCCACGCGTCTTTGGCCTTTCGGTATATGGGCAATTATATTTTTGTGTGCAATGGCCGTAGGAATGTCACGTATCGGCTTCTGTCAGGCCGCCGGTGTAGCTCTATTTCTTCGAGAAAGCCCCGACCCAAGAATAATTTACCGCGACCAGACCCCATACTGCTATGTCTATGTCAAACGCCTCTCCGAAAAACCCGACAGCCGAACTTTTGTGCAGGACAAGCTTGTGCATAGTAAAATAGTAATGGGCAACATAACCGACCTGCAATATTCCTACTCAAAAATATACGCCGCTGTAACTAGCAAGCTCAGTGCCGGCAAAGAAAAACTCTCTGTCCTGGTAATCGGAGGGGGCGGCTACGTCTTACCAAGATATGTCGAAAAAATCTGGCCGGGCAGCTTGATAGAGGTAGCCGAAATTGACCCGGGCGTCACCAAAGCAGCTATCAGGGCCTTCGGTCTTGAACCCAACACCACAATCAAAACATACACAATGGATGCGCGCAATTATGTTGACCAGCTTTTACAACAAAAACGCACCACCGGCGACAGAAAACTCTACGACTTTATTTATGGGGACGCCTTCACCGATTACTCTGTGCCATACCATTTGCTAACCAAAGAGTTCAATGACAAAATCTCTGCCATCCTCACCGATGATGGCATCTATATGCTTACCCTCATAGATATCTACGACTATGGAGAATTTCTCGGCTCTGTTGCAAATACCTTGAGACAAACCTTCCCAACAGTTTATATTTTAACAGAATCACGTATGCCTAAGTGGGCCCGCAATACTTTTGTGGTTGTTGCTTCCAAGCGCCAGCTAAATTTGCCGGCTCTTATCTCAACAACCCTGCAAGACCTTCAACTCTGGTGCTCAAGCAGCTCTGATATGGACTATCTGAGAGAAAAATCCCACGGCATAGTTTTGACCGATTATTACGCCCCTGTTGAAAACTTGCTCGCTCCTGTAGTTCGCCAGAGTTCCAAAGAAACCCTGGCAAGCGGCTATATCGACAGGGCGGAAAGACTCTCCATGCTCGGCAAGCTGGATGAAAGCATCGCCGCTTACAAAAAAGCGCTTCAGTTCAAACCGGAATTGACAGTGGCAATCTATGACAACCTCGGAGTTATTTACCTTCGAAATAAAGATTACACTAATGCCGTTGAGGTCCTAACAAAGGCTGTTGAGTTCAATCAGAAAACCGCAAGATCGCGTTCCATCCCACACGTTCATTACAATCTGGCGATAGCTTTGCAAAATCTCAAGCGTGAGCAGCAAGCCTCAGACGAGCTTCTTAAAGCGGTGCAAGGCTTTCAGGAGAATATTAAGGAGCACCCCAGCTCCGCTGCTCTCTACGAAGACCTCGGCAGCACTCTACTTATGCTCTCTAAATTCGATGATGCCGCAAAAGCCTTCCAGCAGGCAATAGCTCTAAACCCGGATAATTTGTCTAACTATGTTAATCTTGTAAAAACACTTGAATTTCAACAGCGTTATGACGAGGCAATCTCAGTCTGGCAAAAGGCAATTGACTATATGCAGCAAACCGGCCGCAGTGAAGATGCTACCGAGATGCGTAGCTACCTCGAAATCCTCCAGTCCAAAAAACAAACTTCGCTCCCAAAGGAAAACTGAAAACCCCTTTGTCTCTTTGTGTCTGCGTGCCTTTTGTTCTTGTGCTCTTATGCTCTTATGCACCTATGCTCTTATCTCAGTGTCCAATTATACGGACAATAACAGAGCCAGTTATCGGCAAGCAGCCTGAGGTTCTCGGGGTCAACATCACCGTCACCATCAATATCGCCGGCTAAACCGCTGCCGATATTAAGCCAGTGCTCGGCAAATCTCGCAAAGTCGCCAAACTCGACGATGCACAATGGCCCGCCGGGCCAGAAGCCGCCAAGCAGCTCATAGTTGCCTCCGCTGCTATAAGCCGCGTCCGGCTGACCAATTGTGCCGGTAAGCACATACTGCCCGCCACTGCTTTGACCCCCGTCGCCATCAATCGTGCTCCAGGTCAGAACATAATCTCCACCGGATTGACCGAAGGCAGATACCATTATGCACATTATGAGCAACGCAAAAATGTTTCTTCTCGCAAATGCCTTTAGATTAATTTGTTTCATTGCTGCACCTCCTTCGCGGTTTTAATCTGCTGCGTTGTATTCTCTAAAGTCTCAAGTCTTTTTTCCAATTCGCCAATTTTCTCTTGTTGTGCCTTGACTACGCCTAACAAATGCAAGGCAACTTTGTCATACTTCACCCCATCCGGCCTTCCTTCATTGTCGTATATCACCAAATTGTTGATTTGTTGTTCAACTTCCTCTGCTATTAGACCAATATCGTTCTGTCCTGTTGTCTTCCACTGAAATTTTACCGGCCTTAACTTCAAGACCGCATCTGTATCTACACCAAGCGGCTCTATGTTTGTTTTATATCTTTGGCTCGAACTGGATTTCCACAATTTGCCATTACCGTCTGCAACTACTGTCGTTCCGCTTGAACTACCTATTCCTCTTAATCTCACCGTCCCGTCGGTATCTAATCTCTCGGTTGGGGCAGTCGTCCCGATGCCGACGTTGCCAAAATTTGTTATCCTAACCCTTTCCTGCGCACTTGTTGCATCATAGAACCTTAACCCGCCCGCATTACCAGCACCAGCCATATTTGAGATATGCCACTTGTTGCCGGTTGGCCCGGTATGCTCTAACTCTATGGAGAAATCGCTGCCCCGAGAAACTGTCAATGCTTGCCCCGGGCTTGTCGTTCCGATGCCAATGTTGCCAGTCGAAAAGTCTCCGTATATCAAAACATTAGCGTTGTCCGGGCCATTGGCGATGTATAGTTTGTTCGAACCTGTTTCATTGTAACCGGCCGCATTACCGATAAAGACATTGCCAGAACCTGTTTTGTTGGAGCGGCCTGCGTCAGTTCCTAAGAACGTGTTCCAACTGCCTGTGGTGTTGGAGCGGCCTGCCTTGTATCCTGAGAATGTGTTGTCACAACCTGTGGTGTTGGATGCACCTGCCCTTACACCTGCGAACATATTGTTCGTTCCGGAAATCGACAGAACCGTGCTACCACCAATCTTATAAACCGAAGCCGTGTTCACGACGCCGTTGACGTCAAGTTTAGCCGAAGGACTGGCAGTTCCTATGCCAACATTGCCTGGAGCTCCCGGCCACCCAACAAGGGAGCCACCCGAGCCGCCTACCCCCGGCAGTAAAATGATGTTTCCACCGTCACCACCATTGCCTAATTGCCGGCTGCATCTGCCTCCATCCTCCGCGTTTATCGTGATGTCAGTTCCATTTGCATCAAAGTTGGCGACCCCTCCATCTACGTGAAGTATCCCTGTCGGACTGGTTACCCCAATCCCAACATTGCCCAAATTATAAAGCGTTAGCGCACCAGCATCGCCAGCCGCACGACCACCGGAACTTGTCAGTCCGAGCGAATCGTAAATTCCCAAAGTCGGCCCCGCCGGTCCCTGCGACCCCACCGGTCCCTGGGCTCCGGTATCACCTTTTGGACCCTGAGGTCCTGTTGAGCCTGTATCGCCCTTGTCACCTTTGGGACCCTGAGGACCCATTGGGCCTACCGGCCCTTGAGGACCTTGTGGCCCGGGTATGCCGGATTTGGCATAGAGCGCGTATGGCGCAGGCGTTACTTTCTGTCGGGGAATAAGAATCGTATATACATTGGGGTCACTTAATTCTCCCGCCCGTACACCAATTTCCAGCCAGCGGTCATTGCCGTCAAAAATCCCGCTGCCAAAGTCCAGCCCTACAGTAAAGTAGCCATCGATTACATCTACCTCGCTTATACTGATAGTGCTTCCCTTCTGCATACCTGAAACATTAGCATCATAGAGCTTAAACTGAAAGTCATAGAGACCATCCGTCGGTTTGTTGGCATCTATCAGCCTGCCCTGATAGGTAAAGGCGCTGCCCCGATTACCCCACCCAATGCGGCTATCCAACCTAAAACGACAATCAACATTGACAATCTTTTCGTGATATTCATTTTCGGACCCTTTCAAAACTTGCACCCGCGTAAGCGGGGGTTGTCCCTGCTCAAGCAGGGAAACTCTCATATTTCAAAACTCGCAATGTTTGCGCGCACTCACACTCCCAAGCAAATTTTCCGACAAAATTGTGCTCATAAAGCCGCATTTTTCCCTCTAACTCCTTTAAGAAAAATGGCTAACAATAAACTAATTATACTATTTTTGTCCCATCCAGGTCAAGATAATCTGTGCCGGCCTATACCATTGCGGCCTTTTTATGCCCGTTTTTCAGGTGCGTTCGTATAAAAATCGTTGCCTTGCGAACCCATTGACACTAAAATCGTATAAAGTTCAATGTTTTTGAGCTAAACGATTTTGGTTTAGTTTATCCGCCTTACGTGTGGCGGATTTATCCGCCTTGTGTCTGGCGGGTTTACGTTGTAATCTTTTGAAAGGTAGTAACTTAAATATCACTCACTCGGTCGGCGAACTAACGAGTAAAAACTGACGGCCAACGACTAATAATTTGGAGGTCAATACAGATGGACAGTTTCAAAAAGAACAAAAACTTCACACGTAACCTTGTAATTGCAACAGTTTCATTTCTGCTTTTCTTTGCCGCACCGCTATCGCTCTTTGGCGAGGAGAAAGAAAGCCTCAATCTGTTGCGACAGATGGGTAAGGCCCTTGCAAAAATCGCCGAAAAGACCTCGCCCGCTGTAGTCAGTCTCGAAGCCCAAAAGACTGTCGTGCAGGAATATCCAACATTTGAAGACTTGCCGTTCGGCGAGCCTTTTGACCCCTTCGGTAACGACTTCTGGGACTTCTTCTACCGCCGTTCTCCCCGCCAGCGTTCCCCGCGAACTCCACGCACACCGGAACGTAAGCCGAGTGTTACCACCGCCAAAGGCTCAGGCTTTATCATCTCTTCCGATGGCTACATCCTCACGAACAATCACCTTGCCGGCGAAGCTGAAAAAATCAACGTCGAGCTTGGAGATGGCCGTAAATTCACAGCTAAACTCATTGGCGCAGACCCCGAAACCGATGTCGCGGTCGTAAAAATAGAAGCCGACAAGCTCCCATATCTCGAACTTGCAGATTCCGATGCTCTCGAAGTCGGCGAATGGGTCCTCGCTATTGGTAATCCTCTCGGCCTTAGCCACACAGTAACAGCAGGCATCGTGAGCGCAAAAGGCAGAAGCGGCTTCCGCCTCGCTACTTATGAAAACTTCATCCAGACTGATGCTGCAATAAATTTTGGCAACTCAGGCGGCCCTTTAGTAAACCTCGATGGAAAAGTGGTCGGAATCAACACTGCGATAGTCGGTCCGGGCGGCAATATAGGAATCGGTTTTGCAATCCCAATAAATATGGCTAAAAACATCGCTGAGCAGCTTATGAAAGGCGGCGGCATCGAACGCGGCTACCTCGGAGTTCTGCCACAAGACCTGGAGCCGGAAATGGCTGAGGCCTTCGGCCTCAAAGACACCAAAGGTGTCCTAATTCCTGAAGTCAGCGAGGGTTCCGCCGCAGCCAAGGCAGACCTAAAACACAATGACATCATTCTGGAGCTGAATGGCGAGCCGGTAGAATCGGCAGATGCTTTCCGCAGCAAAATCGCGATGTTTAAGCCCGGCACGGAGGTTAAATTGACGATATGGCGGGATGGAAAACGAAAGACCATCACAGTAACGCTCGATAAACGTCCGCCACTGGAAGAGTTGGCTGGCACGACTAAAGCAGCAGAGGATTTAGGATTTACGGTCAGCGACCTAACTGATGAATTGGCTTCACGTTACAGTTATAAGGGACAGAGCGGCGTGGTTGTTACAGAGGTTGAGCAGGGTTCGCAAGCAGACGGGGTTGGTATAGAGGCGGGGTCGCTGATTAAGGAGGTCAATCAAACGGAAGTCCATAATACAAAAGAGTTTAACGAGGCCGTAGAAAAGGCCAGAGAGAAAGGGATGATTTTATTGTTGGTAAAACGCGGGCGATATACATTCTATGCGCTGATAACAATTCCTAAGAAATAGAAGGCCATAAGGCCTTTTGTATAAATCACTTAGCCCCGCTTCGTGCGGGGCTTTTTTGTTTGGGTTGTGGAGCGAGTGGTTCGCAACTGGTCAAGCGTTGTTCGTATTTATTATGTCGTTCGATATAATTTTCCCGATTTCACTAAGGTATTGGGTAATCCAGTTCAATAGCTTTTGTATCGTCCAGGTCTGCATTGCCAGATTATAGAGCTGATGGAGAAAAGAAAAGTGAAAGCCAAAAAGAGTTTAGCGAACTGCTGGCTTTGTTTGGGTTTGTTTTTATTGGTTCATTGTTCATAGTTATTTGTTCATAATCCTTTGTTAAAAAGAAGGTTGTGTTCGTTTTGTTGCTATAGGAAATTGGGTTTGATTGGGTTTGTTTTGCATATTGGTAATTGGTTACTGGTAATTGGTAACTGGTTATATAGGCGGAGGTTACGTTCATTTGAGTGTCCAGCAAATTGGGTTTGTTTTGCATAATTGACTCATAGCCACAGAGTAAATTTGTATTTTTTAGCCACAGAGTGCACAGAGAACACAGAGATATAAGTGTTTGTTATTAAAGAAATTAAGTTGCATTTTCAAAAAACTCATGAAATATGCTGGTTAATGGGTAAATTATTGGTTATTCGTAGAACTGCTGTTCCTTAGCATGCGGGACTACGCGAACTTGCCGCTCTTGGCGACATCATTCCCCCCAAATCTCGTCTGTATTATACCAAATCTCGCCTTTTATTCAATAAAAATCTAACGATATCGTAAAAGAATTTAGCCGCAGATGACGGAAAACAGAAGGAAGAGGTCGGGGGTCAGGGGATAGGTCCTTCGACAAGCTCAGTATGACAAGGTCATTTTTTGGTTTTGTTTGTCGGATTTTGGGGGTAGAATTGTAAGTCAATTCAAAAGGCAAGATTGTTTTGGACTTGCGTTTAGCTTCAATTTTGGGTATTCTGGAGGGCATAAAAAAAGCCGCAGGGCTGTTTTGCAGCCTACGGCTGGTCGCCCGAAGGCGGTGCCTGTGGATTTTACAGAATTATTCATTCTGCTCACCTTGTTGTGGAAAACCCACAGACGCGGATCAATTATAATAAATATAAAATACAGGATACGTTGATGACTGTCAAATAAAAAAATAAAATTTTTTCACTCGCAAATTTCAATCTGAAGCGCAACGCATAGGTTTGCTCCAGAAGACCTCTGTCGGGGTCCGATAGTTCAAACATTTTCGTGGGCGATTATTTAATAATTCTACCACTCTGTCAAGTTCAGTTT
>Ga0315279_10000444_pt1 | contig 82858 bp, 72 predicted proteins | sample YL17G06_20_MG_FD_203694 | JGI IMG/M metagenome (GOLD analysis project Ga0315279, IMG submission 203694) | Sediment microbial communities from Yellowstone Lake, YNP, Wyoming, USA - YL17G06_20 | ecosystem: Environmental > Aquatic > Freshwater > Lake > Sediment | place: USA: Wyoming | collected...
GCAACATATATACTGCTCCCCCGCCTCCCACTGTTGGGTGTCCTACTGAAGGAACTGCTGCCACCATGGCGATCGCAACCCAGGCCGCAGCCGATGCGCTCACCGCGTTTAACGCAACTTCTCCGGCCCAAATGCCACCCACCGTCGCCGCTCAAGGCGGCGAGCTGGGCGGTCTAACTCTCCCCCCGGGCATCTATCAATCCGCCCCGGGCACGTTTGGTATAACGGCAGGGGATCTCACTCTCGACGCTCAGGGGAACCCAAATGCTTTCTGGGTTTTCCAGATGGGAACTACACTCACTGTCGGCGTCGCTGGAAGCCCTCGCAGCGTTATCCTGATCAACGGCGCCCAGGCTAAGAATGTCTTTTGGCATGTCGGCAGCGCCGCGACTATTAACGCGACTGGAGGCGGCACCATGGTGGGAACCATAATCGCTCCCGCAGGCGTCACGTTCTCTACCGCGGGCAACGCCGCAATAACCACGCTGAACGGCAGAGCGCTGGGCCTGACTGCTTCGGTTACAATGGTGAACACCATCATTAACGTGCCTGCGCCGTAGTATGAGGGGTAAGACCCACGGGTGAGACCGCCTTCCAGGGCGGTCTCATCCCAAGTAAGAACATGCGGCGTTGAGTGTGAAGCAAGTTGAGTTGAGTAGTACTTCATGGCTGAGAAGCGAGACTCTTTATGCCCCGCTTCTGGGTGAGTAGGCACAATTCAGGAGGCTACAATGAAGTTAGGATTGCGGATATTTGCCACAGTGGTGGTCGCTTTTTCACTCCTGCCTGCACTGCTTGCGGAAGACTCGGCAAAGCCGGCAGCCACAGCGAACAAGGATGGGGCTGTCAATTCCCGCGTCGCACCCGGCGCCGTGGCCAAAGCCAAGCCGGCTGCTACGACGTCAGCGCCCCTGCCAGCGTGGCCCATGCCGCAATCGAGAGGTGCGGCCAGCATTACTCCCAAAGTTGAACTTTTTCTGGGCTACTCGTTTTTGCGGAACGTTCCGGCTAGCGCCGGAAACCGGCTCGTTTACCTACATGGCGGCAGCACGTCCCTCGCTCTCAACGTGAATCGTCAATAAGGTGGCAACTGCCCAAGCCTTTTGACTCGCATTGCGAGCGCATAACGAGCAAACCGAATAATACCAGTAGACATCGCCACTCCTGGCCTCGGCGTCAACCTTCGGCCATGTCAGCAAGATGGTGCAGGGTCTTCGGCCGATCCACGCTGCGGCTATGAGCAATCCCAATCCGACCACCAAAGCCATGACGGCGTTCGGCCTCATCGATCTTTCTTCTTGCATCGCGACCTCTTCCTTAGCGTGTACCCCGCCGCAGGCACACCCCGTCTGCGCTTGAGATCATACGAGACTGAGTAGGCGAGGGACGAATCCTGGCGGCATTCTAGCACCCGAGCGACGAGATTCAACAGAAGCACGAGAAGCGATTGGTGGCAAGAGACGGCGGGTCTCGGCGGCCCAAACCCATCTGTATGCTAGAATCGTTTGCAGTTCTTGTCGGGGCAAAGATGCGCCGCGATTTAAGAGTTCTGAAGACCACCTGCCCGCTGGACTGTCCGGATACATGCAGCATTCTCGCGACTGTGGAGGACGGCCGCGTCACGCGCCTGCAAGGCGACCCTGACCATCCCCTCACGCGCGGTTTCCTTTGCCACAAGGTGGCGAATTACCATCGGCGACTCTATTCCCCTCTGCGTGTCCTTTATCCCCTGCGGCGAGTTGGTCCGAAGGGCGAGGGAAGATTTGAACGGATCACCTGGGACGCAGCTCTTGAGGAAATCGCGTCGTGCTTCAAGGAGATTATGGCGAAGCATGGTGGAGAGGCCATCCTGCCCTACTCCTACGGTGGCTCGCTGGGGATTGTGCACCGACTTGCCGGACACCGCTTCTTCTACCGCCTGGGGGCCAGCCGCCTCCAACGAACCATCTGCGATCCAGCCGCCATGGCCGGCTGGGACATGACCATTGGCAAGAACATTGGGACAGACCTTACACAGGCTGAGCATTCGGACTTCCTCGTAATCTGGGGAATGAACCTTGCCGCGACGAGCGTGCACTTTGTTCCCATTGTGAAGGCCGCCAGGAAACGCGGAGCTCGCGTGGTGCAGATCGATCCCTATCGCAACAGGACCTCGCATCTTGCGGACGAGCAACTGATGCCGCGGCCCGGCACGGGCGCGGCGCTGGCTCTCGGGCTGATGCATGTCCTCATCCGTGAGAACCTGGTCGACCACGATTACCTTGAGAAGTTCACGCTGGGATTTGAGGCGTTACGCGAGCGCGTGCTGGCGGAGTATCCGGTAGAGCGTGCCAGCCGAATTACCGGCGTTCCGGAAGATCAGATCGTCCGCCTCGCGCGTGGCTACGGCCGGGCTCGCGCCCCTTTCCTGCGCATCGGGTTTGCGCTCACGCGGCACGAAAACGGCGGCATGGCCATGCGGACCATCGCCTGCCTGCCCGGACTGGTGGGAGCTTTCCGCAAACGAGGTGGGGGAGCGCACCACGATACCGGCTCCAGCTTTGAGTTCAATTACGCCCGGGTGACCGGGGAAGAGGAATTCAAGCCCACGACGCGCGAACTCAACATGGTGAAGCTGGGCGAAATCCTGCTGGAAGAAAAGAACCCGCCCATCCAGGGACTCTTCGTTTACAACTGCAACCCGGCCGCCATTGCGCCCGACCAGGCGCGCGTGCACGCGGGCCTGCGGCGCGAAGACCTCTTTACGGTGGTGCACGAGCAGGTGCACACCGACACCGTGGATTTTGCCGACATCGTGCTTCCCTGCCCCACCTTCCTTGAATACCTCGACCTGTACAAAAGTTACGGCCACTACTATCTCCAGGTTGGGAAACCCGTTATCGAGCCGCTGGGTGAGGCGAAGCCGAACCTGGAAGTATTCCGCCTGCTGGCCCGGCGAATGGGTTTTGAGGACAAATGCTTTGACGACACGGAATACGGCCGGATGAAGCAGGCGTTGGACACTCCCTCAAAATTTCTGGTTGGCGTCGATTTCGAGAAACTCAAGGCAGGCGAGACGCAGCGTCTCAATCTTCCCGCCAACGAGGATCCGTTTGCAAACGGGTTCTATACACCTTCAGGAAAACTGGAATTCTATTCGGCGAGCATGACGAAGCTGGGCTTCGATCCCTTGCCCGCCTATATCCCTTGCTGCGAAAGCCCGGAAAACCACGCCCTGCAAGACAAGTTTCCGTTGCAATTGCTCGCGCCACCCTCGGTGCATTTCCTGAACTCCACCTTCGGGGCCGTGAAGGAACAACGCAACCGAATCGGAAAACCTGGAATCAAGATTCATCCCGCCGACGCGCGAGCACGCAACATTTATCCAGGCGACCTGGTGCGGGTTTTCAATGACCGGGGCGAATGCCAACTCTACGCCGAGGTCACGGAAGATACCCGCGAGGGCGTGGTAGTGGCGGAATCGATCTGGTGGCCCAAACACATGCCGGGTGGGCGCGGCGTGAACACTCTGGTTTCCACTCGTCTCACCGACCTGGGCGGGGGTTCAACTTTCCAATGCAACCTTGTGGAGGTCAGAAAATAGTAGACGGTAGACGGGAGAAGGTGGGCGGCGGCGCACCGGGGCAGACAAATTCCCCCTACAAATTAGATTGTGTCGTCGGTGATTTGGCCGTCGAGGCTGAGTCTTCCAAAAGGGGTGGGAAGGGTGATGTGCACGTGAGGCAAGGAACAGGCCTGTTTGGCCGCGCGAGGCAGCTCACCCTGGCAGGAAGGGCCGGCCGGGGGCGCCGGGGTCTCGCGCGCTGTCGTGAAGTCAGCCTCAACATACAGCCACATCTTCATGATTTCGAAGCCGCGTCTCCAGTGACTTTCGATCGGCTTCCCCGCTGCGCAGCGGAACTCCAGGAAGCCGTTCATAAGGATTACAAGCACCAAGGCCAAAAGCACCTTTTTCATCGCCGCTGTCTTCCTTTTTCCGAGCTGTTGGCAAGTCGGATTTATGACAACCTTTTGCGTTCCGATAATTCTGGACTCTCTCAGGTCGTCCCAGCTTCATAACAATAGACGTGTGAGCTTCCCCTTGGGTTAGCCTGCGCGCGTAGAATTTTTCGACTTTGGGACACTTAACCCTGGCAGGAACTTTCGGGTAGACTGCGCGGGGCTGATGGCAGCAGAGGCGGTTCGAGCCCCGCCTCTACAGGACAGAAATCCCTCGGCGGTCCCGCCTCGGCGGGCAGAGATCGCCGTTCTAGAATTGCCACGGACCCAGAGAACAGGTCCGCGCTACAAGAACCCGAACAGTTCTGCTAACATACCGGAGATGTACGACGAAATCGTAGCCGTCACGGAAAATCGACCCCTTACCGGCGGCCATTTCCTTTTGAGTTTGGATTCTCCACGCCAGGCGCAGGCGACGCGCCCTGGCCAATTCGCCATGGTGCGCGTGCTGGGTCGCTCCGATGTCCTGTTGCGGCGGCCCATGAGCATCTACGACGTCAAGGCGAGGGACTCAGGAAGCCGGCGAGGCCACGCTTCGAAACCTCCCCGGATCATGCAGTTCCTGTACAAAGTGGTGGGGCGCGGGACGCGCTTGATGGCGGAACTCAAGCCGGGCGATCGGGTGGGATTGCTGGCGCCGCTGGGTCATGGCTTTTACGAGGAAGAATACATGCCGCACGCGCAGGCCGCCGATGAGGTTCTGCACGTCGCCGGTGGGATCGGCATCGCGGCGCTGTTGCTGCCCGCCAAGCAACTCGCCAAAGCGGGCATTCGCCAGAAGCTGTTTTTCGGTGGACGGACGAAAGCTGACCTCGTGGGCTTGGACGAGTTCAAGCCCGTTGTAAGCCAGATCAAGCTGGCCACGGAGAACGGGTCGCGCGGGCATAGGGGTTATGTCACGCAGCCTCTCCAAGACTACCTGAAGCACCATCCGAACAAGAAATTTCTTGTGCTGGCGTGTGGCCCCTGGGCGATGCTGTATGCCACGGTGGAACTCGCGAGGAAGTACGGGCACCCGTGCCTGGTCTCCATGGAAAACCGCATGGGGTGTGGCCTGGGCGTTTGCCTCGGCTGCTGCATCCGCGTGGATGGTCAGGGGCACGAGGCGTATCAACGGGTCTGCACCGAAGGCCCGGTGTTCTGGGCGGAGAAGATTGTCTGGGAGGAAGAGACTATCGCGAAGACGTAGAGCGCAAATCAAAGAGCAAAAGGCAAAAACTAAAGGGCAAAAATGAAAGTCAAAGGCATGTAAGCGGGTACGGAAAGAATCCCGATGGCAGAGCGGACCAAGAAGCGAGCAAAAAGCAAGGGCGCAGCGCGAGCGGTGGGCCAGACGCCGGTCTCGGTGGCTGGCAGCGCGGCGAACAAGCAGCGCACAGGCTTCGTTCCGCAGATTGAGACCGAAATTGCGGGCGTGCGTTGCCAAAACCCGGTGTGGACGGCGAGCGGAACTTTCGGCTACGGGAAGGAATTCGCCCACCTGGTCGACTTGAACCAACTGGGCGCCATTGTGGTGAAAGGCATCTCCCCCGAACCGATGGAAGGAAACCCTTCGCCGCGCATTTACGAGACCGAGTCGGGGATGCTCAATGCGATTGGACTTCAGAACGTGGGGGCGAAAAGATTTCTCACCGAGAAGCTGCCCTTCCTGCGCACGCTGCGAGCGCGCTGCATTGTGAACGTTTTCGCCTATTCCACGGAGGACTATGTTCGGTGCATAGAAATCTTGAACGAAGGCGAGGGCATCGCCGCCTACGAGCTGAACATCTCCTGCCCCAACACGCGCTGTGGCGGGATGGTGTACGGCAGCGACGCGAAACTTACCGAAGAAGTGGTGGCGGCGGCGAAGAAGGCGGCGCGCTTCCCGCTGATCGTGAAGCTCTCGCCCAACGTCACGGACATCACCGTCTTCGCTCGGGCGGCAGAGGCGGCGGGCGCTGACGCCCTTTCACTGGTCAACACCTTCGTGGGCATGGCCATCGACGTCGAGACACAGACCCCGCGCCTGTCGAACGTGACAGGCGGGCTTTCCGGGCCGGCCATCAAACCCGTGGCCGTGCGTATGGTCTACCAAGCCGCGCGGGCCGTGAAGATTCCGATTGTCGGCATCGGGGGGATTGCCACAGCGGAGGACGCCCTGGAGTTCCTGATCGCGGGGGCGCGGGCCGTGCAAGTGGGTACAGCAAATTTCTACGCGCCGGAAACTTCCCTAAGGATCGTCGAGGGCATCCGCGAATACTGCCGGCGAAAACAAGTGCACCTCTCTGACCTCGTCGGCAGCCTGAAGATCCCTCAGGCTTCAGCCTCATGAAGCGCCGAACACTAGCGCTGGAGCCGGCCTCTCCCGTAGAGTCCGAAGCACATCCGTCCCCCTCTGCGGGATCGCACCCGGAAGAGTCGCGTGGCAGTTTGGAAAGGGTCTTGCGCCCAGTTAGCGTGGAAGGTGTTGCGGTGCGGGAGCGCAGGAACAAATGCCCTTAACTTTCAACGTCTTCCAAGATTTGGAGGTAGTGTTGGGCGCATGGAAAACCTGCGGCAGACGAGGATTTGGAAGACAGTTGCTGGGACGGGGGCAGGGAGAGTCGTTTCGGCCGAAAAGCCGCAGACCTGAAGGTCTACAAGAACTCGGGGATCAGAGACCGCCGCCGCACGCGGGGAGGGTCTGATTGACACCCTTCTGGCCCTCTGTTAGATTGGAGCATTAGGAGTTTTGCGCGGAAGAATTCTGCTACCAACACGGCAGTTTGGGGGATGGCTGGTTCTTGCCACGGTGCTGCTTGTGCCGCCTGGGTGCGCAGTCCGGCGGACGACGCGGATTCATCCTTCTCACATACCACCCACGGCGCTTGAGGCCTCCGCAGCCGAGCTGGCCGCTCGAATCAACAAGCAGAGCGAAGCCATACGGACGGTCGTGGCCACGGTCGAATTGGAGCCCACCACCGGCTCTGTGTATTCCGGAGTGATCAAGGAATACCACGACGTCAAGGGCTTCATCCTCCTGGAGAAGCCTGCGATGATCCGCATGCAGGGCCAGGCGCCCGTCATCCGCACCGAGATCTTCGACATGGTCTCCGACGGCGAGGAGTTCCGGCTCTATATCCCGCCCAAGCAGAAGTTCATCGTGGGTAAGACGGCATTCCGCAGGCCGGCGAAGAACGCCCTCGAGAACCTGCGACCCCAGCACATTCAAGAAGCGCTGCTCACTCCAGGCATCGATACGGATCGTGAGAAGTACTTCACGCAAGAAGAGGAAGGGGGTGGGGAGCGGTTTTACGTGGTCACAGTCCTCGAACCCGGCGAAGCAGGCGAATTGAACCTGAAGCGGAAAGTCTGGTTTGACCGCTCGAACCTGGAAATCGTGCGCCTGCAATTGTATGGGCCACAGGGCGCCTACATTGAAGACGTGCAATACTCCAACTACCGGGACTTCCAGGGCGTGCATTACCCCGCGCGCATTGAGGTCAGCCGACCCATTGAGGACTACCGCCTGACCATCAGCATCCTGAAGGCCACCTTCAACGAGCCCATCGCGCCGGAGAAATTCGAACTAAAGAAACCCGAGGATGCGCAGCTTGTGGACCTGACGGCCACTCGCCAGAGGGAGGAGCCGCGTGGTCAATAGAATGATCCTCAACAATATCCTTCACCGGCCCATCCGAACGGCCGTCAGCGTCCTGGCGGTCGCCATCGAAGTGGGGATGGTGATGACGGTGGTGGGATTGACCACGGGCTTGTTGCACGAGACCGCCAAACGGGTGGAGGGGGTGGGGGCCGACATCCTGGTTCAGCCCCCCAATGCCTCCTTCCTGTTCGCCTTTAACTCGGCGCCCATGCCCATCAAGGTGGGGGAGCGCCTGACCCAGATTCCGCACGTTCTGGCCGTCGCCCCGGTGCTGTTTCAGTTCAACTCCGTGGGCGGAATCAACATCATCTATGGCATCGAGATGGAAAGCTTCGACCGGGTGACGGGGGGATTTGTCTACCACTCGGGCGGGCCGCTGGCCGGCCCCTATGACATCCTCGTGGACGATTGGTTTGCCAAGGCCAACCATTTGAAGGTTGGTCGAACCCTGAACATGCTGAACCACGATTTTCGGGTGGTGGGAATCGTGGAACACGGCAAAGGGGCCAGGCTTTTCATTCCCCTGGAGACGGCGGAAGACCTTTCAGGGGCGCGCGACAAGGCTTCCATCTTCTTCGTCAAATGCACCGAGCTCGGCTACTCCGAGGACACCATTGCGGCCATCCACCAGTTACTGCCCAAGTACCAGATCCTTTCGATCAAAGATTACATGTCGATGATGACGTCCAACAATCTGCCGGCGCTCAATGCCTTTATCACCACCATGATCGCCATCGCGGTGGGGATCGGATTTCTGGTTATCTTCCTTTCTATGTACACAACGATTACCGAGCGGACGCGCGAGATCGGCATATTGAAGTCGCTGGGAGCATCAAAAGGGTATATCATTCAGGTCATCCTACGGGAGGCTGGTCTCCTCAGCGCGGTAGGGATCGTAGCCGGCTTGGGGGGCTCGGTGATTGTCCGGAAACTAATCCTGGCGTACTTTCCGACTCTTTCGGTCGATCTCACGATGCTGTGGGCCTTCTGGGCGGCGTTGTTGGCCATCGGGGGCAGCCTGCTGGGAGCGTTCTACCCGGCTTTGCGCGCTGCGCAGCTTGACCCCGTCGATGCATTGGCGTATGAATGACGTCAGTTGTCCGTGGTCAGTGGTCCGTCGCTGAACCACCTTGGACTACGGACAACGGACCAAGGACGAAGATGGAACCCATTATCGCCACACAAGATCTGAAGAAGATCTACCGCCTCGGCAAGATCCATGTGCCGGCGCTGCGGGGGGTGGACTTGGTGGTTCAGGAAGGCGAATTCGTGGCGGTAGTGGGGCCTTCCGGTTGCGGGAAATCAACCCTGCTGCACATTCTGGGTGGCTTGACGGGCCCCACCAGCGGCAGCGTCCTGGTGGATGGGAACGACTTCCGCAGCATGGATGATGCCGACCGCACGCGGTTCCGGCGGCACAAGATCGGATTCGTGTTCCAGCGCTTCAACCTGCTCCCCACGCTGAGCGCGCGCCACAACATCGCCATCGCCCAGCACATCCAAGGAAATGGTTTCAATCCTCACCGCTTCGAGGCGATCGTGGACATGCTGGGGATCCGGGAGAAACTGGATCACCGGCCCTACGCGCTTTCCGGCGGCGAGCAGCAACGGGTAGCCGTCGCGCGGGCGGTGATTTGCGAGCCCAAGATCCTGCTGGCCGACGAGCCGACAGGAAACCTGGACACGGAGAATTCCCAGGCCGTCCTGAACATGATAAGGGAGTTGAACCGTTCCTTCCGGCAGACCGTCCTGATGATTACCCACAACCCTGAAGCCGCCGCCGTGGCCGACCGCATTGTCCGCATGCGGGATGGGCGGGTTATTTCCGATTGATTCTCGCGGCGTTTCCCGTTATTTTCTTCGCGGCGAGAAAGAAGCATTCTGTAGCCACGGCCCAGCTGTCACGACCGGGTCGCGGCGACCGCCACGAAGGTACGTGCGCACGGAGCGCCGCCACCGCCGGGAATTATGGCTGAAACAACTCAACTGCGCGACCAGACCTTCCCGCCGGCGGAGCAGCAAGGCAGGGTAGGGGCCCTGGAGCGGGCCTGGGCCAAGGTCAAACACGTTGTGGTCCGATGCATCTTCTGGTCCTATGAGCGGGGAACGTGGCAATACGACCTCATCGTCCTCGCCATCCTGGCGTTCATTTTCCTGACCCCGCGGTCGTTTTTTAACGACCGACCCACGCTTCAGTTGACCGACCTACGGCATATCCAGGGTTTTGTCGAGGTGGGTCGCAGCAAAGATGGCTGGCGCTACCTGGTGGATGCGCGATTGGTGGAATCGCTGGCTCCCCAAAAGCCGGAAGACGCCATCCGGGAAATCCTCCGGCGGCGGCTGCAAAAGCCCTTCACGGTGAAGTCGCTTGACGTCGTGCGTGACCGCAACAACGTCATCCTCGGGTATACGGTGTTGGTTGCCCAGTGAGCACGCTCCTGGAAGACAGCAGGGGCGGTGCGGAACTCCTCGCAGGGATCTGACAGCGTGAAAAACAGACTTTTCGAAACCTCGCTCTGCCTGGGTATGGCCTGGATGGCGCTGGCGGCAACCCGAACCGCCGCGATGGGCGCGCCCGCACCACGCAAGGGCAAGATGCCTCCTGACCTGGCTGAAATCCTCTCCCGGATGAACGACGCCGCGAAGCGGCTGAAAACGATCTCGGCCAACCTCGAGTACACCAAAGTCACCGTGCTCGTGAACGACCAGTCGGTGGAAGAAGGCCAACTCTTCTTTCACAAAGCCAAGAGTCCCGATGTCCTCATCAGCATGCGGAAGCCTGACCCGAAGTACATCTCCTTCAGGAAAAATAAGGCGGAAATCTACTTGCCGAAAATCAACCAGGTCCAGGAATACGACCTGGAGGAGCACAGCGGTCTGGTGCAACAGTTTCTGCTGCTGGGGTTCGGCACGGAGACAGGGGAATTAAGAAAATCGTACCAGGTGAAATACCTGACGGAAGAGGAGATCGACGGCGATTCGACGGCGGTGCTGGAGTTGACGCCGCGGAATGAAAGCATCGCCGCACAGTTAACCAAGATTCAATTATGGATCAGCGAGGAATCCTGGCTCCCCATCCAACAGAAGTTCTTTGAACCCGGAGGAGACTACCTGATTGCGCGCTATTCCGGGGTGAGAGTAAATCGCGAGCTCCCCTCTTCCACCTTCCAGATTCCCTACCAAAAAGACGTAAAACGAGTCAAGATGCGCTAAGGGTTGAGCGCCGCGCGGACCCAGTGAACTCCCGCGAGGGAGAGCGAAGGTTGCCCTGAGCAGAACCTTGACGTCCGCAGGGCGTATCCCCCCGCGCCCGGCGGGCGAAGAAGAAACCACGCCAAACACCTTGCGACGGCGAATTGTGCGCAAAGCTTGAAGAGCCGCGGACCCGGAAGCAGGGCGGCGGCAGAAGGTCAGGCTGGAGGGATCCCGCCGTTCAGCAGTTGGAGTGGCCGTTGGGGGCCAGGACGCGCTGCTGCACGTTGTCTTTGAGGAGAGTCCAGAAAGAAGCGTCCAGATAGGCACGGATCGAGACGTAGCACCCGCCACAGGTGTTCGAGGGCACAAACTTCGCCTTGATTTCTTTCTGCGAAGCGTAAGTGGCCTCGACCATCGAGCAGGGGCGCAGGCCACCATCGGGCGTCACCACCAGAAATCGGCGTCCGGCGTTGCACCCCGGGATGGTGCCTCTCTTGAAGAAGTCATAGGTCCCGGAAAGAGTCCAGCCCGAGTTGATGATCCTGCCATTCTTCGCTTTCACCTCCGCCAGCTCATCCATCGTGCGCCGCAGCAGTTCAAGGTCATCGAAAGAGCTGATGTAATGCTCCATGCTTTGTGTGCGCAAGGGGGTGTAAGCGCTGTAAGAGATCGAGACGCCCCATTCCTTGGCTTTTTCATAGGTGGCGCGCAAGGTGGGGAGGTTTTCGCGAGTGATCGCCGTGTTCAAGACCACGTCGTCGTGGCCGTGACGGGCCAGCGCGGGGACGAGCTTCTCGAGATGAGCGTAAAGACCGGGAGAGCGACGAAAATCATCGTGGCGCGCATCAGGAAAATCCAGAGAGACGGAAAACTGGTTAACCCCCAACGCCCGCAACGTCAGGTATTTCTCCTCCGAGAGCAGACGTCCATTTGAGACCAGGATCGTGTAGGGCAGGCCGCTGGGCTCTTTGACGGCGCGGACAATGTCTTCCAGGTCCTTGCGCAGCAGTGGTTCGCCCCCAGAAAGCTGCACTGCCATGGGCTTTAATTCGGCGCGCAGGCGACGGTAGTCCGGCGCTCGGAGCAAGCCCGGCGGTTCCGGCTTGATGCCGCCTTTGTCGCAATGCTTGCAGTTAGCGACACACGAATGCGTCAATTCAAACGAAACCACCAGTGGTCGGTCAGTGACAAAACTCCAGGTGCCCCTGGTAATCATGCGAGCGGCCCGGGCAAAAGGTATCGTTCTCACGTTCTGCTCCGTGGTGACAGAATGGACTTCTTGGACAATGGGCACATCCGGGCAGGCCGCGCCGTTAAAGAGCCGACCGCTGCCAGGTACCTAGGGGGGATAGGATACGCTTCGCAAGCCGTCTGAGCAAGGGGAACGTTGGCCCACCAGCAAAGCCCACGATTAGGCTGCCTCCAGTTTATGAACGCTTGATGCCCAAAAAAGACATTTCAAGTTTGATTTCTCGCCGTTCAGGTCTTGATGGTTGTCAACCCGAAGGGCGAACCTTAGCCTATAACTCCCTTTGCTGGATGGGGCCTGAAGGGCCAAGCCAGACGAAATCATGCACAACCACCTAATACCCGGGCAAGGGTTCAGGAGCATCTTCAGCCTGCTGCGCAGCATCGACAAGGGCAATCTGCGAGCCACCCCAGAGCTGAGATATTGCCAATGACCCGCACAGCCTTGCGGCGGAAAATCCGCTTCGTTCAGACCCGGCTTCGTGAATGGAGGATGATCGCCAAGGGTTTACTCTCCACCCAGCACCCCGTGCTGGCCCACCTGATTCCTATCCGGCGTTGCAATCTCTCCTGTGGCTATTGCCACGAATACGATGACTTCTCGAAGCCGATCCCCCTCGCGGACATCTTCCCGCGTGTCGATCGTCTGGCGGAGCTGGGGACAACCATTATCACTCTGAGTGGTGGCGAACCTCTGCTCCACCCGGGACTGGAAGAAATCATCTCACGCATCCACGGCCACGGCAGCATCGCGGGACTGATCACCAACGGGTACCTCCTCACACCCAAACGAATCAAGCGCCTGAATGAAGCCGGCCTGGACCACTTGCAGATCAGCATTGATAACGTGGCGCCCGACGACGTCTCGAAGAAAAGCCTAAAGGTTCTGGATCAGAAGCTGCTCTGGCTCGCCGCCTGCGCAGAGTTTCAGGTTAACATCAATTCCGTGCTCGGCAGTCCCGTCAGGAATCCCGAGGACGCGCTGGTGGTGGCGCGGCGCGCGCTGGAATTGGGCTTTACGAGTACGGTGGGCATCCTGCACGACCATGAGGGCCAGCTCCAACCCTTGGGCGAGCGGCAACAGCAGATCTTTGCGGAAATCATGGGCATGGGCAAGCGCTCCTACTCGCGCTTTAACCGCTTCCAGAGGAACATTTCTCGCGGGGCGCCCAGCGACTGGCGATGCCGCGCGGGAAGCCGCTATCTCTACATTTGTGAAAATGGGCTGGTGCATTACTGCTCGCAGCAACGAGGCTACCCCGGCATTCCTCTTCTGGAATACACACAGGAGCGCCTCCAGCGCGAATACAGCACACGAAAGTCCTGCGCCCCGCGCTGCACCGTTTCCTGCGTGCAACAGGTGGCCATGCTGGACAACTGGCGCGACCCGCAAACCCGCCAAGCCTTCCGCCCCGCCGATGCCCTCGTCCAGTTGCCGCCCTCGCTCGAAGAAATCTAACAGTTTGTTGAAAAACTCGCCCGGCATGTCATTCTGAGGAGCCGCAGGCGACGAAGAATCCTGTAAGTTCTTGAAGACCCTAAGGAGAGATTCTTCGCTTCGCTCAGAATGACAGGTTCAGAACGTTTTTCAACAAACTGCCAATTCCCGTCGCGGTGGGAATCGTCAATTGTGAATTGCGAACCGCGCCGGCTCGGCTGCATGATTCACCATTCACAACTCCTCCCTTCACCATTCACCGTTCACAATTCCTCCCCTCCCAATTCACCATTCACAATTCATAATTCACAATTCAACCGGATGACCCGATGAATCAATGACCCGATGGGGCTCCCAGCCCCAAATTCCCCTTGCACAACGTTTGTAAAGGAATTACTGTTAGACTGATACCTTCGCCCTATACCTAGACCGGACGACCGCCATGGGCGAGATTGCCGGCATCATGGGTGTTCACACGTGGCTGGTAGCCGGTGAGTGCCACAACTTCGCCGCACACATTGAAAAGGGGGCGCCGCAGTTGTCCGGGCTGGCGGTAGCGTCGCGACACGCAGGAGTAATCGGGCTGGATGGCGTGCACGCCCGAAACCGTGGACGAATCGAGATCGATTCCTGTTTCCGGACCCAGCAGGCGGACCCATTATATTTACCCTTGACATGGGTCCAGAGTCGTGATAGGGTTACGAATTAAGGAGGTTCAAACATGAGCCAACCTACTACGACTGCAGCGGCAGAAATCCCAGTTACCACCACGGAGACTCACAGGAAGAAGACCCCGATGGCGCTCGGTGTGATTACGGCCGGGATGCTGGCGGATCTTTACTTGGTCCCTCGCAGGGACACGCGCAAGAAGACGGGCTATCAGCGGGAGGTCTCTCCCACGCGCGTCAACCGTTTGATAAGGGACCTCAGTGAGAACAGGGTTGACCTACCAACCGCAGTGTTACTTAATCTGCGAACCTACAAGCCTGGTATTCATCTGGTCCCTCGAGACGGACGTGAGTTCTTCTGCCCCAGTGCCGAGAAGCTATATGTCGTTGACGGGCAACATCGGGTGGAGGCGTTGACCCGCCTTGTACAGATGGATTCGGACAAGTGGTCCCAGTACGAAATTCCGTTCGTTTGTATGTTGGGTGCCGACGAGCGGGAAGAGATGGAGCAATTCTATGTTGTGAATTCGACCGCCAAGAGTGTGAGAACTGACCTGGCTCTTGATCTCCTAAAGCAGCGGGCCGAATCGGACCCGGGCGTGATGGAGTCTTTGATTGAACGGAGCGAATCCTGGAAAGTCAAGGCACAGACCCTGGTCGAAGAACTCAGTGTTTCGCCTATTTGGCGGAGTCGGATTCGACTTCCCGGCGATCCAAGAGGAGAGACTTCGCTCACCTCTTCAGGCATGGTTGCATCGCTCAGACAACTTTTGGGCACACCGTACTTTGGCTCGATTACTACGGCGAATCAAGTTAAAGTCCTCGACGGCTACTGGCAGGGAATACGTCAGGTGATTCCTGCCGCGTTTGATGAGCCTTCGCAGTACGTTTTGCAAAAGGCGACAGGAGTGATGGCTATGCATGCGTTGTTGATCTCCGTCATCGAGTATGTTCGGTCGAAGGGGGAGTCCGTGATCGAGCCCGATTCTTATGCCAAACCCTTGAAGGGTGCGCTGCTCGAACTCGAAGGCGACACAGGAACGGGTGACGTTGCCCGGGGGGCCGATTTTTGGAGGGCAGGGCCAGATGGGGCAGCTGGTTCCTTCAGCAGTAACGCTGGGCGGCGCGTTCTGGTTGCCAAGTTGAGAGCCCTGCTCCCGCCATTGGACGTGGAGTAGCGGGTCCCAGAGAGTCGATGGAGGGCGGCGGAGCATCAGAGCGATGTCAGCGAAAGAGCGGACGAAAAAGGAGATGGTGCTGTGGGGCCTCGGCATGTGCGGAGGCACCAAGGGATTCGTTGATACTGAGACCGTTGGCGTTTTCCTGTTTGAACGGCACCCAGGCATTTTCGGCTTGAGGGCCCATCCGCAATACCCCGATATCGACGTTGCGCGCGTCCAATTGGCGGATGCCAAGAGAGATAAGGGCCCTGATGACCCCATTCGGGTCATCCAAGACACGGACGAACGAAAGATGAAAGTGCGGCAGCGCGGCGACGATAAACGTGTTCTCTCCAGGGATCCAATGTGGAAGTTAAATGAGGAAGGAATCCGCTGGTATGACGAACACCATGAGGCCATCCAACTGTATATCGACTCAGTTGCGAACCTCGGGGAGCGACGCGCGCGTGGATCCATCCGCGTGAGCGCGAAACGAATCTCTGCAGCGGTGATTGACCGGATCCGCAAGCGGTCATCATTCGTGAAGTTCACTAGAAATCCAGGAGTTGTCTACGATGAGAAAGCCCTCCCAATCCTAGACTTCTTCGCGGTGTTCAACGTAGACGCCCATACGCCTGAAAATCTCTTTCAGACTGCGCGCACTCGAACCCTCGCGGCGGTCGAGAGTGGTTCGGTCGAGGAGATGTACGTGAAAGAGCTTTCGCGGCTCTACGGCCACCGGTATCGAAATTACTACGACGAATTGCTCGCGGAAGGAGACTGAGAAGATGGCGAACCTCGTGCTCAAAAGCGATGTGAGTAACGACCTGAAACAAAACGCTGACCAGATCGGAAGCGTAGCTAAAGCTCTCACAGAATTTGTTTGGAACTCAGTGCAATACCAGCCAGAAGGGCAAACGGCAGAAGTGACAGTCATCATCACCCGGAACAGGACGGGTGGTATCCACGAGGCTTACATCGTGGACAACGGCCGGGGAATGACGGCCGTGGACCTTCAAACATTTTTCACGATGCACGCGGAAAACCAGGACAGGGTCCTGGGCAAGGTTGGGCGCGGAAGGTTCGGTACAGCTGCAAAGGCGGCGGCTATGGCTGTTGCCGAGGAGATGGTGGTCGATACTGTGAGGGACCGCGAACGCACGGTCGCCACCCTTCGTCGCGACGCCTTAACTGCAGGTTCCTCGGAGATCCCCATACCGTCGACCACGAGCCGTTCAGACAAACCCAATGGAACGCGTGTAATTCTGCGTCAGTTTCGGCTTAGGCGATTCAAAGAAGAGGCCGCCAGATCCTATTTGCAGCGTGCACTGGGGCGCACCCTAATCAGGCACAAGGTGACATGGAACAACGAGGTTTTGACATACAGCGAGCCTGCGCATCGAACTGAATGGGTGCTAGAGCCGCCGGAGGAATATGTGCCAGAAATCGGCAACGTGAAGCTTCTCATATGCCTGTCAGAGAATTGGCTTTCGGATATCGAACGCGGTATAACAATCACCGCGAACGACGTGGCGCACGAATGCAATTTTCTCGGGGACTACGGTAATTCTCCTTACGCTGGTCGAATCTTTGGCCGGGTGGACGCACCCCTGCTAGAGGAGGAAGACGAGGAGGGGCGGCCCGCCTATACTGCTGATCGTACGATGACGCTCAACCGGGAAAACCTGCGCGTGAACGCATTACTCTCTTGGGTGAACGATGCGGTTGGGGACATCGTTAAGACGCTCGAGGCTGAGGAGAAGGCCCAAGAGGATCGCGTTCGACAGGAACAGCTGCGTAAGACTGCCAAGACGATTGAAGAGGCGCTCAATCGGCGACTTGCGCGTGCTTTCGAGAACATGGAGCGCAAGGTGAACTTAAAGGCGTCAGGTAGCCCGTTCCCGCAGGGCCTTGATGTGCAAAACTCCGATCTTTCCACGACCGAAGAGGTATCGAGCGGAGACCAAGGGAGCCAGGAGTACATTCGTGACGACGATTCAACGTTGCGATGGCGGGAGGCCGTCGAGACTGAGAAGGGCGACATGAAGGTACGCGAGAACGAACGCAATCTAGAGCATGATGGCGGCAAGCGAGGTGATGACGACAGGGAGGCCAACGCGATCCAAGACCCCCAAGGGGAGAAGGGCGCCAAGTCGCGCGAGACAAAGCAGGGCAGCCGCAAGAAACTCCAGCCAAAAGGAAGCTTCCGTGTCATCCCCAAGCCCATGGGGCCGGACGCTCCCCGCGCGCATTATGCCGCAGCGTACATGACTATCTACGTGAATACTGACCATCCACAGATTGCGGCAACCGGCGACGCATCGGCAGCCGAGTTCAAGATATTGCTGGCAGAGTGTGCAGCAAGCGAATTCGCCCTCGCTCTTACGGAGATGCGAATCGAGAATGGCGACCCGGACGTGGACCCAAGTCAGTGGCCGACAATCATTACGGCAATCCGGCGCGAGCAAAGCGAGACTGGCGCCGAGCTCGCCCAGGCTATTGCCGGTTATAGGATGGGCCTGTCCTGAGTGTTCTGAGCCCGATCGCAGGCCGGCGCCGAGACCCAGCTCTGCACGCCGACAGGCGCCATAGCGAAATCGCCGGCGAGGGGTGGTCCGCGCCACCCGCTTGGTTCATGTCAAGGCTCACATAGGAGGTAATGAGAGAGCAAATGCCAATTACGTTTGTCCCGAATCCGGGCGACGTCTTGATGTGTGATTTTGAAAGCGAGGGATTCGTCCGCCCTGAAATGGAAAAAGTACGTCACTGCGTCGTGATCTCCCCACGACTCAGGAGGCAATGGGGCACCTGCGTCATAGTACCATTTAGTACTCAACCTCCGTATCAAATCTATCCGTTTCACTACGTAATTGAGGCAAATAAATATGGTTTCTTCAAACGCGACACAGAGATTTGGGCAAAAGCGAACATGCTGACCCACGTCGGGTTCTCCCGCCTCGACAGGGTAATTGACGGCGGAATTTATTGCAGAAGATGCCTAGACGATGTTGATTTTAAGGGCGTTATGGTCGCAGTGCTCCACGCAGTGGGGTGCCCGGAACTTGTCGCACATTTTGCTTGACAAAGGACCGAACTTACCCTACAGTGCAACTTAGAGCTAGCTAACTCGAAACCCGCTAAGTCGGGATTGAACGAATTTACGCCCCGTCAAGGGTGTGAGCCTTTGGCGGGGCGGCTGCTTTCTCGGGCCTTGCGAGTGCGCCGCCGCAGCGCGTAGCCACGGCACGATTTGGGTGCCGCGGGCTTTTCATTTCGGTCACAAACCCACGCTTGATTCAAATCTCGAATCAATCGTGGCGACGACCTGGGGGTAAGGGGGAGAGCGCGTTCCGGCGGGTTCAAACCCCGCCCTTCCGCGAATTCGCCGGCGAGATGAACCCTTTCACCTTCATGGCAACGCCTAACCCTTGATCAGGCCGACTTGGACAAGACCCGTCCTGGCCAGCCTAACACAATACCGCTGGCGGCGAGCCGAGTCGGCAACGGCTTTGTTAGCCGTGCATCATCAAGACTCGAACTCACTTCGAGGTACGCCTGACATTCGAATAATGGATTGCAGCGTCCCGATGTGGAGTTCCTTATGATCCGGGACGGGGACGGTTATCGTGCCATCAGGCACACTTTTCTGCATTACGATGTGGCTTCCGCGTCTTCGCACTTCCACGAAGCCGTGCCGAGCTACAATCGCACAAACCTCTTTGCCTGAGAGGACACGCAGCTTACCCAGTGGCAACCTCCACTTGGGTGACGTATATGTCGCCATGGAGGCGTTGCTTTACCTCTTCGGGAGATGCGCATTCGAAAAACAACTCCAGCGCCTCCCGAAGATTGTCCCGGGCCTGTTCAATACTGTCCCCTTGGCTGGCAATATCCAACTCCGGACACAGCGACACATAGCCATCGCCTTCCGCTTCGATAATTGCCGTCAGCTTCATCAAATGACCTCCTCTGAGAACCCCCCGCAACAAGGCTATCTCATTTTAGCCCCGCATGGATAAAACCGCTTCTGTCCAGCCCAACACGAAACCGCAGGCGGCGCAGGCTCTCTCCGTTCAAGCGATTTGTTAGCCGACCATGTGGTCATATTCAGCATGGGATCCAATCCAGAACCAGAGTACCCCATCTGATGTCTCCACGCCGACTGCTCGATGATGCAGGCCGACCCTTGCTGACCAGAACCTGCCGACCTTTTTGAAATGGAGAGACGGATGATGTGGGTCTGCCTTCAACAAACCAAATGCCTTGTTGGCGAGTCCCTGCACCGAGGCTGGAAGCGCTCGGTAGCAAGCCCAGAAGGCAGGTGAAGCGTGATGGTTCACAGCTTCGTTGACCGTCCCGCAAGGTGGTCCCGTAAGGCATTCTCCGCCAAAGCATCTAGTTTCCCAGCCTTGACGTCAGCTTCAAACTGACGGTCCCAAACCTCAGCGTCGAATCTGACGAGCCACTCGCGCAATTGCGCCAGCTCCTCCCGAGAAAGCTCTTTGATTTGGCCCTCGATGATTTCCAGTTTGCCCATGAGTCGCCTCGGTTTTTAGAGTATATCAGAGCTGCCGCCGGCCAGCGACTTCCCTATTCTGACTCCTGAGTTCTGACTCCTGTCTTCTGCCGCAATCCCCATTCAACCTGCGCCAGGATTCCGCCCAAGATTCTGGCATCGTGGTTGGTAAGTCCAAGGTCCAGCATCACCCGACGCAGCTTGATGAGCGCCGCGTTGCGGCTTTTGGATTTCAGGTATCCAACCTCACCCAGCACGCGCGCCGCGCGCCCAAACAGATGGTCAAGAGTCTGGACATTTGCGAGGTCTGCCCGGCGGACGGTCAATCGAGGAGGCCGCTGCCGGACCGCTCCCGCGCGCGCCAATTCGTAAGCACAGACGGCCACAGCCTGCCCCAGGTTCATAGAGGGACAGCCAACAATTGTGGGGATTCGGACCAGCGCGTGGCAGTGGCTCAGGTGCTCATTCGAGAGGCCGGTCTTTTCCGAGCCGAAGAGAATTGCCGCCCGCCCACGAGCCTTGCGCCTCCGAAGCCAGGCGGGAAAGTCGGGGAGCGGGATGAGGTCGCGATCGAGATTCCTTCTTGACCCCGCCGTGGTCCCCACCACCAGCGTCGCATCGCCAATCGCTTCAACGAGGTTCGAGACCGCCTGTGCTGACCTGATAATCTCCTCCGCCCCAACCGCCGAGCGCGTTTCCTGCCACACGGGATCGTAGGGCGCCACCACCACCAGGTCCTGGAATCCGAAATTGGCCATGGCACGCGCCGCCGCCCCAATGTTGAGAGGGTTTCGAGGCCGCACCAGAACCACACGCCAATTGCAACGCTTGGCCTTCATCGCCTGGAATTGTAGCAGGAAGACGCCACGCTAGCAGCCGCCCGGCCGGCGTCCCTCGCCTAGGCAGGAGCACCGACCGAGCGCGGTGGTAGCAGAGCCTAGCCGCCGCAGGCGAGTTGATAAAGGCGCCCACGAGCCCAGCCGGATGGGAAGGTCGCGCCACTACTTCGGTTTGGGGGGCGGGGTAGTCGGCTGGCCGGGCTGGTCCGTGGGGGTGGCGGAGAGGATCCTCACGGTGGATTTGAATTGTTTGTAGTCCGTATACCGGATGACCTGCCGGATATGGACCGGGCCTGCGGAAAAATAGAGCTTGTCGTCCGCGAGGGTGTAGGTGGGAAACCAGTACTTGCCATCAATCTGTTCGCGGTAAGTGATGAACCGGGGGAAGAGGTTCTCACCCTTCCTGGTTTTGGTTTCGGGGACAGACTTGCCTTGCGATTTCACGATCTGGAGGTCGCGGTCATCCACCCAAACCGTCCCCTGAAAGTAGATCCGCCCTTTCTTGATCTCCTTGGGACGGACGGAGAAAACGTACGCCGTGATCTCATCCACCTTCACGTGACCCAGGTATTTGATGTCATATTCCGGCAGCTCATCCGAGGTTAATACGAAAGGCTGGATGCTGCGCATGGCTTCCAGGTCTTCGGGGCTGATGGAGACGCGGGTCAGGGTATCCACGGGAGCGTAAGTGACACGCTCAATTCGCTTGCCGGCATCGTCATAGAGGATATCCCATTCCTGCTGGTAGCGGCCATCCACATTGCCATCGGCATCCAGGGTCTCGACCTTGTTGATCTGGTGGTAGATGTAATTGTTGCGAGCTTCCTTGAACAACTTTTCCTTCGCGGCAAACTCCTGGATGATCTTCTGGGTCCGCTCAGGGCTGGGATCCCCGAGGTCAACGCCGGTCGGCTTGGGGGGTGCGGTATTGCCCGGGGAAGGGGCTGGCGTCTCAGTCGCGGGACCCTGCGCGGAATCCGCAGTAGTTGGCGGGGGTGCGGTGGCCATGGTGGAACTTGCCGGAGCCGCTGCGGGTGCAGCCGCGGGCGCGCTCGGCCTGGCGGGCCTGGCGTTTCTTGCCGCTCTTTGCAACGCCTCAATGACTTCGTCACTGGCGCCCGCATCATGGAACTTCTTCGCGAGGTCAGCGTTCATCAGGAAATTGACGCCGCGCTGTTCGATCAGCGAGATCATTTTCTGGGGCGTCGCCCCGCCCAGGAGGAGCAGCGTGACGTCATCCTGGCTCAACGGCTGCTCCGCCGCGAGCGCCAAGACGGCAACGAGGAGGGCAACTACCCACAGCCCGATTCTCCCTAGCACCCTTCTTGCCACGGTCTTATCGGTCTCCATAGGCTAACTCCCTTGCAAAAGCGGAGCCTCCAAAGAATGGCGGTCCTATCTAAAATAGACTCTAACACGCTCCGGAGAGTTGTATCGGTAAGCTCAGTTGGGAAAGCCCCGGGTGCAAGTTCGCGGGGGACAAACTCTCAACCGGTGGTAAGGAGGCGCGATGAAGACAAAGCCCGCGCCTCGATCAGAATCCAATCACCCCGGAAAAACCTCTATCGTGCCCGTCGCCGGTTCTTCAGTCGAGACTGATGTAGCTTGCGCCGGCTGCGCTTGGGCTTGGAAATTGCAAATGTGACCGTTCCCACCCGGCGGACTTTCCACTCATTGGCCGCCGGAGGTTTGGTTTCTGCTCCCATAGTTCTCTATTTGATCCTCCACAACAATGTGTGCCTTGATGATTATACAGGATAGTTCCTCCCACACGCGATGCCGGAAAAAGGCAAGGCCCTCCCCTGGCAAGCGCGGGGCAGGGCCGGCGCTGGGAGTTCTCAACGACGGGTCTTATTGGGCGGCCTCCAGCGAAGCCACTTCAATGGTCTTTCCCTTCAGAGTTCCGGTCACTTTCACTTTCTGGCCGGCAAAGTCCTTGGCTTTTGCTTGGTCGCTCAGCTCGTAGACTTTTCCTGTGGCGGTCTCGGCCAGCACCAGCCTGGCTCCGCCCTTCACGCATTCGAGCGTGCAGTCCTTGGCGCTTCCCGGCATCATGTGCTTCAACCCACACATGCTGTCGCTGATGTCCCCGACAAATGTTTTGGCGCCCTTTCCTGATTTCGGGGCGGCAAGACTCAAGCCGGCCCCAAGAAGAACCGCCAGACAAAGGGAAGCAAGTCTCCTCATCAAAGTCCTCCGCAAGCCAGAATTGAAGACCGGCGCCTGGAAGCCATGCGATTGGCTCCGCCAAGGCCAGTCATCCACAACCCCACGTCCACTTCGTATAAAGATGCGCCTATTTCCTACAGGTTGTGGGTAACTGACAAGAATTTCGGAGGGTCCAGAAACCGCATGAGGCTTCTCCCGGCCCTTTGCACACTGCTAGACGAGGAGCACCCAACTCCTTCAGCCGTCAGGTGGGATGAAGAGCGGAGGAGAGCCCTGATGCGAAACGACTCTCCTCCCTGACACCTTCGAGAAGCCTACTGGACCTCGATACTCTGGGCAACGTTGCCGGAACGGAGAGGCAGGAACTTGACCGAGGCCGACTTGCCGGACTGGCCTTCCAAGTCCGCCAGCTTGGCTTTCTTGCCACCCACCTTGATCCGGGTGGAGCCGGTGACCTTGAAATTGTAAGGCACGCCACCGGAGCCAGTAATGGCAACGAGCTTCTTATCCGCAGCCACCACGCTGATGGTCCCGGAAATTGTTTCGGGCTTGGCCGCCTCGGCTTTCACCGCCTTCTCTTCCGCCTTGGCCGCAGCGGGCTTCTCTTCCGCTTTTTCTTGGGCTACGACCCAGGTTGCTCCGAAAAAGAACACCGTCAATAGTGCCAGGAGCGCGAGCAAAGTTCTCTTCATGGCATATCACCTCGTTTTCCGCAGGATGATGCGGGATTCCTCTGGCATTTTCGGCCACATTATAATACCGGTAAGAGCTGTTTGCGCTTTTTTCCTAACCCGCTTCCTGCACGCTGCCTCGAGCGGTTTGATTCCCCTTCCCGGCTGCGCTAGACTTGCACAAAAGCGCGCAGGGGGTGATGTATGCAACTCGACATTTCCCCTCAGGCATGTGATCTCCTGGTCGAAATCCTGGAATCCTGGCGAAGCAACCTGCGGACTGAGATTCACCGGAGGGTGGATGCGGTTTGCAGACGGGAGCTCAAGGAGCAAGAGGGAGTCGTGGAGGGCGTGCTGCGCAGGCTTCGAGCCTCGCAGCCGCCAGCGGCTGCACCCTGATGCTTCCGCCGAGGGGCGGGTCCATTCGGCCTGAGAGCCGGCCGTCCGTGGGAACGGACGGCCGGCGTCGAGCACCGATCCAGGAGCTGAGATTACATCTCAGCTTTCTTGGCGTCCTTCTTGTGCTTAACTTCCGCCAGCGAAGTCACGGTAATCGCATCGCCGCTCAGCGTGCCCGTGACCTTCACTTGTTTGCCGCCCAGCCCCTTGAATTGATCCTGGGCATCAACCTGGTAGACTTTTCCGCCGGAGACGAGCACATACTTGGCGCCCCCGGAGACACATTTCTCCACGCACGCAGCGGCGTCTGCGCTCGCCGTCGAATGCTTCGCGCCGCAGTGTTCATCGCTGACCACGCCTTTCCAACTTTTGTCGGCAGCCCACCCCAGGCAGCCGAACAGCAGTATTGAGACAAACAGCATCATGAGTTTCCTGCGCATCGATTCTCCTCCTTTGAACCGTTGAAAGGTTTGTGGCTACTCCAGTTTTGCCCCAAAGCCCAAAGCCTGTGGCCCGGAGAGACACCACGCAGTGTTCCCGCGCCGTGGCCTGGAGCCTTCGAAATGCAGGATTGGTCGAATAACCCGCTCCCGCTCTGTTGTTGAACAACCTGCCCTGAACGGACGTAATTCTAACCACAATATGATGCCCAAATCAACTTGAGGTTACTCTCTAAGCGACTTCTCGCCGACCCGGAGCACCCTTTTACGTCAGGCGATAGCGACCCGAACAGACCCCTTTACCCCGACGCCCCAGCCGGTCCGGCCTGCTCCCGCTGCCTGATTGGACAGCGGCAGCCCTCCGGCGGCGCCCGCAAGGTCCTATTGGGAACCGCGCCTAGCCCCTTTTTTCGGCCTGAAGTTTGTGGTGGAGGGTTTCGCTCTGAACTTTTGATTTGCAGGGCTCACAAAATCTTTCTTTCGACGGCTTGCCGCAAATCATACAAACGCGGCGCTTGCCGGAATGTTTCACAAGGCCTCCTTGAGAGCGTCCCAGGCCCGCGCGGCACAATCCGCCAGGGCCTTGGCTTCTACCTGGCGATTTGTGCAGTCACCCCAACTCGCTTCCCAGTAACCCGCCTTGCTCGGTCAACTCGCCCACATGTTATCATGCCTGACCTGGCAGACGCAGATAGCATTTTTGAGAGGTGAGGATTACTACCCTGGAAATGAGTCCGACGCGCCGGCGCTTCCTTCATACTTTAGTCTCCTCGGGGCTGGCGCTTGCCACGCCCCTGCGCCTGCTTGGGCAAGGGATGTCAAGCCGGGGAGTTCCACCCGCGCCGCGGCCCAAGTTTTCCGGCCGCCCTTTCCCCGTGTCGTTCACGGACGTCAGCGCACGCGCCGGTCTGACGGTCCCTGTTGTCTACGGCGAAGAGTACGTCAAGAAATACATTGTGGAGGCCAACGGCCCCGGCATCGCCTTTTTCGACTATGACCAGGACGGCTGGCTGGACATCTTCCTGGTGAACGGCACGCGCCACGCGGGCTTTCCTCCCGGCCAGGAGCCGACCAACCATCTCTACCACAACAATCGGGATGGCACATTCACCGACGTCACCCAGCAGGCCGGCCTCACCCACACGGGCTGGGGCTATGGGGTCTGCATCGGGGATTACGACAACGACGGCTACGATGACCTCTTCCTGACGTATTACGGGAAAAACGTTCTTTACCACAACAACGGGGATGGCACGTTTACGGACGTGACGGAAAAAGCCGGATTGAAGCAATCGGGCATTCGCTATGGAACGGGCTGCACTTTCGTGGATTACGACCGCGACGGCCACCTTGACCTCTTTGTATCCCATTACATCGATCTGGACCTGGCCAAGACGCCGGTGGGTGGCGCCAACCGCTACTGCATGTACAAGGGAGTCTCCGTCAACTGCGGTCCGCTGGGCCTCGCCAAGGAGACCTGTTCGCTCTACCACAATAATGGTGATGGCGCCTTCAGCGACGTCACTGCCAAGGCGGGTCTCAAAGCAGCAGGCGGTCGTTATGGTTTGAGCGCCGTGGCGTTTGATTACGACAACGATGGATGGCCCGACCTGTTTGTGGCCTGCGATTCCACTCCCAACCTGCTTTTCCGCAACAACCGCGATGGAACTTTTTCCGAGGTCGCCATGGAGGTGGGCGTAGCGGTCAACGGCGATGGCCAGGAGCAGTCCAACATGGGGGTGGCGGTGGGGGACTACGATGGCGACGGGTACCTCGACCTTTTCCTTCCCCACTTCAGCGACGATGCTCCGATCCTCTATCATAATGTCAAGGGGGAGTACTTCGACGACGTCACTTACGCCGCCGCCTTGGCCGTCAACACGCGCTACGTCTGCTGGGGAGTGGGCTTCGCGGACCTGGACAACGACGGCTGGCTGGATATCTTCCACGTCACCGGCACCGTCTATCCCGAGGTCGAGAAGGTAATTCCCAGTTACAAGTTCAAGGACCAGCGAGTGATTTACCGGAACCTGGGCAACGGAACGTTTGAGGAAGTTTCCGACCTGTGCGGGCCGGCGATCCTCGAACCCCATTCCAGTCGCGGCTGCGCATTCGGTGATTTCGACAACGACGGCAGCCTCGACATCCTCATCATGAACATGAGCGAACCGCCTTCGCTCCTCAAGAATGAGAATCGCAGCGGCCATCACTGGCTCAGCGTCAAGGCCGTGGGTACTCGTTCGAACCGTTCGGCCATTGGGGCGCGGATCGCGGTCACCGCGGGGGGGCGCCGGCAAACACGCGAGGTGCTCAGCGGCTCGAGCTATATCTCACAGAGCGACCTTCGCCAGCATTTCGGGCTGGGACAGGAACAAAAGGTTGAGCAGATTGAAGTGCGGTGGCCCTGCGGGCAGGTGGAACGCGTGTCCAACGTGGAGGTGGACCAGTTCGTGACCCTTCAAGAAGGTCGAGGCATCGTTAAGAGCGGGAAGACTCGTTGAGGCATAGCGGCCTCGCGATTCCCGCAAGCCCCCGCCCCGAGATTGTCGCAGAAAACCCTCCCCTCATTTCTGGGCGGCTTGTTTGCCGGTTTCCTGGACAGGCAGGAAAGAGCTAAAAACCTCGCCCAACCATCTTTCCACATCGGCAGTGTCCTGGAGCACCTCCGCAATCGGTCGATCGCGGAACTTGTTCCCGAAGCCCACGTGGATCGCCAGAACGGAGAATCCCCGGCGGTTACACCAGAGAAGCTTTCCCTCCCCATCACGGAGCTTCAGAACCAGGGTGGCCGCCGGCACCTCGCCATTTTCACCCGTGGCCGAGAGCAGCGAAAGGAACCTCGCCTTGTTGGTGGCCACCCCCTCGCTGACCCCGTCCCAGGAGGCCACGGCGTCCTGAAAGGTTGCCATCACCGACTCCACCGTCGCTTCCAGAACCGCGTCGACGCTGGTTTCGGAGGCCAGCCGCTTGATCAGTTCCTGGTGCTGCCGCGCATAACTGCCGAGGTCCACTTCGCCGGTCTTGGGATCAATCAGGCTGAGCGTGGAAGGAGTTTTTGTGGAGCGCGCCCGCAGTTCCTCGGCCAAGACCCGTGGCGCCACGAACCAACCCACCTTGGACCCCAGGTATTTCGACACCACATCAACGAGCGCGTCACCGCCCGGAACGTCGGAGGTGGGTAGGATTGCGATCTTCTTCACCTGAGCGCGAATGCTCTCCGGCGGACCAAAAAAGTTCTCCAGGGGATAATCCAGGAATTGCAGGACGTTTGCGCCATCCTTGACGATAAATGTGGCAGTCACTTCTGCGCCCACCGCCAGCTTCTCCGTGAAGTCTTCCTGTGGCCGGAGCGTCAACTCTTTTCCATCACGTCCCTGGATGGTGACCTGCCAGGGTTCGATGGCTGTTACCCGCCCCTTGTAGACCTGCGGCTTGGGCGCCTTTTCGCGAGCCGCTGCCAAGCTGCATAATCCCATGAGGAGCAGAACCCCCACCAGTCCGACGGTGCTCGCGCGCCACGCTAACGGCCTGTCGCCACCACGCTTCTCCCTAACCCTCAAAGACAATAGCTTCTCCTCCCTGGCTGCCCGCGAGGTCGGTCGCACCTTCCCAGGGCTTCCAGATACATCAGGGTAATTCGTTTGGACCGTGTCATTCTAGCTGCCCCGGCAGTTTCTGACAAGCACTCGCGAAGCCTGAGTCCTTCCTGACGTTGGCTTTTTGACTTATGACTTTTCATTCCACATCAGTGCCGGCGGACACTGCCCTACGGCGCACCGGCTGTCCGGGAAGCGCGCCTGTCACCTTGGCGTTCCGAACCACCAGGACGCCGTTCTCGATCACGTACGGAATGCCGTCAGGGGGCTGCCAGGGATCTTCCGAAGTGGCGCGGTCCTGGATCCGCTCAGGGCTGAACAACACCAGGTCAGCCCAGAAACCCTCACGGAGCAGGCCGCGATCGGGCAGCTCGAAAATTTGGGCTGGCAGAGCTGTGGCGCGCCGCACGGCTTCCTCCACGCTGAGCAGCTTGAGGTTCCTCACGTACTCGGCGAAAACACGCGGAAACGTTCCCGAACCCCTCGGGTGCGGCCGCCCGAGACCCCGGTAGTGCACGGAACTGTCGGTACCGAAGGCCATTTCGGGCGCCCTAACGAGGCTGCGAAGATCCTGCTCGCTCATTTCCTCGGCAATGACCTGGACATCTCCCCGGGCTTGGTTCTTCAAAATCCAGGCGGCCTGGGTGCGAGCTGAAGGTTTGGCAACCCCCTCCACGCTCGCCACGATGTCGGGGATGGCGCGGCCAATCCACTCCTTATGCCTTTCACTGAAGCAGATGCGCACGCGCCCGTAATCCTGCCAACCGTCGCGGTGGAGTTTCTCCAGCGTGGCGTCGAGAGCGCTCTGGAGGTCTTTTCCCTTCCCGCCAATCCCCGCTGGAAGCAGCCGGAACGCCTCGGGGGGAATCAGGTAGTCCAGCGTGCTGCTCAGGGAAGTATAGGGGTAAAGGTCCGTAGTGATCCGCATGCCCGGGGCAGCAGCCTGCCGCACCCACTCCAGGCGGGCTCGAGCGGTGCCCCATTGCGACCGGCCCACAGCCTTGAAGTGAGAGATGTGCAGCTTGGGCGCTTTGGCACGCTGGGCAGTTCGCACGGCTTCTTCAAGCGCCGCCATGCCGCCCGCGCCCTCGTCCCGAATGTGCGTGGCGTAGAGCGCGCCCTGACGCGCGGTTCGTGCGACCAGCGCGACCACTTCATCTTCGCTGGCAAATGAGCCCGGCTTATAGCAGAGGCCGGTGGAGAAGCCCACCGCCCCGTTTTCAATCGCGGCCTCAACCTGCGACTCCATCCTGTGCAACTGCGCGGGGGTGGGAGTGGAGGGTCCCGGGCCACACACGAGCTGACGGATGGTGTTGTGCCCCACCAGCGTCGCGATGTTGACCGCCAGCCTCAGCCGCTGGAGTTTGCGGAAGAGAGCGGCAATGTCCGGCGCCGACCGCCCGCAGTTCCCGGTGATGACCGTGGTGACGCCCTGGAGGATGAAGTTGTCCGCGACGAATCGGCGTGTCGAGAGTTTGATTTGCTCTTCCAGGTGGGTGTGAGCGTCAATGAAACCCGGGGCCAGAAGCAGTCCGCGCGCGTCAATCGTCTGCTTTGCTGCTGCGCGGCCCAGCGAGCCGAGGCGTTCGATGCGCCCGTTGCGGATGCCCACGTCGGCTTTGTAGGCGGGCTTCCCGGTGCCATCTACCACCCAGCCGTTCACGATAAGGATATCGAAGGGGGCAAGCGAAGGAGCAGCTTGCGCCCGAAGCAGGCAGGACAGGGTGAAGCGCGCTTCAGTCTCCCAGCCATTGAACGGAACATCTTTTTGCGCCCCAAGCGTGAGGAGTACGAGAACCAACACGAAGCGGGCGAGAATCCGCTGCGACCGGAAACGATTCCCCCTCAAGAGTCCTCCGCATTGTTCAGAGAATGGGAGCGCAACAGAGTGTGTGAGCTGGGTTCGGGGCCGGTCTGGAAACGAGCCAGCCCGGGCGGCGGTCAGGGGCCGCGCCAGCCGGCCTTTTCTTTGGCGGCAGTGAGAGGTTAGCCCCTTGCGGCTGACTGTCGCTACGCTTCGGCGCTCCCCTCGGCGCCCGGCGGGCAGGCAGCGACCCCCCCTTAGCAGAGAGCGAGCCTCGGTCGAGCCCGCGCCTCTGCTCTTTTCCTGAACCCGATCCAGGAAGCCCGATTCCACAACCGGCGAGGTATTACTTCAGTTCCATCCAGTATCGTCCCAGATAGAGCCTGCCGGGCACGCCTTGCATCAACATGACTTGCAGGGGCTTCGGCTGGATGATTTTAGTGTCTTTCTTGCAATCGCAATCGAAGATCTTCTCGCCCGCCTGGTTGTAAAGGAAGAACCTGGCGTCTTTATTGCTGGTTTCCAGAGGCCTGTCGAGTCCGAAGCCATAGCTGCCCACGTGCACGCTCTTGCCGCAAATGGAGAAGCTGGTCTCGGAGATTACCATGCCAATATATTTCTGCTGGATTTGCGAGCTGTAGCCGGCGGTATCGATCAGGGCAAAGAGAACCCGCGATCCGCCCGCCTTGAGCAAGGCCGCGTTGCGGCTTTGCACGGGAATCGAGTTGCCTTCCAAATAGAAATCCCGCGGTAACGCTTGGCTAAACTCCTTGCCGGTCACCTGCTCAAAGGCGCGCTGCGCCCAGGCGTGGTGCGGCCAGGCTGCCACCGTCAGGACCGCCAGGACAAACCACATTCCCAGAATTGGTTTCCGCATGTCTTCTCCTCCTCACGAGATATCCCGCAGCCATGCGAGAGGACTTGGACCATAAGTTAACGGGCGAAGTTTACCATGTCGCGGTCCCGATTTCATCGGGAGGCTTTTGGGCAGGGGCCCAGGGCCGTTCCAACTTAATGAGCCTAGGCATTAACCGATGTAACTCCGACAAACGCCCACCAATTGGCTCACGGAGAGTCGCTCCGAATAGTTGGGACAGCCCCAGGGCGCCCGCCACGTCCAAGCCGGGAGACTGGCCCTGTTCGAGTAGTAGTAGCCACGGCAAGAGCTCTTGTTGCCGCGGGTTCTTTCATGCGAAAACAATAATAGCCCACGGCACGAGGAGGGTGCCGCTGCTACCCACGTTCAACTGTTAACTGTCGACTGTTGACTGTCTACTGCTTCCAAAAGATTCCACTTCCGGCCGCTTCCAGGTCGCAGATACCAAGAAGCCATCTCTGCCCACGCGGCCTGCTTCTGTTATGCTCTCGCCAGGACTGTAGCGCCGCTCTATGAGCGGCGGCTTTTACCTGAGGAACAACCGGCGGTCATAGACCGCCGCTACAGCATCATGGACGCCCAAAACAGGCTCTATTTCGGCGACAATTTGAGAATCCTCCACGATTACGTCGATGACGCGAGCGTTGACCTTATCTATCTCGACCCGCCCTTCAACTCCAGCGCCACCTACAACGTGCTCTTCAAGGAGAAGAGCGGCGAAGAATCCGCCGCGCAGATCATGGCCTTCGAGGACACTTGGCAATGGGGTCTCGAACCGGAGGCGGTGTACAAAGAAATCGTCCAGAGCGGCCCGCGCAAGCTCGCCGACTTGATGCAGGCGCTGCTGGCCTTCCTCGGCCGTAACGACATGATGGCCTATCTCGTAATGATGGCCATTCGTCTGGTTGCGCTTACATCAGCACTCCGTGCGACGAGTGCAAGGAAGAGTCACCTGCGGAGTTGGAATACCGGCCTGAATTCGTGATAACATCCCTGCACGCAGCTGCGAGGCAAGAAGTGGCACGGTACAGTCTATACATCGCCGACTGCCTCTCCTGGATGGAGAAGAGGGAAGAGCATTCCATTCACGCCATCGTTACTGACCCGCCGTACGGCCTCAGAGAATACACTCCGCAGGAAAAAGAAAAACTTCGCAACGGGCACGGCGGCGTCTGGCGAATTCCTCCGTCGTTTGACGGTTGCAAAAGGCGCCCTGTGCCGCGTTTCACCGTACTCACCGAGAGTGATCGCGAGAAGCTCAGCGACTTTTTCTCTGAATTCGCCCGACGCGCGATCCGCGTTCTGGTTCCGGGCGGGCATCTCTTCATCGCAACAAACCCCCTTCTCTCGCAGCTCGTTTACTTGCCCCTCATTGGTGCCGGGTTCGAGAAGCGGGGCGAGATCATCAGGCTTGTCAAGACCCTGCGAGGCGGTGACCGCCCCAAGAACGCCCACGGGGAGTTTGCCAATGTAACGGTGATGCCGCGGTCAAGCTGGGAACCCTGGGGCCTGTTCCGCAAACCGTGTGAAGGGCGAGTTCAGGACAACCTGCGGAAATGGAAAACCGGCGGGCTACGGCGCATTTCGTCGGAAATACCCTTTGAAGATGTCATCCGCTCAGCGCCAACGCGCGCCGAGGAGCGAGCCATCTCTCCCCATCCCTCCTTGAAGCCCCAAGCCTTCATGCGGCAAGTGGTACGCGCCTCGCTTCCGCTGGGTGTCGGAACCGTGCTGGATCCTTTCATGGGTGGCGGAGCGACGATCGCCGCAGCGCTGGCGGTAGGATACGAAAGCATCGGAATCGAAAGTGATCCTGTCTTCTACCGGATGGCCGAGCGAGCCATACCCAAGCTCGCTGAACTTGGCGCCGAGGCCAAGCCTCGGTCCGCGACTTCCGTTCGTCGCGCGCCGCACGACGAGCGCGCACTCTCATTGCCATTCCAGGCGTGAGCGGACCCAAGGAGTGACGTTTGGGCTTTGATGCAGAAGGATTCGACCGGAAGGTACCGCTTCCCCCTGATCTGAAAATATCGCACATTCGGAAGGCCATTGAGTACATCGAACGAGAAGCCACAGAGCTTATTGAAGTCTACTTCGAACAAGCAAATGTGTTCAGCGGCCTGGTTGGAATTTTCGGTGTGCGCGCCCTTCATTCGTTAAGCCCTTACAAGAAGCATAAACACCCGGACGTGGCGCAGCAGCGCTTCCCGGATATGTCCCTCGGCGGCAAGCTGAACCCACCCCCCGAACAGGCATTGGAGTCGAAAGGAACCACTCGTCCCTGGCCCCTGCAATCGCATTACAATCACGCGGGCTGGTACATTGTTTGGCGGTACTTGGTCGATCCCGCGAAGATCATCAAGGCCGGAAGATCAGTTGTTATCTGGAGGGTCGACGTTGCCTTCCTCTGCGAGGAAGACTGGAAGTACGAGGGAAGCAAGGCCGGCGAGGGCCGAGGTGGCCGAACCCATACCTTCGGCGTCAAGCACCCTGCTGGCCGCTTCGCAAACGCCATTGTTTATCGCCATCCCAAGATCATTCTGCGCCAAAGCAAGCCAACCCTTGCCAATGGCGAGGGGTGATTCGCTGGAGCATTGAGTGGATTTCCCGGTCTATGAAAAGCTCCAAGGAAGTTGAGCCATCGGCGCGCTCATCACCTTGCGCGAGCCCACCAAACCCATGCTCACGGAAGCTGCGGCGGCGGGCTTTTACGAGTCAAAAGAGTTTCCGGGCCGCTACCCTCGCGTTTTGTCACCCTGAGCGCAGCGAAGGGTCGCTGCATTTCCTTCGCTCAATGCGGGGGTTCTTCGCTCCGCTCAGAATGACGAGCGTAGGAAAGAAGCTCGAATACCCCGCCCACCGCGTCGAAACCTTCGCCAAAGCCGAGCGGAAGACCAAGACAGAGCAGGGGGGTCTCTTTTGACTGAGGAAGCACAACCTTCACTTCCGAAGGGTTGCGCCTCTTTGAACAACACTTGAAAAGCGCCTAGGTCAGAAAACGGACCTTGCGTTGCTTGTGTTGAAACCTGCAGTGGCGACCGCGCAAAGGTGGCGGGGCCGTCACAGACAGTAATTAGGATTGACGTGGGCCTATGAGCGCTGGCGAGATAATTGCACTCGTTTTCACCAGTTCGGTGTTGGCGGCGGCGTTGTCGGTGGTGGGGAACCATCTCCTGGCGGCCGCTCAGTTTCGGCGGGATTACTTCAAGGAAGTGATTCGGAGACGGCTGAGCGCATACGAAGCTGTTGATAGGCTGATCGCGCACTTGCGAGTGGTTACGTATGACGACAGAGGCCGGGTCGCGCACCTCGCATTTGCCGGAGGCCGAGCTTTCAACTCTCAGACGCAGGCCACCGTGCTGGAGGTAGCATCGAACGGTCTCTATGTCAGCGATGACATTCGGCAGTGTGCCTTTGACATAAACCTCTGTCTCCTCGAGTTCCGCGATGCGGACTCGGAGGACAGCAAGTTTGAGGCAGGCGTGCGTGAGTACGAGCGATTGTCGGCGCTTCGGCAACGACTCGAGGCGGCGGTGGCCAGGGATCTCCAGTCGATTCATGCCGTCAAGCGTTTCTTGAAAGATAGAGAGAAGGTCTTGGTTGAGCAAAGATCTCCGCTGCTGGTGACCTTGCCGAGGCAGAAGTGAGGCCTCACCACGATGGGCAGGTACCGCAGACATCGCTTCTGATGTCTGCGAGCGTTGGTAGCACGGCTGTCTCGGCCGTGCGTTTTCACGCGCGGGACGCCCCTCGTGGGTGCCCGTACGATTCGAACATTCGCAGGCATCAAGAAGCGATCTACCCGTCCCGGCGAAGCCGTGGATGCGCCACCCCGCGTCCAGTAGGCGAACCTGTGGAAAGGGGGTAAACGCCCTAAATGGACAATGCGTCGAGAACTGATGAATCGGTGCACGCCAATTGGGTGGAGCAAGTGGACAGAAGGATTGGTGAGCTCGCAGCAACGGGAGATTTCGACACATCGGATCGGAAGTGGGTCCCCATCAGGCTTATAGCTCTAGCATCTGGTTACATGCGGGAAGTCCCATCTCCGGGCAGACGCAGAAATCGTCTTGAGTTCAGGATCGAATTGCTCGATAGGGACCTCCGGACTTCCTTGGCGCCGGGTACCGAGTGGCTGACTGTTAGTCAAATCACTGAGCTCACAAAGATGAGCCGACCGGCTGTCGCGAGAGAATACGAGAAATGGGCGGCTCTCCTATATATTCAACGCGACAAGGTAGCGGTAATTGATGGAGAGATAGCCATGAGTGTCGATTGTCTTTCATCCAAGGCCAAGGCAAGGTACTACGGAGAGAAGTGGAGCCACTAATAATAAGAACCGTCGGCTGGCGCACACCTTGAGGTCTGCGAACTTAGGCTGTTGAAAGTCCGTCAGGGCGATACTAGCTGCCACGGGTGGCCCATCCCTTCTTGATGTCTGCGGATCTTCGGCTTGTCGCAGCACAGCCGTCCCGGCCGTGGGCTTTGCCAGCCGATGCCCCGTGGCGATATGAAATCGCTGCAATCCCTCACCCGTCCCCGCCCTGCGGGGCCACCCTCTCCCGAAGGGCAAGGGCCGGAATCGAGAACATGGCGATGTCAAATCGCCGCTACATACTTCACGGGCGAGACGCCCGTGCTACGTGAGTAGCGCGGCGAGGCTGGCGTTTTGCGGGTCCAGCGCGCTCTGTTGATCCGAGACTTGGCAAACCGCGCCATGTCCGCGCGACCCGCGATTAGCCTCTCCGGCGCTGGCTTCGCGTGGCGTGTCGAGCAACTCCCAACACCAGCTCTTTATCCGACCGGGACATCTGCCTGAACATCTCCACAAGCTTCCTTTCGTCTCGGGCGAGAGAGTCCTGGCCTGGAACTTCGGGAGCTATGGGTTTGCCGCTCCCCGAGTAAAAGAGTTGATAAAATTCCAGATCGAAGGCCTTGGCCATTTTCTGCAGGGTTTCGAGCGACGGGATGGTGTGGCCGCATTCCACGCGCGAGATGTAGCAGCGCAATAGACCAGTCCGCTTCTGGATTTCCCCCTGAGAGAGATGCCCCGCATCCCGCAACTGGCGTAGTCTTTTTCCGATTTCCATTTTTAGCGTCTCCAAATGAAATGAGTTAAGTCCTCGACAGCGCGCCGGATGATACCACGCGCGCGCGGCGCAGGCATCGGTTGATGCCATCTACGGGTGTTCGTAGCACCGCCGTCTCGGCCGTGCATTTTGGCTGTACATCTTCACGGGCGGGACCCCGATACATCGTGGCAGGCTGCCCGTGCTACGCGTCTGCGGATGGCCGTAGCGCCGCCGTCCCGGCGGCTCGAAGAGGAGGTGCCGGCAAGATGCCGGCGCTACCGGTGGCGCGGCGAAGCTGGCGTTTTGCAGATACAATGCGCTCCGTCGATCGCAGACTTGGCAAACCGCGCCATGTCTGCGGCACCGAGCGAAGATTTCGGCTGGAAACGAAAACAAATGCTATAATGTCGCTTCTCGTCCAGGGTTACTGCTACCAACGCATCGCACGAATGGTAGGCGTTTGCAGGGGGTCGAAACGTAGTTCAAGTGCTCGCTCTTAACACACAAAGGAGCCGATCATGAGTCGGAAAAAAGAGAGGCTGCGAAAGCACGATGAGGCTTTATCGCGGCGCGACTTCTTGAAGGGGGCCAGTGTGGCCGTGTCCGGCGGGCTGCTGGCGGGAGAGACGTTGGCTTCCGCCGCTGCCGACGCGCCCGAGGTACTCGGACCCGGCGAAGTTCCCGTCACGCTGCGGGTCAATGGGAAGGCGCACAAGCTAAACCTTGAACCGCGGGTGACCCTGCTTGACGCCTTACGGGACCGCCTGGACCTGACCGGCGCGAAGAAGGTGTGCGACCGGGCAACCTGCGGATCGTGCACCGTGCTGATGGATGGGAAGCCCATCTATGCCTGCGGGCTCCTGGCCGTCGAAGCGGAAGGGCATGAGATTGTCACCATCGAAGGTCTCACGAAAGACGGCAAGCTCCACCCCGTGATGAGCGCTTTTGTGGACAACGATGCCCAACAGTGCGGCTTCTGCACTCCGGGCTTCGTGGTGGCGTGCAAAGCTTTCATTGACAAACACCCCAACCCCACCAGGGAAGAGGTGGAAAAGGGCCTGGGCGGCAACCTCTGCCGTTGCGGGACCTACGTTGGGGTCCGGCAAGCCGTACTGGATGCGGCGATGGGAATGAAGGGAGGGCGCGCGAATGGCTAAATGTAAATACGATTGGCCGGAAGCCGGCCAGCGAAAACTCATCGGCAAACGCATCAAGCGCATTGACGGTCCGGCCAAGTCCAGCGGCCAGGCTAAGTACACCTATGACATTTCGAGGCCGGGCCTGCTCTTTGGCAAGATCCTGCGCTCCCTTTACGCCCACGCCAAGATCACGGCTCTTGACACTTCTGAGGCGGAGAAGATGCCGGGCGTGAAAGCCGTGAAGATCATCCAGAACGTGGGCGCCGAGATTCAGTGGGCCGGTGACGAGATTGTTGCCCTGGCAGCAGTGAGCGAGGAAGCCGCTGAGGACGCCCTGCGCAAGATCAAGATCGAGTTCCAGCAACTCCCGCACCTGGTGATGGACGACGACCTGAGCCTGGCCGGGGACCGCGCTAAGCCCGCCGGCGAGCAGAAGAGTGGTGATCCCGACAAGGCCTTCAGCGACCCGGACGTGGTGATCTCGGAAGGCTTTTACGGCCTGCCGGTCATCACCCACTGCACCCTGGAATCGCACGGTGTGGTGGCCGAATGGCCCGACGCGCAGCACCTGACCGTGTGGGTATCCACGCAGAACGTTTCGGGGATTCCGGGTGAAATCGGGGAAGCCATCGGCACGCCCGCCACCAACATTGAAACCATCTGCCAGTATGTCGGCGGAGGCTTTGGAAGCAAGTTTGCCGCGGATCGCTGGGGCATGGTCACAACTCAGCTCGCCAAGCAAGCCGGCAAGCCCGTCAAGATGATGCTGGAGCGGGATATGGATCTTATGGTGGCGGGCGCCCGGCCCGCCGCCTACGCCAAAATTAAAGTGGCGGCGAAGAAGGACGGCACGGTGGTCGCCTGGGAATCGGATTCCTGGGCCAACGGGGGGTTGAGCGGAGGCAACATGCCGCCCATCCCTTACGTCTTCAACATTCCCAACAAGGTGACGCGACATAAGGCGCTGGCGACGAACATCGGTCCCGCGCGCGCCTGGCGCGCTCCGGGGCACCCGCAGGCCTGCCTGCTGACTCTCGCGGCCCTGGATGATCTGGCGGCCAAGCTGGATATGGATGCGCTGGAATTCTTCCTGAAGAACGCGGAGTTGGCCGGCGAGCGCGCCGAGGTTTATCGGCAGGAACTTAGAAAAGCTGCTGAACTCGTTGACTGGAAGAAGAACTGGCACCCGCGCGGCGATAAGACTCCAGGCCACATCAAGCGCGGCCTGGGGATCAGCCTGCACACCTGGGGCGGGCGCGGTCACAACAGCAACTGCAACGTGACCATCAATCCGGACGGCTCCGTGGAAGTGAAGCTGGGAAGCCAGGACCTGGGCACTGGGACCCGGACGGTGATTGCCATCACCGCCGCGGAGACCCTGGGACTTCCCGTGGAAGCTATTAAGGTCAGCATCGGCACCAGCAAGTTCCCCGCTTCCGGCGCCTCGGGAGGCAGCACCACCGTGGGTGGGGTGAGCGCCTCCACCCGCCGCGGCTGCGTGGACGCGCTGGAGCAACTCTTTGCAGCGGTGGCGCCCAGCCTGGCAGCGAAGCCGGAGGACCTGGAAGCCGTCGAGGGGCACATCCAGGTTCGGGGCGACTCCTCGAAGAGCCTCCCCTGGAAGCAGGCTTGCCAGAAGCTCGGGGTGAAGGCTATTGAGGTGAGCGGCAAGAACCCTGGCCCGTGCAATCTCGGTTCCAGCGGCGTGGGCGGGGTGCAGATTGCTGACGTTTCAGTCGATACCGAAACGGGCCTGGTGAAGATCAACAAGATGGTGGCTGCGCAGGACTGCGGCCTCATCATCGACTTGAAAACCGCCGAGAGCCAGTGCTACGGCGCCATGATCATGGGCATCACCTACTCGCTCTTCGAAGAAAAAGTCATGGATCAGCATACCGGGCGGATGCTCAATCCCAACATGGAGTTTTACAAGTTGGCGGGCATCGGCGACATCGGCGAACTTGTGGTGCATATGATGACTGGGCCCGGCTACGACGAGCGCGGGGTGATTGGCCTGGGTGAGCCTCCGGTGATTTCACCCGGCGCCGCCATCTCCAACGCCGTCGCCAACGCCATCGGCGTGCGAGTGCCGACCCTGCCCATTACCCCGGAGAAAGTTCTGGCCGCACTCGAGAAGGGAGGGATGGCTTAATGCAAGCCTTCGAATACGCACACCCCAAGACGAAGGAAGAGGCGGTCCGGCTGTTAGCCAGCGAATGGGGCAAAGCGGAGATCCTCGCGGGCGGCACCGACCTGCTCAACTTGATGAAAGACCGTATCGCTACTCCCCAGCGGGTGGTGAGCTTGAAACACGTCAAAGAACTCACGGGCGTCGAATTCAAACCCACAAGCGGCTTGCGACTCGGCGCCATGGCGACTTTCGAAGATGTCCTCGACCACCGCGACGTGCGCCAGCACTATCCGGCCATCAGCCAGGCCGTGGAGGGCGTCCGCAGTCCCCAGATCCGCGGCGTGGGAACCGTGGGCGGAGACCTTCTCCAGCGGCCGCGCTGCTGGTACTACCGCGCAGGCTACGGGCTGTTGGCACAGCAAGACGGCAAGTCCCTGGTAACCGGCGGCGACAACCGCTATCACGCGATCCTGGGGAATTCCGGGCCGGCCTACTTCGTGAACCCCTCCAGCCTGGCCCCCATCTTCATCGCGTTGGGCGCCAAGGTGCAGGTCCTTGGTCCGCAGGGCGCACGGGAGATTGATCTCGACAAGTTCTTCCTCACTCCCTCGAGCGACCAGGAACGCGAATACGCCTTGAAGCCCAATGAGCTGCTCACGGAAATTACCGTGCCTGCACCGGGCGGGAGCAAGTCCGCCGTGTACGAGGTTCGGCAGAAGGAAGCCCTGGACTGGCCCTTGGCCGCCGCGGCGGTTGTCCTACGCATGGATGGGGACACCGTGAGGAGCGCACGGGTGGTTCTGGGTCACGTGGCGCCCGTGCCCTGGCCATCTCCGGAAGCGGAGCAGGCGCTGGTGGGAAAACCCATCAGCGAGGAGGTGGCCGCGGAAGCGGGAAAAGCAGCGGTCAGCAAAGCCACGCCGCTCTCCAAGAACGTCTACAAGGTCCAACTCGCCCGTGTGGCGGTCAAGCGCGTCATTCTGCGAGCCGCGAAAGGAGAGGCCTGATCATGCCGGAACCCATCCATCCTCCCGAAGTGACTCACCAGCGCTGCCGTCTTATCCGCTCGAAGGGCATGTTCATCGAGGCGGAGCGAGACCCAACCGTCCCTCATACCGATAGCGGCCTTTACTGGTGCGTTCACACTCAGAACTGCCTGGGGCCGGACGGGAAAGTCTGCACCCTGGAAGACTGCAAGCCTGAACGCGCGTGTTACGAGCCACTCTGAATTCGTGCCGGTTGGGCAGGGCCTGTACCCTCGTGCTCTGCCCTGCCCCGGCGGAAACCTGCCAACCCAACCTCGCCCCACCCTTCATCACCCGATTGAAATCCGGTGGAGGGTCGAGTAAAATATCACTTCGGGGCTTACCGAAAAAAAACAGGTTTGAGGAGGGTTGGCCATGCGAAAGCTGCTGGTCGTGTTTGGCGTCGTATCGTTCCTTCTGTCGCCGGCGGTGGTTCCTGCAAGCGCCGCCATCAAGGGCGACTATATCGAGGTGCGGAGCGCGGACGTTTACACCGGCCCGTGCTTTGCCAACGGAGAAGTTGGGCTAGTCGGCGATCAGGCGATTCTGGCCTGGAGGGTCAGAGAGGGAAGCTGGAAAGGAACCCGCCTGGAGGGACTGAGCATCGTGGCGGTGGTGAAAGCCAATGCCACGCTCGGTGATCCCTATCATGACCCCTACCCGGCCAAGTCTGTGCTGATTCTGGATGAGCGGGCAACACCCGCCCAGCGAACTGCGCTCGAGGAATTCGCCAAGTCAAGCGCCGGCCGCTTGCTGAACCATGTGGTGCGCGTTGAGGCAGTCCCGATCAAACTGGAAATCGGCAATGGCCACACGGCCTCGGCGACGCTCGAGGCTGGCAAGCTCGCCCGCATCGAAACCCGCAGCCTCTGCGCCGGGGATCATATCTGCGGCAACGAGTTCGTTTACTATCCCCCTCTCGTCACGCTGGCCCATGCCATGCCCGCTTATACACTCCGCGAGACGTATACGGGCCAGGGATTGGGCGTGGTGTGGAACCGGGTGGACAAGCGCAGCGCCTTCATCGGCAGCTTCAACATTTAGTTCCACGGCGGGGATTTACTGTAACGCAACGTTCGCTTTTCAACATTGCGACTTTTCAATCGGCGGCAGACCGCCGAGATACCTGCCAAAACGGGAAGCCTGCGCACGCAAGCTTCCCGTTTGGTGTTTTCATCATCCTATAGGCATTGAAAAATTATACTGACGGTCATCTTTTGAGCGGGTCGCCGTGGCGACTCCTCAGCGCCGAAAAACCGGCGGTCATCCCGATAAAAGGCATCGGGACAGGTAGACCGCCGCTACACCCAAGGTCGTCACTATAATTTGTCACCCTCAGTAAATGAAGGGGAGGCACTGATATGAGGCGTCGTTCGATTCTTCTCTGGCTGTGGGTGGCTCAACTCCTGTTGGCCACCGCCGCATTCGGACAAAGTTACAAAGCTGAGGCGACAGGCACGCCGCCCCCGGATGTCCCCAAGCCCCTCCAGGACATGCTTCAGGCTCAGGGGGCAAAACTGGTGAGCGACCAGGGCGCTACAGTGGCGGAAATCTGGCTGCGGAAAGACTTCCCCGCCAAGCAAGTTGGCGCCACCTCGGACGTTCTCTACGGCGCACTGGGTGATGGGTCTGTCGTGGGAGTCCTGCATTTTCCCCAGGACACAGCCGACTACCGCGCGCAGACCATTAAAGCGGGTTTCTACACCCTGCGGCACGCGCTGATTCCCCAGGATGGCAATCATATGGGCGTGAATCCCTACCGTGACGCGCTGCTCCTTGCTCCCGTCGCTGCCGACACTGAGATCACCAAGGACCTGAGTTATGCCGAAATGGTCAGCCTCAGCCGCAAGGCATCGGGCACGCCACATCCCGGCTTCCTCATCCTGGCGCCGGCGAAAGATGGCCAAGACACACCCGCGGCGTTCCAGGATGACCAGGGGCACTGGGATCTCCAGCTTAAGTTGCACGGCCCCGGAGGCGACCTCCCTATCGCCATTACCCTGGTGGGGAAGTTCGAAGCGTAGCCGCGCATGGTATGCGCCGTCTTGTAGCGGCGGTCGGCGCCTGCCCGCCTGGGCGGGACCGCCGTCTTTTCTGCGCGCGCATGGCATGCGCCTCTTTGTAACGGCGGGTTTATCCCGCCAAAGCCTGGTTTGGAGCCTTCTATAATTCGTTATGCTTGCTGACAACCGAAGGACAGGGTGGGTGGGAGGCCGCGAGTCCCCACTCTCGCTTTTGCTCTTCTATGGCCTGCTTGCCTTCGTCGTTTTCGCCCTCCCTGCCTTAGGCCAAACCGATCAGACAAAGCCGGCCCTGACCTTGCAGGGCAAACTACTGCTGGTGGAGGGCACGGGGCCCGTCTTGCGCACACCGGGAAAGGATTACCCGCTCACGGCCAGGACAAGCTGGCTTTTGCACATCCTGGAGGACAAGCGGCTACGAAACCGCGAAATCCGCGCCGAAGGATCAATCGAGGCCGACGGCAACTTCAAGGTCCGGCATTTTCTCACCGTCCGCGATGGCAAACTTTACAGGGTCCGGTACTTCTGCGAAGTCTGTAACATTGAAGCGCTCGAACCCGGCGATTGCGTCTGCTGCCAGCAGCCGACCGAACTCCAGGAAATCCCCGCAGACAAGGAAGGCAGGTAAATCGCTTTTGCTGTGGCGGCGCTCGGAGTTTACCCGCCAGGGCGGGAGCGCCGAATGCGGGTGGCGACTGACCGCGCTGGCACACGGAGAAACGCGGCTCAGCCCGAACGTGAATCTCGCTCGGGTTGAGCACCTGAGAGGATCTCTACAGGGGGAGACGGCGCACCAGATCGATAGCTCCCCCCCGCGACTTCTTTTGGCCGGGGTCTTAGACTCAACTGCAAGCCCTGATGCACCAGCCGGAGAATCATGCGGCGATTCCTCAGGAGAAGCCTCGCCCATTCGCCGCGGGTCATCTGCGAGAAATAAATCCCTCGAAAAGCCAGCCGGGCGAGCAGGTGAAGGACACGATCTGGAAAGGGCTTCGCCTCCAGCCATTTCCCCGCCGTGGCATTCGCCCGAGGATTATAGGAAGACGCCCAGGCATGGCGCAGTTCGGCACTCACTTGATCAACAGAAAGGCCCGATGGGGTGTGCGCCATTGCGAAGGGCTTAAACTCCAACCAATGTTTTGGCCTGGTGAGACGGCCGCTGGCGGCAAGTTTGTTGTAGAGAGGCGTGGCGGGGTAAGGCGTCAAGCAACCAAACACGGGCAGACCCGGCGGCCAGGACCGGATCTGTTCCAGGGTCCGCTCGGCTACACCTGGGAGGTCGCCATCCATGCCGAATATGAATGAAGTTATGGCGTACAGATTATGGCGGGCAAGGCATGCAAGAATTGAGGCGTATTCGGCGGGCTTGTTGAAGCCCTTGTTCACGCTCTTGAGGTTTTGAGGCTCGATCGACTCAAGCCCCATGAAGATCCATTTCCCGCCGCTCTCCGCGATCAAGGAAACCAGTTCTTCATCCCGCAGCAGGTTCATGCTGATCTGGCCTACCCAGGGGACCTGAGCGCCGCGGTCGATGATCTCCCGAAGGAGTGACTTGGTTCGTCGTATGTTGATGGCGAAGTTGTCGTCAATAAAAAAGACGGCGACCTTCCCCTTCTGGCGCTTTTCAAGCGCTTTGAGCATCAACAACTCCTGCACAACACTTTCATTCGTGCGGAATCGGATGGAATCTCCGAAGAAACCGGTCACGGTGCAGAATTCACAGCCGTAAGGGCAGCCGCGCCCGGATTCAATCGGGATGAGATGGAAAGTCTGCCAGGTCATGCCAATGCGCGCGAGGAGGCTGCGTGCCAGCTTGGGGAAGTACCGGATCATGTTGAACTGGCTCAGGTCCATCCGATCCCAAGGAATTGCCGGATAGTCTTGGAGCGAGGGCTTGACCTCTTTGCCGGCAGCATCGAGGGGAGCGTAGATTTCTCTCAGGGTTCCATTCTCGGCATCCACAACGATCCGCGGCCAGGTTTGATCGGCTTCGCCGAGCGCGATTGCATCCGCGTGGCGAGGCCCGCCATCGCGCCCTAGCGGTTCATCAGGGACCTCCGTCACGTGTGGGCCTCCCATCACCACAAGGACTCCTGCCGCGCGCACCGCGTCCGCCATTCGATAGGCCTTCGCGATCATGCGGGTCATGGCGCCAATTCCGACCAACCCGATGTTGTTCTCACGGATGTATTCGACGAGCCTCTCCTCCGTCATGGCTTGCGCGTTACCATCGACCAGAAATACTTCGTGACCCGGTGGCGTGAGGGATTGCAGAAGGAACATCCAGAGATGCGGCATGTAATTCTTGGTAACACCGTTGTCCGGATTGTAGAGGAGGATTTTCAAGGGATTGCCTAAGAGCCTTGCTGACTATACTCCGATTTGTCGGGAAAACCAGTTTTTTTCGACAGAAGCCGGATGGAAACGACGCACGCCCCAACCTCGGCTGAAGCTTGCCATGAACCATTGAGGTCATTAAGGTTGGGTTTCCTTGGCGATTGCGCGCAGCCCATTGCCGCGCCGTTCCATAAGCGCCGAACCGAATGAGCGTGCGGTCACAGACCGCTGCTACTCCAGGAAATCCCCGCCGTGGAGCCCTGGTAGCGCCGGGGTTCGCGGCGAAGCAGGACAGGTCACCCCGGCACGTAACGCCTTTCCCCTTCTGCTGTTGTGCCGTATGACTCTGCACTTTGATCTGTCAACTTTGAACGGCTCTTGTTGACACTCTTCCCTGCCGGATGTTACAAAGGTAAGAAGCCGGCTCGTCCGCGCAGCGCGCGCTTGCGGTGGGTGTAGCTCAGTTTGGTAGAGCGCCAGACTGTGGATCTGGACGTCGCGGGTTCGAATCCCGTCACCCACCCCATTAACCTCGCCGCTTTTGCAAACCTTGAACCAACATCGAACCACGGAAACACTCGCTCGCTCAATTCACAGATTCCTTTCCTGACAAAGCCCCGTCCACAGCACTGTGGGACCTTGTTGCTTTTGATGCCTCGGTGTCTCCGTGACTCTGTGGCATTTTGTCATTCCCGGCAACCGGAACTTTATGCACCACTGGCTCGTAGTTTGTAGTAACGCCGCTCGACTGCCATGTGAGAGGACGAGGGAACTGTGAGGTTAGTAATCGAGAAGGTCAGCAAACGTTACAACGGAAGAATCTGGGGGCTCAAAGGTTTCAGCCTGGAAGTTGGGCCCGGCGTCCTGGGATTGCTGGGGCCGAACGGGGCGGGCAAGACCACCCTGATGCGTATTCTCGCCACCATCACGCGCGCCACGGAGGGCCGCGTTACCTGGAACGGGGTGGACATCGCCCGTTCGCCGGACGCGCTGCGCGCTGAGCTCGGCTACCTGCCACAAGACTTCGGTGTTTACCCCAACCTGGACGCCGTGGAATTTCTCGAATATCTGGCGGCTGTCAAGGGACTCAGGGGGCGTACCGCGCGTCGCCGCATCGACGAACTGCTGGAAGTGGTGAATCTGCTGGAAGTTCGCAAGCGTCCGCTGGGCAGCTATTCCGGCGGGATGAAGCAGCGGATCGGCATCGCCCAGGCATTGCTGAATGACCCGAAGCTCCTGATCGTGGACGAGCCCACTGCCGGCCTCGACCCCGAGGAGCGTGTGCGCTTCCGCAACCTGCTCTCTGAACTTTCCGGCCAGCGTATCGTGATCCTCTCCACGCACATTGTTTCGGACGTCGAAGCCACGGCCACCAACATCGCCATCATCTCCAACGGCACACTTGTGACCCACGCCTCGCCCGAGGCGCTTCTGCAATCGGTGGAGGGCAAAGTCTGGGAATGGGTCATCCCCAGCGCCGCGCTCGCCGAAGCCAAAGAGTGCTTCCTCATCAGCTCCGCCACCCACCGCAGCGACGGCGTCCACGCGCGGTTGGTTGATGATGAACAGCCTGACCCGGACGCCGAGCCGGTCCCGCCCACGCTGGAAGACGCCTACCTGCGTCACATCTCGGCCCATCGCAGGGCAGTTTACGCATGAACACCGTTCGGATCCTTTACCATCTCGCGCGCGCCGACTTCCTGGAACGTGTCCGGCGCTACAGTTTCCTCCTTACGCTGGCGGCCACCGTGTATCTGGGCTATGCCGTCATTGTGGACGACGTCAAACTCCGTTTTGGGGATTACCGGGGCGTGAATAACTCGGCCTGGGTTGGTCTCCAGATGGCCATGTGCGCGACAATTTTTGTGTCCTTGGCCGGCTTCTATGTCGTGAAGAACACCGTGGACCGCGATATCCAGACACGCGTCGGCCAGATTCTGGCCACCACGCCCATCGACAAGCTTGACTACCTTTTCGGCAAAGGGCTCAGTAACCTCGCGGTCATGGCGGTGATCGTGCTCGTGCTGGCCGTGGCGGCCGTAGTAGGACAGTTCTGGGCGGGACAGGATTTGCGCGTCGAACTCTGGCCGCTGCTCGCGCCCTTCCTGCTGATCGCCTTGCCGGCCTTGGCCTTCGTAGCGGCGCTGGCGGTTTTTTTTGAGACCCTTCCCGGCCTGCGCGGCGGCTTCGGCAACGTCATGTACTTTTTCCTGTGGATCTTCCTGCTGGCTTACGGCCCCGAAGCACATAACGCGTTCGCCGACTGTCTGGGATTCGGGCTGTTGGAGTCGTATATGAAGGTCGGCCTCTACGCGCAGCTCCCCGACTATCACGGCGGCATGGGGATCGGCATCCTGGCGGGCCTTCACAGTTATAAGTCTTTCCTTTGGGAAGGCTTCGCCTGGCGAATCGACCTGGTCTCGATGCGGCTTTACTGGTTCGCGCTCGCGCTCGGGCTGATCCTATTAGCGGCAGCCTTCTTCGACCGCTTCGACCCGGCCCGAGGCCTCTTTCGCGACCGCGCTCCCTCCCCTGAGCGAACACGGCGGCACCTTTTCAGCGGCTGGCGTGAGCGGCGTGCGAAGGCAATCACCCTATCATCGAGTGCTCCGGCAAACGGCGCCGGGACCTTGAAGACGCGCCTTCACCTGCCACCCCTCGACGCCGCGCCTGCGCAACCTCGCTCGGGAACGCTGCTCCTGGCCGAACTGCGCCTGATGCTGAAAGGCCAGCGCTGGTGGTGGTATGCGGGAGCTGCCGGGTTGCTCATCGCGGCGCTGGCCAGCCCGGCGGAATCGGCGCGGCAAGACCTCCTGCCCTGGATTTGGCTGTGGCCGGTACTCTTGTGGTCAGCCATGGGGACGCGGGAGGCGCGCCACCAGACCGATCAACTGATCTTCTCTGCGGCGTATCCCGTCCGCCGGCAGTTTCCGGCCATGTGGCTGGCAGGAGTCATCGTCGCTCTATTGACAGGGGCCGGCGTGGCACTGCGCGTCATCCTGGCCGGCGATTGGGCCGGCCTCCTGGGCCTTTCGGTCGGGGCAATCTTTATTCCCACCCTGGCTCTGGCGTTCGGGGTCTGGAGCGGCACGAGCAAATTGTTTGAGGTCGTGTATACCATCTGGTGGTACGCCGGCCCGCTGAACCATGTCCCAGGGCTCGACTTCATGTTCACCTCGCCGAAGTCGTTTTCAGACCATACACTTTGGAGCTATCTCGCCGCGACGGTTGTGTTGTTTGGGTGTGCCCTGCTCGGGCGCAAACGGCAAATCCAGGTTTGACCCCCCACCTCTCTGCGCAAGGTCAAAACAATTGCCAGTCCCTGCGGTTTCAACTACACTTCTGGAAGGCGCGTCCCTTGTTTCGAAAGGGCGTGTAGCTCAGGTGGACAGAGCAACGGATTTCTAATCCGTGGGTCGGGGGTTCGAGTCCCTCCACGCCTGCCAACGCATCCAGCAGTTGCCTGGCCCTTTCCGGAATCAGCCCCAGCGCAGGTTTTCCAAGTGCAGGGAATTTGCCTTGGACGAGAATTCCACACTGCGTCGACCACGGTCTTTCCGTCATTGGAGCTTTCCAAGCTGGCCACCACTCCACCTATTGCAAGTGTCGCAATGTTGTGATTTATATGGACGCATTCTTCGATGCGACATCTGTTCAAAGGCCGATGGCAGGTTCCACTGACCTCGGTGGGACTGGTTCTTGTGGTGTACGCAGGCTTCACGTTCTGGAAGGCTTCGCGCGCCTTGCGCCGGGCTAGTGAACAGGTGGCGGAGGAAGCGGAAATACCTTTTACATCTCTCCGTCTCGACCGTACCCTCCCCGCTGGAGTTGAGTGGATCAGCGCGCCAGCCGTCTTCGATGACGCGGCTTTGTTTCACGGCCATTTGTACATATGCGGGCCGGCGGGCCTGTTGGGATTCGACCCGAATGGCAAGCTGGTGGCGCGTTACCGCGTCGGACTCGAGCTCCCCGCGGCTCCGCTTCAGAACCTCGCAACCGGCGTGGGCGCAGACGCCAGCGAACCCGAACTTTTCGTGGCCACGCTGGGCGCGGGACTATTGGCTTTTAACGGAACGGGCTTCCGCCAGATGCTTCCGCGCGATGCGCCCTATCGCGAATTGACCGCGGTTCTCCCCCTTTCAACCGGACACGTTCTTCTGGGGACTGCCCGGAAGGGCGTGCTTGTTTATGATGGGAAACACCTCAGCCGGTTTCACCCCACCCTCTCGGACGCGCGTGTGACGGCCCTGGCGGGTGGCGAGTCGAGCTTATGGGTGGGAACCCAGGATCGCGGCGTGTGGCACTGGCACGCGGGGCAAGTGGATCGCTTCACGGAGGCGGAGGGCCTACCCGATCCCCAGGTTCTCTCGCTCGCCGTCGAAGGTGAACGAGCGTACGTGGGCACTCCGATGGGCGTGGGGGAGTTTCGTGGCGGGCGCTTCAACCGGGTGCTGGCCTCCGGGTTCTTCGCGCGTTCGCTGCTCTTGCGCGGTGAAACGCTCGTCGTCGGCACCATGGAAGAGGGCACTCTGGAAGTGCCCTTGAGCGCCGGGCGAGCCTGGTCATCGCGCCCGCGTGGCCAGGAGCTTCCCGGCCAGGTCCGTCGCCTGTTGACGACAGACGCCGCGCTCTACGCATTGGCCGAAGGAGGTCTCTATTCCCTTGACGAGCACACGGGCGGATGGCAGCGCGTGCTGGCGCGAGAAGACGCTCTGCTCGCGGACCGCAACATTTCAGCATTGGCCTTCGATCCTGCCGGCCGATTGTGGGTAGGGTATTTCGACCGGGGCCTGGACATTGTCGAGCCGGGCGGGGCGCGCGCCACCCACCTCGAAAACGAGCACGTGTTCTGCGTCAACCGGATCGTCTACGACGCGGAGCGCGGAGGCGCGGTGGTGGCCACGGCCAACGGTCTCGTCCTGTTCGACGCAGCAGGAAGTCAGAAACAGGTGCTAAGCCGCTCCGAGGGATTGATCGCCGACCATGTCACCGACGTCGTGCTTGGTCCCGAAGGGATGACCGTCGCCACGCCCGCAGGTCTGACGTTCATTACCGCCTCAGGAACTCGCAGCCTTTACGCTTTCCACGGCCTCGTGAACAATCACGTCTATTCGCTGGCCTCCGCAGGTGACCGTTTGCTGGTGGGCACACTCGGGGGGCTATCGATCCTTGACGGCGGCGAGGTGCGCGCCAGCTACACGACCGCAAATTCCGGGCTCAAACACAACTGGATCACCGCCATCGTCCCCCTGGGCGACGAATGGTTTGTCGGCACCTATGGCGCCGGCATCCTGCGCCTCGACGCCACCGGCCACTGGCAGGTTTTCGCGGACGCCAGGGGAGCTTTTAACGTCAACCCCAATGCCATGATCTCAACCGAGAGCCGCGTTTACGCCGGAACGCTGGGCAAAGGTTTGTATGTTTACGACCGCGCGACCGGACGCTGGGCAGTGATTACCTCCGGCCTGCCCTCAGCCAATGTCACCGCCGTCGCCGCGCGCGGCGGCTACGTTTACGTTGGAACTGACAACGGCTTAGCCCGCATCCCTGAGCAGACTCTGGCAACTCCATGAAAGCCACCATTCGACTGTTGACAGTTCTTGTTGCTCTCCTGATGGCTCGCCGCGTTTACGGCGATGCCGGCGTGTTGCTTCCGTCCGACCGCGAGCAGCCTGACCCTGCCATCCTCTCGCTCGAAGAAATGCGCATCGACATCCAGATCGACAACGGTGACGCCCGCGTCTTTGTTCAACAGGTTTACGCAAGCCACGTGCAGCGTGTGCTGGAGGGCAACTACATCTTGGCGCTCCCCGGTCGGGCAACCGTCTCCGACTTCGCCGTCTGGGACGGCGTGACGCGCGTTCCCGGGGTCATCCTCGAACGGCGGCGCGCGGAAGAGATTTACAGCAATCTCAAGTGGCAAGCTATTGATCCCGGGCTGCTGCAAATGGGGGAACGGGGCGCGGACGAGGCTCGCCGCACCGCGGTCTTCAGCGCGCGTATTGTGCCCATTCCGGGTTACGGCACCAAGCGTATGGAGATCGAGTACCACGAAAGCATCCCCGTCGAGAATCTAAAGTCGTTCTTTGCCGTGCCGCTGCGGCCGGAGGCCTACCACGCGCAGGTGGCCGGGCATCTTTCAATCAGGTTCGAAATACGCTCTCAACACGCCCTCCGCGACTTCGAGGTCGTGGGCAAAACCTATCCCCTGGCCATCAGCGAGCGCGCACCAAACCTGGTGAAGGGCACATTCGAGGGCCGCAATGTCACCTTCCAAGAAGATTTCGCCGTCAAGTACGCCTTCGACGAGTCCCGCGCCGACTCACTCGAAGTGCTCACCTATCGCAATCCCAAACCGGCCCAGCCGACGCCCACCGAGACCGCCCCGCTTCGAGCAGTGTATGAGCCGGGGTTCTTCGAGGCGTCCGCGCTGTTCTCTCCGGCCAGCTCGAAGTCCGGCGCCGGCGCTTCGCAACCCGCCGTGGCGGGCAGCGTTCCACGAACTGTGACCGTCCTGTTCGACACTTCGCTCTCCATGCAGTGGGAAAAGCTGGACCGCAGCTTCCAGGCGCTCGAAACATTGTTGTACTCCTTGCGGCCTGCCGACCGCTTCAACCTGCTTTTGTTCAACACCGAAATGAGCTGGTTCACCCAACAGCCTGTTCCCGCTGAAAGGGCGAGCGTGGAGAAGGCCTTGGAGTTCGTCCGCAAGAGCAGCTTACGCGGCGGGACAAACCTGGAGCAGGCGCTCGATGCCGCGCTCACCCAGTCCGGGGGCGAAGGAGACCGGTACCTGTTACTGCTGAGCGATGGCGATACGACGCGCGGCGCCATCAACAACAGCAAGCTGGGGGCCTGGTACGCGCGCAAATGGAAAGCTTTGCCGGAGGGCGAGCGGCCCCGCACTTACGTGTTCGCCGTGGGAGACGACGCGAACATGCCTCTCCTCCGCATGTTGGGCCGTGATAAGGGCGTGGTGGAGTGGGTGCGCTCGACAGAGCCCATCGATTTCAAGCTTCACGCCTTCCTGGACAAGGTTGGGCGCAATCCCCTCGCGCAATTGCGGCTCACCCCTACGCCGGCGGCAAACTTTGATTTGATTTACCCGCTCGAGGACACCGTCTTTCCGGGTTCGCTGGGATTGTGGGTGGGACAGTACAGGAGGCCGGGGCCTTCCGCGCAGTTCAGCGTGCGAGGAGGGCGGGAGGGCCGCGCGGTGGAAATGCGCGCCACAGTTCCCTTACCGACGGAAAACCTGGAGCATCCCAACCTGCCCCGCCTCTGGGCAAGAGCGCGCGTGGACGCACTGCTCGCGAAGATTGAGCGCGACGGTGAAGACCTCGCCTCGGTGGACGAAATCATCCGCCTGGCGAGGAAATACAAGTTCGTGACACCTTACACGTCCTTCCTGGCGGCGCCGCGCGCCTTGCTGCGCCCCCGCGTCATCCGGCCGGGCGATCCGGTGTTGCGCGTAAAAACCGACCCCTCGATTGTCTCTGTCGTCGCCCTGTTCCCCTTCGGCATGATCAAGAAACTGCGTTACCTGGCCGACGAGGACATCTGGCAAACTCGTTTTCTGGCCCCGCTGGACATGGCGGATGGCACATATCTCGTCCGCCTGATTTTGCGCGACCGCGTGGGCCACGTGTATCGCGAGTCGAAGAGCTTCGTGATCGCCAGCCAACCGCCCGTCGTGCGCGTGAAGCTTGATAAGAAACAGTTCCGGCGAGGGGAAACGCTGCGCTTACGCGTGCGCGCCTCGGAAAGGACACGCACCGTGGTGGCGCGCATGTACGGCGTTGCTCCGGTTTACCTGGCCTGGAACCAGCAGGCGGGTTCGAACACGGGAGACCTTTCCATCCCGGCGGACCTGCCGGCGGGCAAATACCAGCTCACCGTGACCGCCGAGGACTTCGCTCACAACATCGGCAGTGAGGAGGTGCCCATTGAAGTGGTGCCGTAGGACCAGCCTGCGCCACAGGCGCCTCCTGCTCGCCTTGCTGGTTGTCACTCTCCTGGGATTTGGGATGGCGGCGCGTGGGGCCCTTGAGGAATGGGTTCAGAACGTTGAGGGAGCGGGCCGCTTTGAGGCAGTCTTCTTCCGGCCGGTTCCCATGCCCTCCGGGCAGGTGCTGGCGCGCCGCCCACCCAAGGAATCGCGCGCGGTTTTGAATGAATTCGTTTCGAAGTCACCTTCGGACGCTGAGCTGTTCCTGATGCGCGCGCGGGTCGAGGAACAGCAGCTCGATTTCACCGCTGCCGAAGGGGACTGGCAGAAACGGGCACAACTGCTTCCTGGCCCTGCCAGCGGTCAACTCGAGCTGGCAGACTTTTACCACCGCCGTCTCCGACCGCTGGAAGAGGTGAAGGCGCTCGCAACTGCCGCGCAGGCGGCCTCCTCCCCCTCGGAGCGCCTGTTGCCTGCCTCACAGCAGCGCTCCTGGCGCGCCTTCGAGCGGATCTTCTCCATGATCCAGGCCCAGGCGCTTCCCGTTACGATGTCCGGGGCGCAGTACCGTGCCTGGATCGAGCGCTACCCCAAGGAGCCTTCCGTCTACGCGCAGTTCTTCGCGTTCTCGCTTGGCCACAAGCAGTTCGCGGATGCCGAGCGCTTGATCGCCACCTACCAGAAGGCTTTCCCCGACGACAACGTTTTTCCCGTGCGGGCGAACGCCTCACTCGAGTATCGACGCGGCTCGACCGACCGGGCCCTTGCCCTGTACGACCATGCATTCCAACCGCTCTGGCCGGCGGAACTCGTGCAGAATTACTTCACCCTCCTGCGGGATAGCCATCGGCTTCGCGACTTCCTGGATCGTGCGCGCGCGGCAGTGACCGCGAGTCCCCAGGACCTGAACGCCGCCGCGCGAGTCTTTTACTACTACCAGCAGCAAGGCAATCTTGCGGATGCCCAGCGAGCCCTCCTGGAGTACCGGCTTCGCATGGAATCCCGCCAGGCCACATGGACCTCCGAACAACTCTGGACGCTTGGGCAATTATTCGAAGGAGTGCATAACTACGACGAAGCGGCCCGCTGCTATTACGCGCTTTACAGCCTCCCGGGGGCTGACGCCGCCTCCACTGAAAAGGCTCTGGGCGGAATCATCAACTTGCTGCTCTCCGCGCCGGAACAGCCGATGCGATTTGGCTCGGAGGACTTCTCCTTCTTGCGGGATGTGGGCACTCTGGACCCGTACCCGGGGTTCCTCAACGGCATCCTTTCGCTCTTGCTGAATTCGCAGTGGCCCGCGCAACAGTACTCGCAGCAGGAGGGCGCGTCCGTGGCCTACTTCCATCGCGCGCGCGCCGCGGAACTCCTGCCCCTCTTTGATTCCCGGTATCCCCAGTCGCCGCAGCGTTCCGACCTGCGCGCCAAACTCCTGGAAGTGTACGCGAACTACGGCGCGAGCGACGCCGTCATCCGTGACGGGCGCGAGTTCCTGTCTGCCTTTCCCAAGTCCTCCGAGCGCGTGCGCGTTGCCCTGCTCCTGGCTGACGCGCTGGCGCGAAAAGACCAGGTCCAGGAAGAGCTGGCGGTTTATGACACGCTGCTGGAAGAACTCGTGGCCCGCGCCGACCGGGTCCCGTTGGGCGCCGGGCCCGGAGCAGCGGACCGCGGGGAGATCCAGGAGGAAAACGTCACCCCACCGCCGGGCACAGAGCAAGAGGAAGAGGAGAGCGCCGCCCCGCGGGCTGCTGTGGCGCCCCCCCAGGTGCGAGCCCGTCGCGCCCCGGGAGGCGGCGCGCGCTCTCCGGAATATGCCCGGGTACTGGAGCGTTACATCTCGCGCTTGGTTGCGCTGAAGCGGCCATTCCAGGTTCTGTCGCTCTTCCGCCGCGAGATGGACCGGAACCCAAACGACCCCGGGCTCTACGAACGCTTGGCCACCTTCCTGGACCAGAACCGACTGGGCGAGGGAGTTGATCTGGTCTATCGTCGGGCCCTCCAGCAGTTCCCTGAGCGCACCTGGTACCACAAGCTGGCTCGCTGGTACCTGCGCCGGCGGCAAACCGGGGAGTTCGAGAAGCTGTCGCGCGAGATCATCCGCGTGTTCTCCGGAACCGAACTGGAGAAGTACTTCCGCGAGGTGGTGGGACAGGCTTCACTCGATTCGCGCCTTTACCAGCAGTTGAACCTCTACGCCCACACCCGCTTTCCGCACAACCTGGCGTTCGTGCACAACCTGCTCCAGGTTTACATGCGCCCCGAAACGCGGGACCAGGCGGCCTGGGAGAGCTTGCTGCGCCAGCACTGGTATTACCATGACGGGCTACGCGCGCGCTTCTTCGCCTATCTTGCGGAGGAGAACCGCCTAGATCGAGAACTCCAGGCGATCCGCTCTTCCAATCCCGCATCGGCAGGAGGCCGCTGGCAGGAACTCGCGAGTGCCAACCCAGCCGCCACGCAGTTCGTTGCGGAAGCGGAGTTGTGGCGATGCCACTTTGAGACGGCCGCGCCGCTGCTGCGCGCCATCGCCGCAGAGTTCCCCGCTGACGATGCCTTGGGCCGACGCGCCTCCGCCGTGTACCGCTCGCTTGCCGCCTTTGACCCCCAAGACACCGACATCGCAGCAGGCATCGAAGAAAATCTCTCCCGCTACGAGCCCGGCGACCGAGACACGCTCACTCGCCTCGGCGAGATTTATGCCGACCGCGAAATGTTCAACCGCTCGCGTCCATACTGGAACCGAGTCGCCCAGGTGGAACCCGGCAACCCCAAGGGATACCTCGAAGCGGCCACGGTGTTTTGGGACTATTACCTCTTTGACGACACGCTGCGCCTGATCAATGAAGGACGGAAGAAGTTCGCAAACCCAGCGCTCTACGCCTACGAAGCGGGCGCCGTGTATGAAAACAAGCGAGACTTCCCGCGCGCGGTGGAGGAGTACGTCAAAGGGGCGCTGGCGGGCGAGGGCCAGTCCCCTGCCCGGGCGCGACTGCTGGAATTGGCCAGGCGCCCGCAGTTGCGCTCCCTCGTGGAACAGGCCACGGCGAAACAGGTCTCCGGGCTGAACCCGGAGGCGGCAGCCGTATCTTTGCGCGTGGCCGTGCTTCAAGCCTTGGACCGCCGCAACGACCTGGAGAAATTCCTGAGCACGCTCGTTGAGAACGCGACATCACTGGAACTTCTGGAACGCATCGACCCCGTCGCCGAGCAGCAAGGCTTTGACCCGGTTCGCGCGCGGTTACTCGAACGCCGCGCCGCGCTCACCACCGACCCCCTGGAGCGCCTGCGCCTGCGCCTGGCGATCGAGCGCTTTCAGGAGGCCAAGGGTGATATGGAAGCTGCGCGGCGCGTGATGGAAGCCGTGTACACCGACAACCCGACGATTCTCGGCGTTGTCCGCGCCACCGTCGATTTCTACTGGCGCAACAAGCTGCGGGACCCCGCGATCGACACCCTGTTGCGCGCCGTCAAGGCCTCGTATCCGGCGCTGAAGAAGCAGTTCACGTTTGAAGCCGCCCGCAAGGCGACAGAGGCGAGGCAGTACGCACGAGCCCGAGAGTTGCTGGCCCCGCTACTCCAGGACGATCCCTACCATGCGGAATATCTCGCGGCGATGGCTGATACTTACGCGCGCGAAGGCGACGACCGAGCCTTGCGCGACTTCCACCTCGCGAAGATCCAGGCGCTGCGCGAAGCCCCGCTCACCCCGGACGAACGCACGTCGCGCATTGCGGCCCTGCGGCGGGGCCTGATCCCAGCGCTCACCCGGTTGGAAGATTTCGCCGGCGCCGTTGATCAGTACGTGGAAATCCTCAACCGCTACCCGGAGGACGAGGGTCTGGCTCAGGAAGCCGCGGCTTACGCGGATCGTCACAACCGCCGGAAACAACTCCTGGACTATTACGCGAAAGCGGCCAGCGATTCCCCGCGGGACTCCCGCTGGCCGATGATCCTGGCTCGCCTCCAGACGCATTTCGAAGATTATCCTGCGGCCATCGCCTCCTATTTCCGCGCCCGCCAAGTGCGGCCGGACCGCAGCGACCTGCTCATTGCCCGCGCGGCACTTGAAGAACGCCTGATGCGCTTCGACGACGCAGTCCAGAGCTATACCCAGGTTTACGACCTCACGTACCGCAATACGCAGTGGATGGAGAAGGTGGCGGAAGTCCGCGCCCGCCAGGGACAAACCGAGGCTGTCGTGCAGGCTTTGCGGAAGGCGCTCATCGAGGGACGGCCTGAACGGCCAGGGATGTTCTTTGAGGCAGCACGGAGGCTTGATTCGTGGAACCTGCTGCCACAAGCTCGCGAATTCGCCGAACGAGGCGTGTCGCTCGCCGGGCGCGAACTCCTTGCTGACCGCAACAATCTCGACGGCACGCGGGTTTATGCCCGCGTGATGACCAAGTTGCGCGAGCACCAAGCAGCGTACGCGCGTCTCCTGACGGCCGCTCGGGCGGCAAGCCTTGACCGCGGTCCCTCGAATCTCCCAGCGGCGCTTCAGGAAATTGGCCAGACCGTAAGAAGCTACTTCACTCCCGAAGAACTCAACTCCTTCGTGAGTTTCCTGGAAAAGCAAAAGGAGGGAATGCCCCTTGAGGATTTTGAGCGAAACCTTGTGCCGCTGACGCACAGCGCCGGCCTCGCGGAGCTGGAAGCGCGGTGGCGATACGAACTGATGATGGGAAGACCGGGCGCGCCGGAGACACAGGCTCACGAGTCCCGCCTGATCGAGTTGCAGAGGCGTCGGATGAAATTCGATGAGCTGGGGGCACAACTCGAGGCGTACTGGAATGTTTGTCCGCATGACCCCGGGAAGGACTACATCCTGGAACAGGCTGCTGCGAGCTATCGATCGGCGGGGAACACAGCGGCGGAACTGCGCGTGCTTTCGACAATGTTCAGGCGCCGAGGGCTGGCCGCCGAAATGCTCGAACGCTACTTTGGACTTCTTCTGGCGAATGACCCGCAGCGCCTGGTGAGCATTGCCGTAACCGGCGGCGCTTTCAACGTGCGGGATGCCGCGGCGAATTTCGCGGTGGCGAGCGGCAACGGCGGCCTGGCGCTCCAGGCCATCGCGGCGCGCGGCAGAGACCTCCCCCCTGTCTGGACCCGCGCTTACACGGGCCTGATGGGCCTCTACTACTCCGATGCGGCTCCTGAAGTTAAGGCGGCTTATCAGGCCGCGCTGGGAACCGGCACGATCGGGGATCGCCTCGGCAACCCCGTCGACCGCGACCAGCAACTTGCCGGTGATATCTGGTTCTATTACGGCTCGCGCTACGGAGAGTACCTGGCCGTAACCCGGCAGGGAAATCCCGAGGACTACCTGCCGGCGACGCTGGAGGCAACTCCCGGCCGGGCCGATGCTTACTTTACGCTCGCGGAGTATTACCGCGAGGCCGGCGAATACGACCGGGCGCTGGCCGACTACGCCCACACCCTGGGACTTGATTCGCGACGCGGGGAAGCGCACGACCGTATGGCGGTGATCCTGTGGCAACAGGGTAAGCAGGAAGAAGCAACGGCACACTGGAAGCAAGCCCTGAAGGCTTTCGCGCGGCAAGAAGAGGGACGCAGACTGCCGGCAACATTCTGGGAATACGCGCGCGTCACCCTGGAGAATATCGGGGAACGGAAGCTCTTGCCCGAGGCGCGAGAAGAAGCCGGCCGGCTCTTGCGAAACTACATTCGCCGTAACGGTTCATACCGAGCCGATCCACTTCTGCGCGGCGCCATGGCAGCATCAGCCGATCCCGGTTCGGGCGTGGCGTGGATCCTGGAGCTTGCGCATGCGGCCCCGAACCAGGTGGAGTTTCTCGGCGGAATGGCCGGCGCCAAGTGGGTTCCCGCAGCGCAGAAGGAAATCATCCTGCGACGAGTTATAGAGGTCGCGGAAGAACAAATGGCGCGGTCGTATGGAGCCGCCCGGAGCGCTGCTCAGGACACTCTGCGCAGGTGGCAGGTGCGGTGGCTGGGTTATCTCGTGGACACCAGGCAGACCGAACGCGCGCAGGCGGCCCTGAGCGCCTTCCCCGATGAGGCGCGCAGATTGTTAGCGCGGGAGCTGATACCTCTTAAAATCCGCATCGCCGCTCAGGGCAACAGGCTAGACGCGACGCTCGAAGGCTTCCGGAGCGATCCCGAGAAGGCGCCTCCCCTGGAAGACCTGCGGAATGCCGCCGCGGTTTTGCGGAAGGTCGGGGACAACGTTTCCGCGCGGCGCGTCCTGGAGTTTGTCTATTCGCGCGAGATCGAGCAGCACAACCTCACCCCCGCCAACTTCCTCGGCCTGGCGGAAGTGCGACTTCAATCCGGAGACCTTTCGCAGGCCATGGTTCTGCTTCGCCGGATGGCCTTGGTTTCAGGCGAACCCTTCGTAAACCTGAATGCTGCGGCAGAGTTGCTCGTTAAGACAGGCCACCCGGCGGAGGCCCCGGAATTCCTCGCGGCGCGCGTGAAAGCGGCGCCGTGGGATGGGGAAGCGCGCCTGCGTTTGGCCCAGGCACAGATCGCCGCGAACCGGGAGCACGAACTATCGCTGAAGCTGCTCGCCTCGGTTGCAGCCTTACGGGAGACACCCTACGAGACGCGCGCCGCGGCCGCTGTGTCGCTCGCGTCACTGAAGGCCGGCGAGCTAACCTCGGGGAGTTCCGAGCTCGATCTCCTGGCTTCGGGCGGCCCCAAAGACGCTGCCGCGGCCGAACGACCCTGGTTCTATCAGGCTCGGCTAGAAGCCGCAGAGCGCGTGAGCGACCTCACTGCAAGAATTCGTCTACTTCTTGATGCGCTCGCGATAAACCCGGAAGCTGACTCTCCGCGGGTTTCACTCTTCCAGAACGCCCTCAGCACCGGGCAATACCAGCTCGCACTTTCGGCGATGGAGCCCTTGCTCGAACCCGGCGGCTCCTCGTACCGCTACCAAGACCGGTCGCCGGGCGCGGAGGGGCTAACGGAGAATGCAGAGGGCGTCTCTTACGAGGTCAATTCCAGTTCGCCACAATTCCTTCCTCGAACCGGCCTCGGCGCCGCGCAAAGAGCCTCGTTGGCAGGTAATCTTGCCGAGGTCTTTGAGAAGCTCGGACGCCTGAGCGAAGCTGAAGCATATTGGGAGACCGCGTTTCAACTTGAGCCTTCCGACGCGTCGCGCACCGAACTCCAACGCAGACTTCAGAGTGTGAGATGCGAACTGAAGCGCTTGGAACAGGATACCTTGCGCCAGCCAGTGGTGACGGAGCATCTCGAGCAGAAGAATCTGGTCCGGCCGCGCCTGGCGGCGCCAACCGCGCGGACCACAGGATCCGGCCCAGGAGGAGGTAAGGGGCGATGAAGAGGTATTCCCTTTCGTTCTTCGCCTGTCTCGCCGTAGCTCTCGCCGTGACGCCGGAGGGCCCGGGCCCGGCGCCCGCGTCGAAAGGCCTGGCAGCCCTTGTGCCGGCTGGGTCCCTTCTTTACCTTGAAGCCCGGGATTTCGCATCCCTCGTCCGCGATTGGAACACTTCCTCCGAAAAACCGCGTTGGCTCAAGAGTGACAACTATCAGGTGTTCTCGCGGTCCCGCCTGTTCCTCCGGCTGAAAGAGGCGCAGGGTGAATTCGCCGCAGCCGCCGGATTCCCGCCGGACATGTCGCTCGTGGAGTCGGTGGCGGGAGGCGAGTCCGCGCTGGCGCTTTACGACATCGGCAACCTGGAGTTCCTTTACATCACTCGCCTGCCTTCGGCGCGCGCGATGGAGACTGTTCCGGGGCGGGCGCGTGAAAAGTTCGAGCCGCGCAGCGCCGCAGAACTTCCTTATTACGTGCGCACCGAGCCGTCGAAGCACCGCGTGGTGGCCTTCGCCACCACAGACAACTACTTGCTGCTGGCCACCCGGGAAGACCTGCTGGCCGGGGCCCTAACGCTCCTCGCCGGCAAAGCGGGGCCGACATTGAAGGATGAAAAATGGTTCGGTGATGCGGTACGTGCCGCAGGGCCTGCGGGCGACTTGCGGCTGGCCTTGAACATGCGAGCAGTCGTCCGCGCACCGCATTTCCGTTCGTACTGGGTGCAGCGGAACATCTCCGACCTTCGCCAATACGAGGCCGCGATTGCCGACGTTCATCGCTCTTCGACGGAGATCCGTGAGGAGCGCGTGCTCTTGCGCTCCAAGCAAGACGAGGCCCCCAACGCGCCCGCGTCAGAAACCATATCCGCTAAAGAAGCAGCCCTGACGGAGGTCTTGCGTCTGGTCCCCGACGACAGTGGGCTGTACCGCGCCTGGGCAGACCCGACGTCCGGAGAGGCGCTCGAGCTCCTGGAACGCAAGGTGCTGGCCCCGCGCCTGGGCCGTGGGGTGGCCGCGAGCTACGCGCCGACCGTCTCGCTTTCCGAGGGGCAGGTGGGCAACGAAGGGGACCTTGAGACCCGTATTGATGTCCCACCGCTCGGAAATACCGGCGGCGCCTTGTGCTCCGAAGCGCTGCGGAGGTTGCTGGAAGGCAAGAAACTGGAAGCGGCCTTGCAGTTGCAATCGAGCCGTGGGTTGCCCGGGGGGGTGTTTGTCGGCACCGAATCGGCCATCGTCCTGAGCGCTTCCACCGCTTGGGATGGCGAGGCAGCGCGCGCGGCGCTCCTGGCGGCAGTCGAGAGCCTTTGGACAACTTCGCGGCTGGGCGCAAACTGGCTGGAGCGGCGCAAAGGCGCTGCGACCTTCCACGAACTCAATGGGCTGGCGCCTCTTGCGGTGGCGACGCCGGGGCGCTTTCTCATTGTCGCGAACGCCAGCGAACTCCTTCTGGCGGTGTTGAGCAGGATGTCGAATGCGCCGGAAGCCCAGGGCGGCGTGTATGCGGCCGGCTTCCGGCACGCGCGCGAGCGCGAGAACCTCGTGCGAATGGTGCGCCTGATTGAAACTCCCTTCGCTCAACGCTTGGGAGCTGAGCAGGAACCAGGCGGCCATACGCCGTTGTTTTTCTCGGAGAATCTTGCCAGCTTGAGTCAGGCGCTGGCGCGGATGGAATCGGAGTCGATCGTGGTCCACGATCGAGGGCCGGTAGTTTTGCAAACAGTCACCTATCGGTGGAGCCGATGAAAAAGGCCGTCGCCTGCGTTCTCGTCATCTTCCTCCTCTCGCCCTCCGTGTTCGCCGTTTCACTTTACGAGCAATGGATCGCCCGGGCGCTGGAGAAACGTTTCACCTCGCCTTCCATTTCTTACTTGCTGCTCGACGCGCACACGGGAAGGGTAGTGGCGTCGCGCTGGGAAGAACCGGGGCGGCCGGTAGCCCTTGGGTCGCTCGTCAAACCCTTTACGGCGTTGGCCTACGGTCAGCGGCACGAGTTCAAATACCCTGAATTCGTCTGCACCGGGGTGGCCGGTGGGTGCTGGCTGCCGCGTGGTCACGGGCGTATAGGCATGAGGCAGGCGATAGCGTTCTCCTGCAACGCCTACTTCCGCGCGCTTGCAGCGCAAGTGCGCGCCGAAGATGTCTCTCAAGTGATGCGGCGCTTCGGAATCGAGAGCCAGCGGGGAGAACCGGGGGCGCCCGCGCTGGTTGGTCTTGGGGACGACTGGAGAATTTCTCCGGAACAGGTGGCGCGGGGCTACTGCGAACTGGCAAGCCAGTCTGCGGAGGTTGGCGCGATTGAACTGATCCGTGGGATGGCCCTTTCCGCACAGGCCGGAACGGGAAGCGCCGTGGGGCGCGCGTTGGCAGGAGCGGCGACTTTGGTGAAGACCGGCACGGCGCCCTGTGCCCACCAGGGCCAGGCGCCCGGCGACGGATATGTCATCGCGCTCTATCCTGCGGAATCACCCCGTCTTGCTCTCCTGGTACGCGTGCACGGGGCGCCAGGCGCCCAAGCCGCGGTTGTGGGTGGGCAGATGTTGCGCGCGGCTGTGGACGGTAAATAGAAGGAGGAGTCCATTTTGCGAGGTTGCACGATCGCCCTGCTTTTCGCGCTCCTCTCTCTGCCGGGACCGTCGTTCCCTGCGACAGTGCGGATCGCGATCCTGGGACTGTTTCGCCCCACAGAATTGGTTTTGCGACCGGCGCCTGGTGGTGTCCTGCGGCTCGAAGGGGGCGGGGATTTCATCCTCCTCGAAGACGCTAGTGCGGCGCGCTGCCGCGTGTCCGGGAATTCCGTGGTGTGCCTCGCCGGGCAGCGCGCCCTCTCCGCGACAACGATTCGAGCTGCATCCCGCGTGCGCGACGCCACGGACTTGCTGCTGGGCGTACCAGGGAAAATTGAGCGACGCTATCGCGGAACTCTAGAAGTCCGGGCGAGCCGCGAAGAATTATGCGCGATCATCGTGATGGACCGGGAAGTCGCGGTCGCTTCCGCGGTGGCGGCGGAGAGCCCGCCGGGAGCGTCCCTGGAGGCATTGAAAGCGCAGGCGGTGGTCACGCGTTCCTATTACACGGCGGGCCGGGGCCGGCATGTGGGCTTCGACTTTTGCGACACCACACATTGCCAATTCCTGCGCGAGCCCCCGGCCGCAAATGCGCCAGCATCTCTTGCGACCGCGGGGACCCATGACCTCGTGTTGTCCTACGAGGGTTCGGTGCTCGCCGCGCTTTTCTCCGCCAGTTGCGGCGGACGAACGCGCTCGCTCCGGGAAGTGGGCTTGCCTTCCGAAGGTTACCCTTACTTCCCCGTGGATTGCGCGCCCTGCCTCCGCCATGCGCGCCGGTGGGAAACCCGCCTGGAGGCAAGAGACGCCGCTGCCTTGCTGGCAGGTGGACCGTCGGAGAACGCGCGCCTGCGTGTCGGTCGAAGGCTGGGGTGGAAGGCCGTTCCTGGAAGCAATTATTCCGCGCGGTTGGACGGCGAGGCCGTCGTGGTTCAGGGTCGCGGAGCCGGCCACGGTCTTGGCCTGTGCCAGGTGGGCGCCGCGGACATGGCAGAAGATGGCGTGGTTTTCCAGGAAATCCTCAACCACTATTACCCCAACACCACGCTGGGGGCCAACGACCACTAGCGACAATCATTCAAGCCAAAGGGGTGGTGCGGGCAGCAGGCGCCCGACACTCCTGTCCCCCTTGGAAGCGGGACACGCAGGAAGCTGCCCATCATCCTTACGAAGAGAACAGGTTCAAGACCCAGGCGACAAAGGAATAACCGAATCCGGGTCGCGTCACTCTGCGTATCGAGTGCCAAGGCAAGGCGTAAATACACCTCAGGGTCCCAAAGCACGACAACGCGACTTGTGAGGCTGGAGGTACGAAAAGCCTATCCCTGGCTCGGTCGGACAGCCTTGGCCCGCGGCCCTTTTTCTCCTTGCTCGATGTCGAACTCGACGGTGTCACCTTCCTTCAGGCTGTCGAAGTTGAGCTGTTGCAGGCCGCTGCGATGGAAAAACACCTCTTGCCCGTCAGCCGTCCGGATAAATCCAAATCCACGATCACGGATAACCCTCTTGATTGTCCCTTGCATAACCACCTCGGAATGCGTACAAGGGGGAAACGTTCTTGGCAGGTCGAAAACGCTTTGCAGGACGCCAGCTAAGAAACTCCTCCTACGCTTGTGCGCAACTGTACCAATACGCTGTCGAATTGTCAAAGGAATGGCGAATAAATATCCCGGCCGGTGGGCGGGCCGGGAGGCGGGGTCAGGCAGGTGATTCCTGCGGGAAAGAGCGCAGGGCCTCCTCCAAGCTGTCGTAGATTTCAAAGACGATGCTCAGGTGGGTAATCTTCAAAAGGTCGTGGGATCGTTTCGTGAGGCGCAGCAGCTTCAGGTCCCCGCCCTCTTTGCGGGCTGTAGTGTAGGTCGCCACCAGAGTGGAGAGTCCGGCGCTGTCGATGTAGAGCACCTCCGCAAGGTTCATGATGATGCGCTTATGGCCGGCCTGCACCAGGCGCTTCACCCGCTCACGAAGCGCGGCGGTCTCTTCTCCCAGGGTGATCCGCCCGCGCAGGTCGAGAAGGATGACACCGTTTACAAGTTTCTCAACAATATAGAGGGGCATCAGCGACCTCCGCGTGGTCACGGAAACTCGCGTGACACCGGAATCGAACCAGTCCAAAGGGATGACGGCTATACTAACACGGCCTGCATCAATTTGCGATAAGGCGCGAGGGCCACGCCCTGGTCGATTCGTGGTTCTGCTTACGGAAGGGGTCCGGCTCAGGCTGCCTCCAGCAGGGGTCTCTGCTCGATAAGCGGGATGAGCTTTTCGAAATGCGGTATCTCACTGCCTTCCATGTGAAGAGCCGCGGCCAAGTTTCCTGCTTGCAAGGCGACCTGGGGAGAGACCCCACGGAACAGCCCGGCGAGGAACCCCGCAGCGAAAAAGTCTCCCGCACCGGTAGCATTAAGATTGCCTCGGGTTCCAAAAGCCGGGCAGGAAATGCGAATTCCCGCGGGCGGCAAGAGGTGGGAAAAATCGCCCGGCATCTCCCGACTCGAGGCAAGATAGGAGCCGTTCCGCCCCAGGGTAATGACCACGACCTTCACGCCTCGGCCCAGGAAGAACTCGCCCGCTTGCTCAATCTGCTCTTTAGAAATGCCGTCAGCCCTGGTCCCGGACAAGTGGAGAGCCTCATCCAAATTGGGGGTGAAGATATCCGTAAAGGGCAACGCGGCCTCCAGATCCGCCAAAGGTTCCGCTGCGGAAGACCACGTGGTATCCAGGGAAGTTATGACTCCTGACTCTTGCAGCGCCCGGAAGAAGGAAGCCAGTTTCGTCCCCCGGAAACTGGGCATGATGCAGGGATATCCGAAGTGGCAGATGCGGCAGTTGTGGAAGGCCGCGGGGTCAATGCAGGCGGGACCAAATTCCTCGTTGGCGCCTCGGCTGAAATACACGGTTCGCTCGCCATCCGGCGAAACGATGATCACGCTTAAGGCCGTGTGGTGCTTCGATGACTCCTTGAGCTCGGACACGCCCACACCCAGCGATACCAGTCGATCCCTGAGCACCTGGCCAAAATAGTCCCGGCCAATCATCCCTATCGCTTCGACGGGCAGCCCCAACTGCGCCAAGCCGATGCTGACCGCACAGGCCAACCCTCCCGCGCCGTAATCGATTCTCTCGACACTCTCCAGTTGTCCCTTGCGAGCGAAGGGGCTGTGCAAGAACATGTCCAGGACCGCCGTGCCACAGCAAGCAATATGGGTGTCATCCACAGGGACCACCTCCCTTGTTTCCGTTGCCGGCCAAGGGACCCGGGCGCCGGCTTCGCGCGAGGGACAACAGATTATGCCGGGTTGAATCTTAAACCAGCAGAGGCGTTCCCGCCAGGCAGGTTTTTCCTGAAGGAAGAAATTGTCGACAGCGAAAATGGTCCGAGCGCCGGGTGGGGAAACGCTGAACGCCTTCAGGGCTCGGGCGTAGGAGCAATGACCCAGCGATTGCGTCGTAGGAAGTCGCCGACCACCCCAATATCTCGCGCGTCGCACAAGAGCAAGCGGCAAAAGACTTCGGCGGTTCCCACTTTGGGCTCGACTTGGGCTGCCTGCCGAAAGGCCGCCTGGGCTTCCTTCTTGCGGTTGAGCTGCCAGAGTCCAATGGACTGGAGCGCCAGCATGGGCGCGGAATCTGGATCGCTCGAGAGCGACATGGCGCATTCGGCCAATGAGCCCTCGAAGTCGCGCTGCTTCCAGAGAACCAGCGCCATGACGCGGTGGCCCTCCGCCGCTTGGGGGTTCCGGGCAATAAGCGCGTCCGCCTGGGCGCTCGCTCCTTTCAAGTCACCGCGCCGCAACAGCCCCAGCGCCAACTGCTCACGCGCCGGGAAGAAGTCCGGGTGTAAACGAGTTACTTTCTCAAGCAGCTCTGCTGCCCGGCCGGCTTCCCCGGCTTGATTCAACAGGACGGCGAGCTGAAACTGGCTATGCCAGTCCTGGGGATCGAGCACGACCGCTTTCTCGAGCAGCCGGCGCGCTTCGGCGGTTTGCCCGGCTTGGGCAAGAAGCTCCGCCAGAGCCGCGTAAGCGGGGGCAAGATTTGGAGACACCTGAATGGCCCGGCGGAATTCCTGCTCGGCCTGGGGTAACCGGCGTTGAAAGAGCCGAAGCTGTCCCAGAGCCAAGTGAGCGTCGCCTTCGCCGGGGTCGAGTTTCAAGGCCGATGCAAATTCTGACGCCGCCTTGTCCTCCTCACCCCCGGCAAAGTAGGCTCGTCCCAGTGTCACGCGAGCAGGAGCGTTGTCGGGGGCCAAGCGCACCGCTTCCTGCGCCTCGGCGAGAGCCTCGCGCGTCCGCCCGCTGTCAAGGTATATCCGCGCGAGAGTCAAGTGGATTTCCGCCGCCTGGGGCTTGAGAGCCGCGGCCTTGACTATCTCCGCCACCGCGAGGTTCTGGTAGTCCTGCGCAGATTGACTTGAGGCCCCAACCTGCAAGAGGTCTCTTCGGGTGCTGAGTGTCCATGCGAGCTTTCCAAGCTCGTAGTGCCCCTCCGCGTCAGAGGGGTCGAGTCGAGTTGCCACCTGCAACTCGCGGAGCGCCGCAGACCCTTGCCCGCGAGCCCACAAGGCCAGACCCAGACCACGATGCGCGTCCGCGAATTCCGGTTGTAAATCGATGGCTTGGCGAAAAGCCGCCTCCGCCTCTGAGGCGTCATTGTGGGAGAGAAGATTGAACCCGCGGGAGGTGAGTTCCAGAGCCTCCGGTAAGGGTTTGGACGCCGCCTGCGAAGCTACCGCCTGGGGAGTGGAGATGATTGCAGCCACCGCCGCGCTTGGAAAAGGTTCACCACCAAGACACCAAGACACCAAGAAGTACAATCCAAGAAAAAATCGGGGAAACCGTGAAACCGTCGCGGCTTTGTAATTACGCACAATTCTCTCTGCAGTCGGATGATCATGAATCCGCTTTTGCGGGAAGTCTCTGGGCGTTTTGGCGTCTTGGCGGTTCATGTTTTGCGATACTAGGGAAGGGCGCGGATTTGCTGCGGATCATGGATGATGATTTCGGCGCGGCCCTGGTAAGTCGTGATTTGCCCCCGAATCATCACCTCGCGTCCGGAGAGCGTCTCGAGGGCGCCGAACTTGCTTTTGTCGGCAGCAAAGATGACGCTGGTGAAAGGACACTGGCGGTAATCCTGGCAAAAATCGAGAAAGGTGTTCCCCGCGCGGGAAGTGTAAACCCGAAGAATTCGGCCCGTAACACAAGATTCCTCACCGACGCGAGACCGGGCGTCATGGAAGCCCACGCACCCGCGGTCTTCACCTTCCGCAGCCACCGGGACATCCGCTGAAGTTGTGTGGCCGGAGGGGCGACGAGACATCCACCACGCCGTCAGGCCGGAACCGATAAGGAAGGTCGCCGCAATCAGCAGGATGGCTGTTCTGAGACGCATGCTCGGCCGGGCCAGGGGCTTTCTGCGCTGCGAAAAGTTCACGGCAGCGCCGGAATGGCAAGCCGTTCTCTGCTCCCCGGTGATCGGGATGGCATGATCGGCTTCCCCGCCCGAACCCAGGCAGTATACCAAAGGGAACTTACGAAGCAGACTCCCGCTTCAATCCGCCTTTTGGCCAGTAGGCCTGCCAGCTTTTCGAAGTCAGCAAAGTACCGGGGGTCAGAGTAGTTCCAGCCCGCCAGGGCGATGCGGTCCGCCGCGAAGACCAAGTTTTGGCACTGGTAGGTCGCCAAGTACTCCTGGAAGATGCGGGCGCGCAGGTCAGTTTCGATGACGACAGGCCGGGCGGCAAGGGCCCAGCGGTTCCCCAGGGCGTTCACCAGGTCGGATTCAAAGCGGGAGTGTATGCCGGTTTGGTTGGTCAACTGGCCGTTGTAGTTCATGACGGCGTGCAGCGGCTGCGTCAGGTCAGCGGCATAGTGCGCCGTGAAGACGGCATCCCGCTCCGCATCGTCCCAGCGGCGGCGGCGCAGGTCCTCCGACAACTTCAGGGTGAAGCGCTCGATCTGCCAGAGAGAATCCCCATGCTGGAGCTGCGCCGCGGTAGGACCAAGCCGCTCCTCCACAAATTGCTTGCGGAAGACGTTGAAGGGATAAGAGTCGTAGGCCTCGACCTCCGTGTAGTGGTGGGGACGCTCCTCAGCATTCTCCTTGGCCAGGCGGTCAGGATCAATCGCGTGCTCCACCAGGAAGGCTTGGCGCGCCCGGAAAAATGCACGCAGTGGCTCCGGAAGGTTCTCCACCGCCGCGGCGTTGATGATCTCGTGCGCGCGCTCCCCCCAGGCCCAGACTGGCGCCCGGGCAGCAAGGAGAACAAGTATCACCATGGTTGCTCTGCGAGCCGACCAAGGGGCGCCGTGGGTAATCATCTCCAATTTCAACAAATCCTCCATCCGGGAATTGCGTTTTCTCACGTCCGGACCTAAACTGCAAGGCGGAAAGAGCTTTGTCGCGCAAAAAGCGCAACAAGCGTAACGACGCTGCGCTGCCGAGGAAGACTCCGGGGGCGCAGGTCACGCGCGGCTACAGGAGCCATGCCGGGCTAAAGCGCTGCCACAGCATGGATGGGTCGAGATTACAGCTTGACAAGCCTTTGCCCGTATGATAGCCTAGGGGAGTGGTGCCTCGGCGGGAGCCGTCCTGTTCGCGGCCCTGCCGGATATTGGCCCGAGGACACCGCGAGGGCGCCAACGAATGAAGCGCAAACTCACCCAGAACACCTCTGTGGGAGCAGCCAAGTGACCGTCCATTCCAGCGACAGCCGAAAAGAGTCTCTGCGGGCGCCAGATTGGTTGCCAATGGTGTCGCGCATCGGGAACTCCTCGGAGGAAGGTATGGCACATAACACCTTGTTCGTGCCAGCCGCGCACTGGGCCCTAAAGATGTTTTTTTGAAGGAACAAAGCGAGGAAGTTGTTGAAAACAAAGGAAGAGGGTCGAGAACAATAGTGAAAACAAACCGGAAAAACAGCAGAACAAACCGGGAAAAGCGCGCCGAAAGCCTGAGAAGTGCCGCCCTCGCACCTGATGGATCGAATGAGGGTACCGATTTGAGGCCTACGAGGGAAAGAGTCGATTGCGAGCCATCCTCAGATAGCGCAAGCCAAATCGGACACAAAAATGCTGTAGATAGTTAGAAGGGGGAGCGTCGAGACACATAGTCCGAATAGAATGGGCGACTAAGCCCTCCCCTGAGGTGGCTTATGACCGAGGCGCCAGCGGCGCCGCAGCCAACCCGTAAGTTTCGCGGGAGAGTTTACATTGACTGGAACCGCTGCAAAGGCTGCGGATTCTGCGTGGAGTTCTGCCCGCCCAAGGTGCTGGCTTTCACCGGATGGTACAACGACCACGGATATCACCCGCCCCAGCTCATCAGGGAGGATGGTTGCACGGGCTGTGACCTCTGCGGGCTCTACTGTCCCGACTTCGCCATCTTCGCGGTGCGCGAGCGTGTGGCCGTCGAACCAGGAAAGGGAGGTGAAAGTGAAGGTTGAGGCGAAAGCCGTGCTCACCGGGACTCACTTCCTGGACGGTGACCAAGCCTGTTGCGAGGGAGCCCTTGCCGCCGGCGCCAATTTTGCCGCAGGTTATCCCATCACCCCCTCCACCGAAATCGTGGAACGGTTTGCCTCGCGCATCCCCACGGTGGGCGGCCTCTTCCTGCAAATGGAGGACGAGCTAGCTTCCTCCATCGCCATCCTGGGTGCGGCCTGGGCCGGAGCCAAGGCTTTCACCGTCACCTCGGGGCCGGGGTTTTCTTTGATGATGGAGCACATCGGGTACGCGGCCATGACGGAGACGCCCTGCGTGTTTGTGGATGTCCAGCGCGGCGGCCCCTCGACCGGCCTTCCCACGCTTCCCGGCCAAGGCGATATGATGCAGGCCCGTTGGGGCTCGCACGGGGACTATGAAATCATCGCCCTCTGCCCCAACTCGCCGCAGGAATGCTTCGACCTGATGATTGACGCCTTTAACCTGTCGGAGCAATACCGCACGCCGGTGATGTTCATGATGGATGAGTGCGTCGGGCATATGACGGAGAAGGTCGTCATCCCGGCTGCTGACGATATTAAGATCTTTCCCCGGCGCTACACCTCTCTGCCGCCGGGCGAATATCAGCCCTTCCGGCCCGGGCCCGACGCCATTCCGGAGATGGTGAAAGCCGGCGAGGGTTATCGCATCCACGTCACGGGGCTGACGCACGATGAGCAGGGCTACCCCGCCATGGACTGGCGCTCCCAGGGGAAACTGGTCAAGCGTCTGGTGGAGAAGCTGCGCCGCAACGCCGGCAATATCGTTCGCTACGAAGAAAGAAACGCCGAGGACGCCGAGGTGATTGTGGTGGCCTACGGCATCACGTCGCGGGTGGCTCTGCGCGCGCTCCAGATGGCGCGCGAGGAAGGAATCAAGGCGGGACTTCACCGGCCCATCGTGGTGTGGCCGTTCCCGGAACAGCGCATCCGCGAGCTGGCCGAAAGGGTGAAAGCGTTCGTGGTGGTGGAGATGAATTACGGCCAGATGGTTTATGAAGTGGAAAGATGCGCAGCGGAGCGGGCCCGCGCGCTGCTGGTCCCCCATGGCGGAGGCACCGTACACGAGCCCGAGGAGATCCTGGAAGCGATTCGGGAGGCGGCGCGATGAGCGAAGCAGCCGCGGCGAAACAGCCCATCAATCCCGTGGAGCCTTTTCTGCGCGCCGACCGCATGCCTCACATCTGGTGCCCCGGCTGTGGCATCGGGACGACGGTGAACTGCTTTGCCCGGGCGCTGGTGGAATCGAAGCTTCCGCTGGATAAGGTCGTCGTGGTTTCCGGAATCGGCTGCACGGGTCGCGTGGCGGGCTACATGCGACTGGATTCCTTCCACACGACGCACGGGCGCGCCATTCCCTTTGCGACGGGCCTGAAGCTTGCGGACCCCAACCTGACGGTGGTGGTCTACAGCGGCGACGGCGACCTGATCGCCATCGGCGGCAATCACTTCATCCACGCGGCGCGCCGCAACGTGGACCTGAAAGTGATCTGTGTGAACAACTTCATTTACGGCATGACCGGCGGGCAGGTAGGGCCCACCACCCCGGTCGGCGCCCTGGCCACCACCTCGCCTTACGGATGCTTTGAGCGGCCATTCAATCTGCCTTACCTGGCGGAGTCCTCGGGGGCGGTTTACGTGGCCCGCTGGACGGCGTTTCACGTCCGGCACGTGGCGCGCTCCATGGTCGAAGTCTTCAACAAGAAGGGTTTCTGCTTTATCGAGATCATCGCTCCGTGCCCCACCCTCTACCAGCGCCGAAACCGGCTGGGCGATGGCCTGGACACGATGCGATACTACAAACAGAAGAGCGTGATTAAGAATGGAGCCAGCACCAAGGATCTGGAGCTGAGCCTCCAGGGTGAGATCATCGTGGGCAAGTTTGTGGATGTCGAGAGGCCGACGCTGAAACAAACCATGGATTTGCAGCTCCAGCAGGCCCTTGGAAGCCGTTACGCCGGTTGGGGAGGACGCTGATGGGCTTCACCGAGATCCGCTTTGCGGGCTTTGGGGGGCAGGGAGTCATCCTGGCCGGGATGATTTTCGGCCGGGCCGCTTCCATTTACGATGGCAAACACGTGACCCTCACGCAGAGCTTCGGCCCGGAAGCCCGGGGCAGCGCGTGCAGCGTCCAGCTAATTGTTTCGCCAGAACCCATCCTCTATCCCTACCTGACGCGTCCGGATATCCTGGTGGTGATGTCGCAGGACGCCTATCATCGCTTTGCGCCGGAGCTCAAGCCCGGCGGCCTGCTGCTTTACGAGGAAGAGCTGGTGAAGCCGGAGGTGAATACGCCGGCGGGGAGGGCCTTCGGCGTTCCCGCCACACGGCTGGCCGAAGAGCTGGGGCGCAAACTCGTCCTCAACGTGGTCATGGTGGGCTTCGCCACGGCGGTGACCGGCATCACCAGCCCCGAGGCGGTGCGCAAAGCCGTTCGCGATACTGTTCCGCCGGGAACGGAATCTCTCAACCTGGCGGCGTTTGAAAAAGGTCTGGAGTACGGCCAGGCGCAAATCGGAGCGGTCCGCAACGTCGCCTAGAAGTTCGGTAGTCGCAGTGCGGCTGGCAGCGCTCTTTGGGATCGTGCGTTCTTAGATTCCGGATCTCCCATTCCCGATTCCGCGTTGCGCTTTCCTGGTGGCCACTGACCGCTGGCATCTGCCTTCTGCTCTCTCGCTCCCTTAGCCAGCTTGACCATCCAAGCGGCGGGGAGTAAACTTCCGTCTATCGTGCGCCTGTAGCTCAGATGGATAGAGCGTTTGCCTCCGGAGCAAAAGGTCGCAGGTTCGAATCCTGCCAGGCGTACCAGAAACCACTCGAGCAAGTCAGCCAAGACAGAATCCCATCAACGCGGGGCGGAACAGAGACGCCGCTCCTACCCCGCGGGCAAGCTCCGGAGGGCACTCCAGCCTGCCGGGAGGTGACGCCATCGTTGGAGACGAATCTGGATTACACCCTCACCCGACTCTGCGGCAAAATCCTCCTCGCTCGCACGGGCGCGACCTCGCAGGCTTGCACCCCATGAGCTAAAGAGGCGCGACAGGCAAGCCAGGAAGGCAGAATCCACTCTCATCCTCGACAGGAGTCTAACAATATGCAATACCGTGAACTGGGTCGAACGGGATGGAAAGTCTCGGAGATAAGTTTCGGCGCCTGGGCTATCGGTGCAATGTGGGGATCAGTCGACGATGACGAATCTCTCGCCGCCCTGCACCAGGCGGTGGACCTGGGCGTCAATTTCATCGACACTGCCGATGTGTATGGAGAGGGGCGCAGCGAGCGCCTCATCGGCCGCCTACGCAAGGAGCGGCCGGAAACCATCTACGTGGCCACCAAGGCGGGGCGGCGACTGTCGCCGCATACGGCCGATGGCTACAACAAGGTAAATCTCACTCGCTTTGTCGAAGACAGTCTCCGTAACCTGCAAACGGATTGCCTGGATTTGTTGCAATTGCACTGCCCACCGGCACAATGCTATTACCGCCCGGAACTGTTCGGCGCCTTGGACGAGCTTGTGCAGGCGGGCAAGCTCCGCTATTACGGCGTGAGCGTCGAGACCGTGGAAGAAGCGTTGAAGGCCATCGAATATCCGGGCGTGCAGACAGTGCAAATCATCTTCAACATGTTTCGGCATCGCCCCGCTGAGCTTTTCTTTCCGGAAGCGAAGCGACGGCGGGTGGGAGTCCTGGCGCGCGTGCCCCTGGCCAGCGGTCTGCTGACGGGGCGGCTGGCGCGCGACACAACCTTCCCCCCAAATGACCACCGGAATTTCAATCGCTATGGCCAAGCCTTCGACGTTGGAGAGACCTTTTCAGGAGTGGATTTTGAAACGGGGCTCGAGGCCGTGGAGGCTTTGCGCCCACTGGTCCCCGCAAAGGCCACCATGGCTCAGTTCGCCCTGCGCTGGATCCTCATGTTCGATGCCGTCGCGTGCGCCATACCGGGAGCCAAGCGTCCCGCCCAGGTCGAGGAGAACGTCCGCGCGGCAGACCTTCCGCCTCTCAGCGAAGCGCAAATGGCCCTGGTGCGCGAGGTGTACGATACATATATCAAGAAGCAGGTGCACCAAAGGTGGTGAGCTGCCAGGCTCGCGCCTATGGCAAACAACTCCAGGTAGGCGCCGGCCGCGCCCTGGCGGGCTGTTGAAGCCGAGCGGGAGTATGCGAGGCTTGCGCGCAACATGGTTATTGAGTATGGGTTGCTTTTCTTGCGCAAGATCGAACAGCTAGGGTTGTGAGCGAAGCGCGGCGGAGCGCGGCCGGGCGAAGCCCCCCTACGAAAGCCGGATGGGCCCGTCTTACGCCGCTATTCAAGAGCTTGCCGCTGAACTTTCCCCTTCCAAATTCCGCGTTTTACCTGCACAATGAATCCAATGAGACCAGGCAAGCAGTTCAACTTCACTGTTCTTTTTGAGCCCGCCGAGGAGGGGGGTTACGTGGTCCGGTGCCCGGCGCTTCCGGGTTTGGTGACGGAAGGAGACACGCTGGAAGAAGCGCGAGCCATGGCCAAAGATGCCATCCGCGCTTACCTCGAAAGCTTGCGCAAAGATGGCCTGCCCATCCCCGAAGACAAGAAACTGACTTTGGATCCCGTCAAGGAAGAGGTCAAGGTCGTTCTCGAAATGGCATGAGCCAACGTCTGCCTTCCCTCAAGCCTCGCGAAGTTCTCCAGGCTTTAAGGAGGGCAGGATTCTTTGTACGCCACGTCTCCGGAAGCCATTACATTCTGAAACACCCTGACAACCCTGCCCGAAGAGTCACGCTCCCCTTTCACACCAAAGATCTTAAACGCGGGACTCTCCTCTCGATCATCGAAGAAGCCGGGCTGACGACCGACGCATTCATGCATTTACTCTCATAGCGGACAAATACTTGACACAACCGCCCGGAGAGGTTTGCTTGACGATTCAAATGTTTATCACCTAGACTAGTATTTTGCCTTCGGCAGGATGGGGTTCGCTGTATGCAGAAGACTCGGTTGGTCACCGCTCTAACGCTCGCCTTCGTTTTCACTCCAACGCTTTGGAGCCAGAAGACCTCTGATTTCCTTCCGCTGAGCGAGGTCCGCCCCGGGTTAAAAGGCGTTGGGCGGACGGTTTTCGAGGGTGACAAGGTGGAGGAGTTTCAGGTCGAGATCCTCGGCGTGCTGAAGAATGCCATAGCGCCGAAGCACAGCGTGATTCTGGCCAGGCTTTCGGGCGGCCCGCTGGAGAAAACCGGTGTAATTGCCGGGATGAGCGGCAGTCCGGTTTACATAGATGGAAAGCTGATCGGCGCCGTGGCGCTCTCCTTCCCATTCTCGAAAGAGCCTCTGGCGGGGATCACGCCCATCGAAGAAATGCTGGACGTGGTACCCCAGGCTGCACCATCCCCTGCCCCGCGCCCGGCAATGAGTTTGGATTACAGGATTACCCGGGGTTCGAGCGATTCGGCAGGCGGCGGTCGTCTGATCCCGGACGAGGACGCGATTCTTCCCGGGCTGGAAAAGCTCTTGCCCTCGGAGGGCAATGAAGAATCGCTGAGCAGCCTGCGCTTGCCCTTGCGGTTTGGAGGATTCTCGAGCGCCGCAATCGAGACTTACGCGCCCCTTTTCCGCAAGCTGGGTTTTGAGCCCCGGCAGGGCGGCGCGCTCGCCGCCGGTGAAACCTCCACCCCGATTAAGACGGAGGTGAGCCCCGGCTCGATGATCAGCCTGCTGCTGGTACGCGGGGACTTGAACCTCAACGCCGACTGCACGGTCACGTACCGGCAAGACAATAAGCTCTATGCGTGCGGCCACCGCTTTCTGCTGGCGGGGCCCACGGACATCCCTTTTGCGCAATCGCGCGTGCTCGTCACCGTGCCGAGTCTGGCCAGTTCTTTCAAACTGGACGCTCCCGGTCCGCTCGTGGGTGTCATCCACCAGGACCGCTTCAGCGCGATTTACGGCGTGGTGGGCGACAAGGCCGCGGGAATTCCGGTGCGCGTGCAAGTGGAATCCTCGTTAAACCGAAACGAGGAATACCGATTCGAGATGATTCAGGAGCCTTTTCTCTCCCCGCTCTTGCTGAACCTGGCGATTATCTCGACGTTGGGCGTTACGGAGCGAACGGTGGGGGCTTCCACCATCGAGCTCAAGGGCAAGATTCGGCTCTCCGGAGGCGAGAGCGTCGATCTGGACGACGTGCTTTCTTCCGACCTGAATACCGCCGCGGCCGCGGGGCTGGCCGCGTCAACCCCGCTGACTTTCGTGCTCGCCAACAACTTCCCGGACCTGCGCGTGGAAGGCGTGGACCTCTCGGTGGTCTCACGCAATGAAAAGCGCGTGGCCACGGTGGAACAGGTGTGGAGCACCAAGTCCGAGGTGCGTCCGGGAGACCATATTGAGGTAACCACCCTGCTGCGCACCCCGGCGGGGGAGACCCTGATCCAGAAACTTCCGGTGGACATCCCGGAAAGCATCAGCGACAAGATGCTGTCGCTGGTGGTGGGGGGAGGGTCGGCCATCAACGCGCTGCAATTCCGCATGACTCCGCTGGGCTCCACCCCGCGGGACCTGCACCAGCTTGTTCGGGCACTGAACCGGATGCGCCACAACAACCGGCTCTATGCGCTGCTGATGTCTCCCCAGCGATCGTTTATCCTGCAAGGAGATGAGTACCCTTCTCCTCCGCCCTCCCTGGTGCAAACCTTCCTGGCGGATCCCGCCGTGGCCTCCAGTGCAACCTTCAGCGGCACTTCGGTAATCGGGGACGTCGAAACGAAACCATCCGCCTACTCGATCCGGGGTCAAAAGACGCTTTTCCTCAAGGTGGTAAGTCCAGGCTCGTAGCCCGCGCCAGAGGGCGCGCGCGAGGTGTCGGGTCGTCGAATTCTTCGGAAAGGTTGAGGCATGAAACAATCGAAAGTCGTCCTCGTTCTGGTTGTGGGGCTGGCCTTCGCAACTTCGCTCCAGGGAGTCGAGACTGCCTTCTGGCAAGTGGGATCTTTCGAAGAATTCCTGCAAGGGACCCTCACCGGGGTGTCGCTGAGCAAGGAAGGCGAGCTACGGCTGGCGCCGGAGTCTCGGGCAATTTTCAATCCTGAGGAAGCGCTGGCTCTGTCGCTCGCCGCCGACCGCAGCCAGAATCTTTATGTCGGGACCGGCCACCAAGGCAAGGTCTTCCGAGTGGATGCCAACCAGAAGTCTTCCCTCCTCTTCACCGCCCAGGAACCAGATATCTTCGCGCTGGCGGCAGGCCCGGATGGAGCGCTTTACGTGGGAAGCTCACCCGAGGGCAAAGTCTACCGGGTGACTTCGGACGGCAAAGCGAAGGTTTTCTACGACCCCAAGACCAAGTACATCTGGGCGCTGGCATTTGATCCCCAGGGCCGTCTGTATGTCGGCACCGGCGACAAGGGACAGATCTTGCGGGCTGACTCTACGGGGAAGGGTGAACTCTTCTATGACAGCAAGCAGACCCATATTATGTGCCTGACCTTTGACCGTGAGGGGAGCTTGCTGGCAGGAAGCGTGCCCAATGGGCTCGTTTACCGCATCAACCCCCAGGGGAAGGCTTTCGTCCTTTATCAGGCCAGCCTGCCGGAAATCCACGACCTTGTCACGGATTCGCAAGGGCGCATCTATGCTGCGGCGCTGGGCGGGGCGGGCGGTAAAGGCACGCCGGAACTGTTCATGGCGCCAACCCCGGGGGGCGGGGCTCCGACGCCGGTGACCACGGTAACCGTGACGGCCACCGAGGACCTGCGTGCGTCCACGCGCAAGACGCAGGCGCCTCCAGGCGAGACCCAGGCGGCGCCCAGTTTCAATCGCCCTGCGCCAATATCCCTGGGTGTTCCACCGTTGCAACTGGGGCAAGGTAAGGGCTCACTGATTCAAATCCTTCCGGACAGCGCCGCCGAGATCATCTGGAATTCTAACAACGAAAGCGTCTTTGGGCTGGCCGTCCGCAATAACCTCGTCCTGTTTTCTACGGACTCTGACGGGAGAATCTTCGAATTGGATCCCCGCCGGGATGGCCAGCGGATGACTCTGCTTACGGAAACGCATGAATCGCTGGCCACACGGCTTCTCCTCCAAGGCTCGGACCTCTACATCGCCACCAGCAATATCGCCAAGCTTTTCCGCGTGGGAGCGACGCCGGGGCGCGAAGGCAGCTACGAGTCGCCCGTGAAGGACACGAAATTCATCTCGCATTGGGGTGTGTTGGCCTGGCGCGCTGAAACGCCTCCCGGCAGCAGCGTGGAGTTCTTCACGCGCTCGGGAAACTCTGACCGGCCGGACAAAACCTGGAGCGATTGGGCGGGGCTTTACCGTAGCGCCAATGGCAACCCGATTTCGAGTCCCCCGGCCCGCTACCTCCAGTGGAAGGTCGCCTTCAAAATGACAGGGGCCGCCACCCCCATCCTGGATGAAGTAACGATTTCTTATCTGAATCAGAACCTGCCTCCCCAGATCCGCTCTTTGAATGTGAGCACTGGGGGCGAACGGACCAGCCCCACTGGGACGCCCTCGGGGTCAAGCATCTCCCCGGGAACCAGCATCAGCGTATCCGCATCCTCGTCCGTGAGCTTTGGGGCAGCCGCCCCCACGCCCGGCGCCCCGGGAAAGACCCCGGTGACGTTCACCTGGCAGGCCGACGACCCGAATGGCGACCCGTTAGTGTATGCTCTTTACGTGAAGGCTGGGGACGAGCGGGAATGGCATCTGCTCAAGGACAAGATTCATCAAACCACCTACACGCTGGAGGCGAATACGCTTGCCGATGGCAAGTACGCGGCAAAACTCGTAGCCTCCGACGAGGAGTCGAATCCCCCTGCTAGGGCTCGCCAGGCGGAGCTAGAGAGCGCCCCGTTCTGGATTGATAACACGCCCCCCCAGGTCCGAGTCCTGCGGCAGGCGCTGGCCGCAGATGGGGCAGAAGTCCAATTCCAAGTTGAAGATAGCACGTCGCCGCTGCGCAACGCTGAAACGGCCATCGACGGCAAGGACTGGCGAGACGTTTATTCCGATGACGGCATCGTGGACTCCCGGCAGGAGACCTTCACGGTGCGGGTTCCAAAGCTTGAACCCGGCGAACATGTCATTGCCTTGCGTGCTTACGACACCTCCGGGAACGCAGGCCTGGGGAAAGCCGTGGTGCGCGTTCCCGCGTTGTCTAAGAGCAGGCAGTGATTCTGCCCGTAGGGAACGAAAACCCCCGCGGCGGTAACCCGGCGGCGGGGTCAAGCGTCCAACAGAGGATACAACTCTCATTTTGCGGCTCGCATCACACTGAACGAGTCGAGGTGCGGCCGGTAGTGAGACCCTTTGAGCCCACAGAAGATGGCGGCTCCGAAGGCCGCTTCCGAGACGCAACTGATCGCGCGCGCACAGCAGGGGGATGAAGAGGCCTTCGCCGCCCTCTTCGAGACCCACAAGCGGCGGGTCTATTCCCTCTGTTTACGCATGACCGGGAACACCGCGGAAGCAGAGGACTTGACGCAAGAGGCCTTCCTGCAACTCTTCCGGAAGATTTCCACGTTTCGCGGTGAGTCAGCATTCTCAACGTGGCTGCATCGCCTGGTTGTGAATGTGGTCTTGATGCACTTGAGAAAGAAGGGCCTCCAGCAGGTCTCACTCGATGAGCTGGATACTTCCCAGGACGAGCCGGTCAAGCGCGATTACGGAGATGACGACCTGCGGCTGATGGGCTCCGTGGACCGCATCGGCTTGGCCCGGGCAATCAGGGAGCTGCCGCCGGGTTACCGAACGGTTTTCGTTTTGCACGACATCGAGGGTTACGAACATAACGAGATCGCGGAAATCATGAACTGTTCGGTGGGCAACTCGAAATCGCAACTCCACAAAGCGCGCATGAAGCTGCGTGAGTGGCTCCGGGATGATCGGCAGAGAACCCAACTGGACGCTTTAACTGCGCCGGCCGGGCCGCCCGACGAAAGGTAGACGGGACATGGCAGAAGAACGGTTTGGAGAATCCGCAGCGTGCTGGCGGTTCGACGCGGAGTTGCCGGCTTACCTGGAAGGCGAAGCCGCGCCGCAGGTAACCGCTCACGCGCGGGAGTGCCGGTTCTGCGCGGTGGTCCTGGCCGATTTGGAGGAGCTACGATCCGCCAGCCGCGCGCTGCCGCGGGAAGAGCCCTCCCGGGCGGTCTGGGCGAATATTCGCGCCGCGCTCGCAGCCGAAGGAATCATCCATGAGCCTGTCAGAGCGTGGCAGCGATGGTTCGGGTTTCTCGGTGTCTCCCATTCCCCTGCCCCTGTTGGGGCGCTCGCTGGTTTGCTGATTTTGGCCTCGATGCTGCTGGTTCCCTCCAAAGATCTTCGACGCGTGGGGTCGATCGGCGGAGCCAGCGAGGGCGCAAGAGTGGCTATTGCATCCATCGGTTATCCGGGCCAAGATAGCGACTTGCTTCGCACGGTCCAGGACCTTGAAGGCAGCTTTCAGGCGCGCCGGATGTCTCTGGAACCGTCCGTGAAGGCAATTTACGAGAAGAGCCTGGAGTCGTTGAATACCTCGATCCGCGAGTGCACGGAATCTGTGCAGCGGGAACCCGCGAACATCCTGGCCCGCGAATATCTGCTTGCTGCCTACACGCGGAAGGCTGAAGTGCTGGCGTCGGCGTTAGAGTTTGATGCCCGCTAACCAAGTCCCAAAGGAAGCTACGAGCGTGTTGGACCGATATCTGAAAGCAAACGCCCGGGAGCGCCAGCAAAGCTGGCAGATCCTCTTTCTGTCCCTGATCCCTGCGGGGCTGCTTGGGGCCGCCGGCGTGGCGCATCTCGAAAAGACAATCGAGACCATAGCCAACCCTCGGATCAGCCTCGCCAACTTGCAGGGTCAGGTCGTGGTGAGGGGGTGGGACAAGTCGCAGGTCCATGCTACCTGGGTAGGGTTATCACCGCGCGTGGAACTGGATACGGAGGTGCTACCCCACAAAGGCCCGGCGGAAAAGGTGCACTTCTCCACCCACGTTCTGGACCCCCTGGTGAGTGGCAAGGATTGCGCCGCCGACTACACGCTCGATGTTCCTGTGAACTCCAGTCTCGAGATCCGCAGTCCACAGGGCAGCGTGCAGATTGAGAAGCTCCAGGGCGATGCTTCAGTGGAGTCGGTGGGGGGGACCATCTCCGTCACGGACGTGGCCGGCCACCTCTCCGTGCGCTCCGTGGGAGGTAACATCGAGGTTATTCGCCCCTCAGGACGCGTGGAAGCCTATTCGATTACTGGCAACCTCCACTTTGTGTCCCCCACGAGCAGCAAGCTGCGTGGCAGCACAACCTCCGGCAAGATCACTTACGAAGGCGATTTTGCCCCTGGTGGTGACTATACGCTGTCGGCTTACAGCGGGGATATGGAAATTCTCTGCCCGCCCTCCGCTTCCTTTGAGCTGAACGCCAAGTCAGTTCGCGGCAGACTGGAGAACGCCGTTGCGATCACTCCCCGGCGGCACGCGCCTTCCCCACCCGCCACCGGCTACAGCCTCCTGGGAACTCACAATACCGGCGAGGCTACCGTGGAACTGACATCCTATAGCGGCACCATCCGAATCCGACAACAGCATTAAAGCTTGTCGATCCTTTCAGCATTCCGGATCCGGGCAGCGTGGGTCACCGGCCGGGCGCCACGCAGGTTTCGCTGCGGTTTTCCATGTCCGGGCACGCGGACGTTGCCAAACCTGTGCCCGCGCCTCTATAATCCACTTCTGACATTTCGCGGCATGGCAATTCGTACTGGATGGGTCATCACCGGCGAAAACTAATTTACCTCCTGGGGTTCATGGGCAGCGGCAAATCCACCGTGGGTGCGCTGCTGGCCCTGCAGCTTGGCTGGCCGTTTATCGACCTCGACGCCGTGATCGAAGCCGGACAGGGAATTTCCATCCGGGAGATTTTCGAACGGGCCGGCGAACCTTTCTTCCGCCAGATCGAGCGCGCGGCCCTCAGCGAAGTCTCCAAGACGGAGCCCGCGGTGATTGCCCTGGGAGGCGGGACGGTCGCCCAGAAGGGCAATATGGACTTCATCCTCGAAACAGGCGGCACCACCATCTGGCTGGATTGCCCGATCGAGGAGCTCCACAAGCGCTGTGAGGGAATGATCAACCGTCCGTTGTTTCGTGATCCCCGGATGTTTGCGCAATTGCTCGATCAGAGGTTGCCCTACTACGAAAAGGCGGACTACTGTGTTTCCACGGCAGGGCGGGAACCGCAGGAAGTGGTCGAGCAGATTCTCCGTCTTGGAATCTTCTAGTTCGCGAGGAGCTTAAGCTGCGTTCCAAACGATTCATCCTCTTGTCCACGGCGCTGCTCGCGCTTCAGGTGGCCATACCGACGCCGGGCGGCGCGCCTCTCGGCATTGCCGGGTCGCCCCCCGCGAGCCTGGATGACCGTGGCGTCTTCGTCGTTTCCATCGCCGGTCGGAATATCGGCACCGAAACATTTGAGATCCGCTCCTCGCGGGACCAGGTCGTAGCGGATGCGGAAATCCAGCTCCGTGTGGAACAGGACGGCAAGACTTATGCGTTTAAGACCTTCCCGAAGTTGGTTCTAAATTCCCAGCTCCAGCCTCAAACCTATTCCTGGAGCCAGAAAGGCGCACAGTCGTCCAGCCTGGAAGTGGATTTCCGTTCTTCGCCGGTGAAGACTCAATACCTCACGGTGGCGGGAGAAAAAGACAATCGGGACTTTGAACTGCTCAAGGATGTGGCCGTTATTGATAACAATGTTTTCCACCACTTCCAGTTGATCGTTGACCGCTACAGAATGACGAAGGGTGGCAAGCAAACCTTCCCGGCCTTTGTCCCTCAGGATGCTGCACCGGGCCAGTTGACGATCGAAGACGCGGGCATGGAGCAAACCCAAATCCGCGGGCATAAGGAAAACCTCGACCACCTCGTGGTCACCACGGAACTTGCGCAAATCGACCTCTGGGTGGATGACCAGCAACACCTTCAGCGCGTCTCCATCCCTGCGGCCAAGCTCGAGGCGATACGAAAACCGTAGTTATCATCCACAGGGGCCACGTTGGTGGGGCTGCAGGCACGGCAAAGCTTCTCACCGCCAGCCCGATTCTGCTAGTGTAGTGCGTCATAAATATCTTGACTTATCGCGGGTCTGCCGTTATGCTTAACTTCATGAGCAGAAGAGCGGCCTCTATTCTTTTGTCCCCTGAAGAGCGTGCCAGGTTGGAGACTTGGGC
>Ga0315279_10000445_pt1 | contig 82812 bp, 124 predicted proteins | sample YL17G06_20_MG_FD_203694 | JGI IMG/M metagenome (GOLD analysis project Ga0315279, IMG submission 203694) | Sediment microbial communities from Yellowstone Lake, YNP, Wyoming, USA - YL17G06_20 | ecosystem: Environmental > Aquatic > Freshwater > Lake > Sediment | place: USA: Wyoming | collected...
ACAGGTTCCCGGCACTGGCCGCTGTAGATTCGATGCTGCTTGTTCTCCTGACCCGGAAGCAGGCGCCGGCGCGGCATTCAAGCGTGGTCAAGTGGTTCTCCAAATCCCGGTAGGTGAACCCAGACTCACCCAATCTCACCGGGACCCAGGAGTGGTGACCGCCCTCCTCCAGGACTCCTGACTCTGGATTCGCGCGCAGGATGGCCTCGACGAACAGGTAGCACCAGTCGTATACCTTGAGCAGGCCGGGGAGCTGATGCCCGGCGAAGCGGCCAGTCCTGAGCGAGGACAACAGATCCCTTACCCGCTTGCGCTCGATGCCGATCATGACCGGACCCTCGGGACCGTTGCCTGAGAAGGCGAAGTCTCCGAACTCCAGGTGCTGGATCGTGGTCTTGAGGTGCTGAGCCTCCAGCAGGGGCTGCATCTCGACCGATCCTATCCGCGGATCTACGAGGATCATGGCTTGTGGCAGACGGCGAAGACCGGCTTCCCCAGACACTTCATTGTGTCGATCATGTTACGGGTGCCTGGGCTCGACCCGTCCCAAATGGCAACCAAAGCGTCGGCATACACGGCCATCTGAAGGTTTCTCATTATGCCTGCGGAGCGTCCGTACCTGTCCCAGCCGGCGTGAAACAACCTCACTGGGACGCGGTTCTTGAAGGCCCACTGCTCACCGAGCGTGTCCACTCCGCGGGCGCGTCCGCACACCAGTTCGGTGACCTCGAAGCCGCTGTCAGCGATCGCCTTGGCGACCACCGTGGCGTCGGTGATCGAGCGCGAGCCCGCGACGATGACCTTCATTTGTCCTCTGCAACGGGGTTCTGTTTGTCGGCGGGCTTCTCAAACTTCCCCAGAACCCGTCTCTGGCTGATGTCCCCGCACACCGGGCATTGCAGTTGTATGATGGATTGCCCGCACATTGCCCGGTCAACGAAACCCGGGCCCGCGCCTCTGGCATCGAATGTCCCCAATGGGGGGACGTAATCCACGTTGACGATCTCCCACTTGCAGAAGAAGTGAAAAGACATGGAATCCTCCTTACGATTTCAACTTGCCTCTGATCGGGGACGCCAGCCTGACCCTGATCCGCGCGCCTCGGATGAGTTTGAGCGCCGAGCCAAGAGCGTGGGCCAACTTGGAACTTCTGATGTGCCAGGCGTGGTCCCATGTATATGGTTTGGATGTCATGCAACTAGAGTCGCTTGTCAACTTGAAGTATTGTTCCACCGCCCGAATCAGAACCTCCCTCCAGAAATCGTAGCTCCCATCATAGAGGGCCTCAAGCAGAATGTAGCGCCCGCGTGGCATACTCACCTGACGGCGCGGTGCCCCCTCCCAGGACATCGGTGTCAGATCGCTGAACCTGAGTTTAGAGAAAGTCGTCGTCCTCGGGATGTCAGAGCGCCTGATAATCCTGTTTTTCATTGCTGTATCTTTCTTTCAACATAGTAATCGACCGCCCGCTTGAGCGCTCGCAGGAACTCCGTCACCGCCTCCAGAAACGCGATCCGGGCCTCCTCGTACCTCACCTGCGGGGGCTGGATCACCTTCACGTCAGCCGGGGATTGCGGCGGATATCTCACTGTGTCTCCCTGAGTAGGAGGATTAGTTCCATGCCCGGCTCCTGGAACTGAATCCCGCACCCGCTCCGGGCCGCGTAGCTCGCCGCCAGCATCGAGTACAACTGACCGGACACTGTGTCATCAAGCGGGAAGATCCGTCCTGACAGACCCGACAGCGTCATCCACTGGATGCGCCCGGCTGGTCCCTCAGTGGGTCCCTCAACGTGGTGACGGAGCCACATCACTAGCTCCCGGTCGGCCATCGGGCGCTTCCCCTGATGAACCGGGCAGCAGGCGCCGCAGTAGGTATCGACGGTGCCAGTCAGCGTGTTGTGGGCGTCCGGCTGGGGCTCTCCCCGCACCTGATGCGCAACCTGGGGCGGGAGCAGGAACTTGTTACAGGTCTTGCAGGAACCTCCGGTGTGCTCGGATAGTATGCAGGCCACATCAGCTCCAGTACGACGCCCGGGTGTCGGGGAACACGGAGCACGCTACGGCCGTGAAGCTGCACATCTCGCCCTCGAACTCCTGGCCGATGCAGGCGGGATTCTGCCGGCAGTCCAGCATTTTGGCGCCGAACACCTGCTGCTCGTAATCGTAGTAGTTCTCCAGGTTGACATCGGCTAGGTAGGCCAGATCGGCGAATCCGCTCCGCTCCCACTCACCGGTCCAGTTGCTCTCGCCCTTTGCATTCTCTTTGTACACCTTGCGGCGCTTGTGGATCCAGATGCAGTTCAGGTCCTCACGCTCAGCGGCGCGCTTGACCAATTCCCGGAACTCGGCATTGAGGGGTCCGTAGTGGTGAGGTAGAACCTGGGCCAGCTTGCCGTGCCTGGCCAGTCGGCAGAGCTCGTAGAACTCGGTACTGGTATCAGCGATGAAGGTGCGGAATTTGGGGCTCTCGATAATGCCGATGATCGCCCGCTTGGCCCGCTCCCACTCCTCTTCGGCGTGTTCCTTGATCCAGGATGTGTCTATCTTGTCCCGGTCCTTGCGGAGCAACCCAACCAAGGGCGGGGTCTTAATCCTACACAGGGCGATCTTCTTACCCCCGGTAATGAACTTCTCGGCGATCTCCTTGGTGCCCTGGTCGATGCTGACGACCCCGATTGGCGGTGGGGCGGTCATGGCGAAGTGAGTCTTGCCGCCCTTCTCCTTCATACCGCTGGCGATCACCAGACGGCGCTCAGTGCTCGGCCCGGGAATTCCGAACCCCAGATCGAGCATTTGCTTATCCAGCCAATTTGTCTGCATTTTTTCCTCCTTCAATTTGATGTTTCGTAATCCGAGGTCTGTTCCTTGCGATGTACTCCTCATCTCCCACAGGGCAATCCTCCGCGCTGCCTTACTTGACTTCCCGTCTGGTGCCCGAAACGGACAAGCGATCCACTCTGACTAACCTCTTGATCCTCTTCCCGGAATTGAGATGGCGCACAATCCACGGATATAGCAATTCCCGGAGGGCACGCCCTCCCGAGCCAGCATAGGCGGCTACTTGGGGGTCGGTTATTGGAAAACTGGCCAATTTGCGTCGCCAGTCATGTGTCAGGAACAGGCTCTCGCCACGCCAAAAGTTCTGGTGGTCAGCCAGCACCTCAGCCAAAGCGAATAGGAAGGTTCCCTTCAGATGCGTGGCGCGCTCGTTGTAGACCATGTCTTTGATGCCCCAGCACCCGTCAACAAGGCCGAAAAAGGCCTTTACGTTTGCACGCAGGATAAGGTGATTCACTCTGCTGCCCAATTTCTTGATTCCGTCCAGGGCGGCAGCCAGCGAATTGGCTTTGGTTCCTCCGAGACGCAGATGCAGGCGCAAGACGACCGTGCAGTAACTCAGAGCCGTTATGAGAGTTTTCCTGGTCATCCGTTGCTCCCAGGAAACACGACCGGCGAGAGAAAATGAATTATCTTGCGTCAGCTCTTTAAGTATCCGTATGGTCTTTTCGTCGGCGGCGGCGTTGCGGAGTATGACGTTCGGCGAAACGCGGGTCCGCTCTTGATTGAGAATTTGGAACCTCCGCCGCTCCCATTTCTCATCCATGTCGAAATGGATGAGCGCTCCAATGTGCGGGGTGCCACCCTCTTCAACAACTTTCATAGCCGCGGTCACACGCTGTAGGCCGTCGATGATGTATACCGGACCGGGGAGAATGACCGCACCTGGATGATCCTTCTCGGTCTCGTAAGCGCCGGTGCGCTGAGACAGTTCGATATCTGGAGCACGCTCCAGTTTCAGTCCGAGGCTCAGCCTTTGGATTACTGACAGCGGGGCGTGTCCCCGCTGGTAGCACGGGGTCTTCAGCCTGTCCAGGCATGCTAGATCAAGTGCGCCGCGGAGGACGATCAGTCCTTCCGAAGATTCCTCCAGGGCCGCACTCGTAATTCTAATCGCAGTGTTCACAGTGCTTCCTCCTCTTCTTTTTTGATATGCAGACGTGATCGGTTATTCGGATCGTCAGCAATGACCTGCTTTTCAACCCGTTCGATGATCGGTTGAAGGGCCTCCGTGCCCAGTTTAAGTTCCAGCTTGGCTTGGCTGTATTGGCGTTTGTTCACACTAAGCCATTCAGTGAGCTCCGTCAGGTGCCCCGCATAGCTCATGAAGGCCAGTTCGAGATTGGTGACTTCGTTGCGTTTCAGGGTGGTTTGAGACGGTGGCTTGGGTTCCTCGATTGGGATCTCTAGAGAACGCCGGCCACCGAGGCTGATCTTGTGAGTCTTGCCCTTGCCGATTCCACTGGTGTTGATGGTGCGCCCGTCCCGGCTAGCTCGGAGTGGTGACTGCGGAACTTCCGCAGTCAGTTCCAACTTCTCGCGCCAGCGGCGAACCGTACCCTCATCAACACCTACATGTTTGCCTATCTGCCGGTTGCTCATTCCCCGTCCCTTTGGATGCTGTAGCGCCCCCCTGACGGCGCGCGCTTTATCCTCGTTGGTCCGGGGCAGGCCGTGGCTCTGGTTCACGCTGAACGAGTACCACTGGGCGTCTTCTTGGGCACCTTGGTGAATCTCGCACTGGATCCGTTCAAGCCCTCTCCAGGATGTGGCCCGGACGCGGTAGAACCCATCGCCCAGCCAGTAGTTTTTGCCGTCGTAGAAGACATCTACGGGTGGGAACTCCACGCCGCGTTTCATCTCGCTGGCGTAGTTGTCCACCACGCTGTCTTGGATGATGTCACGGGACTGGGTGCCGCCGTCCATGCGAAGCTTAGAGATTGGGAGTTCCGTCATGTTTTCTCCGTCCGACGCCGACCGATGCTCCCGATGTTGATCTTGTAGGTCTTGTCCTTACGGGCGGCAAATCCGGTTCCTGCGTCGTTGGGTGCATCGAGATCGTCAGGCGCGGCCGCCTCCGGTTGCCCCATGACTCGCGCGTTCCCGCTCCAGGTAGCGGACCACGATCTGGTCCACGCTCATGCCCGCGTGCTCTCCCCGCTCCATCTCCAGAGCATAGCTATCGTGGATGAAGTGTGCGATCCGCTTCACAATCCCATCGCACGCCAGCCACGCCGAGCGGTCGAAGTTTATAGCCTCAAGCTGCCGCCTCAAGATCTCTGCCTCGCTCACGTTCGCGGCCAGCTCGTAGCGCAGGGGGAATTCCAGCCTGCCTACCAACCGGGTCGGGCCGGAAGCGATGCCGCGTTCGCTGACCAGCCAATCGCCAACTCTGGCCCGGGTTGTTCGGAACCACCGTCTCAGAATCCCGCGGCATATTGGCCACTGGAAGGACTTCTCGATGCGCTGGGCCACCGATTGAAGCGGTCGCAGGCGAACAAGCCTGACCGGGAGCTCCGCACTGTAGATCATCCGGCAACCAGAGCACTGGACGATGTCCCTGACTGGAAGCTCTCTGTAATCAGCTGCTCCGCACCTCGGGCAACACTTGTGTTCCATCCTCATCCTCCGTCAAGTGGCCGGCGCCGGAGTTTACACTCTAAACTCAGGCGCCGGTTCCGACGCCAGTACCCGTTCAGGCTACCAGCGTTACCTCCTCCCCATCCGGGAGGAAGTTGTTGCCCACGAGCCAGGCTTCGTCGGAGAGCAGCTTGAGCAGGCCGGCCCGGGCCTCCTTGCTCAGCCCCATGCTGGCGGTCTGGCGGAACACGTCCATCTTGGCGTCGGCCAGCTTGACCGGACCACCCGCCTTTTCGAGGATCGCCTTGAGCAGGGTGAGGGCGACCGTGTTGATATCGGTCTCTCCGGCCGTCTCGGCAGTGGGAGCGGCTCCGGCAGCCGGCTTGGCCTTGGCCACGGCCGGTTTCTTGGCGCCCGCCTTGTCCCAGGGCCACGAGATCACCTTCGTGCAGTGATAGATCTCGCGCTTGCGCCCGTCCTTGCGGGCGGCCAATCCCGCACGCTCGGGCTCGGGAATGCGGACGATGTGCAGCTTGGTGCCCTTCAAAACCTTGATGCCGGAGGGTTCGTCCAGCTTGTCCTCGGGCAGACCCCCGTTGGTGACCAGCGAATTGACGAACGAGTCCCAGTTGGTGCCCTTGTGCATAAAGGTTCCGGAGCCGACCGGCACCGGCCTCGATCCGTCCTCGTTCGGCTCGAACCCCGCCCCCGCCTTCCAGCGGGCCTCGGAGATCAGCTCGTCCTCCAGGTTCCTGAGCGCGGCCATGACAAACAACCCGGGCGCCGGCATCGGGTTCTCGGGGTAGTTCCACATCTGGAATTCGATGTCCACGACCTCGACATCGACATCGTTTATCAGCCCGGCTGAGATGTAGCTGCTCGGCTTCAGGCTGACGAAAGGTACTTCGGTTTTAGCAGCCATACTGCGAATTTCTCCTTGTTGAATTGTGCTTTGGAGCACAGGTTGATTATGCGGGATAGTTTGCTGGCAGTCAAATGACGCCGCCAGCTGACCGCCAGTAATGGGGGTTTTTCCGGTTCCCGGGGGCGATCCTGCTGGGATCTTTGAGCGCCTTCTTGGCGGCGGCTCCAATTCGTGGCTTAGGTGCCGGCTCTGTCTCAGACGGCATCTCTGGCCAGAATACAGGCCAATCTGGGAAGCATTCCTGCAACGCCGAGACCGTGGAGCCGATCATGCCGTCCTCCAATCTCAGATTCTCAAAGCGTTTGCCCCGATGCACCACCAGAACTGGGACGTGCCCCTCCCGGCCTCTTTTGTATGTTTTCTCCCAACAAAGCTCGACCGAGTCAGCCCCCTCCAGCAGTTGGGTCAGATCGACGGCCATGTGTTTGCCGAACACCCAGCGGTCGGGCGGCGGCTTGTAGGGTGCGTATGGGACCGGCGGGGGAGGCTCGGGCTTCATCAGCGCGACGATCTCCGGCAGCCGGTCCATGAACTCTTGAAGACCCGGGAAATGGTCCTCGGGCTTCTTTGTTGCTTTCTTCATCTTACTTTCCTCCTTGTTATGCCTCAGTTAAATCACACGTGCGAAAACGCCGCGACGTAGCCGACTCTGATCAAGTGAAACAGCCCGCACGGTGCGTCCTCCCCTGCAGCCCGTAGTGCCTCTAGGGGTGATTCCCTGATGTACGCCTTCTCTGAGCGCACGTCGATGGCGACAAATTTACCAGGGCACTGTGCCTCAAAGCCGGCCCTGTATTTCTCTTTGTAGATCCTCTCACCAGCCTCGCCGATGGCTTGCGGGTCTGACAGCTGAAAATTCATAGTCTGCTCCTCCTCTCCAGCCTCGGCGGGGGCTCAGGCAGGGTATCACTCCTCCGGTACAGCTTGCGGAACGAATTCGGCAGCAAATCACCGCAGGTGGCTAACACAACCTTGAGCATATCGTCAATGCAAATGTTCTCGCACTGGTCATCGGGTGCTCGCATGGGCCTTCCACAATACTGGATTAGAGCCTGACTCGTGACGTAATTCCGGTAGTCCGGGTCCGCCTTGACCCGGGTGGTCATGACCCGCGTCCGGGTGTCGGGATAGGGTATCTTGGAGATGATCCCAAATTCGCAGTCGGTGTAGGGGAAGTCCCACCCGGTTCCTACCGCTGGACTGACAAATACGCGGGGTGGTTCCGAGCAGCGGAAGGATTCAACCTGATGCACGATGTCCCCAGTCGAGTGCGACATCATGTACTCGGAACATTGGCAGCGCTCCAGTATCGTGTTCCTCCGGTCATAGCTAACCGTGTGAGTGATGCCCTTGCGATCCAGCCGCCGGGAGATCAACTGGTCGATTCGGTTCAGCCAAAGCTCCTCCATCCAAGGCTTCCACTCCCAAGTGACCCTGACTGTGGGAACGTAGATCAGCGGGGAGCGGCGAGGGGGGAACGTGCTGGGGTATTCCTGATAGTCGTAGTCCTCCTTGGTGAGTCCGAGCAGGTCTAGGGTCTTAGGCACCACGGTGGCGCTCACCATGAGTACGTGCGGAACCTTCAGGAAGAGGATATCGGCGTACTGAGAAGCCCACACAGGGTCTATCTTGTAGCCACCCTTGATGGCCTCTGCCTCCCAGTCGCCTTTAGCCTCAGCCAGGGTCTCCAGCTTCGATACCAAGTTCTTCCACTCGCGCAATTCCCGTGCCTCGGCCAGCGAGACGCCTCCGATCCTGGACTTAGCGAACTCTGAGAGCCGATCGCACTCCGCACGAGCAGCCGGTAACAATTCCATCGCCCATACGGACCACGTACCTATTGACGACCCATCTGGAGGGAAGTCGGCTCTCAGCATCCGGTAGACCTCCCGGCTGGTGATCGACACCGACATTACACTACAAATCTCTTCGGGGGCGTTGTGGGCCTCGTCGAGAACTAAGAGGTCGAAGTTCCCTAAGCCCTCGCCGAACTTGTTTTGAAGCATCCAGTAGGGGTAGTTGGTTGTAACCAGCGGGGCCAACCTGGCGATCTTATGGGCACAAGTGTAAGAACACCCGGCAGTGCCGTTGGATCTACATCCGGCGTGGGCCCCGTCCTCGCAAGTCATCCCCGGAGACATGTTACAGGAGTAATTAGCGCGCCCGCGGATATCGGTCATGTGCAGCGAAGAGAAATCGTTGCGCAACTGGTCCTGAAGTCCTTTCCTGGATGTGAGCACAACTACCCGGTAGCCTTGCAGAATGGCCTGCGCCACGTAGCAGCAGGACTTTCCCGATCCGCAAGGCTGAGCTTGTGCTACGAACCGTTTCTGTGAGCTCACCGCGCTCAGTATGGCGTCCTCCTGGTAGGGGCGCCAGCGCTGGAACTTGGCAGGAAGCCCCAGATCCTGCGGGCTGAGGCCGAGTTCCAGAGCCGGAGAGACGCTCACCTGGCCTTCTCCGCCGCCGTCTCCAGGGCAGTGGCAAGATCATCTAATTCGCAGCGGGGGCAGCCCGGCCAGCACACCATCGAATCCGAGCTGCCAGTCCGATACTGGTCGTGTTGTGCAGTATCCTCCGCATACTCCCGTATCTGCTCCGCCCGCACTCCGAGCAGAGCGTGCTGGATGATGCGGTTGTAAATCTGTGGTTTCTCCGCTGACGAGTCGAGCCATTCTTGCACAAGGACGTTCGCTATCTCATTCCAAACCTCTTCGGCCCGCTTCTTCTCCCGCTCAGTGGTTCGCTCAACCTGCGTCATGCGATGCCTCCAACGCCTCGCAGGCGGCCTGGGCGATCAGGGCGGGTCCGGAAGACGCCAGTGCCGCCAACACATCCCGGGGCAGTACTAGTCTTCCGGTTCCGAGGTCCGGGCCTGTCCTGTTCCGTACCATGGACAGTAGCCGCTGGCAGAACTTACTCCATACGTCAGAATCCCGAGTCCCCAGTTTCATCAGCAACTCCCCGGCAGGACCCCAGTCCCGGTCTGGGTGCCAGTGATCTAAATATACGCGTTCGCCGGGCTTCCTGTATACGTAGAGTTTGGGTGGCCGGGGCGGGTGGGTGAGACGAAGTTCAACAGGTTCTTCCTCCTCCAGTATGTTCCACCCCATTCCCTCCGCCGCCAGCATGTGGATCTTTTCGGCTCGGTCTACTTCAGGCATTGAGCCTCCTCATTGAGAGCCGGGTACACTCCCGCCATATGGTTCATCGTTTCCTTCCGCTTTCAGGCGGCCCTCGGTGCCCGCCGGGCCATCCTGCCCTCATCTGCATCGAAGGGCGCAAAGCACCAAGGGCCGCTTGAAAGTCCCAGTTTCTCCGGCACTCAGAGCGCCCCCCACAATTCCTGCTGGCTGACGCGCCGTGTTTCGCCGTCGAGAATCACCTCAATAGCCTCAAGCTCGGTCAGGTGCAGGCGAATGATTGTGGTGCCGGGAGCAGTCTCCATGGACTCGAAGCATCCCCAGACCATCGAGTTCGGATCAGCCTTTGCCCGGGCCGCCTCCGCATCCTTTAGGCACTTCTGATAACCGGCTTCGGATTCCGGAGTCTTGTGTCCCGGCGTGATCGTGGCCAGCGGGCGCTGGCCCTTGACTTGTGATCCGAAGACCCCCGCCAGTCCCGCTATCAATTGAATTGCCGCCTTGCGGGTTATTTTCATTGCTCAATCCTCCTTGCCCAACTTTTCCAGCTCCCTCAGCATCTGCCGACGCACATGCACGGAGATCCAGGTCCGATCGTTCTCAGAGAGCGGTTTCCTCTCGATGGCCTCGCAGGCCGCGATGTTCTGTTTCACCCGGCGGCCGTACTCGGTCATGTCAATCTCAGGTCCGGTTTGCACTGGACCTCCTCTGCTGGACGCCATCTTGTCCCTTCAATCACTTTACGCCGGTCTATTTGCCGGGTCAATTGACTTCGAGCAAACCCGGGATTAGTATTAGGCAATGAGCGTCCGCTCCCAACTCGACGCCCTCACCCGCCGTGGCCTGTCGAAAGCTACTGGCGTGAGCGTGAGTCACATCTGTCTGGTATTCACAGGCAAACGCAACCCGTCCGTCAAGGTGGCTATGGCGATCGCAGCGGCTTTGGGCTGCTCGACTGACGATCTGCTGTCGTACTTGAAGCGCCGGCGTCCAGCTCAAACACAGGCCAGCGGATAGAGGCCGGGATTTTTTTAGATTCTCCCCGTCTCCTTAAGATACAACGGCGTGTGCTGTACGTCCGCCTGGTCTGGGGCGTAAACTGTATTCAGGAGTGCGCTGATAAACGCCGTCCGCATGAGCCGTTCCTGCTTCCGCTCCCGTTCTTCCCTGCGCCAAGCCGACCAGGATCTGCGGGCGGCGTCCAATGCGTTGTCTGATTTCCAGCTTCTCAGATAGCGGAGGAGCTTCCCGAGAGTGTCCACCTTTCTTGGGAACGAGCGGTCGGCAACCGCTTCTGCTGCCAAGGCGCCGATTCCAACCGGCCTAGTAGCGTTCTTTTTTGTCTTCAGCCAGGCGTAATATGTCATCCTTTTCTACTCCTTGTTTAGGGCCGCACGATCTACAAACATCCGGCGGGGAACCATGATCGCCTGTGTGGGTGCGGCGTCCGCAGATGGCGCAGTAGAACCAGCGGCGGGGGCGGGGACGCTTGCTCATGGCTTCTTCCCCGCCTCTGCTTCGGCGCGATCCAGGTACAGCAGCTTGCAGCGCCGGCAGACCCTAACCTCGAAGGCGCACATTCGGATGGCCACACCCGACAGCGGATCCTGGCAGCGGTATTCTGCTGGAACCATCAGATCGTGATGGCCAATTAAAGAGCATGGGTTGAACATAGCTACTCCTATAAGCACCAGTACAACCATGCTCACAAGTAAGGCAAGCGTCTCTGAACTTCTCACGCTCTTGTCCTCCTTCTCGCTCCGCACCAAAAGCACCGCTCCTCGTCCCCGTAATCATGCAGCCCGAGCGAGCACGGCCAGCGGGCAATCATCCAGAACAGGGATCCGATCCAGCCGCCGAACCGCGGGTTGGATTCCGATTTGCGATAGGGTGAGCAGCACATTACAAGTCTCCTTTGTTCCCCTGGCTGGCTGGAGCGTCTGGAGCAACCGGGCTAGCGCCCATGCACGCCAGTAGCGCCTTGTGTCCTTCCGCGCAAGGCGCAAGGGGGCGCTTCCTGCACTGCTCACAATCATCCAGGTGCGCGTGGAACTGCCGGATTGCTAGAACCCGGCTCTCCCTGCGCTTGTCGCGGTATTGGCGGCCGGTCATGGGCTCTCCTCGTCGGCAATCCGCGCCAGTGTGCGCGCATGGCAAGGTAACGGATCGTCGCACCAGCAGCCCAGCACCTTGCCCCTGAGTTCCCGCTTGATCGCCTTCATGAGTTCTGGATCGGAACGGACATCCTCCTCATGCCTGCGAACGGCCTCTTCCCTGGTGGCCGCCCGTATGACTCCCGGCACATTGCTTGGCAGGTGCGAGTATTTGTTTCCCCACTTGGACGGTCTGCCTACGTACTCGTCGTAGGCGGCCTTCCTGCAATGGACTACCGTTGTCATCGCGCCTCCATCACTCCCACTCCGGGTCTTTGAGCTGAGCCTGCTCCGATTGGCTCCGATAGTTGAAATAGGGCAGGACGCCCCACAGTTCCAGGGGTTCTATCCGCCGGACAATCTCCGCCGAGATCCGGCTGGTAACGTCATAGAGCCGGCCGTGTCCGCAGGCATCGTCCGGGAGAACGATCCGGAAGAAGACCGCTGGCTCCCCGCTCCAGTCGTCTTCAAGCGTGTACCGGATTCTAACGGCCTGGGAAATGAGCGCCCGCCCGGCTTCCGCAACCGCAGAAGCAAATCGGGCCTGCTGTCTATAGGCTCGCGGGATCAATGTGTTCCTTTCTTCCCCGGGTTCGTCACGATCTCCGTTTGTCTCTCTTCCAGCTTACTCTCGGTTTCTTCTCCAGGCCCTTGTAGAACAGTTCCGCGGTCGCGTCCCGGGCCTGCGGCGACACCTTGGCGTAGATCTCGGTACTGCGCAAATCCCGGTGTCCCAGCCAGTCCTGAATCTGCCGCATGGGGATCCCGGTCTCGACCATGTGGGTGGCAATCGAGTGCCTGAGCACATGGAAGTGGGACTTCTCCTTGGGCAGTCCGGCCAGCTCAGAATACCGGCGCATGAGCACGTGAAGCGTCTGTCGGCTGATTGGGCGGGATCCGCGGCGCGAGGGAAATAGCGGACCCGGCTCATTGCCCCTAACCTTACCCCAAGCCAGGAGCGCCTTGCGCGTCGCGTCCGATACCAGGTACTCGAAGGAGTCCCCGCCCTTCACCCGGCGCATGCGGAGCCGGCCGCCTTCCTGGTTCCAGTCCACGAGATTGAGCCTGCCCACCTCGCTGGCCCTGAGCCCGTGGTAGTAAGCGGTGGTGAAGATGGCGCGGTCGCGGTGGCTCTTGATCTTGGAGAGCAGACGGGCGAGCTCCTCGTGGGTGAGGTACTGGATCGTCGAGGCGGTGTAGCTGCGCTCAGGCATCAGGCTCCTCATCGTTGGCAGGCATGATCGGTCCCAGCATCGAGGGTGGTCACTTTACCTCGTTTCCCGGGTTACCGCGACCACGGCCACGACCGCGACCGCGGCCACGGCCACGACCGCGACCGCGGCCACGACCCTACGGACCTTACCGCCTGAGTCACTTCTGCTCGATTGGCAGGGGATGCGTCCACGGGAACGCGTCCACGATGCTGTCCAGGTTGACCACTGCTTCTCCGACCGGCTCTACCTCAGAGAGCTTCCCCTCCTTGATCGCCTGCGTGAAGCGCCCCGAGTCGGCCACCCAGGAGGCGTCCTTGAGGGTGAGGAAGTGTTCATACCGCCCGGTCACGACGCCGACCAGGTGGTAGGTCACCGTGCGGATGAACCAAGTGGAACCGGCTACAAATGGAAGTCCCTCCGTAGCTAACTGCGCCCTCAAACTCCGCTGTGAGCGCCTCTCTTCAAAAAATCCCGGCGCGAGGACAGACTCCAGTTCAAGTTCCGCCTCTGCCTCGGCCTCCCCTTGCGCTCGATAGCCCTCAAGCTCCTTTGCGCGAGCGGGGGATATGTCAATCAACGGGGAAGAAGATTTCTTGCTCCTAATTGCCTTCATGTCAGTTTTCCTCTCTATAATTCACTCTGCGTAGTAATGTACAATAGCAAAGCGTTGATGTCAAACAGGTTAAGGGGAGGAGGGAGGGGAAAAGAGCGTGTATTGGTCAAAACTCCATAAAAATCAGGGGGATACGAAGCGCGGTCGGGTAGTCTGGCTAGCTCTTCGCTTCCTTGGGTATATCGGTCTCAAATTCCCGTAAGAAGGCGGTGACGAACGTGTCGCGGAATCCCCCGGGGTCTAGTTGCCACTCGTCGTGGCACAGGCGCTTCAGTTTGCGGTACTCTTTTTTGGCCTCTCTTAAGATGGCCTGCGCAGCCTGCTCTGGTTGTCCCTCGGCCCCGTTCTCTGCTGTGCTCTCCTCTTCGGATTCGGCAAGCTCGTCCTGCTGCTTTTCGAGGTCACTCAGCCTATCCTGAATCCAATCCAGGTTCTTAGCCACCAACCTGAAGGCCGCTATAATCTCCTCCAGGTCGAAGCCCACATCCTCCAGCTCACAAGCTAGGTCAAATTCGGACATTTCGGACACTCCTTCATCGAACCGCCGCTCGTCCCCCTGGGCGGCGGGCGGGCGCACCCGCCTACAGCCCCAGGTAGGCGGTTCCTCTCGGGCGCACGCGCTCGACGATCACCCGCCGCCTAACGGCGACGAGCGATATTCGCCTTCGTAGTACGCCTGAGCGCGACGGTGCTCCCGTGGCGCCAGCTTGGGCGGATGCTTTGTTGCCCAACCTACAAAGCGCTTCGCCAACAGTTCGAAGTTTTCCAAGTACTGCGGGGATTGACGGTCTTGCCTGCGCACCTTTATCAGATGCTCTGTCTTGTCCCAGATCCCGGCGATGAAAGCTCCCTGCTGGTCGAATACGAGCTCCTCACGAACATAACCCCTGTTCACCAACACCCCGATGAACTCAAAGTAGTACCAGAGGCTCTCCAACTTTCTTCTGGCGTCGGAGTGTCGGAGATAGTCTTGGTAGCTGAACTCGCTCGGCATCGCACTCTTTACCCAACCAGCCGCCTCCAACATTTCTGGGCTGGTAGACCTGTTGTAGAGAGCCAAAGCGACCGAGACTTCTTGGGATAAGCGCAACCTTCTGAGCTGGGGAAAAACAAAGAAAACGGAAACAGCTATGGCAGCAGCCGAAACGGCCGTCGCCACTGCGCTAATCATCGTCCACTCCATGAGCTTGCCTACCCTTCCGTTTTCTTCAGGCTTCTGACTCCTCAATGGTCTGTTCGTAGCCCGTCTTGCCCGGCCCTCCGAGCTTTCCGAGCAGTTGTTTTTGGCGCAAATCTCCGCAGAGACTGCAACGCTGCTGCACAAACGTGACTCCAAACACCAGACGCTCGAAAAGCTCTCGATCCAACTCCGGTACTGCAAGCGTCCGGCTCTCCGTAGTGGCTGGCTGGTAATCTATAGCGACGATCTTCCATTGATGCCCACACTCACTGCGCATTTTCAAATCTCCAATTTCTTGCCAGTCTTCGGTCGGTCCTTGCGCATGTAGAGGCGCTCTTCTACGATCTTCATGGTTGGCGCTCCTGAACGGCAATGACCCGGACGAAGCTCACGGGGACGCCAGCGGTAATGCTGCCCTCGTCTCCGAACGCGCAGCCCTCTATTTGACACTTATTGCCTTTAATCACATGCAGGCGATGCCCGCGTGAGCACACTGCCAGGAATCCATGCCGGTTAGGGTCGTGCCAGTGCCGCCTTCCGTCCTCGTCGTAGTGGACGTGCGTAGACATGTCCGTGACGGGGAGAAACCTTATGTCACCGATCGTGCTTCGCTTTCCGTCCTTCTCGCACCGCGGGCACTTCATGGTTTCCTCACCGAACCGCCCGGAACATGACTCCGCATAGCATCGCCCAGAGCCTAAAAGGCTTGATCTCAAGTGGCTCTCCTTCCAGCTCGACGTGGTAGGGCAATTGCGCGGGCACGATCAAGGGCAGCTCGCACAACTCCGTGAAGCCCTTGACCGGGCCCTTCAGGCCGGCGTCCTCCGGGGAGCCGAAGTAGAAGGAAGCGGCAATCGGCTCTCCGAAGTAGGGCTTCTGCCCAAGCCACACCTGGAACCCATAGCTCGCCGCGAACATCCTCATCTCGCGCTCGTCGCCAGCCGGGTCGAATACGATCCCCGCCTGCCGGATTGCAAACAGATTGGGGGAGTGTATGAAGGCGTACTGCTGCTCGTGCGCAAAGGCGTTGCTCCGCTGGAGGTAAGGTCCGATACGCCAAGTATTGCAGTGCAGGCAAGACCAGTCCACCGGAGGACGAAACTGGAACGCCTCGTAACGGCGGAAGGTGGCGCCATCCGGCCCGGGCGCCACGTCGATGGCATCATACAGGCTGTGGAAGCTGGCGTCCATCATGTGGTCCATAAGGTAGTGACCGGGCGGTGTCTCTGGCTCGATCCTAATCACCTTCTCTGAGCCGGCCGAAGCAAGCCGGGCGTTCTCGACACCCATGGAGCGTAGCACCTCATGTACGGCGTATGGGAGCGTTCCGCGCTCCCGGGATTTGACGGCCATCACGGTTTCCTCCTCGGCTTGCGCCTCACCCTCCGTGGCCTGACATTCCAGATGATCTCGCAGTCGCAGAACCCGCCGCGGGACTCGAAGTAGGTGCAGGATACCTCGATCTGCCCCTTGCTGAATCCCATTTCCTGAAGGATCTGCCTAGCGAACGTCTTGTTCCGCCCCCCTTCGCAACGGAACCTGAAGCTCTCCGGGTCGCCTTTCCGCTCACAGTGGAAGTCGCAGAATTCCGGTCCTGCCAGCCGGTTGTAGAATGGCGTCCACCGGGGGTGGCGCGGCCTCATGACTTCGCCAATCGGGACGCCGTAACGGACTCTGGCCTCTTTCACCCTTTGATCCAATTCCTTTCGAGCGTCTCCTCTTTTCTTTGGTGTCTTCGGATTCTTCATTTCAGTCTTTCCTATTTCACTGGAACATAGAGTAGAAGTCCGCCTTGTCCCCATCGAGACCGGACTCTTCCCAACCCAGCAGGCCGTTTACGTTCTTACGGCTCATCCGGCGCAGCTTGTCGGGACTGCGCAACGCCAACAGTTCCGCCGCCACGGACGGCGGCACGGGCACAGACAGGAGCTTTACTTTTGCATCTATACAGCGCCGTTGCACCAGAGACGGCTGGCTGCCATCGAAGGGGACGCGGAGTCTGGCCCCGCTTCTGATCGTGCGAAGCGCGTCAGCAGCGGCTACGGTAACGACTTGGGGTTGCGTCTGCTTCTCCGGTTTGGCCTCCTGATTCAATCCCTCCTCACTCTGCACCCAGGACACCACAGCGTCAATACCCCGCCTCCAGCGCAGCGGGTCCGCGGGCGACTCGAAGGCGAGCATATCCAATAGCCAAGCCGCTCTGTGGACGAAACCGGCAACGCCGATGGGGTGATCGAGCAGGTGCCGCCGGAGCTGCTGCCGGGGGTCCGTGCCAGCCTCGTGCGCCTCCCCGGAATCCAGATTGAGCGTTATCTCCGCCCGGCAGAGCCGGCAGACTGCTACGATGGGCTCAACCGGCATGTTGAGATTCCTTGTCTCCGTCCAGTAGCAGGAGCCCGGCCGCTAGGATGCATAGGGCGAGCATTTGTCTGGCCCATCCCCGGCGGCGCGCCCCGCACGGCAAAGCCAACGAACACCGTTGTGGAAACTGGGCATCTAGAGCCGTCTCCAAGGCAGCGAGCGTGAGCGAAGGCGATCCATCCCGCCTGAACCAGCACCACAAGCTGGAATCGAATGCGTCTAGAAACCCGGCGCCAGGTTTCAGGCCGCGGTCGCGCAGCCAAGCGGGCGCGCTGGTCAGGTCCGGCCCGGCTAGAATGATGACCGGGATATCAGTCTCAACTGCGTACTTGATCTGGGTTTGGGCCCATCTGTCGAGCTCGCCCAGGGCGATTGCAATGAGCACATCGCTTGCTCCGAGTTCGCCCCGAACCTTTGTCCAAGCATCCACGTCGCGGACTGGCGGCACGTGGATGCTCAAATCTTTGGTTGCCGCCACCGCGAGCGTTTGAATACGCAGGGCCGTGATCTGATCCCGGGGGGCGCCGTAGGACAAGAAAACCTTCATGGCACCCCTCTCACTCCGTCAAGCTGACGATGCTGGCCAGCCAGGGATGTATCTCTCCATCGGAGCCGATCTCGTCCATGGCGCGGTCCCCGTACCCGCTCAGAAGTCTGAGCTGGCGCACGGTCTCCGCTTCGGACTCGCTCTGAAGACGGCGGGCTGGTGCGATTAGCGCCTGTACGGCGGCGTCCCGTACCCGCTCGATTGTTCTGCCGGGCAATTGCCGCAGTGCATCGCGGCTGATCCGAACGGCGATGGTGACCTGAATCAGAGGCATCGAGTCTTCACGTGTCATAGGAGAAGTTTAGACTGTAAACTCTCAGCCGTCAACCGGGTATAAATTGAGAACCCCCCGGACAGCGCCGGGGGGCAGGAGAACACCAACATGAGAGTCTGAAATGCTCGTGCTTACATTATAGGGCGGGAGCGGGGTGGATGTCAAATTGGGGTGAGTCTGGCGGGGCGTGCCGCCGGGGACTGGATACCCTGCGACGCGCCCCGCTCCCGGATGGAGACAAGACGAAACGCCTAGCCACAAAGCGTCAAAGAGGGAAGGAGGCGCTCTGCTCCAGGCTCGTGATTACCATTCTGGCACGGATCGGGGTACAGGTCAACTGCTGGTCATGACCGGGGCGCTTGCGCATTCTTGAACTCGCCGCACCATTGCGTTGCGGAGGTTCTTGGGAACACGCCTCCGCAATGCGGGCCTCCGCAAAGCGGCGGGAAGCGGTGGCAACTCCCGGCGTCGGCCGCAAAGAACTGGCAGGATGCGCATTGCTTTCGCGCCTTTTCAATATGCCGATGCCGCGTCCTTTCGATTGCCGGTTCCGCTTGCTTCACAGGTTCCTCCTACAATGCCGGACGTGTTGATTCTACGCCCGTGTCAGCGGGAACGCAAAACCGCGAGTCCGGCCGCCGCCAGCGCGAGACCGCCGACAAGCAGGATCGGCCAGTCCGCCAGTACTGAGGATTCTTGGTAAGACTGCTCCTCATTGGCATCCACTTCCCACTCGGCGCCTCCAACAGCCTCAACAGCGGGCGCTGCTGCCACCACCGGATACCCGGTGTAGCCTGCCTTGAGGGCTTCGATATCCGCCACATACTGCCGGGTGGAAGCCGGGATCACGCCCCGGCTCACGTTGCCAGGTCCGGCGTTGTAGGCGGCAAGGGCCAGGGACTCGTCCCCGAACTGGTCGAGCATCCGGCGCAGGTAGAGCACCCCGCCTGTGATATTGCCCTGAATTGTGGTACGGTCCACACCTACGTCCAAAGCGGCGGCGGGCGTGAGCTGGAAAAGACCTAGCTCGTTCGCCTGCCCTGTGGCGTAGGGATTGAGACTGGACTCCCGCTGGGCGACCGCCAGCGCCAATGCGGGATCAACCCCGTAGGCTGTGGCCGTCTGCCGGATCATGTCCTGTATCTGGGCAGTTGTAGCCATTACTGCGGCTCCGTAGCCGGGATCACGGGCTTGACCGCTCGCTTGGCCTCTATCAGCGCCGCCTGCGCTTGCTCAGCCTGTTGCTTCGCCTGTGCCACCGCTGGCGGCGCGTAGCTGGAATCGGCCAGTGAGGCCCACAGAGCCTCCAGGTGAAGGAAGACTAGGTGGGTCACGCCGCGGTACTTGGGCTTCGCTCCCGACGCTATGGCCTCAGCGTTCTGAGCGTCCACAAAATCCTTGGCCATCTTCAGGGTGGCCGGAGGGATCGAGGCGCAGGCTTCCTTGACCATGCCGCCGGTGTCGGTGTAGCGCAGGCAGATTTCGTATTTGGCCTGCCCCCAGGCCAGACCCGCTGCCACAATTGCCATTGCGAACAGTTTCATAAACCTTGCGCGAGGAGACCGCCACCTTCAGGCGGCGGAGGAATCGCGCCCTCCTTTTTTCTCTTGATATTGGAGCGGAAGGCTCCCACAATAGAGGTGTGAAGCTGACGTTGCAACTCAAACTCCTGCCCAGCACCGAGCAGCATCCACTCAAAACATCAGGGCAGGGGCGCTTGTAAACCGCCCAGACTTGACGGATTGTGCTGTTGTCTCGCATGATGCTGTCAAAAGCCGCCTGCTTTAGCTGGCGGTCGTTTACAAGTCTTCACTTCCAGGCCGGGATGAAAACCACCGTTCCGTCCGCAGCCAAAGCCTGAATCCAGGTGTAGGGGGCGGCTACCACAGTCGCTGGACTGTTGGCCGCCAGTAGGGCTGCCCCGGCCCCGGTTGTATTAGTCCCTCCAAATCTCATCACGCCGTTGATTCTGAACATTTCGCTGGAACCAGTCTGGGCGGCCCCAATGTCCATCAGAACATAGGTGCTTCCGGCTACCGCGGTCTGATCCTTGAACCGGGCGGTTGTTCCAGTTCCCTTGGCCACATCAAGTTGATAGGCTGCTGCTGTCGCCCCAATGGCGAGTTGACCAATACCATCTATTCGCATCGTCTCTGCGTAGCCGCCAGCGGCAACCGTCCTCCAGAAAGCCAACTGGCTGTTTACTCCACCCCCTGATCCGGCAGCCAGCAAGCCAATCTGGCCGGCACTGTCGTAGCCCATCAGGAACCCTCGGTAATTGACATGGTCCTGGGTGCTGGCAAAGTTGAAAAACGCGGTGCCCCCGATATTCACTCCGGCTCCGCTCACTTCCAGGTTGGTAATGGGTGTCACCGTGCCGACGCCAACGTTGCGGCTCGAATTCACATGCAACCCCGCCGTGATTCCGTCGTTGGCGTAGATGTTGAACAGGTTGATGCCGGCCTGCGCCGGACCTGCCCGGATCGTCAGGGTGTCGGCCCCCGTTGCGGGCGTATCATCGTACAGCGTACAGACCGTGGGTGCGGGCCCTGCACAGGTGAACTTGGAAGCTGGGAAGATGACCTGAGTGGGCGCGGATACGTTGACCTGGGCCGCTGCGAGGCTGGTCAGAAGAGTGCCCCAGATCAGGAGTCTATGCACGTTACTGGATTCCAATCAGGCGCGCGTTCAAGGAGGCGGCAGTGCCAGCGATCATCGTCACTCCAGTCAGAAACTTCATGCCGCCAAAGTCCCAGAAGCGATCAGAGTAGCCGGTCAGAACGAAGGTGTTGGAATAGTTCACCGGGGCTCCCGCGTCCTGGAGTGTGACTGTGACGTTGTTGGCGGTCTTGTTATTCACATAGATCTTGAACACGCAGGTCGTGGCGGCGGTTAGGGCGCTTCCTCCTGGCCCTATCGCTACGTCCACTTGGGTGATGTCCTGGAGCACGTTGCCGGCGCATCCGTGCAGCGGGACGTACCTGACAAACCACGGGGCAGCGTTGGCCGCTCCTTGGTCAGCAGTCACAGTCCCGCTCACAGTCACCGCGAAGGCGCTCTGGTTATTGGCGATGACCACCGGGATCGAATCGGCCATGGCCTGCTGGGCGATCAACTCAACCGACCCGCCGTTGGCCGTCCTGCGCAGGTTGGCTCCCAGCACACGATCAAAACCCGCACCGGAGTCCAAATCAAAGACCTTGGCGCCTTGCATGTTGGTGCCGTCATTGAAGCCAGCGGCGGTTCCGGCAGCCGGGAAGGCGGCCCCGAAAGCGCTAGAGGTCCCTGCTCCTCCAACGAGTGCTACGACGTTGACGCGCAGGGCGTTATTGGCGCTGTCGCCAGCGGTGACGATGACGGCCGTGCCAGCGTCCAGGAAGCGCACGATGTTGCCGCTGACGTTGAGCTGGGCGCACAAGGGCAGCGCCAGCCCAATTGCTAACAGAAGCCTTCTCATTAATTGACTCCTTCCGGCTTGGCCGCGGCTGGGATCGGGACAACCGGGACGGACTTCCTCTTCCACTTGAACTCAGGCGTGAGATCCCAGTCCCTCTCATCGGCCCCGGAGCGCTTCCGAATCTCGGCTGTGAGCCGGTCGATCTGGGCGTTGATCTTCTCCAGCTCGTATTGGGCCTGAAGCTCTTCCTTCTCAGATTGAGCCTTCATCAACTGGGCGCTCCGCATCCGTACCACAGCTTTATAGGCGTCGATCTGAAGAGTCTTGGCAGCCTCCCGGTCCTCTAGCGAGATCGGCTTTGGTTCTGGAGGCGGTGATAGGGCGGACTGCTGGGCCTGTGCGAAGGCTGGTGGAAGAAAAAGCGCTGCCAGTTGCACAATCCACACAACCGCAATCAGCGTGATGGCTAGCGGCACGATAGCCCCGGCAATCCAAGCCGCCAGCTTCTTACGCCACCCGCGGATCGGCTGCGGCACTGGGATCAATTCCAGGAATGCCCGCAACGTTCCGGTTTCTACTGCCCGGGAGTCGCCCGGCGGAAATGAGACCCTGATCTCGCGGCCGCTCTGAATCCCGCCGGCGGTCCAGATCGAAATGGGCGTGACCGTCAGATCCCGCACATGGCGGAGTATGCGGCTCTCCAGCTCCGAGTCCACCGAGTCGAAGACGATCTGGGGGCTGCCGTGCTCCTCAAGGAACACCGTGTAGTCGGCGCTCTTGCTTTCGGTCAGCGCGTAGCCCGCCTTGGCCAGATAGCTTCTCAGCACCCTGGCAGCCTCGTGGTCTCCAGCTATTCGTATCCGCATGTCCCTATCCTAGACAGGTTACGAGCACAGGTCCAGTCCCGGCGGCAGCTTGGGCGTAAGCGATGATGTCTCCAGTGTGGAAGCGGTAATCGGTGTACTCATGACCCGTGCGGCTGGGGGAGTCGATGGACTTGCCCTCCAGTGGCCCGAGCACATCCTCGGTGGCAACGCTGGCGGCGGTGGTGCGGATCTTCATGTCGGGCGCTCCCAGGTTCCTGAGCGAGACCGCCTGACAGTTCATGATGGCTGTGAGCGGAGTCCAGGTTACCGTGTCCACCGGCACACGCCGCTGCTGGAAGACAATACTCATAGCTGGCCGCCCCTAAAGCACAAATTGGTCAGGTGATCTTCAGCTTGTCCTTGACGTAGGGTTCGCTCGCTGGCGTCCCATCCGGGTTCTTGAAGTGCGCGATGGCCGCTACCACAACCTGAATCGCTCCCACGATCACGGCCAAGCCGCCCTGCTGATTTGGCGTCAGCATACCGCTGCCAGCGACCGCGTTCGCCCCCTGGATCCATGTTGAATGAGAATTTCATGCGCAACTCCTTTTTCAAGGCCCCGATTACGGGCCTCAGCTTGAGATAGAGACGAAGATCGTCAAACACCGGATGGCCCCCGTTCACTTCTCTGTCTTACTGGTGCTTCCCAGGCTGTTCACCTCGTAATGGCAGTCCATCGCCAGGGGAACAGCAGAACTTGCATATTCATCCGGCCCGCCCATTGTGGCCGCCGCCCGGTAAAACCGGAAGGTGAGCATTGAGCTTCTGGAATAATCCTAATTCTTGCGCCTGCCCTCGCGCGTAGGGATTGAGGCTGGACTCCCGCTGGGCGACCGCCAGCGCCAATGCGGGGTCAACCCCGTACTGCCGGGCGGTATCTCGAATCATGTCTGGGATCGTGAGGGCCATTGGTCAGGCGGCTTCCGGGTCTGATCCCAAGCTGTCAGTCGTCCTTGGGCTTATCCTTGCGGTTGACGTAGAACCCGAGAACCGCGGTGACCACTGCCCCAACAGCGAGTCCGGCCTGAGAAAGGTCGCCGTTCATCAGCGCGGCGTAGTCGATCTTAGAGGCCACAAGCGCCGCCAAAATCACGCCAAAGATCGTGGCTTTCTTGTCGTTTGTCATTGCTTCGTACCTCTTCTTCAGCGCTCCACGGATGGAGCGGTTAGCGAGCCAGTGTTTGAGGCCCATGTCCGTCTCTGCCCTTAGAGCAGGCGCTCCAGCGTCACGTACAGATCGTAGCGGCTGGTGCCCGTGGCGCAAGCCCCGGCGCGGGTCACCTCGCGGGTGATGTTGGTCCCGGCGTCTACGTTGATGGCCGTCAGGTTGTCCGAGGCCCCCTCATCCACGTTCAGGTCGTGGGCCGCCACCAAGTTCTTGGTCTTGGCCCCGCCGTTGTAGGTCCAGCCTAGTATGACGGTGGCCGTGCAGGCCCCGCCCTCAGCAATGGTGGTGTGCAGGTAGGCCGAGGTCCTGTACTGTCCGGCGGGAGCTGCGGCCAGTAGGTTGCCAGCGGCAATAGCAGCGGCTTGGTTCAGCGCGGAGTAAGTTACCAGCACCGGGGGGAGGCCCATCCCGGCGGTGGCCAGCGCGGCGTAGGTTGTCGCCACGCCGGTGGCCGAGACCACAAGCTGGTTGGTGTTGAAGCTGAAGACCCCGGCATTGCTGATCCGCAGGCGCTCGGTGACGGCCAACGCTGCGTCCAGGGTAGTTGAAAAGACCAAGTTGCCCGGCATATCGTTGGCTCCCGGAGCGGCGTCCACCCCCGAGACGATGCTAGCGGTGGGCTGGTAAGCGGCTCCATCGTAACCCTCGAAGATCACACTGCCAATGGTGTCGGCGTTATTGATAATCAGCGGGGTCCCGATCACGCCCCGGCTCCGGCGGATTCTGTGAGTCGGAGAGGTGGTTGCAGCCGCCACGCTGTGGACGGCCAACTGGAGTTCCGAGGCCGCATTCGCTTGAACCAGTGCTTGAGCGGTAGTGGCGGTAATGTATCCGGCATTGTCAATGCGGAGGCGCTCGACCACTGCTCCGGCGGCGTCCGGAGTGGTTGAGAATATCAGCCTTCCAGGCATGTCGGCGGCCCCGCCTCCGGCTACCGCGGCGTCAATCTCCGCTATGATGCTGGCGGCCGGCAGGTAAGTGGGTGCGGCGTTGTTGTTGGCGCCCTCGAATACGATGCCTCCCACGGTATCGTTGACCGCCACAATGGTCGGGGCCGCGGCTGTGCCCTGGCTCCTGCGGAAGGTCCTGGTTCCGTAGACTGCGGCGCCGGCGTTATGCACCATCATCCGCGAGTCGGCGGCGGCGTCCTGAACCTGGATGGTTTGGGCGCTGGTGGCGGTGATCGTGCCAGTGTTGGCAATTCTCAGGCGCTCGGTGACCGCCACTGCACCATCCAGGGTGGTAGAGAAGACCAGGTTTCCAGGCATGTCGGCGACACCGGCCACTGCGGCGTCAACCCCCGCTACGATACTGGCCGCTGGGAGATAAGTTGCCGCTACTCCGTTGTTACCCTGGAAGACGATACTGCCCAGTGTGTCTCCATTGACTACGATAGTCTCGGCAGCGAGCGTCCCGCGGCTCTTGCGGATGATGGCGGTTCCAGCTATGGCAGCGCCGTTGTTATGGACCGCCAGTTGGAACTCGGAGGCCGCATCGGCGGTGATCCCGAGTTGGGCCGTGGTAGCAGTGATGACACCGGCATTATTGATCCGCAGGTGTTCTACTGGTGTAACCGTGGCGTCCAGGGTTGTGGAAAAGACGATGTTGCCCGGCATGTCTCCGGCGCCGACTGTCAGGGGAGCGGCTTCGACGCCCGCCGTGATCGAGGCGGCTGGCCGGTAGGCCGCGCCGTCGTAGGCGTCGAACACCAGAGTGCTGATGGTATCTCCGGCGACGACAATCTGCGGGGCCGCGGCGGTGTTGCGGCTGACCTGGCCCCGGTAGGTACCGACTACTCCGGCGCCGTGCACTGCGAGACGGATCTCGCTCGCTCCATCGGAGTTCACGGAAAAGTCCGTGCTGTTTGCGGCGATGAATCCTGTATTGCTGATCCGCAAGCGTTCAACGACCACCGCCGCAGCATCGGGGGTGGTAGAGAAGATGAGATTGCCGGGCATGTCTGCGCCGCCGCTGGTGACCGCGCCATCGACTGCCGATACAATGCTGGCGGCAGGAGAGTAGACCGCCGCGCCAGTGGTCTGGTTGCCCTGGAAGACGATGCTGCCCAGGGTATCGCCAGCCACCACAACCACAGGAGCGCCTATGACGCCCCGGCTCTTGCGCAGGATCTGAATTCCTGCAATGACTGGGTTGGCGTCATGGACCGCCAACTGGATCTCGGAGGCGGCGCTGTTATTGACCAGAAACTGGGCCGTGGTGGCGGTAATCACCCCGGCGTTGTCGATTCGCAGGCGCTCGACAGGTGCGGCCCAAGCCCCATCCAAGGTGGTGGAAAACACCAGCCTTCCGGGCATGTCATTGGCCGCAGCCACGTTGTCAACGAACGCGCTGATGCTGGCCAGGGGCCGATAAACCGCTCCGTCGTAGCCCTCGAAGAGCATTGTGCCAACGGTGTCGCCGTCCGCTACCAGCACCTGAGCCGCCAGCGTTCCCCGGCTCCGGTCAGTCCTCCAGGTTGCGGTTGTGGGAGGGTTGGCATTGTGGACCGCGATCTGGATTTCCGAGGCGTCGTTGTTGGTGACCGCCACCCGGGCCGAGGTGGCAGTGATGTAGCCGGTCTCGGCGATCCTCAGCCGCTCAGTGACAACCGCCGCGCCGCCAAGCGTAGTCGAGAATATCAGTCTGCCGGGCATAGCGGCAGCGCCGGGAGCGGCGTCAATCGCCGCTGTGATGCTAGCGGCGGGAAGATAGGCATTGACTGCGCCGGAATAACCCTCGAAGACGATGCCTCCCAGCCTGTCCCCGTTGTTCACGATAAGCGGGGCCGCGAACGTTCCCCGGCTGACGCGCACGGTTTCGAGCACCGACACGCCCGCGCCGTGGGCCCCGATCCGGAACTCGGCGTTGGTATCGGCGTGCATGTCGATCAGCGGGATGGCCTGGGTGACCGGGGCGTTGATGTTGATGCCAGTCGAGCCTCCGGGAGGCGCAGTCAGGCTGAGGACTCCCACCAGCGGCGTGACCCAGCTCAAGCTGAAGATCAGCCTGCCGGGCACGCCATCGAGCACCACTGCCATGTAGGGAGGGACCTCGCTAACGCCATCCAGCGCCATAGTCAGGGCGTGGGATCTGAGAGTAACTAGGCCGGCCGGAGGCCAGTTGCCGCCCGGTCCCACCGGGTTCTGATCGCTGACCGTGAGCAGGGCGGTATTGAGGGCCACCACGCAATTGACGCAGGCACCGGTGCTCTGGAATGTCCCTCCGGCAGCTTGGCGGATCACGTCGTAGCCAGTAGCGCCTACAACCGGACTCCAGTTGACAACTACGGGGGTGCCTGGGGCCAGAGCCGCGACCCCGACCGTGTTCTGGGCGGTTACAGGCCCTCCCGCTCCGGCGATCGCTCCGCCCGGGAAGCGCACCACGATCCAGTAGTAGAGTGGGACGGCTCCCACCGCTCCCACTTGACCTGCACTCATTCCAATCTGAGGCAGATTGAGCGGCCAGGTGAAGGTGAGTGACTGGGTGCTGAGGGCCTGCCCCATGAGCAGGGCTGGGATCAGCAGCGCAAACAGGATCTTTTTCATGACAACTCCTTTTCGGGGCAATGCCCCTTTTCCAGCCCGTCCACGCGGCGGTCGAGTTCGCGGTGGCGTCCATCGCAGACCTTGACAGCTGGATAGCGCTGGTCGAGTTTCTCGGTCAGGTCCGCGATGCTGCTTTTAATCATGAGTCTCAGGTAGAGGGCTTGCAGCACGCCCCCTGTAGTCAGCACCCCGCCGAGGGCCCCGACCGCCTGCCAGCTAATTTGAAGTCCGCCGTCCATTTGAGGTCACGTCCTATAGAGTATTTAGTGCTTCATCCAAGCCACCTGCACGTGCCCGGCCCTGCCGATAGCGGTGCTAAGTATTTGGAGCAGTTCCGATGGAACGTTAACCTGCCCCTGCCCCGCGATCTCAGCCGGAAACCCGGTAACTGCCCCGGTGCCAATAATGCCTCCGGAAGTTTGTACTATTCCATCACCGGATAATTGTGCAGGTGGCGATTCAATACCACCGCTGCCAGTGAATCCTTGGCCGCCGACGCCATCAAGTGACGCGGGCGGACCTGTCACCGCACCAGTGCCGCTGAAAGTTTCAACGCCGCTGCCAGTGAGCGTGGCGGGTTCACTGGAGATGGCGCCGCCGCCAGCAAAGCGGAGTTCCCCCTGGCCGGTTAGCTGTCCAAGCGGCGCGGATAGAACTCCGGAGCCCGGGAATGACTCAATCGCAACACCAGCAAGAGAGGCGGGAGCCGCGGAGACCTCGCCAGTGCCCGTGATTGAGGACGCTTCGGCATTCCCTTCGCCCGCAAGCTGAGCTGGCTGCCCTGTCACAGCACCCGGCCCGGTGAACCTCTGGAGGCCCGCTCCCGCGATCGCTGCCGGTTGTCCTCGAATTGCTGCTTCGCCGCCGAAACTCTGAGACCCGGCTCCGCTCAGTTGAACGGGCACCGCTGCCAACCCCCCGCTGCCTTTGAAAGTCTCACCACCCGCGCCGGTGAGCAGCGCCGGAGATCCCGTGACTGTTCCAGCGCCTCCGAAGACCTCACCCCCGGCACCAGCCAGCGTGCTTGGCTGTCCGCCAACTGCCGCTGTGCCGGTAAACTGGAGAGAACCGATCCCGGCTAATTGAGCAGGCGCTCCGGCTGTGCCGCCTGGTCCGCTAAACTGCTCAACTCCAGCGCCGGTGAGCGAGGCGGGAGGCGCAGTGATCGCGCCAGTGCCAGTAACCGGCGGCGGCGTTACAGTGCCTTGTCCGGCGATCTGTACAGGCTGGGCGGTGATAGCGCCGGGTCCAGAAAAGGTTTGCTTGCCGCCGCCCACGATCGCCGCGGGAGATCCTGACAATGCGCCAGTGCTGGTGAACCTTAGACTTCCAGTCGCGGCCAGGAGCGCAGACGCAGCAACGATCGCCGCCGCCGCCAGGAAGCTCAATTTCCCCGTGCCTGCCACAGCCGCGGGCGGACCAGACACTGCTCCCGTGCCTGTGATGGGCAGCGGTGTGTGGTCCAGGGTGATGGGCGGATTCGGATCGTGGAAAATGAGCGTCGGCGCCCACTGGAGGCGGGCGACTGAAAAGAATTTGCCGCTAATGATCCTGTAATTCATGTTCTACCCGGAAACCACGCAGACGCTTCCGTTGTACGCCGCAGCATTGGCTGCCGGTTTGGTGATCTCAAGGAAGCTTAAACAAGCGCTATCAAAAATCCTCGTGAGTGAAAACGCTGTGTTGATCCCGTCCGTGATACAGATTAGATTGACGATGGGGACCGGCATCCAGGCAATAGGATGACCGATCACGAAGTCCAGCAGGCCGGTGGCCACCAGAGCGCTGCACTGCATCTGCGTAAGGCACTGGATGCCCCGATCCCCTGTTTCCAGCGGCGCAAACCATGTGCTGACAGGCATGTCCAGCCGGTGGACGATAGCGGCAGACCATCCGGCCAATGAGGGCAGAGTACTTGCGACTCCCGCCTGGTCCTTGTAAGTACAGACCGTCCAGTTGTGTGCAGTGGCTGGGAGAGCCGTCAATCCAACCGGCATGAAGAGGAAGTTGCCTTCCGCTGAATCTTGCGTCCCCGGTGCCGTGTTTTGGTAACGGGCAGGTACGCCGGTCACAGCTTCGGCCGCAGTGCTGTTCATGAGCTTGGCGACCGAGAAAAGACGGTCATAGAGCAGCAGGGTGTTCACATAATTCGCCGCGGCAAACCCGGAAACAAAGTGGGTGGTGTCGGGACTGGACGGGTTGTTGAAAAACAGCGCGCCGGTGTTCCCGGAATTGTGCGCCGTGCCGCCTGGAGCAGCCGCGCCCGGCGCTCCCGCGGCGGGCATCGGGCCAAGCTGCCAAAGCTGGTTAGTGCATGAGACCACTCCTGTTGCGCCGACCTTGGTGAAAAACAAGTCTTGTTTCTTACCCGCCGTCGCTTCCGAGATGAGGTCGGAGAGAGATGCGAAGCCGGTATTGAACGCGAAAGCTTGGCGCCGGGCCGCGTTCCGCCAAATCTGCCGCAAGCGCATCACGGCGAAATCTACGGCGTTCAGGTACTGGCCGGAACCGATCAGGCCGCGGAAATCCCCTCCCTTGCAAGCCCAGACTGACCCCGGGACCCCGGCGACGGCAATCGGAGGACCGTACCAGTCCTGAACGGCTTTGGAAAGCTGCCCGACCGTTTCTGCGCCAAGCCACCTCTCAAGCCTGGAAGCGTGTGTGGGCCGGTTGAGGACGATGTTGAACATAAATGGCTCTCGCAGATCAGGCGCTCTTCGGCGCAGTGAATGAGAACACCGTAACCGACACCTCGGCGTGTATCTGGATGGCGGTGGAATTGATATTCAAGTTGAAGCCGCTCGTTGCGCCTACCGAGCCATCATATACCTTGGTCAGGTCGCTCTTGAGGCAGCGGAACCAGCTTGCAGCTCCGGTGGCGTTCGCATCGGTATCCGGGGCAATGGCGTTCGCCGCCGCTACGCCTCCGGAGGCGGAAGCGAAGGCCGGGCTGCCGAGGGTCAGCTCGGCCAGCAGCACCTGCGCCCCGACTGCGTCATCCGCGGTTGCGGGCTGAGTGCCGTCATAGATTTGGAGCTTGCCGCCATTGAGCAGGGCGCATACCGCGTCCGCCTCCGCATTCACGGCGGCTTCGGCTAACTTGGGATTCAAGGCCATAACGTTACCTCCTTATGGCTGATCCGTCCCGGGCTGCGGGACGGGCTTCTTCTTCCACTGCAACTTCTGGTCGAGGTCGTAGTCCGGGCACTTGTACGTGGACTGGAGACTGTCGATCTGCTTGTCGAGCTCTCCGGTCGCACTCTGAAAGGCTGCCTGTTCGGTCTTGAACTGGCGCTCCAGTTGCAATAACCTGTTCTGGGATTCGCTGATGGCCAGTTGAAGCTCGCGGACCTTGCGGGCTTCGGCGTCGGTAATCGGCTTCGGCGCTTGGGCCTGAGCCTGGGCCTGAGCCTGGGATCTGGGCTCGGCGGCCGGGATCTGGGCCTCGGGAACGGGAACGGGCCTCTGCTGAGCAATCAGCAGTCCGGTTGAAACCAAAGCAATCGAAAGTTTGTGCATGGCCCTATTATATTCCCCTGTCACGCAGCGCTGCCGGAAGAGAATGCTCATGGCAAAACCGTCCACTCAACCGAATAGTCTGCGGTGCATCCAACCACCAGAAGCTCGATATTATTTACAGTCGTAATCAGACTGGCCACGATGTTGATGGCCGCCGAGGTGCCGGAGCCCGCCCCGGCAGTAGGCCCTTCAGTCAGATTCGTCGCTGCCGGAGCCGCCTGAATGTTGTAGGTCCGCGCCCGGAACAGTGCGTTGCTGGCGGCGGTGCCAAGTCCGGTGCTGGCCGTGGCGGTGCCTGTGCAGGCGGTATTGGTCTTGATCCTCCAGTCGCTGACTTTGCCGTTGGCGGGCAGTTGAAACAGCGCCACATCCTGCGTAAGCGCTGCCGCTTTGTTGGCCCCCAGGACTCCGTTGACCTGCCAGCACCCGTTCGCATTGGCGCATCCATTGACGCCGTTGGCGATGGCGATCAGTTGGTACCTGTACCAGGGGCTGGTTCGGATGTCACTCGACCAAGCTGATACGAACAGGAAGATGAGTCCGGCAATGATTCTTCTCATAGAGTTTTCAGAAAATGGCGTAACTGACCAGCCCCCCTGCGTTGACCGCCGCGGCCACATTCACGCACAGGGCGGTAGCAGCCGTCAAAGTCAGGGGCGACAGCCCGAAGTCCAGCGCCATGGCGGTGATGTTGGCGTAGCTCCCGGTAATGGCCGCCGTGGCCCCGCAAGCCGCCTTAGTAGATTCCAGGAGCGTCACAGCCGAGGGCCCGGTCAGGGACATGCTGATATGGCAGACCCGGATGCTCTGCCCTGCCGCCAGGGCCACGATCTGGGTAGTTGCGGGACCGGCTACCGTAAGGACAGCCCTGAGCGGGCAGAACACCGGCACGCCCACAGCCCCGCCCATGATGACCTGGGTGGTATGCTCCTTGTACCCGTAGAGGACCCCGCGTATGGTTCCCGCCGCCACTCCCCCGGTAAGTCTGACTCTCATCCAGGGGTAGTAACCCGACAGGGACGTGGCGGCCTGAGTCAGGGCCACGTTGGGGTTGACGCCCGACAGGACGGCCCCTGCGAATGCCGCCCAAGCCCCGGGCGCTCCGGCGGCGTCAGGAGCATCCTGCACAGTCAGCGTTAGGGCTGTGTACACGCTGCTGGTGTAGGCCACAGTCCAGGTGGTGCAGCCTACCTGCCGATTGTCGAGCTGGCCCGAGTTCGCAGTCGCGCCGGTAAGGACGAAGTACAGCAAACAGTCGGGCTTGGTCTGCTCGACGCTGACTGGAGTTTGAGCAAGAGCCTGAGTGGCCATCAGAGCCAGAATCGAAAGTAGTTTACACTGTAAACTCATAGTTGCCTCACGACAATGGGTAAAACCATCCGGTACAGGCGCAGATGATCCTCCCGGCCGGATCCAGGCGAGCCGCCGCTCCAACCAATACGTTGACGTACTGCCGAATGAGCTGGTTCGAGTAGATGCGAATGCCGCCGCCATGAATCGCGTAGGGGGTCCTCAGATCGCCGAGCGACACCTGGACGTTCCCGTAGTCTTTGGCGTAACGGCGGCCGATTCTCAGTCTCCAGCTCAGGTCCCCGCTCGACTCGACGAACCCCATGCCGGTGAACACATTGGTCATGGTGATGATGACCCCGTCATAGCCGGTCGGGACCAGGAAGGTATTGACCAGGTAATCGGTGCCATCGTCAGTTGGCAATATGAGCGATCCAAGCTTCTGAAACCGCTTGCCCTGAGCGGGCATGTGCAGCCAGGGCTCGCGTTCGTAGATGATCGCCCCGCGGCCCTGAGCTACCCGCTCGACGCCGCCAGCCATCACAATGCGGCGCCACATTTCCATTTCAGTGAGCAGGCAGTCGTCGTAGCGATTGGGGGGATGGGCTCTGAATTGCAGGTTCACGCTCATTTGGGACGCTCCTGGCAGGTGGTGAGCTGCTCTTCGATCAGCACCGTCGGCTCCATGCAGTAGAGCACCAGTTGGGCCCGGCCAAGGGTGACGCCTGTGAGCTCGGCGATCTCGACGTTCACGAACCCCGGCTCAACAACCGGCCTGGGCTGGGAGAGAATATAGGGCACATTGTCAATCACAGCCGGGGGCAGACCGCCGCCCTGGGTCCAGATGAACCCGGCCGACAGGAAATCTGAGAACAGCTTGAGGCCGGTCGAGCCATCCGTGATCTGGATCATGAGCACCAGGGTGGGATCAACTATCCCGGCTGGCGCCAGGAGCGCGATCGACAGGCCCCACAGCCACGAGCCGGGCGCAATGCGGAGCTGCTCCTCGATGGTGCCATAAGCCGGAATCGAACCTAGATTGTCGGCGTCCGGCACGGTGTACCAGCGGGGCCGGTATCCGCGGGCCCGGCGGAAGGGCTCCAATTGAGTGAGCGCCAGCGGGTAGTACCGCTCGGGAAAGTTCCTGAGAAACAAGTTGTACTGGAAGCCGTCCACGATGCTGTCAGGCATGAATCACCTCCCGGTCGTAATAGGGTAGCCCGCGCAGATGTTCGTCCACGTCCACGGGCGGTTCCCCCGCACCGTACAATCGCATGCTCATGTTGCCGCCATGGCGCACGTAGATGAACAGCTCGGGGCTGTCCTGCACGGCGTAAACCTGCGCCCCCGCGTCCCGCAGGAACCAGCCGTCGATCGAGCTTGGGATATTGCGGAACGGGGACCGCTCCCAGAGAGACCGGCGGAATACCAGCGAGCCGCCAGCCAGGATGCCAGCGGCCACTCGCAGCCTCCCGTCAATCCTCACCAGATACTTGCCCCAATGGACCACCTCGGCGCCCGAGTCTTGGAGGCCCCGCACGGCCCGCGCGAGGAATCCAGGACCATAGTAGTCATCGTCATCAAACTTGTGGATGACCGATCCCATGCTTGCTTTGATTCCCAGGTTGGTTTTGGCACCGAGCTTGGTTCCGGCCGGAACATCCAGGCTCTTGAAGCGGCAATTCCTGTACGGCGCGCTCACGGCTTCCCACTCCGCGGACGCCTCAGCCAGGCTTCTGGGATCGTCCTCGTCGTGAACGATAATCAGTTCCCTGCTCTCGTAATCCTGTGCGTTGAAGATCCCGATGGCCTTGAGCAGGAACTCCGGCCTCCCCCGGGTAGAAACCACGCACGAGACTAACGGGTTGCCTCCGTTCAGCACCGGGGCCTCCTGATCCCAACCAGATCAATCTCCAGGTTGTAGGGCAGGTCCGCCAGCAGGCACAGGCTGTGGATATCGACCATGAGACGGCTGCCCACACGGTAGAGCAGGGGCGGCGTGATGACGTTGCCGAACGAGTCCGGGGCGTTGTCAGCCAGGTAATTCCCCCACAGCGGGATATTCGAGCAGGCCCGCTCGTTCTGGTCGTAGAGCGTCGTCCGCACCAGCATGGGACCGGCCCCCGCCCCGGGAAACAGCCCTGTGTTGGGGGTAAAAACGTGGATCGCGTGCAGCTCAAAATCACAGTGGGTGATCTCCAGGTAGAACTGCCGTGGGGGCTCGACTCCCGTCACCAGTCCAGCCGCGTCGAAGCTGTAGGCCAGCCAGTTTACCTGGAACGGACAGTGGTAGATGTAGGGCTTCTCGTAGTAGCGGTAGCCGGAGGCAGTGTCGGGTTCGCCGCGGGTGCGCTTGACCCCGTGGAAGGCAAGTTGCGACAGAAAAGTGACGCCCCCGGCCGAGACCCCGGCTACATGGACGGCCCGCAGGACGCCGTAGAGATCGAAGGTGATATTGTATCCAGCCGGGTAGCGCAGCTCGGGCACAACGGCCGCCGAGCGGTAGTGGTTTGCATTCAGCGGGCCGGCCGAAACCGGACTCATTGACGAATTGTAAAACTGCAAGCGGCCGACCGGGGGTCCCAGGGCGGGGGTCCTTGCCACCTGCGGGCCGCCTGAGACCTTGCGCATGATAAAGTCGTGATTGGGATCGACCTGGACCAGCAACTGGCGGTAATCCAGGCCGTCCACGAGCTGATCGGCGTTGTAGGCGTAGACGTAGTACCGGTCTTGGTATCCAGGGGGCGTTTTATACGCCGCCTCAGCATTCGGGCACACAGTTCCTCCTTGTGCTAATCTCGGCTGTCCGCCCCTGCGGGCAGGCGGCGTCGGCGCAGGCGCAGGCGGCGGCGGCGCAGGCGCGAAGGCCAGATAGAATGGCGTTGCGAGAGCGCTGGGAGGGGGAACCCCGCCGCTTCCCAGCATAACCCCAAAAGGAGCACCATAGGTGGTTGAGTTGGGATACACCGTTACCGACGTATAGGCGGTTCCCCCGGCAGTTGGATCGTAGCCCGGGATCGCCGGCAGCGGCGGTTGAACAGCTTCGTCGTACCACAAATCGGCAGCGCCCCACCCCAAACCGGAATCGACAGCGTGCCAGATCTGGGAGGGAAAGAAGGGACCCGGCAGAAGCCACCAAATATGAAATGTCCCATCCAGGGCCTCGACGATGTACTCAAAACCACTCTCACCTTCGCCCTCTCCAGGTATGTTATTAACCGTCACTACGGTCCAGACCGGAGCGTCTCCGGCCGGAACCCCAGTTGCCACCCCTGGGCAGAACCATCCAGGGCCGCCTGGAGAGATGGACACGCAGACCTTGAGGTCTCCGACTGCATTGATAAAGGCGTTGGTGAGCCGGTTGTTGCAGCCGCCGTCATCGTATAGAGGGGGCTGCGCCGGACTAAGCACGTCCGCGTCGGTAAGCGTGCGGTGGCAGTAGTGACTGATGTCGAGCGGCCATACTCCAGGCGTTGTGTACCCATAGAATAAGTGCAATTTGCCGCCGGGCTCTACGATCATAGCCCCGGCAGCAAAGTAGAGCGTGTAAAACGGCGGCCCGGGAGCCGTAAAAACGACATTCGGGAATGCGCCCCAAGCTCCAGCCGAATACTTGGCCCAGCATATTCTGTCGGGTGCGAAGCCACCGGTTAGAAGGATGTAGAACACCCGGATGTCGCCGCTTGGCAGGCAGACTACACCCACTACATTCCCAAGACTCGGTACCGGGGAGCCGGCCGCTCCGAACTCCGCACTGTAGGTGTCAGTAGCGAAGTCGAAAGTTTTCAACCTGATATTTCCGGCCACCGGGTCGCAGTAGGCGATATGCACTACGCCAGACCCGCTGTAACGCAAAGCAACGCTGGCACCCGGGAGGGCCAATTTCCAGATCACCCGGTTGACGCCATCCTGTTCGGTCCACGTATAGCCGGAATCAACGCTCTTGTAAATACGGAGCGTGCTAGTGGGCGGAGCCCCGACACCCGAATCAGCCAGCGCACAGTAGAGAGCCCCCGTCCAAGGCCATGGCCCCCAATGTGTACCAATTCCGCAGTACTGCGGAGCCGTCTCCAGGGCGAGGTTCGCGCTGTCAATCCAGATAGGGTCAGCCATAAACTACTGCTTCAGACGGTACCTCTTGACGCCCCGGAAGGCGATCTGGACCTGAATTGGTCCGGCTGGCGCCAGCACGTTGTCGATGTCGATCCCGATGTTTGAGCCGGCCGGGAAGATGAGTTCTGGGAACACCGGGGTTGGGGATGCGGCATTGTTGCTCAGGTTTCCGTTCGACAGCATCCCGGAGCTGAGATAGAACCCCTGTGAGTCCTGGAACCGGATGTTGAATGCACCGGCGACAATGCTCACGTAACTGATCCCTCGGAGGGCGAAATCGGCGTCCTGGTCGATGGGCTGGCGCTGGTCCCTGAGCGCTTGGCTGGCCGTCATCGTGATGTCAAACACGTAAGTGAAATCAACGTCCGCGAACCCGGCCGGAGCGGCGTTATTGAGGCCCGCCACTGGCGGCGGCGCATACGGGCTTTGAGTCATACTTCCTCCTCGTAATCAATCTTTGCCCGGGGCCCCCGATCAGGAGCCCCAGGTTCGGCGCCAAGCGCAACCAAGTTGCGGAGATCTCGTTCTCGGCCCGAAGACTTACTGCACGCCGCGGGCCCACAGGCCGTCGAGCAGGAGCTGCATGGTGATGCCCGTGCCGGCGCGGGTCAGGCTGTCGGTCATGATGTGCTGGTTGCCGACCAGGTTGGCCCAGAAGGTGGTCTGGTTCTCGATCACGAGCGGCAATGCCAGCTTGTGCATCGACTCGTGTCCGGGCACGCCGTTGCCGACGCTCTGAGCGCCAGCCAAGGTCGAATTCACGAACAACCCGCCGCCCGCAGTGTAGAACCAGAGGGGAGCGCGGTTGTAACATTTGTCGCCCATCCAAAATTCCAGGGCGAACGCCGAATGGAGGGCCACCAGCGAACCGACACCCGTGGCGGGGATGGTGCTCGATCCGAGAATGGCGTCGATGTCGTCCCTGACCACGTCTTCCGACCAGCGGAGCCGGATGGCGAAGACGCTGAACGCATGGGGAGCCGGCAGCTTCTGGGGCTGTCCCAGGTTGCACTCACCGATCGACTTGCCCGAGCCGGGCCCGACGTTGGTGAAGAAAGAGCCAGTCAGGTTGTTGAGCACGTTCACCGTGCCGGCCAGGGCGCTGGGCGGGACGTACACGGTGTCGTACAGCGGGGTATGCTGCACGTCCATGCGGTCCTGGATGTACACCTGCGAATTGAATGCGTCCACGATCATTTGCTGTTGCGGAGTCACTTTTGTCACCTCACAAAATCAGATCTGTGTCTGCTAGCGGGGCCAAGCTCAGGGCAGGCCCCGGTGAATGGTCCCGTAGCAGATGGGTTAACGTCCTGCCGTGCTGAGCCCCAGCCTCAATCACAGACCGGGTCTCAGGCGGCTCTTAGAATGCCGACCCGAACGAGCGGTTCAGCCCGCTCACGCCGATGCGCGCGTTGGGCGCGGCAACCGGGCCCGGGATCATCAGCGGGTTCTGAGGCACCGGGAATCGCCCGGGCATCAGCTCGCCCAGACCGACCTGTCTCCCAATCGAGGGCAGGAAGGCGTTGAGCGCCACACTGGCGGTCTGCATGAACCCGCCGAACATGACTGCATCGCCGATGTTCTTGTCGGTCACCTTGGCGGCCGCGAATCCAGACAGCCAGGCCGCCACGGCGGTTGCAATGGTGCGGGTGATGTTCGAGCTCACAAAACCGGCCGGCAGCAGGGTCGGCAGGAACTTCGCCGCCGCCACTCCGACCAGACCGGCCGCGATGACCTTGGTCAGGCCGGCGGTGGTCTTCTGCCCGAACAGATCGATCGGGTTGCGCCGGCGGTGACGCTTCACCGCCTTGGTCTTGTAGACCACGACCCGGGTCGGGTTCTTCCGCTTCTTGGTCCGGCGCGGGTTGGCGCTCTTCTTTGCGCGCTTCACGTTCTTCTTGTGCTTCTTTGCCACTGACTTGCTCCTTTTTCGAGGATTGATGGCGCCGAGAGTTACCACGAACGCCGGGTTGGGGGACGGCCTGCGATTGGCGGCCTTCTTGGCTTTGCGGGCGGGCTTGGTCTTACACACGTTCTTGCGACGGACGGCCTTCTTGGTCTTCCGCGCGGGGTTACGCGCAGGCTTGCGCTTCGCCACCACACGCCGCCGGACAGGATTCGGCTTGGCGTGCTTGCGCTTGCCTTTGAGAGCCACCGCCCTCCGCTTGGCCTTGAGGGCCGCTTTCTGCCGCTTGGTCCCGAAATGCTTGATCTGCTTGGGGGTCAGCTTCCGCCGCCGGGCATTCTTCCGGCGGGGATTGGCCACCCTGCGAACTCGCGTGACTGTTGCCACAGAGTTACCTCCTATGCCGGAGTTACCGGCCGATTGTCTGCGGACGCCGGATCACGACGCGGAATGTCGCCGCCGTGTTTGCGCCCTTGATGATCTTGGTGAAGGTCAGCGTGTTCAGGTCGGTGAACGCCACTGAGAGATCCGTCAGCACCGTGCCGTTGGCCAGCTTGGTGATCTGGATCTCCGGCCGTCCGTCCGAACCGTCCGCGGGGGACAGTTGCAGGTTGTGGACGATCGCGGTCGCATCTTCCTTGGCACCGGCTTCGGTCACGAGGTTCAGAACCATCGCGTTGTTTCGTCTCATCCGCGCCAGACTCGGCGCCGATCCCGCTACCGGGTAAAGGTAGGTGATATCGAATCCTGCCATTGCTTTTTTGCTCCTTTTCCTCGCCCCGGCGGGGCCGGGTACGAAAACTGTATTACTGATCTTGAGCCGCGCTACCGCTCAATCGAGTTCGGGCGCTTGATGCAGACCCGGAAAACAGCGGACGCTCCAGCCTGCGAGATGGCGTTCTTCGTGAACGTGATCGTGTTCAGGTTGGTGAACCCGATCTTGAGATCGGCCAGAACCGTCATGGCCGAGGTCAGCTTGGTCACCAGGACATCCGGTCTCCCGTCCGATCCGTCTGCCGGGGACAACGCCAAGTTGTGAACGATCGCCACCGGGCTCTCGTTCACGTCGCCGTCGTCGGTGGTAATGTCCACGATCACCTCGTTGAGCTTCCTCATCTGCGCCAGAGTAGGCACGTTACCCGGGACCGTCGTCGCCCCGATTGTCGGGTAAACATAAGCCGCTAACATCGGTGCTGCCATTTCTTGCTCCTTTTCCTCGCCCCGTCCCGGCCCCGTCTGCGGGTCTATGCCAGCCGGTAGCGAAACTTAATTTCGATCTTGGCCACAAAGCAAAAGGGGCTACCCAGAACCGGAGTGGGTACCGATTCCAAGTAGCCCCTTAGCTAAGGCTGCTCTGTGGTCCGAACCCGCCCAGCGTCCCGGGCGAGCTATCAGAAAATCTCAAATATCAGCGAGGCTCTCAGTCCTCGAACAAATTGCGCCGCCGATCCTGCTCGGGCGTGATGACGATGTGGCGGTCCAGCCACTCGGCCCGGCGTCCGCAACCCCCACAGGGGGCGATGCCCATGCGCGAGAAGGCTGTTTTGAGAAGTGATCCTAAGCCAGTCTCCTCGCGGATCAGCCCGCTGCTGATCTGGACTTTCCCGTCTGCCTCAAGATGGACGTGCATCAGTTGACCTCCATCGGGTCCCGCTGTACAATGGTTCTCGGGATAGACGAGGACTTGCAGCCCCCGTCGAAAACCAACGACTCCGACGTTGGCTTCCCCTTCAGTATTTCGGAAGCCACACGGAGGCGGCTATGATCGAACTGATCTGCGAAGGCTGCGGTAAAGTCTTTCTGATTCAATACCATTGCCAGATAAGAAGATTCTGTGGTTGTCACTGCTCCAACAAGAGCCGAAGGTCTGTGCTCCCGTACTGGAAGAAGCTGCGTACTGTGCGGGATTGTATGCTGGATCGTTGCCAGGATACGAGGCACCCGAGTTTCCATAACTACGGGGGGCGTGGCATCTGCACGTGCGTAGAGTGGAAGAATTTTGAGACCTTCTACCACTGGGCTATCGAGAACGGCTACAAGCCGGGGCTGCAAATTGACCGCAGGGACAACAACCAAGGATATTGTCCCGACAACTGCTGGTTTGTAACGCGCCGCGAGCAGAGTCTGAATTGTAGAAGTAATCGACGTGTCCAAGCCTTCGGAGAAAACAAAACTCTTGTAGAGTGGATTGAGGACCCACGTTGTGTGCTGCGCTATCCTACAACTCTCTCCGATCGCGTTGCCAAGGGCGTATCCCCAGAGGCTGCTATTACCACCCCAGCACGCTCTTCTCGGAAACTTCCCACTCTGTACGTCACCGCTTGGGGAGAAACCAAGACAGTGAACGAGTGGTCCAAGGACGCTAGGTGCAAAGTCACTCGTGCAACTCTGACATGTAGATTGAGAAGACACACGCTCCCTCCAGAAGCGGCTATTCTCACTCCGGCCCAACGCTGGGTACACCGTCGAGCTGATGCAAGCGAGTCTCAATAGCCACTCACCTTGGTTGCGGTCAATTCGACCTTGTACTTGCTCTCAGTTCTCGAAACCAGATCGAAGACGTAGAACTGTCCCTCGCCCCGCTGGAAGGCTTTCTCAGCCCCCCAACTGATGGCGCGCTGGATTGTCTCGAAGCTGCGCGGCCTCGGGCCCCCTCCCTTGTGAACTTCAACGAGATACCTTTTCATAAATTATCCCTCAATCCCGGGACGGGAAATTTTGTATTGCCCCCCGCTGACTGATAATTGCTTGTTCACGCTGTCGTAAATCAGCATTGGTTCCACGTCGCTGCGCTTCCCCTTCGGGTCGGCGAACTTGTGAAAATAGTCTGTAGGCGAGAAGCGGTGGAAGTCCTTCTCCGTCCGGTAAGTGAGTTCGTACAGGACGCCAACCACCATGGAGTCCCGCAGCCACTTTTGGCCGTCCATCTTCAACTTATCAAGTGGCAGGGAGCCGTCACCGCCGATGATATGAAGCTGCTTTCCGTCCGGCGTCGAGCACAGCTTGGGCGGATCGTCCTCGAAGCTCAGCGTCACGTCCAGCCCGCTCATGGTGGCGACCTTGATCTCGGTCAGGTCGCCCAGCCCGGCAAGCTCGTCCGGTACTTCGATCTCCTCGCGGTACTCCAAAGTCTCGCTGGACGGCCGGCCGTGGAACTGTTCGTAGAGGGCGGCGGCGGATTGGGACTCAGGATTGCGCCTGCTTCGTTGCCGTGCTTTGGGACTTGGGATTGGTCTCCGTGCGGCTACCACTTCCTCCGTGACCCCTGCGTGCTTCAAGGCGTCCTCGGCCCACGAGATGAAGCCAGCGCCTCCGTGTTCCCTCATATACTCAAGGGCTAGCTTGGCTTCATTTTCAGTAACCACGCCATCATCGACGCCTTTCATCAACCGCCTGATCTCCATACCAGTGCCGACGCTGACTTGGTTTCTGACTGAACTCGCAAGCTGACCAAGCTCTGAGTAGTAGTCTGGATTTCCCCGCCTGTACTCCCGCAACTGCTTGCGCCTCCCGGCCTGGAACGCGGGCGAATCGCGCTCGACCACGCGCAGACGGTAATCGTAACCGCGCTCCAGCTCTTCCTTGATCCGGGCGTACTCCTTTGGACTCGCGGGAGTGGTGCTGGACAGCAGACCTTGAAGCGGAGCTGCACTGTGCCCTCCCACGGGCACGTAGTAGTCAACCTCACCCTCTGAGGTTCCGACCGAGGCTGGGAATATGGCGACCAGCTCGGTGGGATCTTCCTTGAACTTGCGGAAGATCACGGGACTGATAGCTTCGGGGTTGCCCCGCCTGCGCGGACTCACCTGCCCCACCTTGATCCCAAGTTCCGCGGCGGCCTGCTCCGCCTCAGCCCGCGTGGCCCAGACGCGGGTCTTGAGTCCCACCAGCCCGGGTCCGAACTGAGCGGCCTTGCGCAGCTCCTCTTCGCTTGGCTCGCTGCCGTCCTTGCGCAGGTAGCTCAACCGGGCGTCAACTCTGCCTACGAAGGACCAGACGCCGCTGGGATGCTGAATCAGCGCGTGAGGAGGAAGCGCGCCCATTCCCAAAGCGGGGTTCTGTCTCCCATCTTGGCCTAACAGTTCCCGAATCTTGGATCTTACAACACTAGTCATTGCTTCGTACTTCCGCCCTCTTGGCGGCTCCGGCTCGTGCGGATACGTCTCCGGCTGCGTCAGGTGCAGTATGTAGTCTTGTGCGAAGTCCTTCAATTGAGGACTCGACAACCTATTGGCGTAATCCCACGCTTTTCTTTCGTCCGTGGTCTCCGTTGGATTCTTCGCTCCAGGTTCCCCCGTCCTCATGCTGTGGTACTTACCCGGGTCCTGCTGACGGAACCTCAAGTACTCGGCGCGGGGTCCGCCTTCGTCCACCGACCCGTGCTTGAAGCCGTGATCCTGGAGCCACTTCTTGGCCTGGACCAGGGTGTAGCGGGCCTTGTCGAGCAGGACGGACTGGACCTCGGAGACGCGGGAGGAACCCTTGCCCAGGATGCCGTAGACGAACTTGATACCTGAATCGGAGGGATTCTTTCTCACGGTCTCAAAAAACCACTCCAGAGCTCGCTTGTAATCTTCAGCTTCCTCTGGAGTAGCAAACGGAACTGTATGCGTGGAACCAACCCGGTCCACGACCCAATGCTCATTCTCCCCGGATGTCTCAATCCAGAGGTGCTGGTGTGGGCGTTTGTAAGGACTCCAGCCTGGAGTTCTCCTCAAGATGGCCTTGAGGCGATCCGCTTCTGGATTCCCCCTTCCCCCCGAGGAGCCGCAGGCGGACTTGGCAGAGGGGGAGGGGTTCTCCCCCCCGCTTGCCGAGAGCTTATCCCGGTACCAGTCCAGGAACTCTGACTGTACCGGCGACTGGTCGTAGTTGCGGCAATCGCGGGTGTACTCCCGCCACCAAGCGAAGACCTGCTCTACAGGCTTGCCGTACTCGGAGGCAACTTCGGAGAGCCAAGCCTTGAATGGCTCGTGAAGTTTCTCGAACGTCATCTTCTGTTCCCCGGCGGACTTGCGGCCGGGGGAGGGGTTGCGGAACTTTTCGGATACGGTTCCATCCCAATCCCACCCACGCTCTCTCAGAGCAACTTTCAGGATGCCTGTGTCCCCCTCAGACCATAAGTAAGTCCGGTCGTGGATTCTCCCGCTAACGGGGTAGCGATCAATCACGTAGGCGTAGTACTTGCCGTTCCTGAAAACCACCTCCAGTTCTGGCTTGATAGACCCGGGAGAACTGTAGGAGGATTTGACGCCGGACTTCCTCTTAGGCATGACTCACCTCAAAAAATCCCGGCGCGAGGACAGACTCCAGTGGCGCTGGGTGGACCACTGAACCAGACGGCGGGGCTGCCGGAGGAGGAGCCTCGCCCGTCCCAACTATCCGCCCCCGCGCCGGAAGCGCTGGAGAACAACCGGCAAGGAGAGCTATCGCCATGCTTTGGCCTCAATGACCTGAACCGGCGCCGGAGCCGGGATCTGGACCGCCTGTCCGTCGTTGGCGGTGCGTAAGGCGTACTCGTAGACCGAGACCATGACCATGCTCGTGACGATGCTGAAGGTGACAGGGAGCTTGCTCCCGATCAAGGCGCTCACCACGGCGCCGAGTCCGACGGCGAAGGCAGTACCAATGATCTCTCCGTCCCGAATGGCCTTGGCCGCTCCGGGGTTGTGCGCAGTGAAGGCGCGAATGGTGAAGATCGAGGGCAGGAACGCGGAGAAGGCGTGGGCCCCCTCTACGGCTACGAAGGCCGACATGAGGACATCGTGAGTGCTGGGTTGACTGTTCATGTAAGATCCTCCAGCCGGAACTCGATCTGGATCTCCCCCTTGAGCCGCTTGGTCTGATTCTTGACCGCCACGAGTGCAGCCCGTTCGGCCTCTACCTGAGACCTGAACCCGTACTCCGGTGTCTGTACGGGTATGTAGCCGACCGGGGACACGATGGGGTCCACCGAGTAACGGACTTCCTCATCGTGCCTTCGTTCGCCGGAGCGGGATGGAACGGAGAAGCGCCCCTTCACGATGGAGGCGACCAGCTTGCGGGGTCCGGCGGGATTGTGCGCTCCGTCACCATTGGAAGAGAATTCCACCTGATACGTGCCCGGCAGCCTACGCACCGCCTCCCGCACCGCCTCAAGCACGGTTCTCTCAGCCTGGGCGCGGGAGGGGAACGCCCCCTCGACGAAGATCATGCCCTCGGGTCCGGCAATGGGCTCGACGCGGTAGGACGGGCCGTCCGATTCGCGTTGCGGGGTGATTACGGCAGTGAGGCGGTGGCCGTTGCGGGCGGGGTTCGGCCGGACACGCAACTTGCCTCCGCTCTGGTACTCCCGCCACCATTCGGTCTTCCACCCGCTTCGCGCTCCGCTACCCTCGCGGATCGGATGCACATGAACCTGATAGCCGACGCTGCGCAGCTTCTTGGCCGCGTCCTCTGCGCCCTCATCCGTCCCGACGTAAGCCACGATATAATTACCAGCTTCACGAACCGCGGCTCCCCAGCGTTGTCCGCCTCTGGGGTTCCCCCTCTTCTTCCACTCCCCGATGAACGCCTTGGCCAGCTTCACATCCTCGAATAGCGTCTCGGGATCGAGGTCCGTGTAGTATTCATCACCAGTGCGGTGAATGCCCACCCCCTTGTACCGGGCCGCTTCCTGGTTCCCGTTGCCGGGCTCCTTGACTCCGCCCTGCTCGACGCCCTTCCTGAACTCCGCTTCCAGCTTGCCTTTGAGATAGCCGCCGCGGGTGTGAAGTCCGCTCGCGCATAGCCACTGATCGAAGAGTCCGGTGTCGCCCATCTCATCCCCGGCCTTGCGGGCGAGCTTGAGGGCTGAGGCGAGGTTCATGCCGCTGGGCTTGGTAGTGCATTCGGGAGTGGATTTGGAGAAGGGCCAGGGGTTCCCGGTTCTTGCGACTCCCTCCTCCCGGTAAAACTGATCCGCATTGGCCACTTCCGCGATGGCCACACTCATGGCCTCCTCTACCGAATCAAACAACTGGGCGTGCCATGTGTGTTTGTTGGATGGGTCATGGCTCGTCCAGGAGGTCAGGCGTAACTGAGCACCCTTTCCCAGTGGACGTATTTCGGCAGTGCAGTTCTCGCCCTCGATCAGAACGTTGCCGGAATCCAGACGCCGGACGGTAGGACTGGAACACAACCCCGGATTCTCGCTGCCTTCAACCGATTCGCGCACCTCCTCCAGATCCTCCTGCGCGTAGGAAGTCCTGACGTGCTCCGGGAACTCAATGAAGACCTGCCCCTTGACCGGCTCGTACACGAACCCGTGACGGATGTTTCCGGCCTCCTTGATAGCCTCCCTGGTCCAGGAAGTGATATCGAAGGTCGGACCCCAGCCGGGACTCTTCTCGGAAACAGGAACTAGCAGAGCACCCGGATTGGGGAGACCCAGATACCGGATCTTCGATATGAGCTTGCCTCTGCCGGAGATCTCCGCCCTCACTTTTCTGCCTCTAAGAGCGGCTTCATCAGCCCAAGCGTCGGTAGCAGCTTCAGCGGATTCAAGATCGTCGAACTCCTGTTTCACCATTCCCTTGCCGCGCTCAAACCAGAGTGCAGTAACAGGGCCGCCGGTGACCAGAATGGGATTTCCGGTCTTCAATGTACTAGCCTCCCGCTCAAGTCTCTCGGCCTCCTTGCGATATGCCATCGGCTTCACGCCGCGCCCGGCCAGCGCTCTCAGCTCGGCGGCCTTGCGCAGAAGATACTCACGCTCGGACGGCTGCGGGGGCAGACCCGGGCGCTCAAGTCCGTGCTTCCCGAACAACTCAACCCTCAAGCGCTCATCGGCCCGCTTCCGCGCCCTGGCTGACATCCCGCCTGACGGAGAGGACAAGGCAATGGCCTCGGACATTGCGCCGGGCGCCCTATCGGGATTGAGCTGTGCCGCCATCAGTCCTCATACACCGGAATCGCCCGCGCCCATTCCATCGAGCTCGGCGGCCAGGCTCCCGCTTGCGCCAGACCCGTCATCAGCATCACCGTCACCGCCCCCTTCCACAGCGCACGCTCGGTGTTCCGCATGACGTAGAGCAGGTTGGCCACGTTGATCCGGGCCCCCTCCGGCGTGACGATGTAAGTCCGGGTCTCAATGGGCGGCTCGGGGAACGGCCCGCCCCACAAGAGGGGCTCCACCTCGAAGCTCGCCTTGAGCGCCGTGACCAATCTCTGAACGTCCTCGTCCGGCACATATTTTGGCATACTTACCTCGCAGCCCTGCGGGGATACTTCGCTCCCGCCTCGGCCAGCGCAGCCCGGTACCTCGTTTTGGCCTCGCGCTTGGCCTTCTGGTACTCACTCTTGCTCTTGCCCCGTCCCATCAGGAACATGACCGCCACCACGCCCCCGCCGGCCAGCGCAATGGTCTGCCAGTTGGCGGTGGCCCAGGTGGTGATTTGGGAGGTGATCTTGGAGGTGTCGTAGCCCAGGATGACAGCACCCAGCCCGCAGCTCACACCCCGGGTTGCACACGGCGACATGGTTCCGTAAGCCAGCGCCCGCATGATCGGATTCTCCGGCACGGCGTACTTGGCCGCGATCATCTCTCCCAAGCTGGGTGTGGGGACCACCGACATGATGGGGTTCTGCGGGATTGGGAAACATCCCGGAACCAGCATTCCCAAGCCGTCAATCGAAACACATTGCGCGAGCATAAGTCACCTCACTTCTTCAACATCAGGAACAACAGTGCGCCGCCAGCCGCAACGACGCCGATAATTGCCCCGGTACCGTATTTCTTGAACTCGCAGAAGAAGCCGCATTCGCCATTTCCACCGCCATCTTCCTCTGCCGCTTGCTTGGCCGCTGCGTCAATGGCGGCATTCTGCTGAGCGATATTCTCCGCGGCGGCGGCACGCTGGGCTGCCAGCAGATCCTCAGCGCTCGGAATGTATGGAGCAGTCAGCGCGCTTTCGGGCGCATGACCAGCGGCGCTCACAGGCTGCGTGATCGTTGGCACCGCCGCGTAAGGATGGGCTCCGAGCTCCGGGTACGCTCCCCACATACAGGCAATCTCGCTGGGAGTCTGAATCCAGTCGGGCAACCAAGAGGCCCTATTCAAATCATGGCAGTCCGCAAGGGAGCGTCCGACTAGCGGCAGAACACCCAACCCCATGCCCCTTGGATTAAGCACTGGCACGAACACGGCGCCTCCTCTTGGAACCCTCGACCGGCCCAAAGCAGTTAGTCAGGATCTGGTCGATGTAGGACTTGTACCGGCTGTGCCACCCGAGCAGAGCGGGATCTCCCAATCTCTGAACCGAGCGCTCGATGATCCCGCTGAGCAGGATGTCCAACCTGCCGGCCGGGTCTTCTATTTGGGCTACTTTCTTCATCGTCTCATCGCCAGCACGATCATGAACATGCCGAAGATCCCGGCCCCCATGACCAGATAGTTGTTCGCCAGCCCTGGTACAAGGTCTTTGCACTTGCCGCTGGCGTCCACTCCCGACTTGCAGGCCACGACCTGAGTCTTAGCGGCAGGCGTCTTGGAGGCAGCGAGCTTACTGGCGGCGGTTCTGGCGCTCACGCCCGCGGCCGCAAGCGCAGCTATCGCGTTCGCCTGTTTCTGAATCTGGGCGTAGGTCGTCCCGGGGGGCACGGTATCGAGCGACGGGTCCCATTCGAGCTCGTCGATCCAGGTATCAAGCGACGGGTCCCATGCGAGCTGCTCTATACCCTGATCGGTCTGAGCGAGCGCGAGCGCCTCCTCGTATTCATACTGAGAGGTGCCGTTGACCCAGTTATTGTAGGTCTCCAACCCGGTCTCAGGATCGTATTCGACGCCCAAGCCGACCATCATTTGGTTTTCCCTTTCTTGCGCCCGATCAGGACCACCGCCGCCGCGCCCGCCACCAGCCACCAGAACCAGTTCACCTTCGGACAGGGCTGGAGCGCAGCTTCCGGGCAACTCTCGATTCCTTTCCAACTCAAACACACCATAATGCCTCCTAACAGATCCAAGGAGAGGACGACTGCATCGAGGCCAATTGACGCCACCCGGCCCCAAGTCCGCTCAGCCCTTCCCTTGTGCGAGCTGCCAGGTACTCGTCGATGGTCATCGGGTACTCCCGATTGCCGGGCGGGAACAGGTCTATGGCTGGCACGTCGCCCCCGGCTTCTCCGCGGTAATAGTTCCACACGTCGGAGTTGTATTTGAGACCGAGCGCCCGCACCACCGCGGCTGGATTGTAAGTTCCGCTGCCGGCCGGCATCGGCAGGCTGGTTTTACCCAATGCGGCCTGTCCGGCCATGTAGACTCTGAGATCAGAGCCGGACGGCGACGCCTCGGCCATAATCTGGTCATTGGTCTTAGCGGCCCCTCTGGCGGCCGCGTCGGCAGCAGCTTTGTCGGCAGCAGCTTTGTCGGCAGCGGCTTTCAGTTCGGCAGCCTGCCTCTCAATCTGCGCCTTGAGCGCCGCGAGCTGATCGGCGGTGATCTTTCCGGCAGCGGCGTCGTCTTCGGCCTTCTTCTTGGCCGCGGCGGCGGCAGCTTCGATGGCTTTCTGATCGGGCGTGACGGCGGGGCTTGGCAGCAGCTTGCCGAGCCATCCCGCATCCTTGGCCCAGCGGTAGAACATATAGGCGCCTACCGCGAACGCCGCGTACTTCAGAATGTCCTTGGTGTTCATTTCTTTGCGCCTCTTTTGGCCAGCAGCGCCGCTCCGATAACGGCGGCCGCCGCCCAGTATGGGTTCTGACTCACCCAGTCCTGGAACGCGCATAGCGCCGACCCGGCTCTCTCTGTCACGGTTGCTTCCTCCCCGGTTCCGTTCACACGGGCGAGAGCAGTCATCGAAGGCAGGGCCGGTGCGAGCGATTTGACATGCACAGCGGGGGGTTGATAGGCGATAACCTCAGTCTTGGGCACGCCAGCGCAGAAGTACCCGTAGCGCACGGCGATCTCATCGTAGTAGGGAGCACAGTCAGGATGGCAGTACGGCTTGACTCCCTGGAACCCCGCCTGGCTGCACGCCAGCAGGTTATCCCAGCCAGCCTCCTGCTGGGTGACTATGCCGCAGACGATCCGCTCGCAGTAGTCCTCAGTTACTTCGACTCCGCTAAGCACGCTAGCCTCCTTCGCTTGTCCGGGAGCCGCGAGTTGAGCGAGCTCCGGGCCTGTGATGCCATCCGCCGGACCGCTTTGGGGGACGTAGACATCCCGGCTGGCAGCCCTTGGAATCAGGCCGTAGCCGAAGCCCGATCCCCACAAGGGGTGCGGCGGAAGATATTCAATTCCGTAGAGCATATCAGCCTGCCCCCTTCTTCTTTTGCGACAGGAACAACACACCCGCCCCGGCAGCCGCGATCAGAAGCACAGTCTGGTTGTCCTTGAGAAACTTGGTGAGATCGAATCCGGCGCCGGCGGCCCCGTTGGCGGCAACCTTCTTCGCGGCCGCGGCGGCGGCATCCGCAGCGAGTTTAGCGGCCGCGTCGGCAGCGATTTTCGCGGCGGCGTCTGAAGCGTCTTTGGCGGCAGAGGTTTCCAGCACAGCGGCAGCCGGAGCGGCAGTGCCATATTGCGCGATCGCCGCCGGGAGGGAGACCGACACCGGAACGGAGGCTGGGACCGTGAAGTAGGTCCCCGACCCCGGCGCGCGTTGCGTCCCGTAGTCTGTGTAGTAGTGGATCAGCTCCTCCACCTTGCCCTCTGCCACAGCCTGTTTGTAGGTGGCCTCGGGAATCTGCTGTCCGCCGGGCAGGGTGTAGAACCTCTGCTCCGGGTAATAGACCATGCCCGGGTACCCGGGAGTAAGCATCGTTCCGTGCTCGGTTGGAGTTTGGGAGGCGAGCAGCGCGATCTCCCTGGCGTAGAGGGCCTGCTGGAGCTCGTCAAGGTTCCCGTAGGAACCGGACTGGCCGGTGATCTCGTAGCGCCCAGTTACATCGTTGTATACCGTGCTGGCGCCAAACGGAATCAGAGTTCCCAGACCGAACATCATGCCCGCTTCCTCCGCGTCCACCAGTACCAGCCGGCGCCGATCGCCAGCGCTGCCAGGATCAGGCTGCGATTACCAGTCTCGGCTTGGGCCTGCTGCTCAGCGAGAACACGGGCGACTACCGGGTCCACACCCGTGATCGAGGAGCCCTGACCCCAGATGACGGAGGCCATCATGAGAGCGCCTTCCAGGCGAGCAGGCCGCCAGCAAGGGCCAAGCCTGCGAAGACCAGCTTATTAGTCCTGCACACATGACCGGAAGTAGGTATCGGGGCAACGCCTTGATATGCGTAACCCGGCCTGTACCCAGGATTGGCCTCTTCGTACCACTTGCAATTTCTTTGAGCGATGGCCGTTTCGGCGCACTGCGCTAGACATAAGTCAGCCGCAGCCGGAGCTGGAGGACCTTGTTCGTAGGAGCCTGGACCAGCCCGCTCTCCCAACTGCAAGCAGGACTGTTCACACTCCTGGTATCCAGGCAGGGATCTCAGATTGGTGGCCTCAGTGCCCAGCCCGAGCATCATTTCCCGCCTCCGATTAGCAGCCATCCCGTAGCCAGAGCGGCGGCGACCAGCGCAACCTTGACTCCTGTTTTCGTATGACAGGCGATCTGCGCCTCGTCCGAAATTCCGCTGGAGCTTTTCTGTTGGGCGCCGTAGTAAGGCATATCATATTCCTGCCACCACCCGCATAGCTTATTGCGCCTATCCTCTTCGGCGGCCAGCGACTCAGACTTCATCTTTACCATCTGTTCAGGAGTCAGCGACTCTTGCTGTAGGACCAACTCTGCGGGAGATGCCTGTGCAAGCCCGAGCATCATTTCCCGCCTCCCAGTATCAGCGCCACACCCACTGCCGCAGCCGCCAACACCAGCCACATGTACTGATTCCCGGTCTCGCCGAATGGGACCGCGGTAACTTCCCCGGTCACCGGATCGGTCTTGAACTCGGTCAGAAGCCCCGTCACAGTGTCGATCATGGGATCGTCTTTGACCTGGGGGTCGTCCACAATCGGATCCAAGTAGTAGGAAGCCCAAGGCCACTGCCCGCCTGGACTCCGGTCGCTGATGCACTTCTGTCCGGGATCTCCCATCTCGGGGATCCCGCAACGCTCGACCACCCACTGCCAGCCGGCCTTGTAGTTCTCAATCGCTTGGGCCTGCGAGGTCACCGTGCGCGGCCCCCCCAAGTAGGCCCGCAGATTCTCTTGCAGCACAGGCTCGACCTTGTTGACGATCTCGGTGGTAGCTACCTTTTGCTTCGGACCTTTCCTTCCCCAGATCAGCATGAGGGCTATTGTGACTCCAGCCACAGCGGCCCCTATCACAGGTATCGCCCAGACCGGAGCCGAGGCCCAAATGACGTTAGACCCGATCAAGGCTGTCATGGTGCTGCCGGTAATGCTGGTGGACGAGAGCACAGCTTGTTGCGAGGCGGTCGTAGCTCCCAGTCCGGATAGGCCGCGCTGGAGGGGGACATAGCGCGAGTACGCCACAGTCCCCCCTCCCCTGTGGAATACCGGGTACTGGTATCCGATCGCGGCTCTGGGGATAAGTTGCTGCATTACTTTCTCTTCGGACGCGCCACCAGCACGTCGTACTTAGTACCCCGCTTTACTGCCCTGGACTTCCAGCCAAGACCCCTGTAGTAACTGGCCAGGGAGGAGGCAGAACCCTTGTCCAATCCCGCGGACACAGGAGCCCAGCCGGAACCTTTCTTGGAGGGACGCGCCGTCTTGGGAAGCGGCGACGGATTGCGCGAACTGCCAGAGATCATCACCTGCACCCGTCCGTCCTTGAGGCGCCGCACCTTGGCCTGCTTCCAAGAGCGGGGGATGACGGAGGCGGGGTTGTGCCGCGGATTCTCCTTCGGCTGTCTAATGGCTCGACAGTCGTCATCCCTGTAGTGCCAAGGATAGTCTTTGCAAGGCCCAATTGCAGCACCACAGATCGGGCACTCTGGGAGTTCCCCAGCCGACTTGTACCTAATAGCTCGCTGTTTTCCTTTTGGCATCACCGCCCCCCAAGAGCAGACTTCAGATCCGACGCAAGCTCAGCAACTTTATCTATTTTTGCCTCCAGATCCAATTTGAGTTTATTCAACTCCCCACGGACCATATCCTGCCCCTCTATGAGTTTTTGAAACTGTGTTCCTTCCTGTCCGTTTGCTTTGTGCATCTACTTCTTCCTCGTCATCCAGATGATCCCGATGATTACCACCGCGCCTCCCAGCAACATGAGGCCGGTCCCGGTGCTTGCTTGCCCCGTGACGCCGATTTGCCCCGTGGCGACTGGCACAGGGTATCCCGCCTCCTGACGGGTAATGATAGTCCCGCCAGGTCCGGCCTGGACCACCGTCCCCCGCTCCACCTTGGGGACGCCGAAGCCGGGTATCTGGATCTTGGCGAGGGCCGACGTAATGGCGCCCCAGAATCCACCTGACGCGGGTGCAGCAGATTCACCTTCGAGCAGCATGTTTCCTCCCGATCGCCACCTGCACCTGCCCCTTGGCGTTCACCCGGACCTTGGCGGGGGTCCACTTCAGGGGAATGACGGAGGCGGGGTTCTTCTTAGACCAAGTCTTCGGCTCGAAGTATCCCAAATCCGGCCGTCCTCTTCCAAACACGTGAACCCTGACCAAGTAAGTGTCTGCGTACTTCTGTGCAGATCCTCTCGCCCGTTTCGCATCCTTGAACCGCCGAATGCCGGTGTCTGGATAGTAGTAGTAAAACGGTTCCCTCATTACCGCCTCCCTCTACCCGTCACCGCCACCTGCACCTGTCCGCTCTTGAGCCGGCGCACCCGGGCGGGGGTCCAGGAGCGGGGGATGGCAGAAGCAGGGTTCTTCGACTCGTATGTTGGATAGCCAGCTCTGTTGCCGAGAGAATCATAGTAGGTGGTTTCGGCAGAGATGCTGTCTGTGATCGCAAAAGTTTTCACCCTTGGATGCTTCTTCAGTCTCCTTACGCCAGCGTCAATTGCCTTCTGCAAAGAGGTTCCCGTAAGCCCCCTGAAAAAGCGCATACGCCCAGCGCCTTCCAACAAATAGCCTCTCGGTTCTGGCATCACCGCCTCCGTCCCGCTCTCGTCATCCAGCACCACGCCGCAATCACAGCCGCGATCACCAGCAGTTCCCATCTCCGCTCGATGCTCCACTCTCGGCGCTCATACACGTTCCCGGCTTCCCACCCTGGATAATCCCCGTGACTGGCATCGAGCGCCACTCTCCCCGTCTCGGGGTACGCCGCTACATACACGTGCGACCACTGAGAGGGATCCCGCTCGTCGGCTTTGACGGTGACGAAGCTCACGGGGACGCCAGCGGTCTTGAGCAGCGCCGCCAGGTACATCACGTAATCGTCGCAGTCGCCCTGCTTGTTGGCGAGCCCGGCCATGTCCACAGGCCGGATGAGGGTCTCGACAATGGGCAGCGGCAGGAAGCCGAAGGGCTCTGCGGTCACCTCGTCCCTTACAAAGGATAGGCGGCGCTTCACGTGGGAGTAGACAGCGGGGATTAAACCCTGTCCGGGGGCTTCGCCGAGGACTTGAGCGAGAGCTAAACGCAGTTGCGGGGTTCCCGCGTCTTCGCGGACGTACTGGCTCATGATGCCGATGACCTGCGCAACCTGCTCGTCGGGGTCGTCGCTAACCTCTTGAACCGAGTAGTTCACCTGCTGGCCGAGGCCCGGGTGGTAGATGGTCACATAGCAATCCTGGAGTCGGATCTCAGTCTACGCCCCAAAGTCTAAAGCCCCCCAGTTGCATTGTCAATGATGATTATCATTATAATGTTACTGGGCACAAATCACATGCCAACTCAAATTGTTGACCCCAAACAGGTTCCAGAGATTGAGGAACCGCTCCCGAATCAGGATCTCGAAGCCATTGAAGATGGCGAATTCGAGTCCCTGCCAGACCATCCCGATCCATCCGCCAAACCCAAATCACTGGGCAGATCCCGTCCGAGACCGCCCGAGGCGGCGGTCGGCGACTACGTTCCTAAGCCGCCCCACTTCAAATTCTCAACCGACCGCCCGGCTGGACAGCGCCCCAACGATTTCTTCCGCTGGTGGTCGAAGCTCCCGCCCAAATGCCAATCGCTGCTGGTCGCTTACGTTTACCGGCACTGGCCGGTCATCAGGATCGTAACGAAAGACCGCAAGGGCAACCCGAAACCCTCCATGCAGATTGCCAAGGTCCCCGGCGGTCAGCCGATCACCGATCTGGATCAAATGCTGCATCAATGGGGCGGCGGCGACTACATGATCCGCCTCAACACCGATCACACCATCGCACACTGCACCATCACGGGGCTCCGCGACAATGACCACCCGCCCGTGATTCCGGATCTGAGTTGTTTGGTCATGGACGATCCGGCCAACCGAAGCTACGTCGAAATGCTGCGTATGCGGGGTGTCAAACTCCCGGGCAGCGAACAGGAGGATGAACAAGATATGGCACAAGTAGCAGCACTCGAAACCATGGGCCGCGCCGTCGAGAGTCTGAGCGACAAGCTGATCGAGCAGGCCGAGCAGTCGGTCGAACGGGCGTCCAAAGCTCAACCGGCGCCGCCTCCCGATACCGGAGCCCAAGCCCAACTCAAAGGCATGGAGGTGGTCACCGAGGCCGCCAAGATCTCCAACCAGATGATTCAGGGCGCCGCCAATTCGGCCCGCGAGATGCAGGCCAAGACGGGAGACCCGATGGCGACGCTCGACAAAGCCGCCGATCTGATCAACAAGCTGCGGGGATCCGAGAAGGCAGTTGCGCCGGTGGCGGCGATTGACCCGATGGATACCCTCAACAAGGCCGCCGATCTGCTAACCAAACTGAGGGGCCCCGACAAGCCGGTGGCCGAGGATACCACCGTCAAGCTGCTCATGCAGCAACTCATGGACCGGCAGAACGAGTTGCAGAAGCAACTGTTCCAGGTGCAGAACGAGCGCATCCTGTTCGCCGAGAGGCTGGCGGCAGACAAGGCGGCGATCCCCATACCCCCGGCCGCGGCTGAAAGCTCCCTCGCAAAGATGATCCGAGAGTACAAGGATCTGCGCGACCTCATCAACCCGGAAGGGGAGGCTGAGCCGGCGGCTAAGACCGGCAACAAGCTGGTGGACCTGCTACCGTCGTTGATTCAGGGCGGTCTGCTGCTGGCGAGCGTGATCGGCAACGCCATATTCAACGCGCGCACGCAGGGACCTCCGGTTCCTCCTCCGCAACCGCAACCGGGCCTCGCCCCTGAACTTGCCGCCGCGGCTGTGGCCGCCGGAGCCATCAACCCGGCGCCGGCGCCCGATCCGGGGGCGGGTTCAGCGCCAAGTGAAGCCGACAGGTACACGATGATGCTCAGGCAGATGGAAGGTCCCCTGCTGACGAGCCTGAACGAGGGTCAGAGCGGAGACGAGTTCGCCGATACCTTGATCCGCTGGGCCGGGCGCATTCCCTATGACCACCTCAAGGGCCTGGGCAAGGACGCCATCCTGGCTCTGTTGCAGACCTACCAGCCGATCTGGTTGCAGGTGACTCAGATCCCGCAGCGGTTCAATCAATTCCTGGACGAATTCCTGGACTACGATGAGATCATGGCGGCTCAAGAAGCGGACGAGGCCGGACAGGATCAGCAGCCGGCGCAGCCGGAGGTTTTGCGGAAGGTCAAGATTCAGGGTATACAGGACCGGGGACCGGGCGCGAATCAGCCGGCATAAGATCAGTACCGCTGACCGGGCAGGGAGAGCGCTTCTGGGGTGACATCCTCGTTATGTGGAGGGTGATGTTCTTGTCTTCTTCTTCGCTGGAGACAGAAAGTAAAGATTTACGAATCTCTACGTCCTTGGGCGATGAACAATGATCCTTTAGTCTGCCGGCGAGCAAGTCGGCAGCCTGCAACGGAAGTATCTTCTCATCATCTCCCGGAATCGCAACACCTAGAGTTTTGCTCCACTCCAGAATCTTCAGACACTTACGCAGTTCTCGAAGCATCTTGTTTGCAGCATCAAAGAGTGGGTCGTTGCGATCAAAGACGAAGTCCACCACGTCTCCGGAGATGCATAGCTTATTCACAATCATCTCAAGGGTCAGAGAGATCACATTGTGGAAGCAGCAGGCGTAGGCAGTTTTGAGCCACAGTTTCCCGAGTCTTCCAGCCTTCCTGGGTGCCCCGCTGTTAACTACGATGTCGCGGTAGTCCTTCTTCTGCGCAGAGCAACAAACCGAAAACAGAATGGGCGGGTATGTGATGGTCCTCGCTAGGGCTTCGGTTTTCCTATTTGCATCGTCGATACTGAGGCCATGCGCAGTTCTCCAGTCCAGACTTCTAAAACTTGCTGTACGAAAAAATGGAGCAGCGACATCCGCTCTCAGAGCTGCATCCCACGGTTCAATGAACTCATCCCATTTGGACGCAAAGGCGACAAGTCCACCCATGACAAAAATTCCATCACGTCCGGCCGAACCGCTTTCATCAACGAATGCCCTAAGCATCGTGAGGACGCGCCTCTCTCGGTCGCGTGCAGTCAGCCCACAAGTCAAAGCACGAACGTAATCCCGTGGGGTATTTACCACTTGCACGGGGCCACCCCCAGTCTGCCACCCCGAGGCTGGATTCGGCAAGTATATTGCTGCCCTTGTTTGGGGGTGTTCAGCCACCTGCGCAGATACGAAATCTCCGTCTCTAGCGCCTTCAAGTGCAACCCAATCTCGGGATCGACGGGATTGACCCGTAGGAGTTCCATGAGAGCCGGCAGGCGCGGAATCATGAACAGCTCAATCGTCCCAATGGCCTTCTCGATGTTCTCGCTACTCGGGCAGTCCACTCCACGCGCCTCCGCTATTTGCTCAGCGCCTTGAGCAGACGATTGAGCATCTGGCGCTCGCTCATATCCCCATCCATAAACTTGCACACTTGTCCGGCGAGCTCTACCACTTCCTGGTCCCCGCTCTTCGACAGGTCCGACCAGAAGCTGTAGATCTCCTTGCGGCTGAGCGGGTGCTTGGCCGGGCCCTCGGGCTCGGTTTCGGATTCAACTCCCTCCTCGATTTCCGGCTCCTGTTCCTGCGCGCGCTTGCGCTCCCTGACCCTGACTTCCTGTCTGGTCACCGGCACGGCGTCTTCCTGAATTGCCTCCAGCAGTTCCGTTCGATGTTCAACGGGCACTTGGGCCAGATCGTAGGCCGTGCTGGCCGCGATCTCGCCTGAGTGAACCTTCCGTTGGATCTCCGGTTCGAGTTCCAGCAGCTTTAGGGTCTGGCTGACCCACCCCTTGGACCGCTTGAGAACCTCGGCCGCCTGAACCTGGCTCTTACCGAACCTCTGCATCAGGTCGCTGGCGATGTTGGCGTAGTCCATGGGTGACAACCCTTCCCGATCGGCGTTCTCGCGGACGTTAATCAGGAAGGCGTCGATCGGCTCGCGGTCCACGACCAGGCACTTGAGCTTGAACGGCTCATTGGCGAGCTTGGAGTCGTTGATGGTCTTGGCCGCCAGCCAGCGGCGGAACCCCACCGTGAGACGCCGGCCGCGGTCCTTGTCGTGGCGCACCTCGACCGGCTGGATCTGGCCGACCGCCAGGAACGATTCCACCAGATCATCCACGTTCGCGGACGGGTGCCAGCGCCCGTTGTCGGCCGGGTCGGCTGTGATCTCTTCCGGCAGGATGAAATACAGATTGCCGCGTGTGATGGCTGACGCCCCGGCCTTCACACTCGATTTCGTTTCAGTCTTCTTCCTTGACACGATGCGCTCTCCTTGTCTCTCTCCGTCTAACCCACTCTCCGCACCGTATCCCCTCAATGCGGAGTTTCTCCAGCTTGGGGATGATTCGATCTGCCCAAGCAGTAAAACCGCCTTCCCGGAAGTGCAACGCGCTCTCGGACGGGTGCTTCATCAGCTCGGCGTAGGCGTTGTCGATGCGGCAGCAGATGCAAGCCTTGCTCACGCTCTCGTCCAGGGACCTCCCCTGTCCTCAATCCAGCCCTTCCAGAAACACTGGCAGCACATGATGTAAGCGTAACCGGACCCGGCGCGGACCAGGACCGAATAGCGCCCGCTCCCGCAGTGATGGCAGCAGGAGTGGGATTCAGCCTCCGCTAGCAGGCAGATCCCCATCCTCGGCTGCGGCCCCGGTCTCTTCCCCGTCCTCGTCTTCGTCTTCGTCCTCATCCTCTTCGTCTGGCTCGTCCCCCTCGAACTCGACATCCTCAGTCCCGCTCACAATCGCGGTGAGTTCGTAGAGCTGACCCTCGTGCTCCCCGATCTCGTTCGGATCGTCGATGTAGGTCATAAACAGGTGATGGCCGATCTCAAGGAACGCCGGCGTGCCGTACTCTACGGCATCCCCCTCCTCACCATCCGGCCCCACGACCCGGTACAGGCTGTACCCGCTCTCGATCAAGAATGGCATGATGCCTCCCACAGCAGAATAGCGCGAGATTTGCTGTGGGTCAAGTTTAGATTGTAAACCCATCCGTTTTTTTTTGCCTTACCGCTCCGCGCCGTTCTTAGCCAGACCCCGCCAATCCTGCCGCGCCCTTCCTTGCCCCGCCCTGCCGTGCCCTGCCGTTCCTGCCGTGCCCTTCCCTGCCCGGCCGTGCCCCACCCATCCATGCCTTCCGAGCCGTGCCCCACCCCGCCAATCCTGCCGGGCCCTTCCTAGCCATTCCTTGCCCCGCCCTGCCGTGCCCTGCCCCTTCCTAGCCAATCCTGCCGTGCTAGTCCCTGCTCAGAAACCGTTCAGATTGTGCGTGCGCTGCTCAGAGTTGCCTGCCGCTGCCATTGCGCCAGCACGCCAGCCTGACAGCGGCCACCAGACTGCACCCCGGCGGGATGTAGACCCTGCGCTTCCAGGGTCCGTGATCCCGGTACCAGGACCGGAAATTGTTCCAGTCGAACTGGCCATGCCCGCCGCATACGGGGCAGTCCCAGAACACGTCATCCCGGAGGGAGAGCTCGTAGCCCCTCTGGGTCAGGAACATCCGGCCGTGCCCGGCGCAGATCACCGCCCAGGGGGTTGGGAATGCCGATATGAGGCTGGGGCCCCGGTTGGGTGTTTGAGCGCGTTCAAGGGCGCGCTCTATTTTCTCTTGGATGCGCGCTTTCACTGAAGCCCTCCAATTGGAGCGGACAACGGTGCCGAGACCAGCCTCCTCAGACGCATCGCGCCCCTGATATGCACCTTGCGGCCGGTCTTGGTGTTGGTTGCAGTCCAGCCGCCGAGTTCCGACACTTGGTCCACTCGCACCCGGGCCAGCTTGCCCGAAACCTTGGCGGTGTAGACCGCTCCGATCAGAACTTCGGATTTCTTCATGTATTCGTTCTCCTTCTACAGACTGAGTTTGAGCGCCGTTATTCCCTCCCGGTTATCACAACCTCCGCCTCCTCGCGCGAACCCAGATCGACCACCAGAGGAGCCAAGTGAGGGACACCCCGAGAGCTACCAGGACGCAGAGAGCGGCCGCGATCGCCAGCCAGCCGGCGATACCGTAGATCACGGGGTCGAGGTTCCGGGCAAGCCACTCGGTCATTTTGGGCCTTCGAGGAGTTCCTTCCATTTGGCCGACGCCGCGGCGTGCGCGGCAGACAAGCCCGGCTTCATGGCAGAAAACAGCTCAAGAGCTGCTGCATGTCCGGCATCGAGCTCGGGAGTCACCCGTTCCTCGACGAAGCACCGGATAATCTGAACGAAACTAAGAAGATCATCCGCAAGCATCTGAGTGGCATCGCCAATGCCTACTGTGACCTCATCGCGGTGGCGGGCAACGGCTCCCCGGTCGCCAATGTTAACTGCCACTTCGATTGTCAGTTTCACCTTTCGTTCCTCCCTTTCTCGATCACCCTCACGTTCCAGCCAACTGGTACGCTGCCTCCGCATCCGGTAGCGCAGCCGCCACCACCACAGAACGATCCTTCCAAGAACGTTCACGCCTCGCCTCCCTGCTCGCAGTCTGGTAAATTCGGCGGAAGGGCTGAGCCGTTTTGCTAGTCCCAGAATCCCACTTTCCGACATCTCACAGTCTTCAAGTTCATAGAGCGTGTACGGCCCATCCGTAGACAGCGGGACTTCCCTCATCAGCCGCCCGATTATGTGCGGCGGTTCACAAGCCTGGCAGAGTTCGATATCGAGCCACCTCATGTTACTTTTGCCCCGCAACGAAGATGAGCAACGCCACAAGCGCCAGCAGCGAGAACAGAATCCTGATCATGCCTCCCTCCGCATGGCCTCTGTCAGCAGCAGGACGGCTATCCTGGCCTCGACGGCGCCGTGCAGCACCCGCCCGGCTTCCCGGGGAGTGTATCCCCGGTATTCCGCCAGGACCGGCTCCAGGGCGGCTTCCGCTTTCTCGAACAGAGCAAGCCCGGCTGGGGTCAGAGCTCCGTTTTCACCGAAGAGTCCTGGTCCCATATCAGCGGCCCCCCGACGCCAAATCAGCGTCTCGAAGACTCGTCTCGCAGGGATCAAGCCCGAGCCTCGCGCACTCCAGGGCGTGGATGCTCGTGGTTGACGGGTCCAGGCCCCTGTCGATGCGCTCGGCGGCGTGTAAGCTGGTCTTGGATTCGTCCAGGTCATACCGCTTACAGACCGCGTGGAAATCTACCTGCGATAGTCTGAGCATCGCAAGCGGGAGCATTACGATTCCGCCTCCCATATTCCGTTCTCCTTTCCGCTCCAGATCCTCTTGAGGTGCGTCAGGCCAGCTTGCTAGCCGCTTGGCGTACTCGACCACCAGATCGAGCGCCCGGGTCTTGAGATCCCAGCCCTCTCCGAACAAAGCCGCTTGGTGAATCAGCCCCCACCCGAAATCCCTCTACAAGCCTGCACCGCTCTTGCCAGCGTTCCTGGCAGTGCGGGTGGCGGCAGCCGGCATAGTGAGACACCGCGGCTCTCATCTTGCCGGGGTAGGCTGGTATTCGCTTCAGGCGGGCGGCTTCAGGACAGGGAATTTTGGTCTTCCTGCCTGTGTTCTCCATGAATCCAGAATACGCCCGACTTTGCTGGGAGTAAACACCCTGCCACCATTTTTCAGCGAAGGAAAGGCGAAGGTTACGGGGTTTTAACAATTCCAATGGAGTTTACAGTCTAAACTTGCTCAGACCCTCCAGCCAGCAGGAGCTTCCCAAGGCTGCTCATCCTGGCTGGGTGGTTGAACTGCAACGCGCGGGTGTCTCTTGATCCAGTCCTCCAAGCGGCACTTCCCCGAGCAGAATCTCTGGAAGCTCCTTTTAGCGGTGTACGTCTTCCCGCAGCCGAAGCAGCTTGCTCTTCTAGGATGTCTCACAGATCTAGGCACACGCTTAGCCTAACACGTTCTGGCGCGTTGTAAACGCAAAGTGGGAGAACGGGACACCATCGGGTCGGCGACGCCTTGCAGGGCCTCTAGCGCAGGAATCAGATATCATCGGCGGCGCAGGCGCTTTCCAACCCAGATTTGCACGTCAGCCCTTTCCCAGCATGGTTCTCGCTCGGACGCACAAACAACAAAGGCAGCGCGTCGAGGCCAAGCCGGTAGCGGCACAGTGCTCAATGCCGTGAAGATCCAGATAGCCTTCGACAAGCTGCCAGCAACTCCTGAGCCTGGATTCCAGACCGAGGATGGTCTTCTCGTAGGCCGCGGTATCGGGGTTGTGCCGGCTCACAGCTTGAACTCCCCCTCGATCACGTCACGTATGGATAAACCAAGACCATGCAGCAGCTTCGCTAAGTCAGAGCCCCCGATGAAAGCCAGCTCGACGGATCCGCAGAGGCCGTTGCAACTGGACTGTGCGATCTCAGTACACCTTGCCGCCGTGGTGCGCTCTCCAGCCAGGAGTCCCAGTTGGAATCCCGAGGCCATGATACCTCCCAGCAAAGCGAGTCCAGATGCCTCGGTACTCACCCCGGAGGCGATCTGCTGCTCAGACCATATCTGCACCGCCAGGAGGACCGCCCGGAAGGCTTCGCTCTTACCTAGAACTTCGCAGGTCTGACGCTTCCAATCCTCGGCCTCCGCGAATGTCTGGTTCACCTCGCGGTAGGCGTCTGAGATTGACTGTGGATCAACGGGTTTATAACTCATCCAGGAATGCCGCCTCCTCCCGGAACGTGGTCAGGGCCCGGCGCCGGGCTTCCCTCGCCGCCTGGACCCCGGCCGCGTGACGCCACAGGAGCCAAGCCAGGTGGCGGGCGGCCTTGGGGGATTCGAGGACCGCCAGCAGGAGCACGGCGAGCATGAGGTTCACGGCCAGCAGGATTTCCATTAGAGCTTCCTCTTCAGATTCCTGAGTGCCTTCTCAAGCAGTTTGATCATCGGTTCGGGATCCCCGTCTCTTGTGAACATCAGCCAGGGAGAACGGTCTTCGGGTTCCTCCGGCGCCGGGGCCGTACAAGGACAGCCTCCCCTCGCCTGTGTGAGTGCACACCGCTGGCAATCCCTCCATTGCACAGGTCTCGGGTCGCCCGCATCCAAAATCCGACACAGGGCGCATGTCGAGTCATTGATCGGAAACGGCTTCAGAAGCGGGTTGTCCGGCTGTCTGACATACCCTCCAAGATCCTCGACCCCGTGCCGCCTCAGAGCCGCGGCTCTCAGCCCCTTCCACTTGCGCAGACTGTGCTTGACGGCCCCAAGCACAGTCTTGATCCGGGACGCCGTAACCGGGTAGAACTCAGCCTTCCAGCTTGCCAGAGACATCAGGCTCCCCCTTCCCGGTATCAGCCGCGGCCAGAGCTTCGTCGATGGCGTTGATCGCCGCGAGCGCTGAAACTTGCACCTGGAGCAGGTATCCCCTGGTAAAGGCTTTGCGATCCTCCGGACTCAGCACAGGACTGTACTGGCTGTGGTCAGCCCAGATCTGAAGATCCCGGAGATGAACTCTCAACAGCGAGATCAGCTTGCGGGCCGGGAGCGGAACTTCACTCTCGTAGAACCCCGCGCCTAGATTCGGCATGTGACCATCCTACCCTTTGGTTTGCTGGGAGTCAAATAGCTCCATCTGGGAGCCGTCCGCGGACTCGATCTTGGCTTTGGCCTTGCGGACGTGACCAGGGCCCATGGCCGGGATCGGTTTGGCCATCTCCTGGGCGATCCTCTCACGGGACATTTCGACGTATTCTGGCGAGAGTTCGACACCGATGAAGCGGCGGCCGTGACGGAGTGCCGCGACCCCGGTTGTGCCTGATCCGCAAAACGGATCAAGTATCAGACACGAGACTGAATTGGGGGCTCTTTCAATAAGCGCACCGCCGCAAGCCGGGCACGCCCGAAGAGATATATGGGATTCTGGCAGTGCGGGCAAACCATTAACACCAATTTCGGAGGAGGCTTCAAAGCCCTGTCGTGCTGAACTTTGAGCATCAGCCTCAGATTTTCTGGGCGGTTGTCGTTCTTCTTCCCATTTAGGCGATGAACGACCTCCTCTGGCAGCAGGAACCTGCCGATAATCTTCTCCATCACCACACGATGCTCCATCACGTATCCTCCGCTGGCATACGGGTGGTTCGGTACGTAAGCCAGTATGTACCCTTTCTTTGTCCAATAGCGGCGGTCGTACTTCTCCGGGTTTCTCAACTCCCGAGTCTTGCAGGCTGCAACGGTCGCACACCGCCGACTGCACCACCTGGTTCTCTTGTAGGAACTCAGATACTCCTTGCCGCAGATTTCGCAGACATGCGGATCCCCGTACTTTCTGTGTTCTCCCTTTCTTACTGCTCCTTTCTTTCTTCCCATACGGCAGATACCTCCTCATAAAGCGTTCTACTACCCTACAACAGCGTTCACAGTAAAGTTCCACGCACCCGCACCCCTGCCGCCAACCTGCCGTCACACAGGATGGGAATGGGTTGTCGTGATCTCCTCCAGAATCCCGGCCCCGTTTGACGTTCAAGAGTATCCGGCGAGAGGCGGCTTGCGGGTCTTGGGTAGACCAGACGCCGCGGTATTCCTGTCGCTTCAGATTAGCCGTCTTGGGTTTGGGAGCCAGCGCCCGTACCCATCCGGCGCCACATTTCGGGCAGCATCCCCGTTGGCTGGATCCGGCGAGAATACACCTCTCGGCAAGTTTCTCGGGGAAGGCCGCATAGAATTTCAGCTTGGATGATTGAGTGTTGATGGTCCAGACATCCCGGCAGTTCCTAGTCCCGGCAGGAGTGCCGCGGTATTCGTTCCCGCTGTGCAGGCGGGACTGCTTGCTAGCTTCGACGTATTTATCGGAGCCACCAAACTTCCCGGGTGTTTTACGGGTGGCCTCGTTAGGGCGCACAAGAGGTTCGGCAATCGCCATCCGGTCATAGTAGTAGCGCTCGGCCTTCGCCAGTAACATCGCATATTCATAACTGCGGGTTGGACGATCCGTTGTGCTCTCTGGCATGGGCCCTTTTTTATGCCAAATTATCGGACGGCGCAGGTACCATCCATCGCGCTGAAGCGCCATCGCCACCCTCCAAGGAATCCCGCAACAGTCCTTGGCCTTCAGTCCCGCTTGCTGAGGAGGGCGCCATTGGTCTTTAGGTGTGCCGCGATTCGTCTCCTGCTTGCATCCCGTGCGGGTTCCGTGGCCGACGCGGTTGCCGCTGCTCATTGAGTCGCCGATGACCAGCCAGCAGGTTCCGTCGTCGCGCAGGACTCTCCAGAGTTCACGCCAGATCGTGCGTATCCTGCAAACGTAACAGACGTTGCAAGGCGGCTCTCCTCTTGCCCACGCTAAACAATCCGCGGCTGACTCTCCTCCGAGATGACCTCTCACCGCTCCGCACTTTGTACAAATCGAGTCCTGCCTCCAGCGCGCTTCCTTCAACCGCTTGGCGTTGGCGGGCCCTGCCTCAGAGAATGCCTCGCCGCTGCCAGCGCCGGCGCTCTGCTCGGTGTACCAGCGGTGATCATTCCAGGTGTGGGCACAATTTTCGAGGCCACCCCACACCACTGGATCGCACTTGTAGCTGCGGAGGCCCCAGTAGGGGGGCGACGTACACACGACGTGGATTGATCCCGTCTCAATCCACGGCAGCACTTCGCGCGCGTCCCCCTGGAGAATGTCGAATTCCCTCAATGCGTATCACCTCCCTTCTGATCTCTACCAAACTCTCTCCTGGTCACGCTCGCCACAGCCGGGTCGAAGTGGGTTTCCTCCCGCTCCGGGCACACCGACTCCAGCCAAGCGTAGACGGCAACATTGAGCAGATGCTCCTGGTTGCCGGCGCGCTTGTAGGCGTCCAGCTCTCTGCCCAGACGCGACAGGTAGCGCTTAGTTGCGCGGGGAGTACCGTAGGCCGCGTGCCCTTGGTCCCTCCGCGCCGCCATCCGCTGCAAGAACCGGGAGAATTCCCGCTCGAACGGCACCCTCAGCTTGTCGGAGACCCAAACTTCCAGGATCATGGCGTCCCTCAGCCCTGCCCGACCATCGTCGATCCCGGTTGCTTCATCCTGTCCGGGTGCCGGCGCTTGAAGGCTAGGAACTTGGAATGGGCGTCCTGAACTCCCTCAATGTGGCTTGCCACGCATCCGAATGCTTTGCAGAGCAGGACGTAGAACCGGAGCACCAACACCGCTAGTATGTCCCGCCCCCGGAACAGGAACAGTGGCTCATCAATCGGAATCGGCTCTCCGCTTGATGTGTTGACGATCCGCAGACTCCCCGGCTCAAAGTGAGTATCTGGGCCTTCCAATGTCTGTTCAATGTGATACTTAGCGTCAATTTCGTGTTCACCCTGCTTTCTCATCTTGTTCCTCCATAGACTCAATCCGTTGCGGTCCAAGAGCACTCGCTGCTGTTCTTGTGCTCGTCCACCCACCAGCGCAGGTGCTTGCGGGCGGCGCGGAAGAACTCCGCCGGATCGCACGCGTCCAGGTCCATGAACCGATAGACCCCCGAGCGGGCCGACTCCATGTACTCGTAGACCTCCCCCGTGGCCCTCCCGAGCAGCAGGTACAGCCACTCCGGGTACAGGGTGACCGCCAGCTTGTCGGCTACGCACAATCGGGAATACGGTCTCCCGTCCGTCTTGGCCCTGATCCTAGAGTGGTATAAGCAGAAGTCGTGCCAGCGGGTGCCATACACCGGGCCGTCAGCTATCCCGTACTCACAGCCCGGGTAAACGCGGTCGAACCACCTCCACATCTTCCAGGCGGCCCACTCCGTGTGCTTCTGTCCTTCCGGTCCATCCATCTCCCGCGTACCCCAATACCCCCAATCGTGAATCACGAAGGCCACCCACAGGCGCGGGTCGCGGGGAAAGCCGTAGAGCCGCCGCCACGCCCAAGCCACGAACAGCGGGTGCAGCAAGAACTGGTGGACGCCGAATAAAAGGGTTTTGGTTCCGATTCTCATGGCGTCTTGTTTGCGTAGATCCTTGTCAGCCCGCGGCCTTCCGAGTTCACAGATTCAATCCAGCCGGCTATGACCTTCGCCTTGTGAAGCACAAGCGTCCCCTAGAAGACCATGCAATCGGCATAGGTTACGTGCCGGGTCGCACACTCCGCGGCTAGCGAACCGTCATACGGTCCGCGAAGCTGAATAGCGTCGCCACGCTCCAGCGGACGGGACTCGAAGAACCGCGTACAAGTTGCCTCGTTCCCTTCGCAGACGCGCAACCAGCCGCTCTCCTGCTTGGGGAAGCCGGTTCTTTTCCATACGGACCAGTAAATTTTAAGCCTCTCAGTCATTTTAGTGCGCCATTTTCCAGTTGTCCCCGATCCCATACTCAGCCTTGACCGGGACTGTGAGCGGAACCACCGTCTCCATCACATGCCTGGCCATCTGGCAAAAATCCCCGGCGATCGGCTTCGACAACTCAAATAGCAGTTCATCGTGAATCTGCAATAAAGGCCAGCAGCGTTCGCCTGGGTAGGCGGTCTGGTAGACGGTGACGAGCTCCCAGATCTCGGCCATGGCCAGTTTGATAATTCCTTGCGCCCCGCTTTGAATCGGCTGATTGCCGGCTTGTCTGAGCCCCGCGGCCCGTACCCAGCTCAGCGCCGACCTGACCTCTGGGATGAGCCTCGGCCGGCCGAACATGCACCACGTCATGCCGTAGCGCTGGGCCCGCTGGTACTGGATCTCCAGCCAGGCTCGGATGCCGGGGTAGGCGTCGAACCACGCCTCAATGAAGCGTTCGCAGTCTTGAACTTCCCAGTACGGCCCACCAGCTCCGAGGATCTGATCTTGTAGCCCGCCTCCGGTTATGCCGTACAGGGTTGCGAAGCCGAGTTGTTTTGAAGGAAGCCGTTTAGTCTGCCAGAAGTTCTTGACCCAAGCAATATCTTCCTCGCCTGCGAAGCCTGTTCTCGACTCGACAACCCGGTTCCAGACTTGGTTGTAGTCCTCATGAAACAAGGCGCAGGCGGTCTTGATGTGAATGTCGAGTCCCTTGCGGAAGGTCTCCAGCATGGAGGGGTCCTGAGACTCATGCGCCGCCACCACCATCTCGATCTGGGCAAGGTCAAGGGACGCGATCACACACCCGGGACTGGCCACGAACGCCGCCCGGACTTCGCGTCCATCTTCGTCGCGCACTGGCTGGTTCATCAAATTCGGTTCTTCGCTGGCGAGGCGGCCAGTGCGGACGGTGGTCATCTTGATCCGGGTACGCAATCTACCATCGGCGCCGACCAACTTGGGCAAGGGCTGAAGGTACGTGGATCTGAGCTTGTCGTACCCGCGCCATTCGAGCACCAGATTGACGGCTGGATGCATGTCCTTGAGCCTGACCAGAGAGTCCTCATCCGCGCTTGGACGCTTCCGGCTGCCGGTCATGCGGCCGGGAGGGAGGCCCAGATCGTGGAACAACAATTGCGCTACCTTGTCAGCACTGCCAACATCGAACGGGCGCCCAAGCACACGCTCAATCCCGGCCTCTACCGCCTGCTGCTTGCCGGCGATCTTGGCGTCCAGCCGGGCGAGGTGTCCGGTGTCGAGCAGAACGCCGCGGCGGCGCATCTCAATGAGCATGGGGACGATGCCCAGGTCCAAACGCATCACGTTAGCCATGGAGGGGTGATTTACGAGACGGACGCCGTTGAAGAGTCTCATGGCTCACGCTAATTGACTGAGGAGGTGCCAAGCGTTCTCGTAGGCCCACCAGTCCACCTTGGCTTTGTAGTGGTACGCTGGCAGTCCCGGCCGCTCTGGAATGTAGAAGCGCCGGGACTTGAGGACCGTCTGGGGAATGACCAGGGTTCTGTCCCCAGCTATAACCACAACTGTGAACTCCGCTTCGGTCCAGCGAGAAGCACGGGTGCGGAAGTATCTACGCTTGCAATGTTCAACTCGGAGGGATAAGCACTGGGTGCGGTGAATTGAGCACCTGCGGCCAGCGATCAACAAGCGGCCGGTAGTGAACTTGCGGACGTTGCTCCTCCCTAGAGCCGGTATCCTGGCGACTCCGATTCCCAAACTCTTGCACAAATCCCAAACCTTCCAGGCGCCCTCGTCTCTGGGAGGCGTCTCTCTGGATTGTCTCTGCCTCTTTGCCAGAGTTCCCAACCTCCGCAACTCCCGCCCGGTCAGCCCGCCAAACTCCCCGGAGAGCCTCACGTTGTAGATCTGGCGGATGCGCTCGCGGCTGACTCCCGCCTGCTTGGCGGCTTGGCTCATGGTCAGGCCGGCGGAGAGCATCCCGATCAGGACTTCATCGGAGGGAACGATCCTGGACGAGGACAGCATCTAGGTGTCCAGCGAGACCAAGTAATGCACCTCGCGCTTGAGGGCTTCCTGCTGGAGCTTCCACTCCAGGAACCTGCCGAGATCCTCAAGGGCGCCCCACTCCCAGCCGGCAGCCGACCCGTCCTCAATTCTCCCGAGGTAGCGATTGCGGGCTTCATTGAGCCGGAGCTCGATGTATTTATCGGAGGGGGTGAGGTAGCAGGTCTCGGTGAGATCCTCCAGGTCATTAACCTGAAGCTGGCCGGTCAGACCGAGGCAATCGGGGTACAGTTCCAAGCACAGCGCCGGGTATAGCAGGTTGGGGTCGATCCATCCAAGCAGCCACGCGATCCAGTCCCGCGGCCTCGACCAGGGGGGATGTCTCCAGGCCCACCGCGAGTGGTAGAGGAAGTGGGAAGCCGCACTCCACGCCCAACGCCCCGGCCCCATCCACCACCACCGCCTGAGACGGCGCCAGACATGCCAGCCATGGTTGCCGCGGAGATCCCACAGGTGATCCTGCACCCAGCTTGGGTAAGGAAGGAACTCTTCGGGCTTCAGCCACCTGACCCGGTGTTTGGGACTCCACCAGCTCTGAAGAAGCGAGTACGGGTGGACGTAGAGGTCTTCTCCATCGGCGCAGGAGATCGTGATTTGGGAGGTTACTTTCAGATACCCCTCTTTAGGCTTCATGTTCCCTCCGCGCCTGGAACCCCACGCTCAAGATCCGCCGCGGGGCCTCTTCCCACACCTCTACGCGGCGGATCTTCTGTAGTACGAGTCCAAGCGTGACGGTAGGCCGGGATCTCTCCCGAGGCAACAAGAGCTTGCCGCCGGGTACGGTGACTTGGTTGATGATCCGGTTGGCGGCGGAGATGGCTGACCGTTTGGTTCTGAAGTCCCACTCCAAATCCCGCTCCTGCCCACCCATCATGAAGCAGCCGCTTGAATGGTAGTCGCTGCCTACAATCTTGATAAGCGCCTGGTCGATGTCTGGGTTGTGCCCCGGGCCGTAGAACACCCGCAGACTGTAACCGCGGGGGTAAGGCAGCCCCATGCGGCGGCTGCCCGGTTTAATCGTCACGGTTCGTTTCTTCGTGCTCTCTTTCGCCATTTCAGCCCTCCTGCTTCAAGTCTTCAGGCTGGTAGTCCATCCAGCGCCCGCCGGGGCTGGGGGCGCGCTCCATGAGGTCGTACTCCGGCGCGGGGTTGTTTGTCTCTGGGTCAACGGCTAGACCTGCTGAGTTCCAGAACATCCCAAAGCTTGGCACTCCCGAACCTACGCCGTTGGCATATGGGAAGCGGCCCTTGAGAGAGAAGATGACTCTGACCAAGTGCTTCCCGCGCGTGATCCAGCGCCCGGAGAAGTCCAGAGGGGCCGGGGATTGGACCGGGGGCCGCACAGCGGCCGGGGAATGCGGGGCAGAACCCAGATGAGCGTACCGCCAGGTCCGGCCTGGACCACCGTCCCCCGCTCCACCCTGGGGACGCAGAACCCGCTCCTCAAGGTCATAGTCTGGTATGCGTTCACGGGTTGGGCCGCTGAAGGCATTCCCGCTTGAATCGTACAGAACCCCGGCGAACTTTCCGGGTGAATCGTCAATGGCACCGTAGGGGTATTCCTGCCCGCAGCCCGACTTCAGCTCCACCTTCTGCCCTCCATGGGTAATCCACCAACCCAAAAGGTCAGATACGCGCACGGGGGGCGCAGGCTGAGTCGCGCGAGCCGTCAGGAACAGGCAGGTCCGGTCCTCGTACTCCTCCCAGATCCGCATTGCTGCCTCGGTCTTCTCGATGGCCCAAGCCGGCTCGGACCCCGAAAGCACGAAGCTTGAGAACAGTTCCCAAGCCAGCCCTAAATAAACGTCAACTACCTTTTCGTCCATGGCTCCCTCACTTCAACTTGCGGTAAAAGGACGCATCAGCATAGTAGCAGACCGCCAGTTCGCAGACGGCGATCTCCCCCTCACCTGTAATCTTGGCCCGCTCGTAGACGCTCCTGGATCTCTGCCAGAAGGCGGTGCTCCCGATCCCGTGAGTCCGCGCCATGCTCCTTGCTTTGTGGATGTTCTGGGCGCACGCGATGACCCGGAACAGGCCGTGCATGTCGGCCTCGGGCATCTTGCGGCTCATGGCGACGGCGCCGAAGACGTAACATCGCATGCCGGGCTCCATTTCTTCCAAGCGAACAGCTTGCCGCACTCAAAGCACCCCCGGTAGGTGTAGGACAGGGTCCAAAACCCGTAACTCCGGTGCATCCCGAACAGACAATGAAAGAATAGCCTGAGCCGCATCCAGAGATATTCTGGCAGCCGCATCACTGCACCAGCCTCATCGGCTGACGGGACTTGCCCCCATCTGCGAACCAGATCTTCCAGAACCAGCTCTCGCGCCAGCGCTTGAGAACCGCATTACCATGCCCCGCTAGCAACTTCCCAGGTATGAATTCCCGTACAGGAAGCCCCTCGATTCTCAGAATCCTGGAAGAGGCGTTCTCGCTCAGCGCATGTCTGAGGCTCCTCAGATTCCCGCAGAAGTCCAGAACCAGAGCGGGTTCTTTGCTTTTCACAAACCTGCCAGCCCGTTCCCGGGGGACTCTGACTGTAAGTCTCCGGGATTTGGGATCTCGCGCAGCCGCGGCAAGTAAAGTCCGCATAAGTGGCGGCATCTTCAGACGCCGCGCGGCGTCAATGAGATTCAACTTCGCTTTTGGAGTCATCGCAACTTGTTCCCGTCCGGTCCCCACAACAGAACCTCCGCTCCCCTTCCGAATCCGTGCTTGATGCGCTCGGCCCCCCATGCCGCTACAAATGCCTTGATCCGGTCTTTGGCGCTGGGCGCAGACGAATCGGGGTGCCTGAATCCAAGCTGCGGCCCGAGCTGCCTCAGCAGCGACGTGGCGCAGATAACCGCCTCCCGCTCGGAGTCCAGGTGCAGGACTCCCCATCCGCTTTGGGCCAGGGTCACGGTCCACTGGCCGCGGATGCCGACGTGGGGATGAACCGAGACCAGCCCCTCGAACATGATGGCATCGGCCCAGCGCTCGACGATCCCGTTGCTCACCACCTCCGGCACTCGCTGCTTGATGCGCTCGACCCTCACTTTGCCTCCCCGGAGAGTTTACAGTCTAAATTCGATGGCGTCCTCCGGTCCCTGCATTGGGGGAGGTGGGCCCGTAGCTCGCGCCTGCCGAATGCCGCCCGGCAATAAGGGCAGGGGGTGGGCAACTTCCTCCTGCCGCCGCCCGGAGTCCGTTTTCGTTCCACGTCAGGATTGTGCCACGAACAGTGGCGGGCCGTCAAACCAGCGACCGTGTCCCGTTTGATTGTGGAATCAATCTCACTTTGCTGGGAGTCAAACAACCCCTTTCGATTCATAGTCTTGCTTGACGCGCTCCACCCTCTGCCGGATAATGGGGTTGCACTACAGAGTTGCGCACAAACATGGAACCACAGAACTTGCGAACGTGCCGGACGGACTTGCGGTTGACGCAATCTTCCCTGGCTAGGCTGTCTGGCGTGTCCAGACCACGAATCGTCCTCTACGAGCTGGGGGACCGGCCCATCACCGAGCAGGAGCAGGGGGCGTTGCGGAGGGCCCTACAGCTTCACGCCAAGATACTGGCGGAGACAGCCCAGAGGATCAGTCTGGAGTTGGGCTAAGAAAAGAAGTGGCCCGGTGCTGGTCAGGACATCCGGGCCGGAGATCAAAGCTCGTGTCATCCCCATTATCCGATAAAACGCGCCCAGAGTCAATGGCCGAGGCTGTCAAGATGTCTCGGCAGGCGGCCGAGTCCTACAACCCGGATTCGATCCCGCTCGAACTCCGGCGGCTGAAGCAATGGCTGCTGTGGCGTTACGAGTTCAACGCGGAAGGCAAGCCGACCAAGGTCCCCTACCAAACCACCCGCAACCGGGCGAGCTCCACCGACCCAGCTACCTGGATCAGCTTTGAGACCGCACTGGATTTCTGGCGCGGCGACCACGGGTTCTTCCACGGGGTCGGCTTCGTGTTCACCCCGGATGACCCCTACGCAGGGAAGGATTTGGACGATTCTCTTGACGAGGGAGGCAGCCTCAAGCCTTGGGGCAAGGAGGTCTTCGCGCCCTTCGAGGGCACCTATACGGAGGTGAGTCCCAGCGGCAGGGGCATCAAGCTCATCATGCGCGGCCGACTTGAGGGGAGCGGAAAGCGGGTGCCATGGGGAGATGGCGCAATCGAGCTTTATGACCGGGGGCATTTCTTCACAATCACGGGGCAGCCTTTCAACGGGGCGCCAGCGGAGATCAAGGACTGCCAAGCGGAACTGACTGCCCTGTACCACAAACTTTGCGGAGTACAGGGAGCGGCCGATAAGCCGGGGAAGAGCTCTCCCAAGGAGCGCACTGCGGCGGGGCGCATCCTGCAAGGCCAGCGCCACGCCGCACTGCTCTCTACAGTGGGCGCCATGATAGCCCGGAGGACGCCGCAGGAGTCGATCATGGCGGAGATGCTTGAGGAAAATGCCACCCGGTTTGATCCGCCCCTGCCGGAGGAGGAGGTACGTTCCCAAGTAACCAGGATCTATGCACGGTACACCCGGAGACCAAGCGATGGCGCACCGCCCGAGGGAGAGGACTGCCGCTCCGTCATTGTGCGTGAAATGCGGCCGCGCACGGAAATCGTAGAGGGGCTACTGCACGAAAGAGAGTTAGTTCTAGTGATAGGCGACTACACCTTGGGAAAAAGCCCGTTCGCTCAGGATCTGGCCATTCACATCGCCACCGGCAAGCGATGGTGCGGACGCGAGGTGCAACGGCATCCAGTAGTCTACATCGACCCGGAGAACCCGGCCGAAGTTCTGCAAGGGAATCTCCAGCGGTTGTGCACCCGTCTAGGGATGCCTTATCCAGCGGTGGAAGACTTTGATGCCTACCTGTTGAAAGACGAACCCAATGTGAGAAATACCCGTCTGCTGCTGGCGGCCTTGCACCGGCGGCCGGAAGAGCGGATCGACTTCCTGCGGGAGTGCCTGGAGCGGCGCCCGAACGCAGCCGTGTTCCTTGACCCGTTCGAGAGCTTTTTCCCCATCAACAAAAATTACGGCGACAAGGTGCTGGAGATCTTCGGCCAGATCACGCGGCTGTTCAGCGCCTTCCCGGAGGCCAGCGTCACGACCCTGCTCAACATGCGCAAGAAGGACCAGCGCTCCAAGCTCCCCGATCTGCTGACCGACCCGCGGGGTTTCCTTCAGGAGATCAGCGGGAGCATGGAATTATTGAACAGGGCCGACACCAGGCTGGGCTTCGACTACCATCCCCGGGACAGGGAGGTGCGAGTCATCAACGGGTTCCTGCGGAGCAAGGGGGAGTTCCAGCCGATCCTCCTGCGGGCAGTGGGTGACGATCCTGAGAACCTCTCCGGGTACGAGCAGGTGGCGCCAGACCTGATTGACTTGAATGCGGTGTTGAGCCAACAGCAACGGATCTACTGGAACCAGCTCTGGAATGGGACTGGCGAGGTCTTCACATGGGGAGAGGCGCGCAAGCTGGGTATCCCGGAATCGCCGTTGTGGAAGATCCTCGAACGAGGCCGATCTCTGGGGCTGCTGGCGAAAACAGGCAAATCAAGAACCACCCAGCTCTGGCTCAAGCTCAGGGAACTGGCTCCATTGCCTCCGGTGTCGCTGAATCCGGCCACCTACGGTGGAACTAGGCAGCGGTACAGAGATTGAAATATATTATGCAATTTCCCTCGCGCGCGCGCGCGATAAGGGGGACACGCAAACTGAAAGTCACATAGTAAGTATATTTATTATGTGTTGGTTAGCGACTTTCACCCCCCTGAAAGTCCCTGAAAGTATCTGTCGAGGTGACGGTAGGGACTTTCAGACTTTCAGGTGACTTTCAGGGGGGGTGAAAGTCACTGATGTATGATAACAAAGGGCTTAACCTGTGACTTTCAGTTTACCCCTGTACCAGCTATGGACCCCTCAAATGAGGGGATGGTTTGACGTTGAAACACATATTATATTTGATATTTATTTGACGTTGAAACACATTTTATATTATGATGTTCACATGCCGGTAAATAAACCGATAATGATTTATCTGACACCCGAGGAACACAAGACCGTGGCGCTTTGGGCGGCTGAACTGGAAACCACAATCTCCTGTTTGGTTCGGCGCACCTTGGGCCTGCCACAGGTCCAGCGGGGGCGACCGAGAGTGAACCGGGCGAAACCAAAAGACACGAGCGATGTAATCGAGGAGGCCGTAAAAACATGAAAGAAGAACCCGTCACGATGAAAATTTCCGGTGGCTTGATGGAACTCGCCGGAACCATCGAAAGGCTGACCCCTGGCAGGGAGCGGCGCTACAGAGCCAAGTTTACCAATTGGGATCCCGGTCCCGGGCGTGTTCCCATCTGCATCGACTTGTATCTGAGCGCGTATCCGAATTCTACACTCACTCCGCAGCGTGTCGTCGCCGCCGCCCAGACCCTCCTAGATGCCCTGCTCGTGGTACTTCAGGCTGAACCGGAGTTGTACGGGATCTTCCTGGAGACGTATCCGCCGCGGAAAAAGTGACATGGCCGCATCTCCAGATCACCGGACGCCCGCCGGCCAGCTCATCAAGATCACGAGGCACCGCGCCATGATCGGAACTCGCTACCACCGGTCGCCTCCGTGGCCCCCGGCGCCGGGAGTGACCGTGAACACCCGCTACCAGTCCGGCTGGGTGAACTGGCACCCGGTCCTGGGTCTGTTCTCGGCCGTGGCGCCGGAACCGGGATTGTGGAAGCGCAACAGGCGTATGCGGTGGCTGGGGTACTGGAGAACGGCCGGGCAGGCGGAGCGGGCGATACGGGAGTTTGAGGAGGCGGGGGGTTTACAGTCTAAACCCGAAGCCTGCGCCGGTAGGCGCGCGCCATATCGAGGAAGATCCCGAGTTCCGACTCTAGGTCGAGGGGCGTCCCGTCGAAATACAGCACCCTGATCGGCAACCCGCCCAGATCCCGGCTCAGCCTCGGGTAGATGGCCTCGCTCACGATCCCGTTCATGCAGGTGAAGGGGCTGATGTCGATGACCCCCGCCACGCCCCGCTTGGCCATACAGAACACGTTGCCGACGTTGAGCACCATTTCGCCAAAAGCCCCGTCCTGGGGCAGGTAAGGGCGCGCCGCCTCCAGCACCTCCTCGATCTCCGGTTCTGGTCTCGCAGCGAAGTCCTGAGCGAAGGGTGCAAGCAGGGCACGCTCATCATGCTTCTGGGCCGTGCTCCGCATCCACGAAACCAGAGCCCGGAAGCCCAGTGACCGCCCTTGAAGCTTGAGTCGGCGCCGCTCCTCGCTGTTGGCGTACCAGATCCACTCGCCGAAGCCGGAGAGCCACGCCTCGCCACCCGCATCCTCCAGCCGGCGGATGAGATCCTGGTTCGAGAACGGGGTCAGGCGGCAGAAGATTTCCCCCACAATGCCAATCAGGGGCCGTGGCAGCCTCCTGGTGGCGACGCGTCTGAGCGTGTGCCTGCAATCGTCCAGGGATCCCTGGAGCGCTTGCAGTTGGGCCTGCGGCCTCAGAGGGCCGCGCTCCATGGTCTCGCGCAAGTATCCGGCCGAACCCCGGTACCAGTGGTCGGTGGTTCCTCGGTCAACCTCGTAAGGCCGGGTCATCAATCGGAGCTTTTCGAGGACATCGGAGATCACTGACGCCCGCCAGGCGGTCCTCATGAACGGCCCCGCCAGTTTGCCCAGGCTCGCGTAGCTGTCGTGAGAGCTTGGAGACAGGATGCCCACCTGTGAGTACCCGTGGCGGTCGAGCGCCGACCGGAGGTAGGGCGCGTACATTCCAAATCGGCAGGGTCCATCGGCGGTGGGCATGAACAAGGAGGTCTCTGCTAGGTTGATCCCGGGCTGCTCCAGGTACTTCATGAAGTCCCCGACCGTGATCTTGGCAGGCAAGCACTCGTCTCCGGAGGTGTAGCGGGAGCCGAGTTCCAGGGTGCAGGCGTCGGATGGGGGCGTGAGCTCGGCGTCGATGCCTACCCGGCGGAAGACGGCGGCCATGAGCTCGCCCCAGGCTTCAGCGGTGACCGGGATGATGACCTTCACACCTTTCCTGGTATCTTCGACAGCGCCGTAATCCAGACTGATGTGCTGGTCCCAAAACCGTCTCTTGCCGCCGCCTTTCTCGCGGCAGGAATGCTGCCATATCTGAGCGGGTACTTCGTGCAACGAGCCCACCGTTCCTCCCGCTCTTTTTTGGTGAAACTCCAGCCACTTTTAGTCTGGATCATTTCGGCTTCCCCCAAGCCTCAACTGTGACCGGGATGATGACTTTTTTGGCCACTCGTAGGACCACGTTAACGTACACGTTTTAATCCTTCTGTGGTTCCATGAGGCTTTCCATCAGTGGGCTTTTTCTTCCTGCTCCCCCTCGGATTCCGCTGGCGCTTCAGCTCCGGCCAAGCCCCCCGCCCCTGCTTCCGCCTGGCCTCCGCCTCGGCCCGGGCCTCCTTCGAGAATCGCCCGCCTGCCCGCTTGGATCGTCTGTCTGCGCCCACCTCAGCCCTCCCGCTTGACCGTTTTCAGCCAGTCCATGAACACGCCGGCGACGAATTTGTCACCCACGCACTCCGTATCGGCGCGCCAGCTACCGTTCCGATTGCGCCACCATGTGATCCCGCCAAAGCCCGTCCCGGGACGGCCCCAGCGCAAGCGGAAACCTTGGAGAGTCCGTTGCATGAGCGTATAACTGGGAGTCGCGTCGAGAAGCGCTTGGACGGGATTCCTCTTCCGCGCTTGGGCGGAGGCGTCTTTGGTCTTCTTCATATCACTTAGCTCATTATGACCTGGCAAGCAACTTTTGTCTTCGCAGGACTCCGTAGACCCGTAGCGTGGCATCCGCATCCCGCGCCGAGTACCACAGCGTCTTGGGCCAGGGAACCATGCCGATGGACAGCACTGGCATCGGCCCCCCTACCAGCCCCGTGATCGCCTCCCGGTCTTCCCCGTTCCAGCGCTTCCAGCGATCCCACAGGTTTACCTTCTCGGATCCCGCCAGGAAGTCCCGTAGCGCCCGCTTGACCTTGTTCAGGGTCTTGGACTTGGCGAGGCCGGCGCCGGCGGCCTCCAGGTAGTCGAGTGCCTCTACCTCCGCGTAGGGTCTCACCAGATCCTCGAACTCGTGCATCCGCATTCCACACAAGCGGTAGGCGAGCGCCTTGAGACCTTGCGGGAGGTTGCCCAGGTGGTAGGCCCGGACCATGGTATCGAACACCCGGCGGTAATCGAGATTGGCGCCCATGCGTTCGAGCACATCCAGGTCAACAAGAGCGGGGTGCATGACAAGCAAGGGGCGGGTATCGTGCAGGTAGGCGAATAGAGGTTCCAGCAAGTCGCGGCGCCTGGCCTGGATCACCCACCCGGTTCCAGACTCGAAGCTCCCCGACATGCAGTAGGGGGTAAGATCCGGCAGGAACTCGGTGTCCATGGCCACAGGCGGGCGTCCTACCGCGTTATGCCGCAGCAGCAGATCCTCAAGCTGCGCCAAGCGCTCGATCTCAGTGTAGAGCGGGTCCGGGTACTCATCCTCGGCATGAGGCGGGGTCCACTCCCCGCGCTGGATCAGGCGCAGGTTGGCGAAGTCCGTCTGCAAGGGAATCATCCACGAACCTTCGTGCAGGCCGGCCGCTGGGTGGTAGAGGCCAATGTGAGTGCCCTCCCAGTCTCCGATTGCCGACCGGTCCCACCGCGGGAGGCCATGTTCGAGAGCGAGGTCACACTTTGGGAACAGGGCCTTGCAGGCAATGGCGCCGAGCGTGACGACGATTTCCGGCTGGCAGTGACGGAGCTCGCGCGGCAGCCACTTGCCGGCGCAGGCGGCGGCCTCCTCGCCGGTTGGATTGCGCCCTACGAAGGGTTTGAAAATATTAGTGGCCCTCACCTCGGTGCGGACAAGACCGGCCAGCGGGAGGTACTGGAGGTTGAGCTCCCGGCCGGAGCGCCCTACGAAGACCTGGCCCCGCATGTGCTCGTCGATGCCGGGGCCCTCGCCGACGAACAGGATACGGCAAGGTTCGGGTCCGCTGCCCTCGATAGGGGGGCGTCCGCAGTTGCAGGTGACGCAGGGGGAGATCATGCTTGATTGCTCACTCAATGCGCCACGACGCGCCGGCCGCAACAGCCACACCTCCACTCCATGACAAGTGTGCCCCTCATCCAGCACCTCGTACCGTCTTCCGCTACACACGCGGACGGATGCACAACTGGAAGCAGTTCTCCCAAGCAACCATCCAATCCACACTTTGGGTATGGACCTGATGGGATTGTAATTTGAATTGGGTCAGACATCTAATTCTCCTTAGTGAGCTTGTCGCAGTTGCAAGTGACGCAAGGGGAGATCACACTCCGCAGACCCCCTCGCACACTGCCGCGAAACTCAGACTTAGTTGGAGATCCCGAGGGCTGGGCCGGGTGTTGAACACTACATCTGCCAAGGGCTTGCATGACCGATGCAGGTACAGCGGCTTGTCAATTTTGCGGTCCACTACGCAACCCGGGGCGCGCAAGGCTTCATCAATCTGAACGGCCCGCTCCCAGTCCCTATGATCGCCGGCCGCCAGTGCCGCCCACTCCGCATCCGAGTGGTAGGGACAACAGACACAAGTCGAACGGGGCGTCTGGTGGGGAACCTTGTCCGCGAGCCACGTCAGGCAATCCGGGCGCGTCCAGAAGCGCTCAATCAGGGGGAAGTGCGGCTCTGTGGTTTCCGAACGCACCCGGTCGGCGATCCGCCTGGCCCGCCCCGCCTCATCGAGCGAGATCCCGAAGTATTGGTGGACCTTCACGCCTTTCGGGATTCTGTGGCCCGGCAACAGTCCCAGCGCTTCGCGGCGGATTGTCCTGCCGATGACTTCCGATTTGTATTCCTTGGAGCACTGGCGGCGGAGCTGCCCTTCCCGAGCATCGCCGTCGGCCTTGGTGTAGACCGGAATAGAGACGAACCGATGCCCTGTCGAATTGGTGCCATGGATCAGATCATCTCCGAGTTTGCCGGCGGTTCTGACCAGAATCGGCGGGCCACCCAGGGATTGCAGCCAGGCCAGGTGCCGGTAGACCGCTTGACTTTCTTCTTGGGTATCGGCGAATATCGCATAATCAATCCGAGGAGTGAGTTCTCCACATGTAAACATGAGATACAAGGTAGTGCTCTGAACACCCGCTCCCAAGTTCAGAATGTGGTAGGTAGTGCAGGAAGAGGTCATGTTTGATTGTGTGCCGACAGCCTTGCCTCCGCGATCTGGCAGTAATGATGGTCGATCTCAATACCGATCACTTCGTCCCAGCCTGCCTTGAGAGCCCCGATCATTTCAGATCCCGCGCCCGCGAAGGGTACCAAGATTCGGCGCGGGGTGTCGCGCTTGGGCGGGAGGAGTAAGCGGGCCAGGTACTCACAAAGCTTGAGGGGCTTTTGAGTCGGATGGCCGTTGCGGCGGCACAGGACCTGGCCGCCTTTGTCGTTCAAGTGGTGAGCCGTGTCCAGGCCCCCGCAGGTGGCGCAGGGGAGATGACCGATCAGCCCGGCCTCGCGCTCGAATGCGCTGCTTTTCGCACAAAAGAAAAAACGGGAAGCGCCCCCCAAGTCACCGAAGCCAATAGTTACATCATTCTGACCAGAGTAGCCTCCACAGTATTGCTGACCGGAGATCTCGGTCGTAGCGCTACGCTTGGTGCTGTGGCGCCTAGAACAAGTAATGCCGCTCTGCTCATCCAGCATCCTGACCGGGCATCCGGGGTCATGCTCCCCATCGCAGGCACAGGAGAGCAAGAGGTTGGCGGGCCAGCGGCCAGAGGGCTGAATGAATTCCTTCCCAGTAGTCTTGCCGGGCTGGTTCATCCCGCTTCCAGCATGTAAGGATGAAGACTCAGCACGGTGCCCCTCTACTGCATAGGCCCCGCCATTCAGGTTATCCTCAGTCTTGATTCTGCACCCGTTAATATTCAGCCCCGCCACCCCATGTTTGAGCGCGTTCCCGGCAAACGTTCCTTCGCAAGGCTTCATGGCAAGAATCGCGCTTTCATAGCTCGGCTTGATCCCAGTCCCATAGCCGGACCAGAGCTTGGCGGCATCGGTGGCGGGAGAGGTAACGGGCAGCGCTCCTTTTGTCTCGTATCCATAACCCCTGCTTTTACTAGGAACATCTGACCTCTTTGCCCCATCGTGGATCGACCTACTATCCGATTTCCCGGCTACTCTCCGCTCTGCCCCTGCTGCCTTGTCCAGACTCTTACTCAGATCCAAACTTTTCGGCATACCACTTCCGAAAAGCCGGCAAAATTTATCCCTGATTTCAAACCCGGAGTCCTCGATGGCGCAGGCAAGCCTGTGCTCGGTTCGCGGGGCTCCAAATATCAGGGCGTGAGCTCCCGGCTTGAGCACCCGGAGAGCCTCCGCCCAAACCTCCGGGCCGGGCACCGCGGCGCCCCACTTCATGTCCATGAAGCCGGTGCGGATGCGCTCGCGCGATGACTTGCGGGGAGTAGCGGAATTGTACGGTCGCGGATCATCTGGGAGGCCGTAGGGGGGATCCGCCAAGCAAGCATCAAAGCCGCTGGCATCCAGCCACAGCAGGAACTCATTCACGTCCCCCTCGATCACCTTCCAGCTCATGACTCCCTCAGTTTACACATTTCCTGCCAGTATTCCACACTCGCCTTCGCCTCCTGGTAGCTCCTGATCGGGCCCGGCTCGTACTGCGGAGGCAGCTTGAATGGCTCCCTCCAGATGCTCTCCTGAGTCCACACTATCGCCTCTAGCGGGGGCCTGATGAAGGTTCCGGCGGCGTACCTCCGCACAATCACCGATAGGTACGGCTGCTCGCGCTCATACTTGCGCAACTGGCTGAGCCGCGGAACCCGGTATCCAACCGCGGCGTCGAGCTCGGCGTAGTCCCGGCGATCCGGCTCAATGCTCGACTTGTCAATCCGAACCTTCCCCCGCTTCGCCCGGCGCCGCGCAATCATCTTACCAATGGCCTTTCCCAGTATCTTCTGCTTACTCCAGAGGTCCAACCGGGCGCCGAGCTGAAACTCCGCGCGGTAACGGCTGTCCGGGTCTTCCCGCCAGCGGGAGAAATGCCTGCGGATGGCCTCCCGTTCCTGTGAAAGGGCAATCTCGGCCTCTGCCAGATGAGCCTGACACGCTCTCAAGTCCGGCGGATCCGGGATCGCCGTCTCCGGGGCTGACTGGCGGCGGCGACGCACAGTCCCAGAGGCGGTAATCACACCCCACAGGGCGCCTTCTCGTTGCTCCAAACGCACTTGGTAGTCCAGCCTGTCCCTGTGCAGCAGCCGGCACACCGACGCAAACTTGTGCCAGCGGGACTCGAAGCTGTCCTGAGCGGACGGCCAGCCGGGATACGGCTTCCGGGCCAAGTTGAACTGGTATCTGCCAGTCACTCAGTCTCCGCACCTCACGAACTTGCCTACAATCTCAATGAAAATCGCTTCCACGAGCTGATAGCAACCCGCGAGCCCGGGTCCGTGATCGGTGACCTTCTCCCAATCCGCGACTCCCTCCAGCAGGTCGCACACGTCCCGGGCCTGCTGCTCGGTCTCAGTCATGGCGATCCCCAATCCAGTGGGAGCGTGGGTCACGGTGTAGGGTAGAGTCTTCCTCTCATCTGCTTCCGTAGTCAGGTGGATGGCAAGTCCCGCCCGGACGGATGCTTGGACGTTCTGCCAGGCTTTTGATCTGCGCTTGGCGGTGGGATCAGGCTTAATCCTGACTTTGATTTGCTGGCCGGTTCTCTTCATCGAACTCTTCCTCCTTCTTTGATTTGCTGGTCGGTTCTCTTCATCGAACTCTTCCTCCTTCGCAAGAAAGAAACGGCAACTGAACGATCCAGGGTGCTGAGCAATAGGCCCGCTTCTCCGCCAGCAGACACCCGGGGTCTGGGTTGCTATTCGGCGCAGCGGGTTGCGTCCGGGATGGGTGGCATGTTTCTGGTCAGTCTTTCTCCTGCTCACTGATTTCCCCTTTCAGCGCTGCACGACGTTTTTGCAGCCATAGGTCCAGAAACAGGGAGGCCAAGCGCAACAACACCATCACGATCGCGCCAACGAGCGCACCAACGACCGGACGCCGCGCAATCGAGCCTCCGAAAGCTGCCCCGACGACTACGACGGTAAGCCAGTCGTAGGTCTCCCGGTTTTTACCCACTGATCTCTCCTTTTATTGCCGCCACAATTCGACACGACAACTTCTTGCCTACTCCCGGTATCTCGACCCACTGCTTCTCATCGGCGTTTGCCATTTCTCGCGGCGAACCGAAGTGATGAGCAATAGCCCCGCTCTTCTCCCAGCCTATGCCTGTGAGGTCGGCCGCCCACCGGCGCAGAAGCCCGGGCTTGACAATCCAACCGTACTCGGAGGTCAAATTCAAGGCCAGGTGCGAGCGGTGCTCGTCCCATTCCTTATCGTTCCAGTAATGCCACAGGTTCCCGGCACTGGCCGCTGTAGATTCGATGCTGCTTGTTCTCCTGACCCGGAAGCAGGCGCCGGCGCGGCATTCAAGCGTGGTCAAGTGGTTCTCCAAATCCCGGTAGGTGAACCCAGACTTACCCAATCTCACCG